>Ga0315285_10002125_pt1 | contig 20709 bp, 37 predicted proteins | sample YL17G09_36_MG_FD_203698 | JGI IMG/M metagenome (GOLD analysis project Ga0315285, IMG submission 203698) | Sediment microbial communities from Yellowstone Lake, YNP, Wyoming, USA - YL17G09_36 | ecosystem: Environmental > Aquatic > Freshwater > Lake > Sediment | place: USA: Wyoming | collected...
GTGATATGAAATTTGAATTGCTAGAAAAAATCATCAAAGAAAAAATAGATAGTTCGCAATATTTGCTTGGCTGTTGTGTTTTTTATAGCGGGGAGTTTATAAAAAAGCTAAAACAAATAGATTTTTTCAATAGATTTCTAGCTTATACAAACGACTTTTCAGAAGGGTTTTTTCCTTTTTACGAAATTCAAGGCGGATATGACTTTGGCGAGCATCTTTATCCAACATTGGCCAAACATTATGGTGGCGGCATAAAAGAGTTCTCTTATTGGCATCAAAATTTTGCACATTGGAATGGTGATTTTAAAAAATACCCATTAAGATGGAAGCCGGAATTGACTTGGGAAGACAATTTCAAAGAAGCATCCATTATGCATCCCGTTAAAGCATATGATGCCATTAGATGGTTTCACCGAGTAAATAGAAATAGAAAATTAAAACATGGACAGCTATGACCAAACGGCAATTGCTTTTATTCTTAATGTAAACAACATTGCAATTATTAAAAAAGAATTAATTGAATTTATAAAACAAGTTGAAACAGATGATCGTTTGTATTTGTACAATGAATCTGGCTTGTGTTTTGATCAAAAAAGTCATGCTGTGGCTCATCTCGCAAGTTATAGCTCCAAGCTATCAATGCAAGATTTAATTAAAGATGCCATTGCGGCATTGAATTATGAGGATTTTTCTTGTGGATTAATTCACAAGAATATTTTCATAATTAGTGACAATGTTGATGTTGATAGTTATTCTATCAAAAAAATGCTTAATCGATGTGCATTGGAGAAATGTGCCGTGCATATATTCGAAACGGCAAAATATTTTGAAACAAGTCATAAGCTAGAAACGTTTGATGGGTTGGGAAACGTTCTATCCAAATTATATAGAGAGATAATATGAATGCAGATTCTGTTAAGAAGGTAGAAATAAAGCGAATCCCCTTTGCCAGGGAAAGAGTTGATATTTTATTGCCATTTCATGGTCAATATGACCGAGTGGCTCAATTAGTTCAGACAATTATTCAATCTGTTAAAAGCAATCCATATCAAATTACATTGATAGACGACGGCTCTCCTAATAGGGACTTTGTTTCTCAATTTAAAGATTTTGATAAGAATAGACCATCTTGGGCCTTGCCAATTTTGAAGGTCATTAGAAATCAAGAACGTTTGGGCTTTGCCAAATCATTGAAAGTTGGCTTCGACAATACGATCCAGCCTTGGATAATGATTTTACATTCGGATTGTATTGTAGAGGACGCTCAATGGATGATCGAAATGGGACGCAGTTTGACATCTTTAAAAAATGTTAAAATGGTTGGCCCAAGTGAGAAAAAATGTGTAGGAAAAGGCCGGGTCAATGACACCATTTTAGAAGATGGATTTCTGCCTTTATTTTGTGCAATGTGCAATAGAAATTTATTTTCCCACATCGGTGGGTTTATAAAAGATTATCCAGGGTATGAAGATGAAGAGTTGGCTTATCGAATGAATTATTATGGATACAAACAAGCTGTTTGCGGCAACAGCTATATCAAACACATAGGTGGCGGCACGTATGGTCCGTTATTAGAAACAAATCCTGAAATTCAAGATCAAATAGATCGAAGTAGGGATTTAGTGATTGCTGATTTACAGAAATTATATCATTAATTAACTTCTTCAATAATGCCCTGGAGCTTTAAAGGACTCGTAGGCTTCCAATTGTTAAGCTGGTTGCTGTGGAATGGTTTGCCTCCACCATCTTTATTTACAGCTACTGTTATATGTTTGATCTTATTGGCACTTGGTACTTCTGTATTAACTCCAACAGCCATGACTTTGTCGTCATAGGCGATTGAAATAATTGTTAATTCTGCTTCTTCGCCTAAATTAAATTGGCTAGCATTCAATGGACCGCTAGCGGCATTGCCCATATTAATGGTCATATGATGACAATAAGGCGTCCATGTGGCTGGAATTAAACTTCGAAATTGATTTAACAATAAATTATGTGATGCGGGCGTCAATACTAGTGCGGTATACATTATTATCCTTTTGTTTTTTCCCATTTATCTAGTTTGCTGTGGCAAATTTGTGCGAATTTATCAATTGTCTCATATCTCAAAAACATATCGATAGCAGTTTGAGCCAATCGTAAAGCATAAGACTGTTTGGTTGCATAATGATGCTTGCAATTAAATGTCTCGCCCAAATAAATGGCAGCTTCACCTAGTAGTTCAAAAATGCTTAATTGCGGTTCGGTATCATGAGGAAACAGTGATAAACAGGCATCGCTAGGTGTTTTGCGGATGTCATCGCCCTCTGTATCGGGAAGTCTGGAAATGCAAATGGCACAAATGAAGAGGTCAGCGGCCTCACATGCAACCCCCTCGTCTAGTTTTTTATGTGCATTTCCAGGTACTTTTTCCACAATTTTGACCTCCCTAGCGACTTCGCCTAGTTCTTCAATGGAACTTAAAGCCAACTGTAGTGGGGTCTTGCGTTGCAAATCATCATCTGTTAAAGATTCAATTCGTTCGATTATTGGCTGAAACATAAAATTCCTGCTTGTTTTTTAGAAGCTAGCACTTACAATTGTGGATTATACCACGATTCTGTGATTTGGGTAGCTCAAAGGTGCATTATGAAACGATTTCTAGAGTATTTCTCCCCTGCACCCCCTTTTACCCAAATTGAAAATCAACTATTGACATTACGCAAACAGCAAAAATGTTGTATGTTTGTGGATAATTCGAATTTGTTTCATGCTATTCGAAGCCAGGGAAATAAAAAACTGGATTATGTGCGATTGCGTGATTATTTGGCAGACGGACGATCTATAGATGTGCGTTTTTACTATAGTGATCCGTTTGAAGATGACGATACAAAATACATTGATGCAGGTTTAAATGAAAAACGAGCTAGCAGAGATCGTTTTTATAGATTTTTGGAAGAAAGACTGCAATTTGAAATGATTCGTCTTCCATTGCGAATGAGATCTGGGTATGATGCGGTGGCCTTGGCATTGGTTAATCATCTGCGAAAAGAATTGACAGATGATGAAATCTTGAAAATTGTTGGGCAAAAATCTTATTGGCTGCACCAAATTGAAGGTGAGAACAAAGTCCCAGAAGAAAAGGGTTTAGATTGTGAAGTTGTTTACGATCTAGCCAAACTTTCAACATTCGGACATTACACAAATTTTATACTGGTTGCGGGCGACGAAGACTATGCTCGCAGTTTGCAAAAGCTGCGGCGAGAAACAGGAATTGGTGTCGAGGTAGCTTTTTTTAGTAATGTGTGTTCGTCAATTTTACAAAGAGAGGCAACGGCCTTTATAGATTTGACGAATATTCAAAATTTATTCAAAGAAAGCTATGATTAGTGTATTGACTTTACTTTTTTCATGGAGGTGGTTATTATGTTGGTTTTAAGTCGAAAAAAAGATGAACAGATTCGGATTGGTGATGATATTATCTTGACAATCACCGAAATTCGTGGTGACAAGGTGCGTATTGGGATTCAGGCACCTTCAGACGTTACTGTTCACCGATCAGAAGTATACGATAAAATCGCCAGGAAAGAAACGTCTCGATAGGAAAATGAATAAACCAAGAACATGCCCGCATTGCAAAATCGAAATTCCAATTGATCATGATTTTCATTTTGACAAAGATTTGAATCTAATTCATAATCAGTGCGGGAAAATTGTTTTTTCTGTAAATACGGTGGGGGATAATAAATTGCTGGCTACAAGACAGCAACAATATCCCCCACCGTCTCTTGCTGATGCCCCCGTAGGACTCAACTGCAATAACGGAATATGTGATGCCTGACACAGCAAATTTTCTGTACGAATTATCGCTGATATTTAAAATTTTCAATGAATTTATTTTTGACGGCAAACTAAAATCGCCGTCGCATGTTATCCAACTGGATAAAAAAGTTGTTTTTAGATTCGATCCGTCATCACATAACATGTGCGTTGGTTCCAAACTGCCAGACGTTTCTATGGATGATATGTTGGCCGATTATTTGCACGAAATGGTGCATATGGAAAATAATAGACTGGGTTTATCTGGCATCACTGGAAATCAATATCACAAAAAACAATTTTTACAAACTGCCTTGGGGGCCGGTTTTTATGTGGGCAAGCATAAAAACAAAGGTTGGGCAATTACCAAATTCAACAAACAAGAAAATTTCAAGCAACCGTTCCCAACAGCAGAAAAGCAATTGTCGCATTGTTTGTTGGAAATGAGAGCGGATAAAAAGGTAATTGATGATGGGAAAAAAACAATTGCCAGGATGATCGCCAGTGCATCTCCTGCTAAAATATGTTTTTTGAAATACGTATGTGGTTGTCAGCCACCGCACAATTCCATTAGATCGGGACGGCGACCTGATGGACCAAATCCTTTAAATATTACTTGCAACAACTGTAACTCAAAATTTGCATTGGAGGCTTAATTGAATCGCATTAGGATGAAAATCGAGGACTCTCTAAATGCAGATTCTTATTATTGGAGCTTACGAGGGGTAACTGTACAGGAGGATAATGGGCACATCTTTTTATCTGGGATCGTCAAAAGCTATTTTATGAAACAGCTAGCACAAGAAATCGCCATGCGACATTTAAATGGCAATGCTATTCTCAAAAATCATATCTCTGTAGAATGAATTATAGTGCTGTCTTTCTCGTCTAGAGAAAGCACAAATTCACAATTCTGGTTTTCGTGGTAAACTTAATTGTCGCCCCGAAAACCCAGGAGATCATTTGTGGAATTCATATATCCTCCCCGTCCCATTGGAAAGATCCAGCCCCACCAGTTGGGGGAATATGAGGAATCTGGAAAATGGGTGTTTCAGAGAAAATTCAATGGCACCCGTTTGGTGATCCATATTTTGGGGGGTAAGGTTCAACTTTTTACCCGGCATGGAAAAAAGCCGAAACAATATGACTTGACAAGTCAAACCAAAAATGAAATACTGGCCCTCCACATCGATCCGCAATTGGAATGTTGGTTAGACGCTGAGCTTCTAAACAACAAAACTTCCAGCCCCATCTATAAGGGTAAGATCGTACTGTTTGATGTTTTACAGCTTGGACGGTATTTCTTTGGCAGCCCTGATTTGATGGGCCGATTAGAAATTCTCAATGACATCTGTGGTCACCCACAAACAAAAGAACCGAACCTTGGGTTGGCATTGCGTGTCACAGAAAACATCTGGATGGCAGAGACTTTTACAGAAAACTTTGTTGACCGTTTTCAGGATTTTATCACCAGTGATGAAATTGAAGGTGGCGTACTAAAGAAGAAGAAATCGTCTCTAGATAATCTCGGCAAAAAGGAGTATGAGATTGCGTGGCAAATTAGATGCCGAAAGCCACACGAGAACTACACGTTTTGAGTTTATTATTTTTGGGCAATTAAGGAGAGTGTGCCATGAGTGTGACTGAAAAAATTAAACATCTGCACGGCAATAAATTTCTCGTCCCTTTGGACTTGATTAATTTTGCCGAAGGCGACGGCGACGAAAATTCGCTTGCTTTTCGCAATCCAAGATGTATGGGTGTGGGCACTATTAAGCCTAAGGGGCTTGATAAGCATGCAATGGATCAACTTCAAGAGTCGATCAAAACCGAAGGTGTGAACAACCCGCTGCAACTCCGTTGGGTTTATGAAAACGGAGAAAAGAAGATGTTGCAATTGGTTGATGGCGAACGCCGCACCCGTTGCATCAAGAAGTTGGTCAAGGAAAAAGTCGAATGCTTCGACCCTGTGACCGGCAATTTGGTCAAAGCTACCGAGCTTTACAACGAAGTGGAAGTTGCGATCTCCGAGATGGACGATCAGACAGCTTTCAAACATGCCTTCAGCAGCAACGAACGTGCGGTAGGTATTGGTGAAGGAACCACTGTTTCTTTTTGTCGTGCTTTGCGTAAAGCGGGTTATACCGACAAGCAAATCATCAATGTGACTGGCATGTCCACCACATGGCTAAAAGATACAGATGTTCTCATTGGTTTGGATGATAAAACTTTCACTGCATTGTCTAGCGACCAGATCAATCGTTCTGCGGCCCTCGAATTGGCCCAGGTGGAAGATCTCGCCGAGCGTATGATTTTGCTCGAAAATGCTCGCAATTTTGCGATCAGTCGCTTGAGCAAGGTCAAGAAAAAGCTGGAAGCTGAAGTTGAATCGGCTGAGAAAAAAGCAGATTTGGCTAAGGCCGAAGCAGCAGTGGCCACCCACCGTGGCGACGAAGAGACTAAAGCCGAGGCTGAAGAAAAGGCCGAACTGCTCAAAGACAAGGTGAAGACCAAGCGGAAAGAAAAAGAAGAGATTGAGAGTGGTGCAGCCAAAATCACCAGCAAAGATTTGCAAAAGGCCAAAAGCCAAAAGCAAAAAGAAGCTGGTGGCGAAGCCGAACGATCTGCCTTGACCAAGGCCAAAATTGCCAAATATTGGCACCAGCCTTGTGCTGCCTTGATCAAGGCCGAAGGTCTTGACGAAGAAGGCAATGAAGTCGAAGTTGATTTGGAAGATGCTCGTCTGGCCAAATTGCTCTGCGAGCAAATTGAGAAGGGCGAAATCGACATCCTTAAAATCCTCAAACACCACAACAAAGGCAAGATTAAGCGTGCCGGTGGTTAATAAGCCTTGCTGAGGCTAAAGCCCACCAGGAGCAATCCTGGTGGGCTTTTTTTTGCGCCCATAAGGATAAATAATGTGTCGATTTATCAAAGGAACCAATGATTTACACATGTCCATTTTGCGGGCGTCGAGTTAGCAGGGTTATCAAGGATGGCATCACGACTTGCAATAATTGCAGTCGAGTTTTTGATAGTTCATCATTCCACAGAATTTTGTCGGCGGCATGGATGTCTCGACTTCACCACATCGACGATATCAATTCCATTCAGGCTAGCTTTGAATTGACCGATTGCGAGGCCAAAATAATTCAGAAATATGTCATTGAGAAAAACTATTCCCATGACGAACTGCTAAAAGTTGTAGATCCCAAAATTTGCCTAGATTGTTAAATTCATATTGACTGAAATCTATTTTGCCCTATGTTGGAAGAAATACTCTTTCATAGGATAATTGTATGAGAATAAATATTTTCGCAGGAAGCGGCGCAGGAAAGTCAGCGACGGCTAGCGGCATTCATAATGCATTATGCAAAAATTATAAAATAGAACTTGTAAACGAATATATTAAGTCATGGGCCTATCAAAAAAGAGTCCCACAATCTTTTGATCAATGTTATATATTCGGTAAGCAGATTCATGCCGAAGATTCTTTTTTGCAGGCTGGTGTAGATCATGTGGTTACCGATTCGCCTGTTTTGATGCAGGTGTTCTACGCCAGGAAGCATGGCTTTCCCTGTTGGCAATCATTGCTGGAAATTGCCACTGCTTTTGAAGCCGCCTTTCCATCCATCAATATTTTTCTGGATCGTAGCGGAATTCCCTTTAAAGAAGAGGGACGATATGAGACCGAATCCCAAGCCAAAGCTAATGACGTTGCCATGCGGACGTTCATGGAAAGCTATGTGGCTGAATATAAAATGTTGCGGACCTTGGACTTAGACAAAATCATAGAGTACGTCGATAAGTCTATTGGCGGCGAGCCCGTCGCCCCTAAGCAGTTGGGGTTAGTAGATCGGATGCTCAAAAAGTTTTTCAAATAGCTCTACAAATCGAATTATCGTGGTATAATTTCTCCATGAGCCTCAGCGATCAAGTCAATCTTTTGTTCGAGCAGGAACGGTGGCAAGAAGCCCGCCACCTTCTAGAGCAAGAGCGAATAAAAAAGCCAGATAGCCATTGGGTTTTAACTCAATTGGCTGCGACCTTTTGCGAAGACAGACATTATGATGAGGCAATGAAGTTACTTTCATTGTCTTTTTGTATTCATGATGATTGTCCATTGACCACTTGGTATTTAGCTGGAACGTTGGTTGCTCTAAATCAAATTGAAGAGGCCAAAGCCGCTTATATTAAAATAATTAACATGCCAATCGATAATCCATGTTGGGAAAGCAAAACATGGAGAGAATCACTGAAGCTAGATTCTTCGATTCGGCTAGAAGAAATTGGATAAAATATGTCTAAAACATTGCCTGAAATTATTGATAAGCTACAGCGACTTGGCCAAGAGTTGAAAGAAGCTCATGATGCTATGAAGCCGCTACAAGCTAAATGCTCTAAACTCAGCGGCCAAATTTCAAGACTTGCTGAAAAGCGTGATCTATTGAAATTGGCGACTCGGCCAAATCCAGATGAAATTGATTTTGATATCATTTTGCCTAAGGATGGTTATGGCCAAACCGTTGCCAACCATAAAGAACGAGAGAGACAATTAGAATTATTGCACTTGAGAGCTAGTGGAGTTTGGACCGATACAGGACAGGGTGCTATTCAAATTTCTCTGTTAAAAGCCAGATCGGAAAAAACCAAGGCTGTTTTTGATGGACTTTGCGTTGTATTGCCACATATCGTTCCAAATGATCAAGGGATGCGTAGAATTGGTATTTTTGAACACACATTAAGCCAACATGGCAGTTGGTTTTTGGGTGTTTTGGGCGATAACGGTAGCAGTGAGACTTTATTGTTGTGCAATAATAGAGAAAACCAACGATTCACTAATTTGATGGCCGCACTTGAATATTGTCAGGAATATCATTGGTATGAGGAAAAATGAACCTCACATCTCTTCAACAACCACTGCTTAGAAAACAATATGCCATTGAAAATAAATACAGACGTAAAGCAAAAAAACATATCCGATTGACTGTGGCCGATAATATAACAGTCGTTGTTTGGGATAATGGCACGAATAATATGATTGGGTGGTTTAAAGGATACACATACTCCTTAGGAACAGACGTATGAGGAAAAATAATGCTTAAAGTATTTGGTCTTGGATCTAGTAAAAAATACGCCGCTAAAGTTTGTGAATATCTAGGCATTGAGTGTTCTAGTCATGTGGAAAATTGCTTCGATGATGGGGAAACCTACATTAAAAGCACTGAAAATGTGCGAGATGCAGATGTTTATGTCATTAGCAGCTTGCATAGTGATTCTAAAAGCCTTGATAAATCTCAAACGGTGAGCGAAAAATTAATCAATTTATTATGGTTTATTGGCTCGCTCAAAGATGCCTCAGCCAAAAGAATCACAGTGGTGACTCCTTATCTGGGATTTGCTCGCCAAGATCGAAAAACAGAAAGTCGTGCCCCCATCACGACAAAGTATATGGCCCAAGTATTAGAGGCCGTAGGTGCGAACCGAGTCTTAACCACAGACGTACACAGTCTGGCAGCCTTTCAAAATTCTTTCCGAATTCCAGTGGATAATCTGGACGCCACCCGATTGTTTGTCGATCATCTAACAGGGGTGCCATCCTTTCCGGCAGCAGTTAAAGACTGGTATCATCTTCGCAATAAGGATGTGTTGGATTTGGACTTAGCGATTGTCTCGCCGGATAATGGCGGGCTTAATCGTTGTGGTTTATTTCAAAAAGCATTAGCCAATCGAATTGGAGAGATCAAACAAACGGCCCCACAAGAAATTCCTTTGGCAATCTTTGATAAGCGGCGGGTCAATGGAAAAGTTGAGGGTAGTCGAATCATTGGTGATGTCAAAGGAAAACAATGCATTATCCTAGACGATTTGATTGCTTCGGGCTCGACCATTATTAGAGCGGCAGAAGCTGTCGATAAAGCAGGCGGGGAAGTTTATGCAGTTTGTGCTACACACGGCCAATTTACCGATTCTCGTGCCATCATTAAAATGATGGGCCATCAAATCGGCAGCGCATGGATCGACACATCCGACGCCCACAAGGCACTTGTGAAAAATCTAATCGTCACCGATTCTATTAATCAAACCGATAATTTTTATGGCAGTTTGACACTAATTGACACGGCTCGGTTTATTGGGGAAGCAATCAAAAGAACCCATGCAGGTGGTTCAATTAGCGATCTTTTGGAGTGCTAATTAAAAATATTTTTGGCGTATTTTCCGATAAATAACGTCATTATCCAGAAAAAATGGTTCCAAATGCTTTACAGTAGTTTTTTTTGGCGTATACTGGGGACAGACGATAAAAGTTGATCACATTCGAAAAAGATCCTCATCGAATGCTGATCTTTGAAAACAAGAGGGGATCGCTAAAAATGGAGACATGTAAAATGTCTATGCAATCTGCTGCTGATCTGCGTGAAAAGGCGGCATCGTATCGTGCGGCTGCCGACCAACTAGAATCCTCTGCCGAATTGGTAGAGCAAGCATTTGCCAGTGTGAGCGGCTTGCTCAATGGCTCGATTTCTACTGCGACGGCTCATGCTGTCGTGAAGACCAAGACTGGTCGTCGTGGTCGCCCGGCTGGGTCCAAGAATAAGGACAAGGCGTCTGGTCCCAAGACTGGTCGTCGTGGTCGCCCGGTTGGGTCCAAGAATAAGAATAAGTCGGAGACTGATTCCGGTGAGAAAAAGGCTCGCAAGCCTCGTGAGAACACCTTGGCTACGATGATTGTTAAGATCTTGAAGGAACGCAAGGGCGGTCTTGATGGTGCCGGTCTAGCTGAAGAATGCCTCAAGCGTGGCTACAAGACACGATCCAAGAAGTTCCACAACGTTGTTTATCAGACGGTGAACAGGATCGTCAATGAAGAACACAGCATTGAATTTAACAAGGAAGATCGCAAGTTCCGCCTTGTTAAGGCTGCGTAAAGCGATCCAGAATCCAAGTTCCTTAAAAGCTCCGCAATTTAAATTGCGGAGCTTTTTTTTATACTTACTCTATTACTTATATGGGAAAAGAAGAACTAGTAACTGCCGTCTCACAATTTAAACATCTAAATAATCTAGACGATATAAGAGATGAATTATCTGCTGCTATCCATGTTAAAAACATAGAAAAAGATATAATCATTGTGGTTAAAGATCAATTGCCATTCGTCAAAATATGCATTGAATCTATTATTAAAAATACAAAAGATTATAACTTGTATATCTGGGATAACGGCTCCAGAGACGATACAAGAGAATATTTAGAATCCATAAATCCTAAGGTTCTGCTGAGAAGTGAGACAAATATTGGTTTTTTGTCGCCAAATAACCAATTGGCTAAATTAACTACCGCTCCTTATATTATTTTGCTTAATTCTGACACTGAAGTCAGACCTAACTGGGATAAAGCGATGATAGGCTGGCTACAATTGCACAAGAACGTGAGACAGGTTGGTTATGCTGGCGCTGTTTTAAATGAAGAATTTAAAGGTGGCACAATCGGTTTCGGTAGCAAAATAGATTATATACCGGGTTGGTCGATGTGCATTGCTAGAGAGACTTACAATGAGTTTGGCTTGTTTGACGATGACAATTTAAAATTTGCTTACTGCGAAGATGCGGATTTATCACTCAGAATAAAAGAGGCGGGATACGAAATATACGCTCTTTACGCCGATTTAGTCGCTCATTACGAGAACAAAACGGTAATGGAGATAAACGCAGATCCCGAATTCAGAAACTGGTTTTCGAAAGTTTTTGAGGAAAACCACGCTTACATGCAGAAAAGATGGAAAGACCGTAAGCCTTTCCAGCAAAGCATTTAATGACGTTTACAAAGGTGAATTTTGGGGTATAATGTTAGTGCGAATGTTCATTCGCTTCGCCTGAATAGGTGTGGGACTGAAATTAGATCAACAGAAAGGCATTTCTATGACGACTCCAAAAAACAGTAATCGTAAACCTAAAGTTGAAAAACTATGCAGCTTTTGCAATAAGGGCTTCAAAGATGTAGGTGCTTTGGTAGAAGCGGATAGCGGCACTGGTATTTGCATTTGCAAACACTGTGCGGAAATTGCTGAAAAAGTCATTTCGGCTGATGAGAACAAAAACTCCAAAATCAAAAACAAGGTTCCGACGCCAAAACAAGTTGTTGAACATTTGGATCAATATATTGTTGGTCAAAATGAAGCAAAGAGAGCTATCGCCGTCGCTGTAGTTAATCACTACAAACGACTTAATTCTCGTTCAGTTGTAAATTCAAAATATTCAGAAGTTGAAATTGAAAAATCTAATATTTTGCTCTACGGCCCCACAGGCAGCGGCAAGACGTTGTTGGCTCAAACCTTGGCCAAATTTCTTAATGTGCCATTTGCCATTGGAGATGCCACAACTCTGACTGAAGCTGGTTATGTTGGCGAAGATGTTGAAAACCTATTGTTGAAACTGTTGCATGCTTGCGATTTCGATGTCGAAGCTGCCGAGAAAGGCATTTTGTATATCGATGAAATCGATAAAATTGGCCGCACAAGCAGCAACGTTAGCATCACTCGTGATGTAAGTGGCGAGGGTGTTCAACAAGCTTTGCTTAAAATGCTTGAAGGCACAGAAGCAAATGTGCCTCCACAAGGCGGACGCAAACACCCAGAACAACAATATATTCGTATTGACACCACAAATATCTTGTTTATTTGCGGTGGTACTTTTGTTGGTCTTGATAAAATCGTCAACGAACGATTGGGTAGTAAGAAAATTGGTTTCGGCAACAAACTCATTGCCAATCCCCAAGAAGACAATGAAGATTGGCTGAACTATGTGACGACCGACGATATTATCAAGTTTGGTTTGATTCCAGAAATGATTGGAAGATTGCCGATTCTTACTTATTGTCATCAATTGTCGATTGATACTCTGTGCCAAATTCTTAAAGAACCACGTAACGCTTTGGTTAAGCAGTTTGCTAAATTGTGTGAAATGGATGGCATCGACTTGGTATTTGATGACGATGCTATCGTTGAAATTGCCAAAGCAGCTAAATTGAAAAAGACGGGTGCCCGTGGCCTTCGAGGCGTTATCGAAGCTGTCATGAATCCCCTGATGTACGACTTGCCGGAAATGGGTAAAGGACAAATCACCATTACTAGCAAAATGATCACAGATGCCGCTAAAAATAAGGAAGCAGCGTGAGTAAATTAAGAATTATCGGCGATGTTCATGGCAAACGCCCAGACTACCTCAAATTGGTCAATAAGGCTAATGCTGAAGGTCTATACACACTTCAGCTAGGGGATCTTGGCTTTGCCTATGAATATCGACGACTTTTGGATGGCAGTTTTAATGTCGAGATGAATAAATTCTTCGGCGGCAATCATGATGGCTATAATCTACTTTCAAAATTTCAAGGTGGAGAAAAAATCCCTCTTTTAGATCAATTTTGTTTGGGAGATTATGGACTCGCAGAAATCAATGGTGTTTCTTTATTCTTTGTCAGAGGTGCATTCTCTATTGATAAAAAATATAGACACATCGGCGTAGATTGGTTTTATGAAGAAGAGATCGCCGCCTCAGAACATCAAAATATTTTGGATGCCTATAAAGAAGCCAAACCAGATTTAGTAGTGACGCACGACTGCCCAGATTCCATTGGCAAGTCTTTCGCTAAAGCTGAAGATGGTAATGCGATTGGATCGCCTTTAAAGAAGCCAGATATTTTGAGAGAGTTTGGTTTTGACCCAAATACTTTTTCCACAAGAACTCAAGTTTTATTGGAAAATATGTTTCGTATTCATCAACCTAAAAAATGGGTTTTTGGACACTACCATCGTGACTGGACCACCTTTGAAGAGGGTACGGAGTTTCGTTGCTTAAACGAATTGCATTTTACGGATGTATAAAATGAATCTCATACCCTCTAAAATTCGCAGCCAAATTAATGAACATGTATGGCTTTTCGGTATGTTATATCTTGATGGAGTGGAAGAAGTCCATTCCAGCAGGCATGGCGATGCTGTGGAACATATAATTTGCAATTCAGTTCAAATTAAAGTTTCCAAGTTATCAAGGGAGCTACTGATCGCAACCCATTCAACACTATAAACACCAGAGGAACAAATGACTTCCGAATATGCAGAGTTGCGTCAATTGGCTAAAACCGATCAGCAAGCTGAAAAAATGCTAGCTGCTTTGGAGAAAACTTTGGACTTTTATCAAATTAAGACAGAAAGATCGTTAATGGCAAATGCGATCTTGTATTTTAGTAAGGCTAAAGGTACGATGGTGCCAATCGATGAGGAAACAAAAACCCTCTGTAAAATGTCCGATACCTTTTTAGAGAATTGTAAATGACAAAATTATTCGTGTATGGAACTTTGAAGCAGGGACGCTTGCGTGCTAGATATCTTGATAAACAACAATTTTTAGGCGAAGCTAAAACAGAGCCTAAATACAAGCTCTACAATTTAGGTGGTTTCCCCGGCCTAGTTCCCAATGACGATGGTATTACAATTCAAGGTGAATTGTATGATGTTGATGATGAATGTCTGGAATTATTGGATCACATTGAAGGCCATCCAGATTTATTTTGTAGATCAAATGTTGATTTGCAAGATCATACAGATGTAATGGCTTATATCTGGCAAGGGAAACCCGGTAAAGATTGCGGAGACAATTGGGCATGACGAAGCTTAAAGTGGGCATTGATCTTGCGGTAATGCACCACAAAGGACAAGTTAGAAAAACTTCTTTAGGCGGCACATTCATTCCTTATATTGTTCATCCCATTGCCGTTATGGAGATGGTGTGGAAATGGGGTGTGGGGCGAACAGATATTTTGTTGGCCGCTGTTTGCCATGATTTATTAGAAGATACAGGCTGCACTGTTGATGAATTATTTAGTTTTATTGGATCACAAGCATGTGGTTTTGTTCAAGACTTAACTTTCATGCCTCCTAAATCAGCTAGTCCTGAAAAAAAGAAAAAGTTAAAAGCGGATTTCATGTCCACTTTTAAAAATAAACCCATTGAAGTGCTTATCGTTAAAATGGCAGATCGATTTCGCAATACTCTTGACTTCAAGTTAACCGATCCTAATTACGCCAGAATTTACTTTGAAAAAGCGGCACCTTTATTTAAAGCATTCGAAACCAGACGTTCTGAAATCGTAGATATGTTTGGTAAAGATGTGGAAGAAAAAGTGGTTCGCACTTATGAACAAATGAAAAAAGTTGTCATGAGTGATGAAGCTGAATTTGTTTTGGTGGCCTAATTCACAATTGAAGAAATTGGGGTATAATATGATTACCACTAAATTGCTAGTGACAATAACAACACCAGCCCACATCACCAATATAAAAGATGTTGTTGACGACGCAATTTCTTTATATTTGGGTGAAGGTTTTTACAACGGCGCACTTGATGTTGCTTGGACCGACGAACAATCTACAAAACTTGAATCCGATGATGATGATGTTGATTGGGATTGGGAGCTAAAAGTTGAGGAAATAGAAAAATGAATTTTATACAAAGTCCTTTTCCGCTTGCTCAGTGGCAATTGGAAGTATATCGTATAGCACATGAAAAAGCAGTTGCCGAAATAGAAGCCGCCAAACGCCCTGTCTATGATCTAGCGAAACGATATCGGCAATGGCATGCAGAATCCAAATATTCTATTTTCAGTAATTGGAATTGAAAATGGTCGATGAAATGTCAGCAGATAAAGATGTATGTGTAATGGTGAAAATTAAGTCTCCATTTACCGCAGAACAAGTTAAAGATTTTGTTGAATCTGCGATTGATCATTATCTTGAAGAAGGTTTTATTGATGCGGAAGATGCTGATCCCGACGCACAATTTGAATATGAATTGAAAGTCGAAATAGTTGAATAGTTTTTGGACCCGTAGCTCAGTTGGTTAGAGCAACTGACTCTAGTGCTTGATAGCACCAAGGAATAATCAGTGGGTCGCAGGTTCGAGCCCTGCCGGGTCTACTTAAAAATTTTCTGCATTTTGCTAAATTTACATGAAATTCCGAACACGAAAATTTGTGAAGCCTGAGGATCTTAATCCTCGCAACACACTGTTCGGCGGCAGAATGCTTGAATGGATTGACGAGGAAAGTGCTATTTATGCGGCTTGTCAATTAAGCACGCCCATGCTAGTGACAAAGCTCATTTCTGAATGTAATTTTGTTTCTTCGGCCCACCAAGGCGATATTGTAGAAATTGGTGTGGACCTTCTTTCTTTTGGTACAACATCAATTACTTTGTGTGCGGAAGCTCGTAATAAAAATACGAAACAAACCATCTTAAAAATCGAAAAGATTGTGATGGTTCATGTGGATGAAAATGGCAAGCCTAAGCCACATGGTGTAACGGAGAAAACTAATGACTAAAGAATCGTTCAAATTAAAAAAAACTGTCGGCGAATTAATCCAAAAAAATTACGATAAAAAACAAGAAGGTTGCGTTTGCACATTTGTACCTCTATCCAATAAAGTTGGAGTCAAGCTTTATCGTTATAAGCAAAGTAGAGACTTAGCTGTTAAGATGCAAAAGAAAGCAGCTAAACATAAGCTCGCTCCAAAAGTTGGACGCACTTTACAGCTATCTGATAAATACAAATATAAGAAATTTGGTTATTTGACCGAGATCGTTAAAGTAAAACACAATTTGATTGGTGTTCATTGGGATAAAATAGAAGTGTTAGATGATGCTTTGCAGGAAATAGGTATTAACCACGGCGATTTATGTGGTTCCAATGTTGGTTTTATTGGCAATCGAATGGTTGCTATTGATTTTGATAAGAATTCTTTATTGAGTTAATATGATTGAATTGTGGCTTGATGATGAACGTGATCCAAATGATAATTTTATAAAAGAAGAATTTGGATCAAGAGATGGTATGATTTGGGTGAAAACTGCCTGGGCTGCTATTTCTCGTCTTAAAGACAATAACGTTTCTTTTATTTCGCTGGATCATGACTTGGGGCCTGCGGGTGCTGGCACTGGCTATGTTGTGGCCAAATGGATAGAGGAACAAGCTTTTAATGGCACGCTGAATAAATTAGATTGGAGCGTGCATTCTAAAAATACGGCTGGCACTAAGAACATTACGTTCGCCATGATGAACGCCAATAAGTATTGGGGAGAATAAGCTTTACAAGCCCCCATTCTGTGCTATAATAGTGTATCATAAGTGGGGGCTAAAATGGAACTCAGCATTGGTTTAGATGAATTAACGGTGATGCAGGATGCTTTGCGTCACTCTTGTATAGATGAGATGATTGATTTTGTCGCAGGTGGCGGTTTCTGGACGAAAGATGTTCTTTCTGATTATGCCGCCAACTCTCAGTTGACTCGTGTTTGCCCGTTAATGGAAATTGTCCGTTTTGAAGATGGACGATATATGATCCACGATGGGCATCATCGTGTCGTTGCGACATGGTTGGGCGGAAGAGATTATTTGCGTGGCGACGAATTTATTTTGAAACATTGGAAGTATTCTAATTATCAAAATATAAATTTCGTCAATCATTGGATCACGCCATTTGACCCTAGAAATGAAGTGCGTGCGGCTGATATTTCAGCATTTAAAAAGCATGTTTTTTCAATAATGGAAGAAGATCCAGAAGAAGCGGAAAAGTTCATTATTGACAACAGGTTTTTGTACGTTAGGCCAAGATTATTTACTGGTGTTGCGGATTTGATTGATAAATATTTGTGGCATAGTTATGAAGGAGAGATTAATGAAGTCAGAAGCGAAAGCCAATTCTATTGAAGATATGAAATTTGAGATCTCAGAAAAAGCTCGTCTTGCCATTGAAAGGGGAATTAAGCGTGGCGATTGCGTAGTAGAAATGGAAGCAATGACGCCGCCCCTGGCACAAAGAACAGTTAATGCTTTAGAGTTATCCGAATATAAAATTGTTACTTTGGAGCAGTTGGTTAACTGCAAAGCATTTCATTTAATGACCATTCCTAATATTGGAGCAACAGCCCTCAACGAGCTTCGCCATTGTCTTAGAAATTATGACAAATTGGAAGCTATTTTAGAAAATGAATTGATCGTATGAGCCTTCCCACAAAAGAAAAAATATATGGCAACTGCAAAGTCCTACACCCAGATGGGAGTTTGATGTTTCGTTGTGATACGGATCGTGTTGATTGGTACGTCAGCCGAAATCTTGCAGATATTGTTTCGGCTGATGGTGATTCCATTACGATCCGTTTCAATTTCACCCCTAGAGGCAGGGGGCACATTGACGATCCTTTTTACTTGCAGGAGAAAAAGAATCAGTGTGTCGTTTGTGGGGGAGAGGAACATTTGACAAGGCACCATGCGGTGCCTTTTTGTTATCGTAAACACTTTCCAGAACACATGAAGAGTCGTTGTTGTCATGATGTTCTGCCGGTGTGCGTTAAATGTCATGAAAAATATGAAAAGGAAGCTATCCAGCTTAAGAAACAGTTTGCTGGAATGAATGATGTTTCCGACAAACTTACAAATCGGTCTACGATCTATGCCAGATCAGCGGCTAATGCTTTGTATAAACACAGTGCGTCAATTCCTGCTGAGCGTCAAGAAATCCTTATGAAACGAGTTGCTTTTTATTTGGAAAAAGACGAAGTCACACAGGAAGATATTGTCGCATTGGCTACATTGCCAAATCGTCGAGGAAAGTATTATTCTCATGGTTTGGAAGTGGTCAACAAATTAGAAGACCTTTCAGAATTCATTAAAATGTGGCGACGGCACTTTGTTGAAACCATGAACCCTCAATTTATGCCAGAACACTGGGATGTAGATAAAAATGACTGAAAAAGCAATATTCAATGATGAATCAGCCAAAGGAATATGGATTGATCATTTTTTTAAAGAATACATCCCAGGAGTCTCGACTGATTGTGTGGATGAAGCGGCTAAAAAGATGGTCGCAGAATTTTTGACTAAGCCTGAATTGCATAACGCCGTAGGTGTTTGGAATTTCTGTAAAGAATTGCTTGATTGGGGTGCCTATGGTGCCTTATTTAGTCCTTTTGAAATGACGGCATTAGATTTAGAAAGATCTTATGATCCGCCTGTTGGCGGCTACAACTATGCTGATGGCAGTTTAGATCAAGCACCTTGGCGTCTAGAAGAACCTTTTAAAAGAGATCCTGATGCCACTTACATTGATTTACGAAAGATTGATGTAAATCAGCAAGAGGCAGATGCTATTGAAGAAACAGCTTCTTGGACTGCCGACGATAAATTGCAAGAAATTTATGATTTAGAAGAAGATGGTGCCATTGAGCAGGTGTTTGACATCGTTGACACAATGATGTGGGGCAGTCGTTGGGCTTTGCTTGATGAAATGCTTGATAAGTTTGATTTGAGTAAAGCTACGACACAAACAGCATTCACTTTTTATACTTGTTTGCACATGGTAAATGAAAAGCTAAAAAATAGAGATGCTTTTAAGAAAAAATTATTTGAGGTTTTTGCAATAGAAAAGGGCGAAGATTACGCCAAGGATTTGTTCGAATGAATTATGTGAAGTATCCGAGAACCCTCCATTTACCCTGGAGCGGACATATATCGACTGACGATAAAATGTTAGATTCGACGGATCACTTCGCAGGCAAACAAATTATAATCTCGGAGAAACTCGACGGGGAAAATACTTCACTTTATTCGGATAAGATCCATGCTAGATCTCTAGATTCAAGACACCATGATTCTAGAAATTGGGTTAAAAAGTTTCATGGGGGGATTTGTTCCGAAATCCCCTATGCTTATAGATTATGTGGTGAGAATCTCTATGCCAAGCATTCGATCTTTTATGATCGTTTGCCTTCTTACTTTCTTTTATTTTCTATTTGGAATGATAGAAATGAATGTCTTTCATGGCAAGAGACTTTGGATTGGGCCGACCTTCTAGGAATCAAAACAGTTCCTGTCCTTTATGAAGGAATTTGGGATGAACAAGCTGTGAAGGCTTGTTGGACTGGTGTTTCCAAATATGGTCCAGAACAAGAGGGTTATGTGATTCGTTTGGCAGATCGTTTCTCTTATGACGATTTTGGTCAAAGTGTTGGGAAATACGTAAGACCTGACCACATAACCACGGATGAACATTGGATGACTTCGGAAATCCAGCCTAATTTATTGGGTTAGTTCACAAACTTGTTTTTCGTGGTAAAATAGTACCAGACAATTACTGTTTGAGGAGATTTCCATGAAAATCGAAAAATTGTATGGCGTTGCCCCTCCAAGTGAGGATGGACATATACGCATTACACGTTCAGAAGATTTTGAAGTGGTCGGCGGCTCTCAAGAGCATCATGAAAAGATGCGTGAGATTGCCATCAAGGTTGATGAAGGTGTCAAGAAGACTGGTCGTCGAATCCAAGAAGTATCCTCCAAGGAATTGGTCAAGCGTATTATTGATGCCACGGAAAAAGTGAGGGGAAAATGACAGTTGAAGAGCAGGTGATTGGGGTTGTTGCCAAGATTCCTGGTGTTACCGGGGTTGAATTGGTTTCCGCACTATCCGGCAAGTGGCCAGACTGTGATATTTCCGAAATTTTGGAAAATCTAGTTAAAGATAAACAAATTGTAGAAGTCATGTATATGATTCCGCCAATGGAAAATCAAATTAAAACTATGTATTTTCCAATCGGCACAGAAGTAAGGATTAGGGTGGTGTAATGCAATGTCACGCTTGTATTCATCGTAGAAGCCTTGCAGGTAATACTCATAGTCGTTGTGGTCATCCTGTTGCGGCGGATAGCGTTGCAGAAGATTTTTTGTTGGGATTGTTAGGATTTTCTGAACTGGCAACGGCTGCTCGCACATTAGGGATTACGATTAATCCACATGGAGCAGAAATGGGCTGGGCTAATTGGCCTGTTGATTTCGATCCGATTTGGATTAACACCTGTAGTGG
>Ga0315285_10002127_pt1 | contig 20705 bp, 20 predicted proteins | sample YL17G09_36_MG_FD_203698 | JGI IMG/M metagenome (GOLD analysis project Ga0315285, IMG submission 203698) | Sediment microbial communities from Yellowstone Lake, YNP, Wyoming, USA - YL17G09_36 | ecosystem: Environmental > Aquatic > Freshwater > Lake > Sediment | place: USA: Wyoming | collected...
GGCGGGAGCACCAACCTCGAAGTTCGATTCACCTCCCTATTTCTCTTAAGGGTGTAACACCGACGAGCAACGGAGACATCTACAAAACCGACCAGGTATACGCGTCAGCGCTGGAGCGGCTACGCAGCTCAAAGGAGGTATCCGAGGAAAACAAAACCTCCGTCCTAAGTCTAATAGACCACATGCTTGCCAATGGCAACGGCAGGCTCAGTGCTGTCAAATACGTCAACCACCTGATCGTCGTAGCGAGGATGGCTGGAAAGCCTATTGGCCAACTTGATAAGAGTGAGGTCGAGACGCTTGTCAGCAAGATCAACTCCTCCGAACCGGAGACATTCGTCTCAACGCCGTATGGCTGATAGTTGCTGTTAAAGACCTTGTTTCCACTGGAGTCGGTCTTGAGGCGGGTGGAGCCGAGGTGGTCCTGATGGAGATAGGTGACTGTTGCTCCGACCAGCACTAGAATATCAATATACGGGTAAAACTATTTTCCCCTTTCCCTCAAATCGGCTAATGTGTTCAATGGGTGTACCTTATGCCAAGTTTTAACTGCCGAAAAGGAGGATTCTCATATAGTGATGACCTAGTTTGGATGAAGTCTCTTTCAAGATAGTCGAAGTCAGGGAGAAGCCAAGGAAGAAGCAGAGAAAGAGGAGCAAGAAGTACGACCAGATCATAGATGCTTTCCGCGAAGGCAAGTCTCGCCTCGTCAGGGTCGACGATACGGGTAAGGAAGCGAACTACCTGAGGTTGCAGTTGAAGAAGAGGATCGACGCCTGCGAGCTGGGCGAGCAGATCAGGGTCTCGGTAGTTAACAACGCCGCTTATCTGGAGAAGAATTAATTATTTTGTTATATTTTTCCTCTTCTCTTCATTTCTGCTTTTAACTCTGACTCGTGATTTTTTCCATATTTTTCGATGATTCTTAAAATTTCCTTTTTTAACATCTCCTGATTTTTCGTGAGTACATTATTTGAGCAATGTATTTCCAACATACTTCCCACCCACTTAATGCTCTGACCTTTGAACAGATAGGCAGCCATCACATTTTCAACGGCGTTCTCGGATTCGGAAGACCGGTCATATTCGGTCATTTACCGTCAGAGGGAAGTTCTTTTCACATTATAATAAATGCTGCTCTCACGACTACCCGGTCGGCCCGCTCATTCTTCTCTCTCCTTGAGAGCAGATGGCCGGCCTCCCGCAATTACCCCGATAGAGATGGTGTGAATAAACATCGTGAACGGGAAGGAGCGGGAGGTCGTGGAGATTCTGCGCGGCTACGGCCTGAACGGCTACGAAGCGAAGGCGTGCCAGAAGGTCTGAGGATGGATCTCGTAAACTCTACTTATCAAGAGGTTGCAGATGGCCCCGTCTTCTATCTTCGCCCTGAAGTCTCCAATTGTCTTAAAGAGGTCGAAGAAAACCGCCTTTAGCATACTAATAGAATGCGACTAAGGGCTTAAGTATTCTACACTTTAAACAGGAAAAATAGGGCCCATGAGGCCTTACACTTAGTTTTACGGCTCGGGCAGGATGACATCGAGTAGGGCGTGTCTGCCAGCCTTCACCTGCTTTAAGGCACGGAGGAGGGCCGGCTTGACCTCGGATGGGTCGGTTACCTCCTCGCCGTAGCCACCGAATGCCTCCGATAGCTTGGCGTAGTCGGGCTTCGGCTTCGCGTAGACGCCGTAGATTCTCCCGCTCCGCACTGCGTGGCCCTTCGGATAGTACCTTGGGTGGTGCTTCATCGCGGCGTAGCTCCGGTTGTCGTAGATGACCGTGAGGAACGGGATGCCGTACTCCTGGGCGAGCCCATAGCAGGCGTGTACGGGGTTATAGTTGAAGCTACCATCGCCCTCGAGGGCGATGACCGTCTTCTCGGGTGCCGCCAGCTTCGCGCCGAGGGCGACGCCGAGGCCCTGCCCCAGCCCCGTGTGGGCGACTGGCCCCGTAGCCTCAAGCTGGGTCCCAGGCTCGAGGCGGTGACGCTCTATGTGCTCGAAGATCATTGTGCTGTGGCTGATGGTCTCGTGGACGAGTATCGTGTCCTTGTCCACGACCTCGTCGATGCAGTGGCTCAGCCACCTCGGGCTTATCGGGCACTGATCCTTGGTCGAGAGCGTGGCCTTCCTCCACTCCTCCCTGAGGCGTCTATGCTCCGCGCCCCATCGGGCGAGCCGCTCCTCCACACCTTTACCGTGGCCGGGTATCTTCCTGACCTCCGCGGCGAGGGCCGGGACGGCGAGGCTAGAGTCTGCGGTGACGAGCAGGTCGGCGGGGTACCCGTAGACCGGGTACTTCACCTGCAGCGGGTCGAGGTCCATGAAGACTATCTTCGCCTTCGTCTTCTCGGTTATGCTGTTCGGTGGGTACCACGGCGGCCACCCGTTGGCGTCGATGACGAGGATGAGGTCGGAGTCGTGCAGGTATTTTTCTGGGCTCGGACCCATGTGGAGCGGGTTGTCTGTGGGGTAGTTCATGTACCCGGGCGTCTCGAACACGGGTGCGCCTATTAGCTCGGCCAATTCGACGAGGGATGCCACGGCGCCCTTGTTCCTGCCGAGGTACCGCGTGTAGATTAGGGGGTTCTCGGCCCCCGCGAGCATCTCCGCCAGCTTCCTCAGCGCCGCCGGGTCCGCTTGGACGGGGGAGGGCTTGGGATTAGGGTAGGGTACCCTCATCTTCTCCCGCTTCTCGAATAGGAGCTCCCTGGAGAGGGTTATCATGATTGGCCCCTTTATGTCGGATGAGGCGATGTCGAGGCCCCGGACTATCGTGGAGAGGACGTTGTCGTTCGACTCAGGCGTGTCCACCCACTTCATGTACGGTTGGACGAGCCTCTGCTGACCTCCGACCTCGGTGAACGAGAGGTAATGGGGACCCGGCGTGCCACCGTGCACCTCGTTGTCGTGGGTCCTCGCCTCGCCGACGAGGAGCATTAGGGGGATCTGGTCCGTGTAGGCCGCCTTGAGCTCCATCGCGCCGTGGAGCATCCCCGTGAGGACATGCGCCATGAGGACCTGGGGCCTCCCCGTAACCATGAAGTAGCCCTTCGCGAGGGAGACGGAGAGACCCTCGTGTCTCGTGTTGATGTATAGCGGCTTCTTCCCCGCCTCGTTGTACTTCGCCAGATACTCCCAAAGGGGGACGAATTCGGTCCCCGGTGAACTGAAGACGTAGTCCACGCCGTAGCGGTGGAGTACTTCTATGTAGCCCTCGGCGGCGCCCTCGACGTTGATCTCTTCCAAGGCAGAAAACCCCTAACCTTGGTAGTCTGAGGGGGCGCCGGGGGTTAAATCATTTCATGGAGACCGGAACCACTTGTCCAGCCTCGCGGCGCCCTTCGTCACCGAGGAGAAGCCCTTATCCATCTTCTCTATGGCTGCCAGCACCTTCTCCCTGCTGAAGTTGTGCTCACCGCAGAGGTAGGAGAGGATACCCGCCGTGTCCGGCTTTCCCCACTCCAGCCGGTAGTCGTCGGTGACCAGCGGCCTGAGGAAGAGCGCCCTTATCTCGTCTACGGGGTGGGGGAACTCGGCGTTGGGCAGCTCGGGGAGCGCCGCCTCGAGGCTGCCGTGCTTCTTGATGAGCTTGATCGCCGTCTTCGGCCCAATCCCCTTTATGCCATCCGGGTTGTAGTCGGTCCCGATGAGGATGCCCACGTCAATGAGCTGCTCCCGCGTGAGCCCCAGCTCCGCGAGGAGCTTCTGGTACTCGTACATCTCGGGCTCGACCTTTATGTAGACGTTCTTCCGGGGGAGCTTGCGGCGACCGCTTATAGAGAGGTTCCTGACGAGGCGGGGGGCTCCGAGGAGGAGGGAGTCGAAGTCCTGGCTGGACGACGCCCAGACGGAACCCTTGATGGCCATGTGGGCAGCTTGGGCTTCCCCCTCGCCTGGCGCCTGTATCCAGGGTACCCCCATGAGGGTGAGGAGCCTCTTGGCGTCCCCGATGATGTCGGTGGAGGCGACGATGCTCTGCTGCCCCCAGCGGCGGGCACCCTCCTGATCCCCTTCCTCGATGGCCTTCTCGTACCTCTGCCGCGCCTGGACGCGGACCTCGTGGCGCGCCTCCAGCGTCTGCCTCTTGAACTCGTGCGGCCTCCCGTCGAAGCAGTAGACGACCCGGACGCCGGCCTCCATCAGGTTGCTGTTCCTGTACAGGATGCCGCTGAGGTGGCTCGTGATGCGCCCCTGCGCGTCCTTGAGGGGCTCCCCCGCCTGGCCGCGGATGATGGCCAGGAACTGGTAGATGACGTTGTGGCCGTCGAAGGCGATGGACCTGCCCTTGAGTTCATCCAGAGAAATCTTACGAGGCTCCACGAGGTCGCCGAACTGGACGCCCAACCACGCGGCCCCCTACGCCAGCTCTATCCGCCTCTTCCCCTTGGCCATCTTCGTGACCCTGACGAGGCCCTGTATCTCCATCTCCATCAGGAGTCTGCTGAACTCGGTCTCGTTTATGCCGCTCTGGTACTTCTGCACCTGCTTGAGGAGGTCGTCGAACTCCTGTGCGCCGCCCCTGCCGAGGGCCTCGACGACGGTTGACGGTATGAGTTTGGCGTCCATCTGTTTCACCTATGCGATGTCCATCGGGGGCTTCTGCTGGTCCCGGATGCGCTTATTCGTCTCCTGGTACCACTTCTCCATCTCTGGAGTTATCGAGGGTACTATATCAGCAATGACCTTTTCGAAGTCGGCTCCCGTGACCTTCTGGGCCTCGGGGTCCCTCCGAAGGGCGTTTATGGCCGCCTCGCGGCAGATGGCGTCGATGTCGGCGCCGCTGTATCCCTGCAACTTCTTCGCCAGGTCCTCGACCTTGACGTTCTCCAGGGGCATATCCTTAGTCTTTATCTGGAGGATGCGTAGCCTCGCGTCGTTGTCGGGTGGCGGGACGTAGACGCGCCTGTCGAATCTGCCGGGGCGGAGGACGGCGGGGTCGATCATGTCGGGGCGGTTCGTCGCCGCGATGACTACTATGTTCTGGAGGGTCATGAGGCCGTCGATCTCGGTGAGGAGCTGGCTTATGACGCGCTCGGTGACGCGGTTGTCGCCGCCTCCGACTCTGGCGGGGACGAGGGCGTCGAACTCGTCGAAGAAGATGATGCTCGGCGCAGCCATTCGTGCCTTCCGGAATGTCTCCCTTATCGCCTTCTCCGACTCGCCGACCCACTTGCTGAATATCTCGGGGCCGCGGATGCTGATGAAGTTCGCCTCCGACTCCGTCGCGACGGCGCGGGCTAGGAGCGTCTTACCGCAACCGGGTGGGCCGTGTAGGAGGATGCCCTTGGGGGGCTGGATGCCCAGGCGGGTGAACCTCTCGGGGTTCTTGAGCGGCCACTCGACCGCCTCCTTGAGGGACTGCTTGACCTCCTCCAATCCGCCGACCTCGTCCCAGTGGACGTTCGGCGTCTCGACGTAGACCTCGCGCATCGCGGTGGGTGTGACTTCCCTGAAGGCGCCCATGATGTCCTCGGTTGTTACGATCATCTGGTCGAGGACCTCGTGGGGTATCCTCTTCTGTTCTAGATCTATCTTAGGGAGGTATCTTCGGAGTGCCTTCATAGCTGCCTCACGGCTGAGCGCCTCTAGGTCCGCGCCCGTGTAGCCGTGGGTGAACTCGGAGATCTTGGGGAGGTTGACATCCTCGGCGAGGGGCATGCCGCGTGTGTGGATCTGCAGGATCTCTAAGCGGCCTTCTCTGCCGGGGGTGGTGATCTCGATCTCCCTGTCGAACCTGCCGGGGCGGCGCAACGCCTCGTCTATGGCATCGGGCCTGTTCGTGGCCCCTATGACTATGATGTGACCCCTGCTCTTCAAGCCGTCCATGCTGGCGAGGAGCTGCGCGACGACGCGCCTCTCCACCTCGCCGGTTACCTCGCTCCTCTTCGGGGCTATGGCGTCTATCTCATCTATGAAGAGGATGCTGGGGGCGTTCTTCTCCGCGTCCTCGAACATCTTCCGGAGCCTTCCCTCGGACTCTCCGTAGAACTTGCTCATGATCTCTGGGCCGTTTATGGCGTAGAAGTTGGCGTCGGACTCGTTGGCGACGGCTCGGACTAGGAGCGTCTTACCGCAGCCGGGGGGCCCATGGAGGAGGACACCCTTGGGTGGGTCGATGCCTAGGCGCTGAAAGATCTCCGGGTGCCGAAGCGGCAGCTCCACCATCTCCCTTATGCGCCGGATCTCCTCGTTCAGGCCGCCGATGTCCTCGTAAGTCGTCCTGCTCGGCATCTCCATCTCCGGCACCGGCTCACTCAGGATCTGTATCTCGGTCGTGGGCGAGATCTTGACTATCCCCGTGGGCCTGGTGTTCACGACCATGAACGGCACGGAGTGACCGAGCATCATGATGAGCAGCGTGTCCCCCCTCGTGGCGGGGCGGTCGATGAGCCTATCCTTGACGAAGCGTATGAAGTCGTTGTCCACGCTTATCCTGATGTCCACGGGCGCTAGTTTGAGGCTGATCGCGTACTCGGCCTCGGCCTTCTTCACCTGGACGAACTCGTTTATGCTGACGTTGCAGTTCTTGCGTATGAAGCCGTCTATGCGTAGCAGGCTGAGTCCCTGGTCCTCGGGGTAGGCGGGCCACGCCTTCGCCGCCGTAGACTTCTTCCCGACGACCTCCACGACGTCGCCCACGGTGACGCCTAGGGTCTTCATCGTCTCGGAGTCCATGCGGGCGATGCTACGCCCGACGTCTCTCTGCTGCTTCGCTTCGGCAACTTTCAACTGGACGCTGCTCAATATGTCCACCTAGGGCTGATCTCAGCTTCTGAGTGGGTTCTGTTCATATAAATATTCAGTTGGTCTCGGAGGGGACACTACGGTGGATGCTACCCTAGATTACGCCCGTCTCCACCGCTAAGGCCTCCGCGGAGGCGCGGTCCAGATGGATCTTCGACAATATCGTGTATCTATCGGGCCTAACGCTCTGGGCCATGACGAGGGCCTCTATTATCTTCTCCTTCTTGATGCCGAGGACCGCGGCGGTGGTCGGGGCGCCTATCCTTTCGAGGCTCTCCCTTATCTTCTCCCAGTCCAGACCGTGTAGCTTCGCCATCATTATGGAGCCGACGCCGCACTGCTCGCCGTGGAGGGCCGGCTTGTCCACTATGATGTCGAGTGCGTGGCTGAAGAGGTGGGCGGAGCCGCTGCAGGGGCGGCTGCTCCCCGCGATGCTCATAGAGGTGCTGCAGCTGATGAGTGCCTCGAGGAGGTCTCGGACGGTGTCGGGGGTATTCTGCCTGATCTTATCGGCGCTCTCCATAATCAGTTGGCTGCTCATGAGCGCTAGGCTCGCCGCGTAGGCGCCGTAGTAGTCACCGTTCTCCGAGTGTGCGAGCTTCCAGTCCTCGACCTCGGTCGCCTTGCTTATGACGTCGCCGCACCCGGCGGCGGTGAAGCGGTAGGGCGAGGCGGCTATGATTCCGCTGTCCATGACCACGGCGACGGGGGAGACCGCCTTCACTGTGTAGGGGCGCTCCATCCCCTTCACGGAGGCGAGGCTGCTGGCTATTCCGTCGTGGCTGGCCACCGTGGGGACGCTTATGAAGGCGTTTCCCGTCTTGGCGGCGGCCAGCTTCGCCACGTCTATGCTCCTGCCGCCCCCCACGCCTATGAGGACGTCCACCTTGGCCCTCCCCGCGTCCTCCATGACGCGCCCAACGGTCTCTAACTGCGCGTCCTCAACTATCGACCGGTCGGAGGATATGCCATCGTTTGCGAGTATCCACTGCACCCGTTCCCCCGCTATCTTCACCGTGTTCTTCCCCGTGACTATGAGGGCCTTACCATAACCGAGTTCGCGGCATATTCCGTTGATTGAGGATAGGACCCCCTTACCGACTAGCACTATACGTGGTAGATCTATCCTGTGGACGGGCATCGCCCTAGGGGGATCTGTTGAGGTCATAGCGAAACCCGGGTGCTGAAAACATGGAGGTCTCGGCGGGTTTTAACTCCTGTGGTTTACTATTTTTCAGGGAACGGAAAAGGTTTTTAAATCACACCCAGAATCTACTTTTGGTCTTCCTTCTAAGGATACCCTCTCTTAGAGTGTTAGTAGGGGAAAGAAAATGTCTAGGGAACTCGAAGCGTTCAAGGGAACCACTACGGTTGGGGTCGTCTGCAGGGACGGCGTCATTCTCGGTAGCGACACTAGGGCCACGGCTGGCAACTACGTCGCGAGCAAGCACGCGAAGAAGGTCTACCAGATCACTGGCAACCTCGCGATGACCATCGCGGGCGGGGTAGCCGTCGCCCAGAGGGTCGTCGAGATACTCAAGATTAACACCCGTCTCTACGAGCTTGAGAAGGGGCGCCCGATGCCTGTGAAGTCTGCGGCGACGCTCGTCTCCGGGATCCTCTTCCAGAACCGCGAGGCGGGGGCGCCACTCCCGATGCAGGCCATAGTCGGCGGATTCGACGACACTGGCCCTCACATATTCAACCTCGACCCCTTCGGCAGCCTGCTGGAGGACAAGATGATCTCAACGGGTTCCGGCAGCCCCTTCGCCTACGGCGTCCTCGAGGCCATGTACAAGGAGGAGAAGACCGTCAAGGAGATGCTCCCGGTCGTCATCAGGGCGATCGACTCCGCGATGAAGAGGGACACCTACAGCGGGGACAGCTTCGACGTCGCCGTCATAGACAAGAAGGGCTTCAGGGAGCTCCCCCCCGCCGAGAAGGAAGCGTTATTGAAATCCTAAGTTGGATGCAGGGATGCAAAAGCCCCAAGGACTGAGCTACGAGGAAATTAGGAAGACGATCCTCGAAAAGATCCCCGCCGAGGTCGGCATCACGAGGATCGAGTTCGAGGGTCCACGCCTTGCAATCTACACCCAGAGGCCCGAGACGCTCATTGAGCAGAGCCACATAGTCGGCGAGATCGCGGGCATAATAAAGAAGAGGATCGTGATCCGCAGCGACCCGTCCGTCCGCTCCAACGAAGTCGAGGCGGAGAGGATCGTGAAGGAGATCCTAGAGGAGGCGGGGCTCGTTCAGAGCAACTTCGACCCTAGCCTCGGCGAGGTCACACTCGAGGTGGAGAAGCCCGGCATCGCCATAGGGAAGAACGGTGAGAACCTCCTAGAGATCGTGAAGAAGACTCACTGGAGCCCAAACGTTGTGAGGTCTCCTCCGATCCCTAGCATGACCATCAAGATGGTGAGGGGCTACATCTACGGTAAGAGCAAGGAGCGTGAACGCTTCCTCCGCGAGACTGGGGAGTCCATCTTCCGCCCAATGTACCAGCAGTGCGGCGACGTCAGGGTAACGTTCCTCGGCGCCGCGAGGCAGGTCGGCAGATCCGCCGTCCTCATCAGGACGAGGGAGAGCCGCATCCTCATGGACTGCGGCATCAACCCGGGCACGTCGAATCCCGTGGGCGCCTACCCGCGCCTAGACGCCGAGGAGTTCGACCTCAGCAAGCTCGACGCCGTCGTCATCACGCACGCCCACCTCGACCACTGCGGCTTCCTACCCTACCTCTACAAGTATGGCTACGAGGGCCCGATCTACTGCAGTGAGCCGACGGCGAGCCTCATGGTACTCCTCCAGAGCGACTACCTCGACGTCACCAGCAAGGAGGGGCGCTTCAATCCCTATAGCAACGAGGAGGTCAGGGAGGTCATTATGAGGACAATCCCCCTCGGATACGGCGAGGTCACAGACATAAGCCCCGACGTGAGGCTCACGCTCCACAACGCGGGCCACATACTCGGCTCAGCGCAGGCGCACCTCCACATAGGGAAGGGGCTTCACAACGTCGTCTACACGGGCGACTTCAAGTACGGCCCGACGCAGCTCCTCCAGCCCGCCTCCATCCAGTTCCCGAGGGTCGAGACCCTCATCATGGAGAGCACCTATGGCGGCATCGATAACGTGACGCCGGACCGCGAGGAGACGGAGGCGAACTTCGTCGAGATCGCCAACAAGACGCTGCAGAAGGGGAAGCTCTTGATCCCCGTGCCCGCCGTTGGGCGTGCTCAGGAGATCATGATGGTGATCAACAAGTACATGAAGGAGGGGAAGATGACGGAGGCCCCCGTCTACATCGAGGGGATGATCAGCGAGGTCACCGGCATCCACACCGCCTACCCCCAGTACCTGAGCAACGACGTCAGGGACCAGATACTCCGTGACGGCGTCAACCCCTTCGAGAGTGACTACTTCACCGTGGTGAAGCAGCAGGACAAGAGGGACGAGATAGTGGCGGGCGGCCCCGCGATCATCATGGCCACGGCGGGCATGATGGAGGGCGGCCCCGTCATCGACTACTTCAAGCGCCTCGCCTCCGACGAGAACAACGCCATCTGCTTCGTCAGCTATCAGGTCGCCGGCACGATGGGGCAGCGCATCCAGTCGGGGATGGGCAGCGTCCAGATGTACGGGCAGAAAGGCAAGATGGAGATCATAAACGTCGCCATGAAGAATTACACCATCGAGGGCTTCAGCGGTCACAGCGACTGGCGCCAGCTCATCAACTATGTCCGTCGGCTTCACCCGCAGCCGAAGCGCGTCTTCGTCATACACGGTGAGGAGTCGAAGTGTGAGAACCTCGCACGCGTCGTGGCTAAGCAGAGGGGCATCTACGGGGTAGCCCCCGAGAACCTCGACACCTACGCACTCGCGTAGGCTTCTTAACCTCCGTGACGCATTCTGTCCCCGATGAGCGATTCTGGGCTCAAGGTCAGGAAGAGACGCGCCCTGAGGAGACAGGACGCGAGGAACATTCTAGAAGAAGCTTCGGGCTACCTCGCGGGACAATCATTTTCCAAGGTCGAGGAGGCTGAGACCGAGGATCGCGTGAAGGTCTATCTTCTCGACGACGAGATATTATTGTTCAGGTCGGGGGAGAGTCTCTACCCGACGCTGCGATGTAGGTGCGTGGACTCCCTCCCCGCGGTCATCGTCGACATGGGGGCCATTCCATTCGTCTGCAAGGGAGCCGACGTCATGGCACCGGGCATCACGGAGATAAAGACGACCTTCGAGGAGGGCGCCCTCGTCGTCGTACGCGACGTGAAGTACGGTAAGGCTCTAGCCATCGGTAAGGCGCTGAAGCCATCGGCGGCGATCATGGTGGAGAAGAAGGGGAAGGTCATACACAATCTCCACTACGTCGGGGACAAGATCTGGGAGACGAAGCCCTAGCCGCCACTCAAGCCGGGAAGGACGAAGAAGTAGAGCCCTACCGCGAAGAGAATCAGCACGATGGGGATGAGGAGCAGACTGGCGGTGAATACCACCCACCAGACGCCGAACTTCCTCCGTCCCCTCTCGAAACTATCAAGATACGCCCTGAAGTAGCCCCTGAGCCGGCTGAGGAGGCGCCCCGCCATCTCACCACACGAATAGCCCCATGGTCAGAGACCGCATAAACTTTATCCGCCGCGCCAGTCTCTTTCACAGGATTTGGTGAACAGCATGGGTAAGGGTATGCTCGACGGCGTACGCATCCTAGACTTCGGCCACATCTACTTCGGCCCCTACTCCACCATGATCCTCGCGGACATGGGCGCGGAGGTCCTCAAGGTTGAGCCCCCGTGGGGTGAGATCAACAGGCTCGGCACAAACCTATTCGGAGGCGCGAGCAGCAGCTTCCACTACCTCAACAGGAACAAGAAGGGACTCGCCTTCAACCTCAAGGACCCCAAGGCCCTCGAGATCGTGAAGGAGCTGGCGAAGAAGAGCGACGTCGTCGTCGAGAACTTCAAACGCGGCACAATGGACAAGCTCGGCCTCAGCTATGAGCAGATCAAGGCCGTGAAATCCGACATCATCTACGCTAGCCTCAGCGGCTTCGGCCTCGACGGCCCATTCAAGGACCGCCCGAGCTTCGCCCCCATCGCCGAGAGCCAGAGCAGCTGGCTCCGCCTCTCCGGAGACAACATCGACCCCAACGGCCCACCGGTGGTCCCCGCGGAGTACCATGGCGACCTCGACCCCAGCCTCTACGCAACCATCGCTATCCTCGGCGCCCTAAGGCACCGCGACAGGACCGGGGAAGGCCAACTCATCGACGTCGCGCAGCTCGACGTCATGATCGCCCAGTGTGGCGTAAGCATCGCGAGCTACTCTCTGAGCGGAAACCTCCCCTGGGTTACGAGGCAGCAGAGGAAGGGCATCGGCGCCTGGGGCATCTTCAAGGCGAAGGACGGGAAGCACATCTACGTCGCCGCCGACCAGAACATGGAGGACAGGGTCAAGAGGACGATAGGCGTCGAGGAGATAGAGGATGGAAGCGACGTCTTCAAGAAGTGGGTCGAGAACCAGAATGCGGCTGATGCTATAGCTGCGCTGGCGGTAAACGCTGTCCCCTGCGCCCCGATGCACCACATCCCCGACATGCTCGAGGACCCACAGGTGAAGGCACGCAATACAATAGTCACATTAGACCACAAGCTCGCCGGGAAATTCGTCGTCCCCCAGCACCCCGTCAAGTACAGCAAGACGCCCACCACGATCAAGACGCCCGCACCCATCCTCGGGGAACACAACGACGAGGTACTCAAGAGCCTCCTAGGCTACAGCCAGGAGAAGCTCGACGAGTTACGCGCCGCCGGCGTCATCGTCTAAACACTTTTTATCCTCATTTTACCAACCCATCCATGATGTGGATGTGGGACTTCACCCGGCAACGAAGGGCCATGGTGGCCCGGTACAGGGCGGCTGGTTACGTGACCTCGGAGCGCGTCGCCGAGGCGATGCTCAGGGTCCCCAGGGAGGAGTTCATGACCCCGGGGCTCAGGGAGTACTCATACCTCGATTCCCCCAGCCCAATCCCCGGGGACGGGCGCCAGACCATATCCGCCCCCTACATGTACCCCGTCACATACGAGCCCCTCAGGCTCAAGGAAGGTGACAGGTTCCTCGAGGTAGGTGCTGGCTCGGGCTACGGCGCCGCCCTCGCCCGCGAGTTAGTCGGCGACAAGGGCCTCGTCGTCGCCATAGAGATCAACGAGGCAACCCATGATTTTGCCTCGGAGAACCTCAAGAGGACGGGCTACGGCGACGTTAAGCTGATCCTCGGCGACGGCACCCTCGGCTACCCGGAGGGCGCCCCCTACGACGCTATCAGCATCACCGCGGCGAGCCCCGACTTCCCCCCGCCCCTCATCGAGCAGCTCCGCCCCCTCGGCAGGATGATCGCCCCCATAGGGGAGGCGACCCTATACGGCCAGGACCTCGTCCTCCTCGAAAGGGGGCGCGGGGGGGAACTCATCCGGCGGACGCTCATGCAGGTCGCCTACGTCCCCCTCATAGGGGAACACGGCTGGACGCGCCGGTGAGTCTTTAAATCACCGCTAGCAGTCTTCTCAGTTGAAATGCCATGAAGGTCGGCGTTGTCTCCAGGACGGACATAGACGCAGTCTTCCCGGTGACTCGTAGAGTCATTGAACTCCTCGAGGAAAGGGGTGTAGAGGTCCTCATCGAGACGGAGACGGCGATGGCGCTCGAGGCCAACTCGGAGACCGTCGACCTCACCGACATCGAGGCAGACTTCGTCGTCGCCGTGGGCGGAGACGGCACCATCCTTCGCACAGCCATGGGCCTCAAGGTGTCTGACACGCCCCTCCTGGGCGTCAACATGGGGCGGAGGGGCTTCCTCTGCGAGGTCCTGAAGGACGAGATCGAGCCCGCCATAGACAAGGCCGTCGAAGGAAAGTACGAGCTGGAGAGCTGCCTCAAGCTCCGCAGCCACTGCAGGGAGAACGAGGAGGACTTCCCCGACGCCCTAAACGAGGTCCTCATAGCATCATCCCTCCCCTCGAAGATGATCCTGTGTAGGCTCCTCATCGACGGCGAGCAGCTGACGGAGATACAGGCAGACGGCATCATAGTCTCCACGCCGACGGGCTCGACGGCCTACAACCTCTCCGCGGGCGGCTCCATACTGGCGCCCGGAGTAGAGGCCATGATGCTCACCGCCGTCAACCCCTACAGCTACTTCCGCAGCATAGCCCTCCCCGTAGGGTCCAAGGTGACGGTGGAGCTCCGCAAGCCGAGGGCGGACGCCCTCGGCATCGTCGACGGCAAGGTCTACACGGGCCTGAAGGCTCTATCCACCGTCGAGATCGAGGTCTCGAAGAACAAGACGCGCTTCATCAGGTTCAAGCCGTTCTACGAGAGGCTCAGGAACAGGATCGCCCACATACAGGCGCAGTGAGGTGCCCTCACCTGAGACTCGTAATCCTCGACACCTCCGCCTTCATACAGGGGTACAACCTAAGCCCAGAGGAGGACTACTACACGGTCCCCGAGGTACTGGGTGAGATCAGGGAGGAGCTGGGGAGGATGAGGTACGAGGGGGCACAGGCCTCGGGCAAACTCAGGGAAACCCAGCCGGAGGAAAAGTGGGTCAAGGAGATAGAGGCGAAGGCGAGGGCCTCCGGTGAGGCGCACAAGCTCTCCCAAACCGACAAGCAGCTCCTCGCCCTCGGCCTCCAGCTCAAATCCGGCGGGGAAGTGCCGGCCATCGTCTCTGACGACTATTCGGTTCAGAATATGGCCTCACGGCTCGGGCTCCGATTCGTCCCACAGGCCACGCGAGGCATAAAGAAGGTACTCGAATGGTCGATCTACTGCCCCGGGTGCAGGAGAAGATTCGACTCCCCCCAGGAGGACAACGTCTGCCCGATCTGCGGGACGGAGCTGAAGAGAAAACCCAGAAGAAGTTGACCCAGCGGAGCCAGATGCCCCCTAAACCGTTTAAGCACCGACCCGAGAAGAATAGCCCAATGTACGACCTAGTGATCAAGGGCGGAAGGGTAGTCGACGGCTCGGGGAACCCATGGTTCCCGGGGGAAGTGGCCGTAAATGGAGGGATCATCTCCGCCGTGGGGAAGGTGGAGAAGAAGGCACGTGAAACCATCGACGCGTCAGGGATGATCGTCTCCCCTGGGTTCATAGACGCACACAGCCACGGCGACATCGTCCTCATCTCCGAGCCGGAGGCACGCATCAAGATAATGCAGGGCATCACCACCGAGATAGTCGGGCAGGACGGCCTCGGTGAGGCCCCCCTCACGGACGCCAACCTGGGTATGTGGCGCCGCTACCTCTCGGGCCTCAACGGAAACCCCGACATAGAGTGGGACTGGAGGAGCTTCGGCGAATACCTCGCGAGACTCGACGCCGCGAAGCCCTCGGTCAACGTCGCCTCACTAGTCGGCCACGGGAACATCCGGCTCGCCGCCATCGGCATGGAGAACAGGAAGCCAACCCCGACCGAACTCGACAGGATGAGGAAGCTCCTCGACAAGTCGCTCAGCGAGGGCGCGATCGGCTTAAGCACCGGCCTGATCTACCCGCCCTGCGTCTATTCAGACACCTCGGAGCTCACGGAACTCTGCAGGGTGACGGCGGCCCACCACGGCGTCTTCGTCGTACACATGAGGAACGAGGGAGACAAACTCCTCGACTCCATCGACGAGGTAGTATCGGTGGGGCGAGGCTCCGGTGTCTCCGTCCACATAAGCCACTTCAAGGCAAACGGCAGGGCGAACTGGGGGAAAGCCCCGCAGGCACTCGCCAGGGTCGAGGAGGCCAGAAAACAAGGCATCGACGTCACCTTCGACCAGTACCCCTACACGGCGGGGAGCACCTTCCTCGGCAGCCTCCTCCCACCGTGGGCTCACGAGGGGGGCCTCGACTGTCTCCTCATGAGGCTGAGGGACAGGGAGACCAGGGAGCGGCTCGCCGCGTACCTCAGCGGCAGCAGGGGCGACGAGGGAAGCCCCAACGAGTGGGACAGGATACTGATAACGAACGCGCAGACCAGCCGAAACAAGCGCTTCGAGGGGAGGTACGTCTCGCAGATAGCCGCCGCACTCGACAAATCGCCCGCCGAGACGGTCATCGACCTCGTGCTGGAGGAGGAGAACGCGGCCACCATGGCGACCTTCACCATGGACGAGGACGACGTCAGGACCATCATGAGGAGCCCCCTCGGGATGGTCTGCACCGACGGCATCGTCCTCGGTAAGCCACACCCTCGCGCATATGGGAGCTTCCCCCGGGTCGCCGGCCACTACGTCAGGGAGGGGGTCCTCCGTCTCGAAGAGGCCGTAAGGAAGATGACGAGCTACACGGCCCAGACACACGGCCTCACAGACCGAGGCATGCTCCGCCCCGGCCTCGCCGCGGACATCACCATCTTCGACCCCGATAAGATCAGGGACACCGCCACGTTCGAGAACCCGATACAGCACCCGAAGGGCATAGAATACGTCATAGTGAACGGCGTGGTCACCGTCGAGAAGGGGAGACACAACGGCGGTAGAGCGGGGAAGGTTCTACGCCGCGCCCCCGCCTGAAGACACCTAAAAGAGGCCCCATCCGAGATTCATCGTGCTGAGGATAATCACTACCTGCGTAGTCAGGACATATATTGTAAATATACGTCTGCCACGAAGCAAAAATATTTCTAAAAAATAAGTTAACGTCGGCAATTTATTTGAAGAAAGTTTAAATTAACACCGTCATTTCAGGGCTCAAAGGAGATAAGGTAATGGGGCTCGCCGTCGATGTGCGCGATCTCAGGAAGAGCTTTGGCAACTTCCAAGCCTTGAAGGGAGTGACCTTCAGGGTGGAGGAGAGGGAGATTTTCGGTTTGATCGGCCCTAACGGTGCCGGGAAAACCACGACACTCAGGGTCCTCGGAACGTTGATTAGCCCTACTTCTGGTGTAGTCGAGGTCTTCGGACGGGATGTAGTCAAGGAAGCGGAGAGTGTGCGTGAGATACTCAGTTACCTCCCCGAGGAAGCTGGCGCATACCAGTATCTGAGTGGGGAGGAGTATCTACGCTTCATGGCGGGTTTCTATGCCCATGAGAGGAGCGCGGTCGAGGAGATGGTCCAGGCGGGAAAGGACATCAGTGGCCTGGGTGACCGCCTCAATGACAGGGTCAACGAGTACAGCAGGGGGATGAAGAGGAGGCTCCTGATAGCGAGGGCCCTAATGATCAAACCGAAGCTCGCTATACTGGATGAGCCGACCTCCGGACTCGATGTCATCCAAGCCTACCACGTCAGGGGCATGATAAGGGACTACGCCGAGAAGATAGGGGTCACCATCCTCGTCTCTAGCCATAACATGCTTGAGGTGGAGTACCTCTGCCACAGGGTTGCCCTCATGAACGAGGGGAACATCGTCTCGGAGGGGACCCCCGAGGAGCTGAAGTTGAGATACAACGCCGTCAACCTCGAACAGGCATTCATGGAGGCGACTCAGCTTGGGTAACTTCACGAGCATAGTCTACAAGGAGATTAAGGAGCTGATGAGGGACCCGAAGATCCTCTTCGGCGTGGTCCTCCTACCGCTGCTTCTCTATCCCCTCATGGGGCAGGGCCTCCAGATTAGCCAACAGTCAGTCGAGACGGCGATCAAGGGAGCCCAGTTCTCCGTATACAGCGATGATAGCGGCCAGATAGCCTCCATCTTGGTTCAGTACATAACGCAGAACAACAACGTCACGAACATCCAATCCCCGGGTCTCGGGGACGCCCTCGTCAAATTCAAGGACTCGAGCTCCGTCGCGATGGTCTATGTCCCGAATGGGTATTCACAAAACATCACAGACGGGCTGAAGGGCCGCGTGAAGATCTACGCGAACCTGAAGAACTTGAACATCGCGGAGGCTTCGGGGGCTGAGGTTGCCGGTAGCCTGGTCAGCGTCTACAACTACTACTACTCCCTCGCCATCATTAAGGAGTTGATGGTCGTCACGGGGAACCTCGGCAGCCCCGTGGCGATCCATGATCCACTCTCCATTAGCTACGCATCCATAATCAAGGGGAACGTCATAGAGGTTGCCCCGAGCCAGATCACGAGTCTGATCGTGAGTCAGAGCATAATGCTCCCGATCATGGTGATGATGATGGTCATCTTCGCCATCCAGATGGCGGCGACTAGCATCGCCCTGGAGAAGGAGCAGAAGACGCTGGAGACCCTCATGACGCTGCCCGTCGGTAGGTTAACTATCCTGGGGGGTAAACTGGCGGGCTCCGTCGTAATCGCCGTCGCCGGCTCAATCAGCTACATGATCGGGTTCAGCTACTACACTAGCTCGGCTTTCAGCTTCGCCCCGCAGCTGACGAGCATCGACCTCACGGGGGTGGGGATAGGGATCCAGCCCATCGGATACGCCTTGCTTGGGATAGTCATGTTCGTGACCCTCGTCTCGGCGCTGGCACTCGCCATAAGCCTAGCGGTGTTCACGGACAGCGTCAGGAGCGCCCAGAGCCTCACTGGGGTGCTCATCATCCCCCTCATAATCCCGGCGATGATACTCATGTTCAGCGACATCGAGATGCTGCCGCCGACGATCCAGTGGATCATGCTGGCGATCCCCTACACCCACACCATGCTGGCGACGAAGGCCGCCTTCCTGGGCAACTACTGGGTGATGATGAGGAGCATCCTATACATCAGCGTCTTCACGGTCCTGGTGCTCTGGATCGCCGCGAAGATATTCTCCACGGAGAGGATCATAACCGCGCGGTTCACGAGCTTCAGCTTCGGGAAGAGGAAGAGGCAGGCGAACTAGCCTCTACTCCTCGACCCACTCCCAGTCTTCGCATTCCTTCTTGGCTATCGCCGACTCGAGCCAGCCCTGCTTCGTGCAGTAGAGGAACTCGGTGATCCTGTAGCGGGAGCGGAGGAGGCTGTTTAGTATCTCCTTGTTCTCCTGGCTCAGGGCGAGGCGGGTCTCTGGGTCAATCTTCTTCGCCCACTTGCACTCCCTGCACGATACCTTCAAGGTCCCGCCTGTGTGAGGAGAGGACGTTGTTTGGGAAAAGTGTTCCCAACTCCTGGGGGAAAGGTTAAGTTGGTTACACCGTATGGTTCGGGGATCGGCTTGGGCAGGTACAAGGGCATAGTCTTCGACCTCGACGGCACCCTCGTCAACTCCGAGGTGGACTTCGTGAAGATGAAGCAGAACATGATCAGGGTCCTCGAGGGGCACGGCGCCCCGAAGGGGTTCCTGACGCCGCAGATGACGACGGTGGTGGTCCTCGAGAACGCGGAGAAGTTCTGGGCGGAGCAGGGGAAACCGGAGAAGGAGAGGCGGTGGCTACGTGACGAGATGACCCGCCTCATGGATCAGGGGGAGCTTGAGGCCGTGGACACACTCACCGCCATCGAGGGGGCGAAGGAGGCGATCCACAGGCTGAAGAGGATGGGCTACAGGCTCGCCATCCTGACGCGCAGCCACCACGAGTACGCCGTCAAGGCCTTGGAGAAGACGGGGATGATCGGGGACTTCGAAGTAATCCTCGGCAGGGGTGAGACGCCTCAGCCCAAGCCCTACGCAGAGGCGATGACATACGCCGCGAAGCTGATGAAACTCGGCCTAGGCGATGTGTTCCTTGTGGGTGACCACCACATTGACTCGACGTGCGCCGTGAATGCTAGGTGCCACTTCATAGGCGTCGCGACGGGGCCCAGAGGGGACAGGTCGTGGGAGGTCAACAGGCCTGAGGTGATTCTCCCGAGCGTCGCGGACCTCCCCGCCTATCTGGGGAAGCATGAGAAGTAGGGAAGTGGAAGGTTTTTTAACCCCTCCCCCTCTCTATTGAGCCAATTCAGACGCCCCCGTGGCGTCGAGCAGAGGTGTTGATTGTGTCTGGTAAAGAAGAGTATGCGAAGAAATTTCAACAGGCCCAGAGTGTCCTGAACATGATTGCTGACGACAATACGACCCCGAGGAACATCCGCCGGGCCGCGAAGCAGGCGTCGGACATGCTCCTGAATCAGGGCCTGAGCATCGCCGCTAGGGCAGCGAACGCCATATCGCTGCTTGAGGACATCAGCCAGGACCCTAACATGCCCATGTACAGCAGGACGAGGATCTGGAACGCCATCAGCGTCCTAGAGGGCATCAGGGACTAGCGTAACCAGCCCCCAGTTTTCGTCGCGGATAGTCGTTTTAGCCTCGGTTTTTTATCCTGTCACGGCTATTTCTCGTCGGGTGTAGAGCTTGGGTAAGGTTCTTCTCGTCGGCGAGTCATGGGTCGCGGTCACGACCCACTACAAGGGCTTCGACCACTTCGTCAGCGGCGGCTACGACACCGGCGTCGCCTATTTTGGGAGGGCGATGGAGGGTTGGGGGGACTGGGTTCACATGCCCGGGCATGAGGCGCAGGCGGGGTTCCCCCTGGACATGGAGGGCCTGAGAGATTACTCGGCCATAATCATCAGCGACATCGGTGCGGACACCTTCCTCCTCCACCCGAGGACGTGGCTCAACGGCGAGAGGACGCCGAACAGGCTCAGGCTGATGGAGGAGTATGTGCGTGGTGGGGGCGGCCTCATCATGGCGGGTGGGTACCTGAGCTACCAGGGGATCAACGGTGTGGCGAGGTACCATGGGACCCCGATTGAGGAGGCCTTACCCGTGGAGATACAGCCATACGATGACCGCGTGGAGTGCCCCGAGGGGGTCCAGCCGGGGAAGACGAAGACGGCGCACCAGATCACGAAGGGGCTGCCCGGTTCGTGGCCCCACCTTCTCGGCTACAACAGGGTGAAGGCGAGGAAGGGGGCGAAGGTGCTCGCCGAGGTGGGTCCCGACCCGCTGCTCGTCGTCGGTGAACACGGCGAGGGGAGAGCAGTTGCATGGGCGAGTGACATAGGCCCCCACTGGTGCCCGAGGGAGTTCGCCGAGTGGGTGGGATACGCGGAGCTCTGGAGGC
>Ga0315285_10002129_pt1 | contig 20683 bp, 8 predicted proteins | sample YL17G09_36_MG_FD_203698 | JGI IMG/M metagenome (GOLD analysis project Ga0315285, IMG submission 203698) | Sediment microbial communities from Yellowstone Lake, YNP, Wyoming, USA - YL17G09_36 | ecosystem: Environmental > Aquatic > Freshwater > Lake > Sediment | place: USA: Wyoming | collected...
TGGTGCTGTCTTTCGGTAGCCCGGGTGTGGGTGCTGTCGAGATCCTGGAGTCCACCGGAGAACTGAACTGGAACGCGGCTGATCTTGTGAGTTTCAATGCTCAGGAAGTCCGGTTCCAGAGGCAGACCTTCTTCTCGTACTCTGAGTCAAACGGCAAGATCGGGGTCATCGACGATCTACTCTTCCTGAATCCTCTCCCGGCCACGACTCAGTACCCCCTGATTCGGATTTCTTTTGGGCCTTACTTGACCCCTGTTGAGGCTGCCAACGATGCGGGCCTCTTACCTTTGCCTGCACCTGGATCCGTCAAGTGGTCACGGACAACAGGACGGTTAGCTTTCAACGCTGCCGACGTGTCTGGGAACACAGGCAAGTTCATCTACTACGACGGCGTTCTGATTGAGGGGAACAGGACCCTCGCACCTATCTCTGTCGGAACCCTGAACGCTCCGGGGGTACTGATCTTTCCACTACCCCCGGAGGAATCAGACGTTTTCTTCCGAGTCTCTGGGGTAGTTCAATTTCCTCAGACACAGTTCGTCGATACTTTTTCAGCCAGTGGGAAGAAGGGTATCGTCGAGGTTCGTCGAAGTGATGGGCAGAGGCAATTCTCCCAGGCAGACCAAACTGCTTACGGGGCTGTAGCCGCCCAAGGCTTCATCCCCAACCTGCTCATCGAGCGGGGCATCTCCCTGGAGCTGTTCCGCACTCCGGTAGACCCTGGGGCTACAGACCCCACCACGAAGGATGTCTCGGCCTTCTACGCCACCACGAAGGCTACTCTAGCGGACCCCATCATCGCTTCCCCCACGGTTTTGCTACCCGCCACTCCGGTGGATTCACCACAGATTGTAGTCAGCGTCATCGACAAGGCGGGAACCCCCTCAGTCCTACCTCGACTGGACGTTCCTGTGCCCCCAGTGGGCTTAGGATGCGTCATTGACTCAGAGGCTAGGGCTTTGCTTTATGCCCAGCGAAAAGCCCTTGTGGTGGTTCCAGCACCCCTTCCCTATGGGGCTGTGAGCTTACCCGACCCTCTGGTCTTCACACAGAATCTTGTTGTGGGGTTAGAGACTGCACCCAACAGCGGCATCTACCCACCCCTGACCCTTGGAGAGGACTACCTCATCGACACCGGCTCAGGCACCGTGAGTCTGGTCGAGACGGACGGCACCTTTGTTACTTCCGGTTCCGGGGGTACTTTCGCAGGCACGACCTTCACTGATGCCGGGGCTGACTGGCTTCCGGGGGTACTGACGGGTGACACCCTACTGGTCACCAACGGCCTCTCTGTGGGGGTTTACACGGTAGCCAGTGTTGGCTCTGACACTGCCCTCACCACGGACATCCCTGGGGTCTCAGGCTCCAATCTGACCTATGAGATCCGGCGTGGGGAGGAGATCCTGGCCGACAGGTTCTTCAAGCCCATCTCGCCCCTAGACCCCAACACCAAGGTCGAGAGGATAGTGGCTCTTGGGGTGACCACCAATTTTCCCAGGTACTCTGTCCCTCTGAGCTATGCCAGCTCTACCAAGACAAGGTTCCGGTTCGGCCCCTCGACCTTCTCTACGGCTGTCAACGTCGTTCCATCCTTCGGGTCTCCCGCCCAAGGGGTGGTCGAGATCAAGGACACCACCGGAGAGCTGAACTTCTCGGCGGCTGACGTGACCGCTGCCCTCACGGTCTACTGGGTTCGTACCCTTGCTCTCGGGACGGACTACACGATCCAGGCACCCCTCGGGTTCATCCAGTTCAATGACCGCTTCCTGGCTGAGGAAGAAGTGATCATTACCTACAAGAACTCGAACGCTCCCGACACCCTCATTGTGGAGCAGGCCACCTTCCTCGTTCGCAAGGAGACGACAGCTCCACATCCAGCTCCGACCAGTGTGTTGACCTTCAACCCCCTGGGTCGGCCAGTGGTGACCAATCCACCCCCGAGAGTCTTCAGGGGTGGTCGGTCACAGGTGAACGGCGTCCAGTGCATCGTCAACACGGTGGCCAGCACCATTACGTTCCTGTCCGATGGCACAGTGACGAATGCCTTGCCTCATGGGCCTACCGTCGGCCCGACAGAGAACGTCTACATCGACTACTACGTGACCAAGGCCATCGGTGGTGAGAGTAACATCACGGTGCTCCAGCCTCCTATGGCCACTGGTGTGATCCAGACCTATGGGGGGATACCCCTGGTCCTACTCGGGAATGGGATCGCTTCCGGGGGTACTCAGTTCACCATTCCAGGCGACCGCACAGCAGATTTCCTGGCTGAATCCCTCTTGAGGGTCAACGGGGACCGTCAGGAACTCTACCTCCTGGCCTCTTCGACCTTCGACCTTGGGGCAAACCTCACCACTGTTGTCCTGGCCACTCCCCAGGAGTTCCAGTCTGACAACAGCGTGCCCAACCTGTTCGTCACCTCTGGGCCTACTAGGCTGGTAGCAGCGTTCCCTCAGCCAGCCTACTTCGTCACTGAGGCAGCCGTCTTCCAGTCTGTCCCACGGGGCTCGAATAAGATCCGCCTGACCGGTGACCTGACGGGGACGTACACCCTTGGAAAGGTCCTCCTGTTCACGGACGGGGTCTACACGGACTTCTACCAGGTGAACGGTTCGACCTTCAGTGAAAGCTCTGGCTTCACCGAGGTCCAGATCACGGCCAACACCCAGAGGCAGTATGCCTCTCCCGTGACCCTGAAGCGGTCTGTCAGGTCCATCTTGGAGTCCTCGACCAAGGTAGCCCAGACCTCCAAGACCCCGATCCTGACGAGCCCCTACACGGTCTATCGTCGGGTTGAGGGCGAGGTGGGCGTGATCCTGTCTCAGCCGGACGGCTACCAGATCAATGACTCGGGAGCGGTCACTTTCGCTACGGCCCTCCAGGACAGGGAGAGCTGGGACATCCTCTACACAGGGTACACGACTGTTGCAGCAGGTAGGAGGGTTCGAGCCTCCTACACGTTCCAGATTGTCCCTTCTGAGGACAACGGCCTCTTGGGCAGCACGTTGGTTGCGGACTACACGACCTACGCCCCTGACACGTTCTTCTACCGTGTCGAGACGTTCACGAACTTCCGTGGGGAGCTTGCAGTACAGTGGCAGAAGGATGCCCAAGCCAGTATCCCGTCGGGTGGACCCATCCTCTCGAACATGTCCGCTCCCAAGCTCTACGAGCAAGGGAGGGAGTCTCTGTTCTTCCAGGAGGGTCACCTGGCCAATGAGGACATCGTGGCCAGGGCCACGCTCAAGTTCTACAACGACGCCGTGAACTACCTGGAGGATGCCCTCCAGGACATGGATGGTCGAGTGGTGGGTGACCGAGATGGCCGGTTCCTGTTCGACGGACTCATCGACAACCCTCCCAGGACGACCTTCGCTACGGTCACGAATCAGATCGATGACCTCATCAAGGTGAGTCCCGCGCCCTACACGATAACCGGTCCGCCGTTCGTATTGGTCTCAGTAGGTACCTACATCTATGCCTACCTGCCTGCCAAGACAAGTCGGTTCTACCCCACCGAGAGAGCCAGGTACAATGCCACCGTCCCTCCGGCGGGGCTTGCTGACGGAGATCCAATACTGGACACGAAGTCCACGAATCTCTCCTTGGTCTCAGGTATCCAGACTCGACTCCCTTGGGCTGTAGTGACCAAGCCAGCGGCCATTGGGGATACGACCATCTACGTTGATTACGGCCTCGGCCAATCCAGTGATGACCCCTTCATCGTAAGGCCAGCATTTGCACCGGGGATGGATGTTCGGGTAGAGGACAACACAACCACCTATGACGCTTCCATTATCTTAGGAGTTGTGACGTCCACAACTTTGGCAGTCCCCGCTCTGACTGTAGATATCCCGGCTGGAGTGACCGTCTACTTGAACGCCTCGGACCCGTCCCACCAGTATTACAGACTGGGGATTGACGTGGGAGTAGACCTCAAGGGGGGACAGCTCACACATCTAGCCGCCACCTTCCCTTGGGTGCCCCCAGTCAACCCACCTCTCCTCGGTGAAGCGTTGGACCTCACCGCACAGCTCACTCCTCTGAACATTGCCCCCGAGAGATTCCCCGCTCTGGATGGCCTCACGACGGATGACGACGGGGATCGACAGCTTCCGGTTCTGAATCCCTCACTGGACAGCGAAGCCACTGACCTGAATGGGACCTCCCTCGGTCATCTCGGGACCGAGCAGAGTATCATCCTGACGGGTACTGGGTCACTCAGGCTAGCCACCACACCTTCTTATGTGGCTACGGGCAGTCTAAACGGTGCAGGAACAATCATCACGTTGAGTGCTGGTGTGTTCCCAGCTACGGTCAAGGTCTACGACCTTGTGAGGATCTTGACTGGGGTGAACGCCCTCTCCAGCTACAATCGAATCACAGCCGTAGCTGGGAATCAGATCACCCTCACCCCTGCTTTCACAACAGACACAGGGTTTACGTTCACAGTGACCGCTAGTGCGAGCTTGGTGACCTCCCTTGCTGGAGGTACAAGCACGACCACGACGTTGAACGATGCAGGCGGTAACTTCATCGTGAACGCAGTGGTGCCGGGGCATACGGTTGTCTTGACGACTGGTCCCTCGGCTGGCCAACGACGCCAAGTAATCTCGGTGGTGTCCGCCACGTCCCTCACGGTGACCCCAGCGTTTGGGACTACTTTGGCTGGGCAAAACTATCGTATCGACAATGCCATCGGAACGTTTGGGGGAGTGGGGTCTATACAGGCACAGCTAGACCTGGAGCTTCTAGGCGAACTCGGAGTCTTGGACACGAATGTTGCCCCCATCTTCTCAGAACGTGCGGCCATCGAACAGTTCTACGACACGGTATTCACCAATGTCGAGACAGGGACTCTAGGACAGACTACCCTGCTATTCCCCACTATATTCACAGACACCCTTGCCGACTTTACAGCAGTTACCCCCGCTGACTACTTGTACATCAGGGGTGGTCCTTTGGACTCTGGGGATGACCCCGTGGCGGGTATCTACAAGATCCAATCCCGCACAACGACCACCCTGACCATAGAGGGAACTTTCACGGCTGCCTTGACCAATATCGTTTACCGTGTCGTGAGCGCAACTGGGGTCACCAAACAGTCTCTCCAGGCCATCTTCCCCTTTCTCCAGGGTTTGGATGCGTTCATCCTGAACACCACCGAGTTTGAGGGCTTGGTATCAACGCCTGTTTCTGTCCTACCTGATTCGGCGGCCTTTGCCCGGGGCTGGCTTTCCACTGGGGTCACCGTAGGTTGTGAGCCTAGCTTGGACGTGCGAGAATCCTTGGTAACACCCAGAATCACCTCACTCGATGTGGTTGCCAGCCCAACAGGCCCAACCGGCACCATTCAATCCGTCCTGTCCTCAGGGGACAGGCTTTACGATCAACGATTTACTTGGATTTCTGCTAGAATAGACCGCCAAACTGGTATCCTGGTCAAGAAGAGTCTAGCGATAGCTAACAGACTCAAAGCACAAGCCGACATCCCGAGCCAACTCACGAAGTTGCTGACAGCCCCATGACCACGTGCAAAACATTCCCTCCTGAAGCAATGGACTTTGACCATGTGAGGGGACACAAGCTCTCTGGCATCGCCAAGATGTACAACCAGAGCTTGGACCGCATCCTTCTAGAACTTCGGAAATGTGATCTGGTTTGTGCCTGCTGCCACAGGCTACGAACCTTTGAACGGAGGCAGTATGTCAGAAAAACCGGATGATGCGGAGGCTGACGGCCCCGTAAAGCCCAAGCTCTCGTGGGAGCACAAGACGGAGTTCGGTATCAACACCAAGATGAAAGAGATCCTCAAGCTGACTCTCGCGGCTGCCCAAGCCGAAAGAGACCGCTTGAAGAAGAAGCTGGATAAGCTCCAGTACGGCGGCTAAACGATGGCAACGTGGCAGAGTTTCAGCATTCAGGTACCTGGCGAGGACTTTCTTGAACCCGTTCGAGAGATCCTTGAGACGCTACTCGTGTACCTGGAGGTGCTGAAGACTCTGCTCGACACCATCAAGACGTTCTTGATCGACTTCGGGAATCCTCTCAAGGCCCTGATCGAGGCTTTGCTGGCCCTGATTGTCGAGCTGTTGAACACCCTCAGAGTCAGCGGCTTCTACGGGTACTTCGACGTACCAGACCTCCTCATCGACCCCAACTTAGACCAGTTTTTTGGAGGCACCTCAGCTTTCACTACTCGCTTCAAGCAGTCCATCTATGACTCTAAGGACATGAACCGTCCGCAACCTCGTCAAGGTTCAACCAAGAGCGGGTTTGTGCTACTTGTGGTGGAGGCGGAAACCATTTTCGGCCTGCTCGCGCTGATCAGGCAGCTCTTGAGGTTCTTCGGTAAGGACTTCACTGCGCCCAAGTATGCTGCCCCAGCGAACTTCAAGGCTCTCCCCGTGGGGGATAGTGGGGATCCTCTTCTCTCTGTTGCCTCCCTCTTCTCAAGTGGGATCAAAGCGGTCCAGCTCTCCTGGACGTTGCCCACCAACATGGAGACTCCCGACCCGGGGTTCAGGGATCTTGTGGTCAAGGTAGCGGATGAGTTCATTCCACCCGCATTTTTGGTGGAAAGGTCAGACCTTCCGCCTGCTCAAGCTGTGAACGTTTCCTCTGGGGACTACACCTCTCCGGTCAGCCTCGCAGCCATGCATGACCCCGCGACCTCGGGATTACCTCAGTACGACCGCCTCACGGAGTTCACTGTTCCAGGTTCTCCCGGCGAGAGGCTTCCTGTCACAGAAAGCCTCCTTGATGACACTGGAGAGCCGGTCATCAAGTTCCAGAGGTACACTGTGATCGATGGTGTGAACGTCACCAACATCCTGGGTCAGCTAGGGACGTTCCGGTACCTCGACACAGACATCGAACTGGGGAAAACGTACTACTACCGAGTCCACGCCTACAGCGGGGATCTCGACGTGGTGAACTCCGGCACAGCCTCGTCCTACCTCAACTGGAAGGCTGCGACCCCTCCTGGCGCCAATCCCGAGCAGTACGGGTACACGATGACGTGGCCCAGCAGGACCTCCGATGCAGTGATCATGGGAAAGGCGACGGCTATCCTGCCCGTGACCGTTCCCAAGGTCATCCCGGACTTCGATGTCATCGAGGTCTTACGACGCCTGTTCCAGACGGCTTTCTCTCTGGACTTTCACATTCCTCTGAGTCCAGATGCCACGTTCGACGATTCAGGAAACCCTACAGGTGACACCTCCCCTGCACAAATCGGGAGGTCCACCATCACCAGCATCGCCAGCGCATTAGCTGCGTTCCAGTCGTTCCCCATTCTAGGTGTTCTGTCTAGCCTGGAAGCGGCGGGCCAGAGTGTCTCCACAGGTAACCCCATCACAGGGACACCGACGCAAATGCCCTGGGAGAAAGTGTCTGTCCAGAGGCAATCCTCCAGGTTAGCCTTGTCCATGGCTCAGGCGATGCTGACCGCTGGGGAGAACGTCCTTAGCGACTTCAGGGACATCATGCAGGGACCGTTTCAAGCGGGGTACCCCAGTACGGTCTATCTAGACCCAGCGGGTGATCCTGACCTGGAGAACCTGGTCTTCTACTTCACGGCTGTCCCCGTGAACACCGCAGGGATAAAGCGGTTTGAGACAGGGTACACGGACGCCACCGTGAGGAAGAACGTGAAGGTGGCCATCCAGTTCTGTCTGAACCTCTCAGGGGTAGGGGTGACCCCAGACTGGATCGCCATTGTCCCATTGAGGGATATCATCCCTTGGTCGGGTCAGCTCATTTACGAAATCTTGAATGCCATTGAGAAGCTGCTGGCCGCCTTCAAAGGGGTCATGGACGAGATCAAGGCGTTCATTGACCTCCTGATCCGCAAGATCGACGCCATGGAGAGGTTCATCGAGTTCCTCATCCAAATCCTGAACTTTATCGATGGGCTCCAGGTGGGGGCCTACATCCTGAACGCCTCTGGCATTACGGGAGGTCCTGGGGAGTGGGCCAACCTCATCGACACGGCCTTGAATCCCCCTCCGAACCGCCCAGGGGGGTACTCCGGCGGGGTGGGTTTGGCCTACGTTGCCCCGAATGTGGCAGCCTTCGAAGCCGCCCTAGGAGTGATATTTTGACGGACAGGGCGCACAAGATCCCTCTTGTGTACTACCTGTAATAGAGTACACCAGGCAGCCGCTTACCTACGGGGACATCAGAAGTGAGCTACGATTTCAACGGAACGTTCAACCAGGCGATGTTCAATCGCCTGCGAACCTTTATTGAGTCGCAAACACCTATCGTTGCCAGTCGAATTGCTCATCTTCAGGCTGAGGCTGCCCGGATAGGGGTCATCTCGTTCAAGTACGAGACAGGTATCCCCATCGGCCATGTGTCCGACAAGGACTCCTACTTGGGCAAGCTCCTGGCAGCCTACGAGGTTTTGGGCGGTAACCCTGGAGTGGATCTCCGGATCCGGCTCACCTCGGACCCTGTGTTCATCCTTGCGGGAAGTGCTGATGTCGGACCCCACACCATGTCGAATGGGGAGGTCATCGGAGCCAAGGGTCTCAACGACGGGGACTCCGCAAAGCTCATCAGCCAACTCCGTTCAGCATTTGATGCCACCCTCCAGAGGCGGTTTGACTACCTGGAGAGGAAGATCCGCCGGGCCTTCGACTACGCCGACCAGTTGCAGAATGAGATCACTCAGCTTCAAGCCCTGGCAGCACAGGCCCAAATAGCGGCAGGTTCCGGTCAGCAATCAAGGGACATCTTCGGTACACAACCCACGGGATCCCTAGCCAGCATCGTATCCCAGATCACCCAGCTCCTCGCAGACCCTACGTATCGGGCTATCACTCCCGACACATCCAAGCATGCTGAACTTGGGTTGGACGTCTACGCTCCCTTCTCGTCCTACGACGTTCCTGTGGGCACGCCTCCTATCAACCTCCCGGGTCGCGAGGCTTCGAGCCCACAGAGGCAGTCTGGTGGGGCTGCCCCTGTAAAGCCGGGCCAGAGGTCCACATGAGCTTCGACCGCAAGATAGACCAAGTTTGCACGCATCGTGTGGTCGAGGAAGCTCTGTTCCTCGACACCGACATGCAGACGGCTCGGCCTCTGAGGCCGATTGGTTCTGTCGCGTCTACCGAGGTGCGGATCAATGGAATGGTCTATGTGCCGTCTCAGGGCATTGCTCTGCCAGCCGAGGCGCTTAGTGGCAAGACTGGCCCCTACACCATCACGCAGGGGGTCAACGACCGCCTCATCGTGAACATCGATGGGGGGGAGGATCAGACCATTGTCGTCCAGAGCGGCAAGAGGCTGTCCACCAAGAGCCTGGCACTTAACTTGAACCAGTCTCTCCGAGATGGTTCGGTCGAGGAGGTCGGTGGCAGGGTACGGTTTAGATCGGGGCGAAATGGTAAGACTTCCTTCCTCCACATCAAATCAGGGAGCACCCTCACGTCAGTCCTGGGCATGGTCGAGGACCGTGTGTTTCGTGGGCTGAAGTCCGTTCCAGGCTGGAGCATTGTCCGTGACCCTACCACCCTGGATGACCGCCCCTCCAGGTGGATAGTCTTCGACCAGCCCCTCAAGGGCTTTGCTGATTATGTGGAGCTGAACTATGTCACAGTTCGGCAGGAATGCCGCAGATGCGGAGGCATTGGGGTTGAGAACGACTGGGTCTATGGCCGAGATGGGAACACCATCGAGGTCAGGGACGAGGCTCTCCTGCTACAGGAAATCCTCAAGATCATGTTCACCGTGCAGGGGTCGAACCCCTTCAATTCATGGTACGGGACGGGTTTGACGGATTCCATCGGGAGCAAGCTCGTGGGGATGGTCCAGAACCTCATCGTGACCGAGATCACCACAGCGTTCAGCCGGTGGCAGTCCATCAAGAAGCAGCAGGAGGAGGCGGTGGGTCAGTTCGTCTCGGACCGAGAGTTTCCTTTTCAACTGCTCAATGTGAAGGTCGAACAGAGCACCCAAGACCCTACCGTGATTTTCGTGGGCGCCACCGTTCAGTCCAGGTCTGGCTCCCCCCTGGACATCTCCCGAGGTATTCGCCTACCCCAGCCTACTGATCTTCTTGCTGCCACAGCCCAGCAGGGTGTGTTCCGGCAGTCCCTCAACAACTTTACGCAGGTCGCCTAACCATGGCAAGCTCACCTCAAATAGCTCTCCGGGATGGTAGCGGGTTCGCCACCTCAGTGGTGTTCTCGACCAACCTGGAGTTCGTGACCATCCGGGGGACCATCGAAACCAACATCGTTGCCCTCCAGGTATCGGTGAACGGCTCCCCCTATTCCTCTGACCCCAGCCTAGTCTTCATCGACTTCACGGACTTCACCGTTCCCACTCTGTCAGCCATGCCTGACGGGTTGCCTCTGGATGTAGGGGTCAACACCATCCTCATCCGGGCGATTGACATCGTAGGTGGGGTGAGCCCTCCGGCCACCGTGACGGTCACACGGATCCTGGCGGTGGACACCCTCCTGACGCCTTCAGGGATCCAGGTTCAAAGGAGCAGGAATTCTGTAGACATCCTGGTCTATAATCCCATCTTCCCCAACATACCTAACAACGCTGACTTCAGCACAGCGTTTGGGGACTTTCAATTCCGAGGCTTCAACATCTATGCCTCGATTGCACCTGCTGGGGTGACAGGGTACTTTAAGGTCAATGCTAACCTTGTGACCGGGCCGGTATCCTATGTGGAGGCAGACACTACGTTAGACTCCATTTCAGCCTCCTTGCCAGCGGCAGCTCGATACCTACGTGTCCAGGTGACCCAGGAGGATGTGTTCGGGAACGAGCTAGCGAGGAACATCGACACCAAGTATGACATCCTCAATCTGTCCTCGAACATCCGGTACAATTATGAGATTCTTCCGTACACTCTATCCCCGTACCTGACGTTCACACATACACGGTCCAACACCAACCCGAATGAGATCAACTCGGACAGGTTCAACGGGGTTCAGCCCACCAGCCCCCTCTACTACGTGGCCACGGGGGTCTACTACGACACCGTTCTGAGCCAGGAGATCGAATCCCCGTACTCGCAAGAGGTCTTGGGTTCCCCCCTCATCATCGACACCAATGTCAGGGATCTCCCAGGTCGAAGCCAGACACAGATCGTCATTGACTTCGTCACGGCCATCGAGAGGGTCAACCAGGAGATCAGCATCATCCCAGGGTCCACGACCAGGGATGTGAACATTGACCCATTCTCGTCAGAGGCCGAGCGGCTGTGGTTCTTGGTGGACTTCATCCACCGGAGCCAAAGCTTCGTCACACTTCTTCAGATCGACGACACTAACGGGGACGGTATCTCCGATTCAGTAGCGGCGAGTGCCTACAAGCAGGCTCTCCGCTCAGCCCTAGGGTACACGACGGACACGGCTGTCCAGCAGCTCATCGATACACAGTTCGAGAAGCTGGCCAAGAACTTCAACAAGACCCGGTTGCCTGGTAGGCCCTCTGTTGGCCAGGTGGTGTTCTACACACCCCTCCGGCCCTCTATCGACATCATCATCCCGACGGGGACTGTCGTTTCCTCGGATGCGGACACGACCAGTGGCATTTCGACCCAGCAGTTCCGGGTTGGGGGCACCTTCGTCCTCCCCGCTGCGAGTGCCGATGCCTTCTACAACTTCACCACGAAGCGGTACGAGATCACAGCGGACGTGGTAGCCCAGAGCATCGGTGAGGCTGGCAACAGGCCCGCCGGGACCATCGTGAACGTCCAGGGACTCACTGGGGTCTCGGTCACGAACACGGAGTCTACCGTATTCGGCACCGACAGGGAGTCCAATGCGGACTTGGCGGCCAGGGCCACCCTTGGCTTCGTGAGCGTGGACACCGGCACCGAGGGGGGTTACGCCTCCACGGCTGCCGAGCAAATCGGGGTGGTCAAGGCCAAGATCATCAAGTCCGGTGACCCTCTGATGATGCGGGACTACGATCTAGTTCGTCACAAGCACATCGGCGGGAAGGTGGACATCTTCATCCAGGGCCTCCGTGAGCGAACTCTCTCGGAGACGTTTGCCTTCACGTTCGACGTGGCCCGAGACATCCAGGTGGAGATTCTAGACCTCCCGAACCTCATCTTCAGGGTGCTGGATTCTCGGGTGACAGTGAACACTCCCATCATCGAGATCCTGAACAACCTCTCACTTGGGTTCGGTGTGAGGAACGTCACGAGCGGCTTGAACTACGACCTCACGGGCGTAGTTATCCTGACGTACAACACGTTCAAGATCAATACGTCCATAGTGCAGCCTCTCACGGCCACCGACGACATCATCACGGCGGACTACCGTTTCCGCTCGGTCAACCAGTTCGTGTTCACCCTTCAGCCGGTACGTCGGGTCGTCTCTCTAGTGGGTGCGATTTCCGGCCCCCTGACTACGGATGGTTACACCCTCTACAAGACCGAGGACCCTCTGGAGAACGGGGAGTCCACCATAGCGAAGGACTACCTGGTGATCACTCAGATCGGCAATGTGCCGAGCGGTGCGACCATCACGGTGACTGACGAGCAGCATGTCCTCATCGGGTTCTTCGAGGAACCGCTGAACTCCATCGGCATCAACACGGCCACTCTCAGGGTCTTCAGCCAGGACCGGCTGACCGAATACGCCGGTCCAGGAGCGGTGTCTCCAGACTTCGACATTCTCCCCGGGACGCCCACGACTCCTGCCAAGCTCGTCCGCGTGAATCCCTCCAACATTCTGAGTGGCCAGACCGTGAGCGTGGATTATGACCATGACGAGAACTTCACGGTCACCTACGTCATCAATGACCTGATCCAGCAGCTCCAGCAGACAGTCAACGTGCGACGCCATGTGACGGCTGACGTGCTGGTGAAGCAGTCCGTCGAGAACCCTATCGCAATCGAAACCACGATCCAGCTCAAGTCGGGGGCATCCAAGGACAAGGCGGACCCGGCTGTACGGACCAACGTGAGCCTGGAGTTGAATCAGAAGCTCATTGGCCAAGGTTCCGCCCAGTCGGACATCATCAACGCCGTGGACTCCACGGACGGCGTGGACTTCGAGGTCATCCCCCTGGCCAAGATGGGTTACCAGGACGGTTCCAGAAAGATTCGAGAGAGCATCTCCTCGACCTACGTGGGAGAGGACAACCCCATCGACCGGCCAGTCTCCCTCGATATCGGGGGCAACCTCGTCTACATCCTGACGGATGCCCTGTTGAACCCCACCACGGATGGCGGTGGGCTTGCAACCGAACACAAGGGAGTCTTCCAGAATGACGAGGCCATGACTCTGTCGGCCTCGTTGGCCACGGTAGGCACGAACACCAATGGGGCCTACATCATTGGCAACGATGGTGCCGTCATCGCGGGGTACTCGGATGATACCACCCTCATTGCGGACGGGTTCACCACCGCTGCGGCCATTGAGGCTGAGAGGCTCCGTAGGACAGCCAACCACGTGGTCGTGGCTCTCTCTGGAGCAGGCTTACCCCCAGACGACCCTACCAATCACGTATATACGGCGTCGTATGTCATCCGGGGAGACGTCGGTCCTCACGACATCGTAGCCACGGCTGTCGAGTTCATCGAGTTGGGTGACCTCACCCTCACGTTCAGGAACGCCACCACATGAGCCGCTGGAAGTTCCTTTTTCACAACGTCGTGATTCACCCCCTGTGCGGAGTGCTGTGGGCATCCGGCGTTACCTCTCTAGCGGAGCTGGCGGACCGCCTCCATGAGGGGACGGGGGAACCACTCTAATGGCTAGGTTCGTCATCGACCCAAATCGGGTAAATTTCGACATATCCCGCAGCGGCAAGGAGTACAACCTTCGAGTCCTTCAGCGGGCTCAGGTTATTTTCACAAATCTCCTGAATCTCCTACCAAGTAACTATATCAGTGCAGTGGCCGGACCCAACTACACGCTGGAATTGAAGGCCATAGCCGTAGAGCTGGCCAAGATCGAACTGGCTCTAGAAGACGTGGACTTTGACAGGGACTTTGAACACACCAGAAGCGAGTTCCTTCAATCCATCATCGGCTACCTGCTCTTCATGAACGGCCGTATTCCGCCTCTCGACTACAATGATGAGGAGTTCCGCCGGTTCTTCATCTCCCTCATCAAGATATACTTCCAGGGCTCCATCCCGAAGTCCATCCATGATGCAGTAGCCCTGTTCTTCACCCAGGAGTTCAAGGTGCTGGAGAACTTCCTCCTCACCCGTTCGGGTGCCTCTGGGCTGGACATCTCAGACGAGTTCGGGTTCCAGATCGACATCTTCACCAACAACGTCTTCCCTACGGACCTGTTCTCCCTCGACTCTGCCTTGAGGATCATCCTGGACTTGATCCGGCCAGCTCACACGCTGTTCCGCATCCGGTTTATTTTTCAAGACTTCTACGTCCCGAACCAACCGACTGGTACAGTCCTAGACAGCATGCGATGGAGGATGGCCGCCTATTATTATGAGGACTTCCGTGTCTACTGTGGGGGTATCCGAGACAGGGATCGTCTGGGCCATAAAGTCAACCAGTCTGTGACCAATGAATCCCATTCCGCAGACTTCTAAGGTGCCTATGTTTGCCGACAAGATCACTGCCAGAGCCAAGGTACGTATCCGTCAGGAACGTCTAGACGTCAATGGAGTCTACCAAGTCGTAGGTGAGGAGGAGGTCTCCAATCTCGTCACCAACACAGGTAGGGTTCAGCTTCACAACTTCTGCTACGGGACGACTGCCAGGAGCAACGGGTTCAACTACATCGGGATCACCAATGACGCCACTGCCCCTGCCGCCACAGACACCTCCCTAATAGGTGAGCTGGCTGTGGATGGCCTTGGCCGAGCACAAGGAACAGTCACGCTGCCTACAGGGACAGCCAGCATAACGGAAGTCCTCCATACGTTTAACTACGTGGGGGTGGCCTCTCAAGGAGTCCGCAAGGCTGCCCTGTTTAACCAAGTTTCGGGGGGAGTCATGAACCATGAGGTTCTCTTTAGCACTCCCCGGACATTGCTAACCAACGACAACCTGGTAGTGACCTTCCTCATCACTCTCTCCTGAGCCCACCGATGTCTGGATATGGAACAAGTTTTGGTGCCCTTCCCTGGGGAGGATTCTCTCTCCAGGGGGTGGACTACTCGGAATACCTATCGGACACAGTTACGGCGTCCGATGCTCTATTCGTTGGGCAGGGCGTAGGTGGGTATGCCGTTGCCATCGATAGCTACACATTCCAGGTGTTCTTTTCTGGTATGTCCCGGGACGGGATATCGGACCCCTCGAACTACAGCATCACCACGCTGGATGGGGTGAACATCACCATCGAATCAGTGGTGCCGGTGTCTACCGAACTGGGGTCTGGGGACAATGGGTTCTTCTATGTGCCTAAGGCGCAGGGAGGAAATGGGGCCATCGTTTATGGTGGAAGCACCTTCACGGCCACGGGGCACAATTTTACAACAGAGGGTGTGCTATCAGGCGACAGCCTGGTAGTTCGTGGGTCTACCTCTATTGTGTACACGGTCTCCTCAGTTGGAGTGACTACACTCACTATTGAGGGTGCTTTTCTTACCCCCACCAGCGGGGGTCTGGACTTTGAAGTGTTCACTCCCGTCAAGGGCTGGGTTCAGCAGTTCTACGCAAGTGGTTTTGGTGCCAGCAATGTGGGGGACTACCTAACACTGCCTGACGTGCCGGATGCCATTCGAATCAGCGGGGTTGTAGATAGCAACACTGTAAACCTGGACGCTAATCTCACTCAGGAGGAATCGTTAGACGGCTCTATCCCGTGGGTGCATTACGGCCCAGTCACGTCGGTCATTGTCACGACTACCAAGATGACCCGGGGAGCCACCTACCGTGTCCGTACACGGTACCTCAAGGACAGGTTCCTGAATCCCTTGACGCTGGACTCCGACTTCCTGTCCAATGCCGCCAAGCCTCAGCTAAACCCCTTGGTGACGGTTCTGGAGGATGGGGTGATCCTTGCAGACTTCGGGGAGCCGATGCGTGGGGACTCAGCCCTCACGGATCCCTCAGAGTACACCCTCAGTGGGGTAACTCCTACAGAGGTCTTCAGAGTTACCCAGATCGACCCTCAGCGGGTTGCTCTCTACACCAGGGGCATGGGGGTGGGTTCCTACACCCTGACTGTCAATGCGACAGGTACTCCGAAGGACATTGCTGGCAACCCCATCGACCCGACCTTCAACCAGGCCATTTTCTCGGGGTTCTCTCCCCTGACGCAGCGGAGCGTCTACACGGACAAGGGGCCTATCGCCAAGCCCTCCCTGACGTTGCAGTCCACACTGCAAGGGCTGGCTGGAAGCATCGCGGCGTTTTCAACCCCAGAGATCACTATCACGGGCCTGTCAGGCATACCCCTGACCGGGACAGGTCTGACTATCAGCATCACTGGGGCTGCTACCGCTGGTAATAACGGTACCTTCGTCATCACTCAGGTCATTTCTGCTACGTCCGTCAAGTACGCCAATCCTGCTGGCTTCTTCCCTGATGCTAACAGCGGAGCTATCGACTGGACAATCCAGGCCAGCATCAACAGCTTCACCGATGTGACCCTACCGGGAGCCATCCTGACACCTGACCACGTAGGGCTCTACGTGACCCTCAGTGGGGGCATCATCAACGGGGGCACCTTCCGCATCCTGGCGGTTATCCCGGCCACCCTGGCCCATCCTGCCCCAGACAGAGCCACCCTTCAGGCAAGCTTCACCCTGCCTGACGCTTCCAGTGGATTCCTTGACTGGGAGCTGGTGGACCCGAGGAACGGGCAGATTGCGGATGACCCCGCCGATGTGACGGTGAAGATCACTTCGGCGGCAACGGGGTCCATCACAACGGTTGTAGGATCCCTCCTGGTCGATGGTGAAACCTTCACCTTGGACGATGGGATCAATCCACCTGTTGTGTTCGAGTTCGACAACAACTCCATCATTACCCCTGGCAACGTCCCGGTGGTCTTTACTGCGCTGGATACGGCTGACCAAGTACGGAACTTTATCGTCTTTGCTGTCAATGGATCCACCGTAGGCATCACAGCCTCAATCGGAGGTTCGGGGCTCGTAGATTTGGTCAACGACCTTCCGGGACTGGGCGGAAACGTCACCATCACCGAAACCGTGGCTAATGCTGGTTTCTTGGTGACTGGCATGAGCGGAGGCACTCTGACCATCCCGGTCACTCCGGATGCGGTCATAGGTCTCTTGGGCCAGATTGTGCTCAACACAGCACCCCTCCCGACAGATGACGTGAAGGTGGACTACAACTGGATCTGCAACCCCGAGGTTGAGATCCGACGCTTGAACAGCAGGGAGTTCAGGCTCAACTCGTGGAACCGTGACGTAGGGTATCCAAACGACTCGTCACAGCACAAGTATCGCTACAACAACACCCTGACCAAGCCAGGTCTGTATGTCCGTGATGACATGCAGGCGTTCCTGGATCAACCTCTCCTCAGGGATCTAAAGTACCGTGCCTACGAGCGGGCCTATACTCCCGTTCTGAACGACCCCAACCTCCTGGTCTTGAACACCCCGATCCATCGGATTGCCTATCCTCCGATGCAGAGGCAGCTTGCCGAGGCGTTTGTCCGGTACGAGTCCTTCACGCTGCCTGAGAACGACCCCATTGTTCCCTGGAAGCGTCAAGGGACTGGGCTGGCCTCTGTCTCGGCTGGCGTACTCACGGTCACTGACAACTCAACGGGGATCTTCCCGACGGGTCAGCCTGTCTTCTGGGTCCGTGGTGTGGACCTCACCTTCCCCCATGTCTTTGCGCTGGCATGGCGTTGCGAGATCCTGACTACTGGGTCTATTCTGGATGGGGTGTTCACTGGCCTGGCTGCCGGTTACTCCGACGAACTTCTGAGCGTGATCGTTGGTTACCTAGAGAACTCCGGCACGACAGCCAGCATCGTGAGTGTTGTCTCTGGGGTAGTCACTCTCACAGGTCTTTCCGATATGGCCCCGGGGGCCGTTGGACAAACGCTGGTCATCTCGGGAGCATCCTCAGCACTCAACAACGGCAGCTTCGTCATCACAGAGTACGTCTCCGGCTCGTCCGTCAAGATCGCCAATGCTCTGGGGGTCTCCCCCGACTTGAACAACGGGACCCTCTCCTGGAAGGGGAACCGCAAGCTAGGGTTCGCTCGTAGGGGTGCTACGGACGACCCCTCGCTCATGTCCTCTTGGGTAGGTAGTTTTGATTCGTTAGGGAACTCGACGTACCAGCCGGTGGACTTCGACTGGACGGTCCTGCACTCGTACCGAGTCTATAGGGATCCTAGTGGAGTGGTTCGTCTCTACATCGACGGGGAGGTCAACGAGATTGCCAAGATCCTTCCTCAAGACCTCCCGTTCCTTGAGGAACTGAACGCCCCGTTCGATGCCATCCAGGATGTGTTCTTCGGGTCTGTCTCCAGGCCAGCCGAGAGCATCTCCAAGTGGGACTTCATTCGCTACCTGTCGGTCCCGATCAACCCGCAGCAGACGGCCCCGTCTCTGTTCACGAGCTACGAGGCCAATGTCCTGCCGGAGCTGGACACCAAGCCTTGGACTCCTGTGGGCTACCATGGGACCGAGACGATCATTGCCTCGGACTACCTCCTCCTGGATTCAACCAGTGCCACGGATGTAGACCCTAGCGTTGTCGGTCTCGTAGGAGCGGACTTCCGAGGGTTCGTCCGATTCGAGCCCCTTCTGACAGCGGCTTCTGAGGTTGTCCTGGATGTGGGCCTGGACCTCAGGACGCACACGTTCGGCGTGACCCCAGATGGGCTCATGGCGGCCATCGACAATGGCGACCGCCTGATGCAGCTCTGTTTCTTCCCTGACAAGCCAACTCCGAAGAAGAGCTACGGTGGCAGGAGCCTCCCAGAGAACTTCTCCCCCTACTTCTGGACTCCAGCGGGTGTGGCTTCGGCGGACATGGTCGGAAGGGTGTTGCGGATCAGCGATGCCTCCTTGTTCGATGGTAGGATCTACTCCATCAACGATAATGCCCCTGACCTGCTCAGCCCAGACCCCAACCGAGTAGTCGCGGCCAACACTGACTACATGCTGGAGTTCCGTGTCAAGGTCATCTCCTATACAGTAGACGGGGCAGGGTTCGCGGGTGTCTTTGCACAGGTCTTCGACGGCACCACGGACGTGGGCATCATGTTCCGTGAAGTGGCGGGCACCAAGTACGTTGCCTTTACCTCTGACGGAACGCTATACAACCAGTTTGCCTTCAACTGGGGGGATGGTCAGGAACACACCTATCGTGTAAGAAAGACCACCGTAGGGGATCTCGTCAGCTTGTTCGTGGACAACGTGTTCCTGGGTTCCAGGATGTACTCCGCTTTCACTCCCTTGCCCATCTACAGCCCAACAGGGACCATCACTTTCGGATCTAGGTTCCTCGGTGGAGGCGGCTTTGGGACCCTCTCTGTGGTGGACTGGCACTACTGTAACGTCTGGCGAGTGCTGGACGACCAGAAGCACTACATTGGCCTCTGGAACGGCGGGGACAGGAACAACCTCACTGGGTACCATCTGCCTCTGAAGGCTTCTGGGCAGGCCACTTCCGTGAGCGGAAACACCCTTGGGGATGTTGAGGCGGACTTCTTCGTTGACGGGGTTGCTCCAGGGGACCGCCTGGTGGTTGACGTTGGCCCCAACAAGGGGGTTTACGAAGTCGCCGCTGTGGCCACCCCCACGACCTTGACCATCGTGGGGACTTGGCCAGCAGCACCCTCGGAAGTGGCCTACCGCATCGCCAACGAGACGGACTGGACTGTCCAGCACAAGTACCGCCTCCTGAAGAACCCTACCGGGGATATCAACGTCCTGATCGACTCTGACCCACTCCCCCTCATCACGACGGACTACAGCAGCGTCACACTCCCAGCAAGTGCGGATGGAGTGGTTCACACCTTGACTGGAGGAGTTGCGGGGATTGCCTTTGGATCCTTCGAGCCCACGGACCTCTCACAGTCGAGTTGGGACTTCGTGCGCTATGGGATCACCCGGTCTCTGACCGAGTTACGAATCGTTCCACCACACCAGGTATTGAACCAGTGGAACGTCATGGCCTCCCCCGAGCATCTTCGGGCCTCCACCGCTCATCCCCACACGAGCTTCAAGTCCTCATCTACTGGTATCCCACCGAAGATCGACCCAGATTTCCTGAACGACCCCACCCTTGTGGCGTTCACCCTCCTGAACGAGGGTACGCCGCTGGTTCCGAGCACCCAGACGTTTGAGGTCAGGGCGCCGTTCGCAACCCAGGTATACGTCTCGGCCTTGAATCAGCCCGAGGACGTTCTGAACTCCGACGGGGACTTCACCCTAAACGATGGATCTATCCGATATCAGCTCGTGGTCCCGGATGACGTACTTTACAACAGCCTGGATGTCATCGAGCGGCAAACGGGTGAAATCTCTCTCCTGACTCCGTTCTGTGATGACTGTGGGCTCTTATCCTTTGCGCTGGAGTATACCAAGGAGGTCTGCCTCACCTATGACGGCGTGCTTCTGCCGGAGAACACCGTTGGTCCGACTCCGTGGGAGTTGAAAAGTGACGATGACGCTCAGGTGAGCACCTCGGCCTTTGCAGGCATCCTCACGTACTCCACGGGCGTACTGGGCACCAGGACGGTCTACCGGAACAACACGCCACTTCCAGACGCCCCGGGTCTCCAGA
>Ga0315285_10002130_pt1 | contig 20681 bp, 18 predicted proteins | sample YL17G09_36_MG_FD_203698 | JGI IMG/M metagenome (GOLD analysis project Ga0315285, IMG submission 203698) | Sediment microbial communities from Yellowstone Lake, YNP, Wyoming, USA - YL17G09_36 | ecosystem: Environmental > Aquatic > Freshwater > Lake > Sediment | place: USA: Wyoming | collected...
AAGAAATGAAAAACAAAATCACGCCGACTCGGAGGAGCAGAGCACCTCTTCGAGGATCTCGTCCTCGTCGATTATCTTCAAAACGCAGTCCGAGGTCGGCTCGGCGACGCACGTCAGCACGTATCCCTTCTCGATGGCTCCCTCGTCGAGCATCCCCGCGGACTGGTCTACGGATCCGGAAAGCTGAGAAGTTTTTGGATTTTATTGTCGAAATTTCGAGGTGAGGAAAAAAACAAGAAACAAACACTCTCTCTTGCCTTTCTCTTTCAAACAAACCCATCTCACCAGCTTCGCCGGGCAGGTCATGCACACGCCCATCTTGCAGTCGTGCGTGAGCTCGATGCCGGCGTCGAGGGCGGCCTGGAGAGAGAGTTTTTTGAAAAATTAAAAGCGTTCAAGTCTTTTTTTTGTCAAGTTTTCGAAAGAGACGGGGAGACCCGAGAGACCCGAGACCCTCTCTTCCTTGCTTCCTTCCGCTCTAAACTAAGTAGACCAAAACCCTCCTCCTCACCTGGAGGATGTTCTCTCCCTCGTCGACCTGGAGCTCCGAGGACTTGCCGTCGCGCTCGATGGTGATCCTGGTTTGGTTTTGGTTGAGGTTTGAAGAAAAGTGGAGAGGAAAAAATGGATAAGGATATCGAGAGACGACGGCGACGGCGACGACGAGCGAGAGCGACGTCGCTCTCGACAATCTCAATCGTCTTCCATTTCACGTAAAACCAGAGCACCTCTGGTCAATTCGTTGCTCCCAGAGCTTAGAAGAACCATCTCCGCTTCCGTCTACGCGGCGAAAAAAACCGAAAAATGTTGGACTCACTTGTACGCGGCGATGCTGCTGCTGGTGCGGCGGCGACGACCGATGGTCGCCGAAGGAGTCGACGGCGTCGCCTCTTTGTTTGGCCTGACGCTCGCGCCGCGTCCGCTGGATGACGGCACCGCGACAGAGCAGCGGCGCAGGGCTAGGGCATTCATCCTGCAAGAAGTTGTTGCCGGTGTGTTCGTGTGTTGGGCGGAATGCGGCGAGCAAGGCGCGAAAGCCGAGGGGGTTGGAGAGTGAGTTTTTTTTTTTTTTTTTGTTCCCGAGGAGCAAAAAAGGCAAGGGGCATTCAACTTTTTCCCCCCTCTGCTCGCCCTTGAGAGAGACGCGCGCCTCTTCTTCGTCGTCGCTGCTTCAAAGAGAGCTGCGCCCCCCTTAGTGTCGCTTTCAAAGAACCATGGCGTCGATCCTGGCTCCCGGCGGCCTGGCCCCCGCCGCCGCGGGCGAGAGAGCGGTGCAGAGCTTGCAATCGTCGGCGGCTGCCGCTGGTGCTGCGCCCTTGAGCAAGAACCGAAGAGGTCTCGCTCGCCGTGCTCGCACTACCCAGGCCGCGGCTTCTTCGTCGGCGAGGCTCGCCCGCGGCATCTCCACGCAGCAGAGGTACTTGATTTTTGGGAACACCGGGTGAGAGAAAGAGAGACAACTGAAAAGGTCGAAGAGAGCACGAAAGGCGTTTCGAATGGCGATGATGCGGGGGTTCCGACGACCCGATCTCTCCGAGCGTCGCCTCAGCAGAGTCCAAGCTCGAATTCTCATCCGTTTGCACCATGCACATCGCGTTCCTTGCAATTTTTTTGCGCTCATGGCAAATTGGGAGGAGAAACGAGCGCAAAGGGAGGAACTAGCTGAGGTCGAAAGAAAGCGAAAAAGTCAGCATTTGCTTGCCCATGGCGAACAACGGGGCTTGCTCAGTACCTCCTCGTTTCTCTTTTTTCTCAACCCCGTCCGACCACACTCCACCAAAACAACAACAACAGCCTCCTCCTCCAGCACCGCCGCCCCCTCGCGCCGTCCTCCTCTTTCAGGGGCAGCGGTAAGAGCACGGGAAGCCGTACCGTCTCCACCCTTGGAGGCCCCGCGACCAGCTCCTTTGACGACGCTGACGGGGGGGGCGCCGCCGCCGGCGACGCCGCCTCGCCCTCCTCGCCTCGGGCGCTCGCTTCGCCGGACCTCGAGCGCCTCGTCGCCGCCGCCGCCGCCTCCCCGGCCGGCGCCAGGGCCGGCCTGCTTTCCACGCTGCCGTTCGAGTTCCCCGACGAGCTGTCGCCGCTCGCCGACGCGCTGACGGCCGCCACCGCGCGCTCGGGCGACGCCGCGGCGGTCCGCGACGCGCTCGAGGCGGAGGCCCAGGAGGTGGCGCAGCTCAGCGTCGACGCGCGCGACACGGCATCGGCGGCCAGGGCCCGCGCCGAGGCCGCCGGAGCGGAGCTGGCCGCGGCGTCCAAGGCCAGGGACGCCGTCGCGGCGGAGATCGAGCAAGCGATCTCGCGGCTCGAGGAGACCAGCAAGACCCCGCTCCCCGTGGGCGACGCCGTCGACCCTGCGGACGCCGTGCGGTCCTCGCTGGCGCTGTCTCGCTCGAGGCTCGTCGAGCGGGAGGGCGCGGTCATCACCGCGAGGGAGAAGGCCGAGGCCGCCGGCGCCCGGGCCGCGACGGCCGACGCGGCGGCGGCCAGGGCGGACGACGTCGCCGGCGCCGCGATGGCCGCGGCCGAGGCGGCGGTCCGCGACGAGATGGAGGCCGCCGCGGTGGCCAAGGAGACGTCCAAGGCGCTGGCCAAGGCCCTGGGGGATCTGCAGGAGCTGGGCCTCTCGTTCGAAGGGGCCGCCGCGGGCGAGGCGGCGCGCCAGGAGGCCGTGAGGAGGAAGAAGGAAGCTGGTGTTGTCGACGCCGCTGCGGCTGCTGCGGCTGCTGCCTCCGCTGCGGCTGCCGCCGCTGCTGCTGCGCCCGCTGCCTCTGCTGCGGCTCCTGTTTCTCTTTCTTCTTCTTCTTCTTCTTCTTCTTTTTCTTCTTCTGCTGCTGTTCCCGCCTCCGTCGCGGCTGCCGCGGCGTCGCTGGCGGGCAAGGCCGCGGCGGCGGCGGGGGGAGCGTCACTTTCGTCTCAAGACGACAGGAGCGCTCTCTCGTCGTCCTCCGGCCCCGCCCCTTCCTCTTCTTCTTCCAAATCGGCCGTCCTCTCCCCGGACAGCTTCGTCGAGGGGGCGTCAGGCTCGGGGATCCACTCCCTCAGAAAGAGGCTCCAGACGCGCAGGGCGCTGCTGGCCGCCGCGTTTGCTGCGGTGCTGCTCGCCGCGGCGCTCACGGCGGGCTCCGTCGGCGCCGCCGACGCGCTCGCCTCAGCCCTCGAGCCCGCCGCAGACGCCGCGCGTTCCTTGCTCGCCGCGGCAGGCTCGGCCTTGGCAACAGCTAAGGCGGCTCTGCCCCCGGTGCCCCACGGAACCGAGGGGCTCATCGAGACGATCTGGCTCCTCGCGACCTCCGTGGTCCTCGTCCCTTTGGTCTCCCGCCTCCCGGGGGGGAGTCCCGTGCTCGGCTTCCTCGTCGGAGGCGCGCTGATCGGCCCGCACGCCTTCGGCATCATCCGCGACGTCGAAGGGGTCAGGCACCTCGCCGAGCTCGGCGTCGTTTTCTTGCTCTTCAACATCGGCCTCGAGCTGTCGCTCGAGAGGCTGCGGTCGATGCAGAAGTTTGTGTTCGGGATGGGGTCGGCGCAGGTTGTTGCGACGCTTGCGGCGATCTACGCCGCCGTGTCGCTTTCGGGGGCGGCTCCGGGAGGGGCGCTGTCGCTGGCGGGGCCCGCGGCTGCCGTGATCCTCGGAGGTGAGTTTATTTGAGTTTTGAGTTCCGCTTTTTTTTTTTTTTTTGGGAGTGCTGAAGAACGAACTTCTCCTCTTTCTTTCCAACCTCTTCCTCTTCGCAAACTCGAAAAAAAAAAAAAAAAGGCGGCCTCGCCCTCTCCTCGACCGCCGTCGCGATGCAGGTCCTCCAGGACCGCGGCGAGTCCGGATCGAGGCACGGCCGCGCGACGTTCGCCGTCCTGCTGCTCCAGGACCTCGCGGTCGTCGTGCTGCTGATGCTGATCCCTCTGCTGGCCCCGGGCGGCGACGGGAGCTCCGGCGGGGGCGCCGCGATCGCGAGGGCGCTGGGGCTGGCGGCCGTGAAAGCCGTCGCCTGCATCGTCACCATCATGGCCGGTGAGTTTCGTTTGCTCTCTCTTTTGGAAGCTTGGGAAGAGAGAATGAAGAGAGCAGAGGAAGAGCAGAAAAACAGGCAGCAAGACGAAAGAAGAAGAAAAAAACTCACGTTCTCTCCTCTTCCTCTCCTCCTCCTCCTCCAGGCGGCCGCGCCATCGTCCGCCCCTTCTACCGCAGGATAGCCGACACGGGAAACGCCGACGTCTTCGCCGCGACGACGCTTCTGGTCGTCCTCGGAACCTCGGTGCTGACGCAGCTCGCCGGGCTGTCGCTGGCCCTGGGCGCGTTCCTGGCGGGGCTGCTGCTCGCGGAGACCGAGTTTGCGCTGCAGGTCGAGTCCGACATCGCCCCCTACAAGGGCCTGCTGATGGGCCTCTTCTTCATGACGGTGGGCATGGAGATCTCGGTGGGGCTGTTCTTCGCCCGCATGCGCGTGATCGTCGGCGGGATCGCGCTGCTGCTCGCGGGCAAGGCCGCGGTCATGGCGGCCGTGGGCCCCATGTTCGGCCTTTCGAGGCTCGTCGCGGCGCGCGCGGGGCTTCTTCTCGCCTCGGGCGGCGAATTCGCGTTCGTCGCGTTCGGCGAGGCGCAGGCGGCAGGCATCCTTCCCGCGCCTGTGGTACAGGAGCTCTTCCTCGTCGTCGCGCTGACGATGGCATTGACCCCGCTGCTCGCCGAGCTCGGCTCCCGAGCCGGAAAGGCCTTTGGTTCGACCGACATGAAGGCCCTGGCGCCCAGTGAGGGCGAGGCCGGGGCCCTGCGCGGCCACGTCATCATCGCGGGCTTCGGCCGCGTCGGCCAGATCATCGCGCAGCTGCTCGCCGAGCGGCTGATTCCCTTCGTTGCCGTGGATGTGCGCGTCGACCGTGTGCAGTCGGGCAAGGACCTCGACCTCCCCGTCTATTTCGGCGACGCCGGATCGGCAGCGGTGCTGCACTCTCTGGGAGCCGAGCGCGCTGCCTGCGCGGTCATCACGCTCGACACGCCCGGAGCCAACTACCGGAGCGTCTGGGCCCTCAACAAGCACTTCCCGCACGTCAAGACGTACGTGAGAGCGCACGACGTCGACCACGGGCTCAACCTCGAGAAGGCCGGCGCGACGGCCGTGGTCCCCGAGACCCTGGAGCCGTCCCTGCAGCTGGCGAGCGCGGTGCTGTCGGAGCTGTCGATGCCGCCCGAGGAGGTCCAGGCGGCCATCGCGGCGTTCAGGAAGAGCCACCTGGCGGAGCTGCAGGCGATGTCGAAGACGGCCGGCCAGGAGGCCGGAGGGAAGGAGCGGTTCTCGCTCGGCTACGGCTACACCGTCGACGACGACGACGAGGGCGCCGTCGGTGTTCCGTCGTCGTTTGCTGAAGGTGGAGGGAACGACAGCTCCGGAGGGATGCCCTCTCCCGTTCCCGCGTGAAGAGAGAGAAAGAAGGAGAGATGATTGAGGGAGGGAAAATGGGAGAGAGAGAAGAGAGAGAGAGAGAGAGAATGAGTGCTGCGCACGGAGAGAGATGAAAAGCGCGAGAGAGGATTTGAGTTTTTTTTTTTTTTTCGGTTTCGAAGAGAGCCAGCAGCGGCAGCGTTGTTTGCCTGTCCCCTCTCTCTATTTCCCCTTTTTTTCTTCTTTCCCGAAATCTCCCCTTTCGTTTGTCAAAATGAAAACAAAAGAGTATAAGAAGCGCGCATTGCGCTTTTTCTGATTTCAGTTTCGAAAAGAAAAGCAGGAAGATGAGAAAGAGAGGGAGACAGAAAAAAACCTCCTCGTGGGCGGCATTTTCTTTTGTTTTATCTCTTCTCTCTCTTTCTCTCTCTCGCAATTACAATCGAAAGTCACGCATCTAGTAGTAGAGAATCGTTATGAAAAGTGGATATTGTTAAGTTGGCATTTTCGTGGTGGGGAAGTTGAAAAGTCGGAGAGACGCAGCGTCCGAAAGTGTGTGTGTGTGTGGGGTGGTGGTGGTGGTGGTTGGGAAACAAAAACAAATCAAGAAAAAAGAGCTCAACGCCCGGCAGTCGCGGCGAGCCCCGCCGAGCGCAGGATGTCAGCGGTGACCGACGAACCCGCTCCTCCGATGTTGCTTCCCTTCACGGTCAGGGACTCGGCGCCCGCAGGGATCTCTTCGACCTCTTCCTTCTTGGGGGCCGGAGGAGGGGGAGAAGGAGCCGGAGCTGCTTCTTTCTTCGCGGGAGGAGGAGGAGGGGCTGCTTCTTCCTTCGCCGCCGCCTCCGCCTTGGCAGCAGCAGCGGCGACGGGAGCGGGGGCCGCCGATGCAGGGGACTCCACAGCCTTCGCGGGAGCAGGGGCAGCGGGAGCGGGAGCCGCCGATGCAGGGGCCTCCACAGCCTTCGCGGGAGCAGGGGCAGCGGGAGCGGGAGCCGCCGGTGCAGGGGCCTCCACAGCCTTCGCGGCAGCAGGGGCAGCGGGAGCGGGAGCGGCGGCAGCCGGAGCACGCGCAGCGGCAGCGGGAGCGCTCGAGCTGGAAAGCCCGGCGCCGTTGATTTGCACGGCCGTCCCGTAGCGGCCTCTCGCGACGGGGGAGATGGCGCCGACGGCCTCGACGGGGCTCGTGCCGGGCTCGCCCGTCAAGCGCACGTCGAGCGAAGAGACGCCGTCGCCGAACTTCGATGCTTGCCACGACGCCCCGTAGGCGTTGGTCGCCTGGGTCCAGGAGGAGGAGGAGCCGGTCGGGCGCACCTCGACCTTGGAGACGACGCCCGAGCCGGCGACGCCCTGCGGCGCGACGCGGACGAATCCCCCCGAGCTCGTCCTTGCCTCCGTCACTTTCAGGACCAGGTTCGACCTGGGCTCGCAGGCCACGCGCTCGAGGGTGACGGCAACCTTCGGGATCGGCCCGAGGAAATCCTGGAAGGCCGAGGCGTGTACGTTGATCTGGTTCTTGTCGCAGGTCGGGCACGAGTCCACCACCATGACGGTCACGGGCAGCGCCCCGGCCTTGCACGGAGAGAACGGCAGCTGCCTCGAGGGGTCGCAGGTGACCTTGACGCAGACGCCGCAGCCGAGCTTCTGCGACAAGCCGTCCAACAAGACGGAGTTGGGGGGCAGCGCCGCCGCCTTCCAGGCGGGAAAGTCTCCGCGGCTCATGTTGCCGTAGCCGCAGGCGCCGTCGAGGATGCCCAGGGAGGCCGAGTCGCGGGACTGCTTGTCGGCGGCGCCGCCGAACTCGGTGGCGATGCCCGCGACGGGAGCGGCGGAGGCGGCCGAGAGAGCGAGGAGCGCGAGGAGCGCGAGGAGGGGGAGGAGGGAGAGACGAGCCATTTTGTCTGCTGCTGACTTGAGCTGTTTAATATTTCGTTGAAAGTGGAATGGAAGAAGAGAGAGACAGAGGGCGTGCGAGCGTGCGTGCGAGCGTGCGTGCGTGAGAGCGCGGCAGAAGAGAGAAGGAGAGGGAGGAGGGCGGAAAGAAAAAGGTGACGGCAAGTGTCTCCGTACTAGGAGTCCAAATGCTAGTCTCGAGAGAAGCTTTTTTATCGAGGCCAAGTCGAGTTGTTTTCGTTCTTTCCTGACGCTTTGGGTATCAACGCGATCTCTTCGAGGGCCTAAGAACGCAATTAAAGGCCAGAGAGCTGCCCAAGAGACTGCCTTTTCTCTAGACTTTCGCCGTCGTCATTCGAAAGGCGCTGCTTGACGGCGTCGTCGCCCGTCGATTTGAAAACAAACAAACTCAATAGCGCCCTCGCTCCTCTTAGACTCGTTATGTTGATCAATTGCTTCCGTTCAAAGAGTAGAAGAGACGCGTGTCGAGAGATCCCAGAAAGAGAAACACGATCAGAAGAGAAGCTCTTACCTTGCGAATTGCGTTTTTGGGGGATCAGTTTCACTCGGAGAGAGAAGCGAAGTGAAGAAACGGCAACGTCGTTTTTTTTTTCCTTCTGGCCCTTGAGGGTTCATTTCTCCAGTTCTTCTCTTCTCGCTTCTCTCTTTGCGCCGCGTCCCCGCAGTCCCTTCTTCTTCAACTCAAAATGGTACGCGATCCCGTTCCAGATCTCGAGGCGCGCATCCCTCCTCGTCGCAGAGCCTCGAGCAGAGAAGCAACACAGAGAGTAGAGCAACGGTGCTCTTCGATGGTGCTTCCGTCGCCGGCCGATCGATTGCACTCGCTGCCGCCGCCGACGCAACCTTCGCTTCCCCCCTTTTCTCACAACCCCGACTCAAAAACTTCTCTCGTTCATTTCCCTCAATCCCCAACCAGGACTACGTCGCCGAAGACGACGACGACTGGACGCAGCTAGCAGAGACCCTCGATGACCTGAAGATCGCAGCGGAGAACGCGGGAGGAGCAGAGAACGGAGGAGGGGGAGACGATTTTGACGACGACGGCGACGACTCCTCGTCTTCGTGCTCGTCGACCTCTTCTTCCCCCTCCTCCTCCTCCAGCTCCTCCTCCTCCCAGCCTCCGGCGCACGCCTGCGCCTATTGCGGCCTCTCAGTTCCTGAGTGCGTCCTGCTCTGCGAGTCCTCGGGGCGCTGGTTCTGCAACACGCCCCGAAGCGTCGGCGCCGCCTCGTGCGCCATCGCGCACCTGGCCACCTCGAGGCTGCGCGCCTGCCGCCTCCACGCTGCCTCGCCCTTGGGAGACGCGCCGCTCGAGTGTTATTCCTGTGGGGGGCGAAACCCGTTCGTGCTGGGTTACGTGCCGCTGCGGGGCGAGGACACCGTGCTGCTGCTGTGCCGCGACACGCCGGCGGCGGCGCCGGGCCTGCGGGGCCTCGACGTCGACCTCGGCGCGTGGGCTCCCGTGGTCCTGGACCGCGCTTTCGTCCCGTGGCTGGTGCGCCCTCCGACCGACGAGGAGCGGCACAGGGGCAAGAACAGGAGCAGAGGGAGGGTCTCGGTGGCGAGAGCCGCGGCGATGGAGGCGGATTGGAGGAAAGAGCGCGGCGGCGAAGGGGAGGCAAGAGAGGGCGACGGAAAGGTGGCTGCCGAGGAAGCCGCGGCGGGGGAACCCCCCAAGCCGCTGGAGCTGGAGCCGCTGCGCCCCTCGTACGAGGACGGCTACGCGTTTGAGGCGGCCCTGGCCCCGTGCGTCGACGCAGAGGCCGATGAAGACGAGGCCGCTCGCGCCGCCGCGGCGAGGGAGGGCGTGACTATCAGCTGGGAAGCAGCGGCCGGGACCGAAGGAGGAGCGGGAGCGAGCGGCGGCGGCGGCCGGTTTGGCGGCGAAAGAGAGAAGCGCACGCTCGCTCGTATCCCGCTGCCTCGCGACGACGAGGGCAGCGGTGGCGGCGCCGGAAGGCTGGCCGCCGGAGACGACCTTGTGCTCTACCACGCGACAGCTGGCGGGAGCGAAGGAGGCGGAGGCGGAGCAGAAGGAGGAGGAGGAGACGATGAAGGTGAGCGTTTTTTGTTGTTTCGTTCGAGGTCGAGGCCGGAAGAGAGAGCGAGAGGTTTGACGGGGGAAAAAACTCACGTATTTCTTTCCCCATTCTCTCTCTCACCGCTACTTTCCCATCACTAATCTTTCCCATCCAAAAGCAGGCACCATGGGCTGGCACGGCGTCGCCACCGTGCTCTCGATCGGCGAGGGAGGCGCGCTCTGCGAGGTCAGGAGCGTGCTGCCTCCCGCCTCGGCCTCGGCTCCTTCCTCCTCCGCTGCTGACACTGACGAAGTTCCCGCTGCTGCGTCCTCGAAGAAATCGGAAATGCCAATGCGTCCTCCTCGCTTGCCCGCGCCCGAAAACGAGTCCGAAGAGGAGCGCAAGAGGCGCAAGAAGCGAGAAAAGAAAGAAAAGAGAATGTTCAAGGAAGAGAGAAAGGCCGCGGAAGCAGCCGAGGCCGCCGCCGCCGCCGCACGCCGCAGGCGGCAGCAGCGGAAGCAGAAGGAGCCCCCAAAGGTCCCAACGCACGTCTCCGAAGGGTGGCGCGTCCAGCCCGCCGCGAAAGGAGCCACCTACGACCGCATGCGCCGGGCGCTGGCCCTGTTCGCCCGCGACGAGCGGTCGATCTCCCCGTACCTCTACGCGAGGGTCCTGGGCGACGCCGCCGCCGCAGCGCTCGCGCCCTACGCCCCCGCCGAAGGGGTCAGGCTGCCGAAGTCCGCCGACGCGCCCGGCCTCCCCCCGCTCAACGAGTCGCAGGCGGCTGCCGTCTTGGGCGCCCTGAGTGCTCCCCTGGCCCTGATCCAGGGCCCTCCGGGCACGGGAAAGAGCGTGACGTGCGCCTCGCTGGCCTATCATCTGGCGACCGGCGGCAGGGGAGGAGCGGGAGGAGGAGGGGGCAGCGGCGGGAACTCGAACACCGCCGCCGCCTCTTCTTCTCCCTCTCCTCCGATCCTCGTCACGGCCCCCTCCAACGTCGCCGTCGACCACCTGGCGGAGAAGATCGCCGCGACGGGCCTGACGGTCGTGCGCGTCGTCGCGAGGGCGCGAGAGGGGGTGGCCTCGAGCGTGGAGCACCTGTCGCTGACGGCGGCCGTCGCGGCGGCGGCGCGGAGGGCCACGCACGCCGCCGCCGCCGCCGCCCAGAAAGGCGGCGGCGGCGGCGGCTCCAGGAAGCGCGAGCTGGGGTTCGACCAGAAGACGCTGGTAGAGCTGGGAAAGATGCTCAGGGAGCGCGCGTCGGGGCCCGCCGTGCCTTTGGCGCAGCAGCAGCAGCAGCACCGCCGCCGGCGGGGAGGAGCCGGAGGAGGCGACGACGATGACGGCGAGGGGCGCCTCGAGTCGCTGCTCCGCGCCGCGGAGCGCATCGTCCTCTCGACCGCGGACGTCGTCTGCGCCACGTGCGCCGGCGCGGGCGACCACAGGCTCTCTGGGCTGCGGTTCGCGCGGGTGATGATAGACGAGGCCACGCAGGCGACGCTGCCCGAAGCCTTAATTCCGGCGACGAAGGGGTGCAGGCAGCTGGTGCTGGTGGGAGACCACAGGCAGCTCGGTCCCGTATGCTCCTCGAGGGCTGCCGCGGCGGCGGGCTTTGGTTCGAGCCTGTTCGAGAGGATGCTGGAGCTTGGGTACAGGGCCGCTAGGCTGACGACGCAGTACAGGTGAAGAGAGAAGAGGAGAAGTTTCTTTTGGGGGGAGTTTTTTCTTCGGGTTTTTCGGAGCTTCATTGGGCTTTCTCGAGAGAGAGAGAGAGAGGGAGAGAAAAAAAACTCGAGCATCTCAACTCCGACCCCCCTCGACCAACCACCACCGCGCGGAACAGGATGCACCCGGCCCTCTCCGCGTTCCCCTCCGACGCTTTCTACGGCGGCTCGCTGCAGAACGGCGTGGCGCGAGCGGAGCGCGAGGCGAGGGCGGCCGCGTGCGGCGTCCCCTGGCCGGCCGGCGCCGGCACGCCGCTCATGTTCTGGTCGGTGCCGGGCAGGGAGGAGACCTCGTCCTCGGGGACCAGCTTCCTCAACGTCAGCGAGGCGGACGCCGTCGAGACCGTCGTCACCTCCCTGCTCCGCGCCGGCGGGGCCAGGCCGGACGAGGTCGGCGTCATCACCCCCTACGAGGGCCAGCGCGCCCGCGTCCGGCACGCGCTCTCCTCGCGCGGCCCGCTGTCGCAGTCGATCTACGACGCCGTGGAGGTCGCCTCCGTCGACGGCTTCCAGGGGAGGGAGAAGGAGTTTATCGTCTTCTCTGCCGTGAGGACCGGGGGGCTCGCGACGGCGACGGGCGCCCTGCAGGGCGACGCGCCACGATCGCTCTCCGGCGCCGCGGCCGGGATCGGCTTCCTCGCCGACCCGCGGAGGCTCAACGTGGCCCTGACGCGGGCGCGGTCGGGCGTCGTGCTGATAGGCTCTCCCGAGCCGCTTTCGCGGCATGCGCTGTGGGCGGCGCTGCTGGCGCGCGTGGCGGCGGCGGGGGCGATCGTGGAGGGCCCGCTGGCGGCGCTGCGGCCGGCGAGCGCGCCGCTGGCGGCGACGAGGGGGGTCGACGCGGGTGAGTTTTTTTTTTACCGTGCTCTTCGTTTTTCTTCCTCTCCTTCTCCTTCTTCTCCCTCTTTCCCTTGTTCTCTTCTCTCTCTCTCACGCACACTCCACACGTTGGCACACACGTAACAAAAAAACCAATCAAAAACAGCCTGGTGGGCCCTCTCGGGCGCCGAGAGGAAGGCCGCCAGGGCCGCGCAGGCCGCCGCCGTCGAGGCTGCGGCGCGGCAGGCGGCGGCGCACGCGGCGCACACGGCGGCCGCGGCGGCGGCGCAGCAGTTTTACGGGGGCTCCTCATCGAATCAGATGATGCAGTATCCTCAGCAGACTCAGCAGCGGCAGCAGTATTACTACCCTGCAGACGCTTACGGCAGCGGGGCCTCGGTTTTTGCGATCGGCGGGGGCGGGATCGGAGGCGTCGGAGGAGAGGCTCCTTTTGGCGCCGCCGGGACCTACTCGCACTTTTAAGAGAGAGAGAGAGAGAGAGAGAGAGAGAGAGAGAGGAACGCACAAAACTCGCTGCTTTTGTAAAGAGAATGAGTTTTCGCCTTGCATGCATCCTTTGAGAGAGAAAGAGAAAGAGAGACGGAGGAGAAGTGGAGAGAAAGGTAGAGAGGAACGGCGCGGGCTCCGTTCGAGAGCAGCAACGGTGCCTTGTAGCTTTTTTCGCGTTTTTTTTCCAAAACAACAATAATTACACATAGTCCCTCCACCTGTGCCCGCACTTGGTGCAGTTGAAGTACAGCGTCATCCCCTCCTCGCTCGGCGCCGAGAAGAACACGGCCTCGTTGTGCTGGCAGGCAGGGCAGCGCGCGTCTCGAGTGCAGGGCAGCGTCGGGTCGGCTCGCACGTCGCGCAGCACGACGGTGCGCTCTCGCGCCGAGTGGCGGATCTCTGATCGGTGGACACACCACTCGGTTGGGGGGGCGTCCTCCTGGTAGCCGCAGTTGCGGCAGACGAGGACCAGGACCTTGGTGGGTGCGTGGGTTTTTGGGTGGGAAAAAGGAAGTCGGAAGAGGGGAGGTTGAGGGAAAGGAAAAAACGACGAGCGGCGGCGGCGAGGAAATGAAATCTTTTCTCTTTCTCATCCTCTCTCTCGCTCTCCCTCTCCTTCTCCCGAGTTCACCTTGCGCTCCCTGTCCTCCTGAGGGTACAGGAGATCGTTGGACTCGGGGCAGAAGCGGAGTTTCGGGCCCGGGGCCGACGGCACCGGGGCTGCCGTCGCCATTTCGGGAGAGATCGGCTTCGGATCAAACAAGAAATCCGATGCCGCGCCTCTGGGTAACCTCTCTTTGTTCTTTCTTGACTCTCGCTGCGAGGCAGAGCTTGGCTGTGTGCGTGTCTCAGCGAGGGGAGAGGAAGGCGTGTAACTGAGAGGGCCAGAGAGAGGAGAACGAGGGGGAGAGATTCCGCTCTCAAACCTCTCTGGGGAAAAAGTGGACTGCGTTTTTTTGTCCTCGACCTCGACCGCGAAAGAAAAAAAACATTTCTCTCTTTCTACACGCCCCTCTCCCCGAGCGCCGCCGTCGCCAGCCTCGCCGCCGCGGCCAGGGCCCCCACGCGCGAGGCCGGGATAACGTTCGACGATGACGACGAAGAGCTCTGCCCTTGACCGCCTTTCAGGCACAACGACGAGGACAGCGTCGTCGTCGACGGATTCGCTTTCCTCCCAGCGCCTGCGCCAAGAACCATCTCGTCCCTGCTGCTCCGCAGGCTGCCGCCGCTGTTCCCTCTGCCGCAGCCGGCCCTGCTCGCAGCGGCGAGCGCCACGGGCAGGGCGTCCAGCGCCGCCAGCCCCTCCCTCGCCGCGGCCACGGCGGCCCTCGCGGCCTCCCGCCTCCGCGCGACGCCGGGCGCCTCGGCGACCAGCTCGGCAAAGAGCTCCTCCCTGTACAGCCTGGTTATCAGGTGCTGCTGGAGCCCGCGGGCCGCCGAGCGCACCAGGAAGTGCATCACCGCCTTGGGCACGGCGTCGGCCAGGCCGCGCGCGACGATCGAGAAGTAGCAGCGAACGAGCGTGCGCGTGACCTCGACCTGGACCTCCTCGGCCTCGGAGACGGCCGAGGTGGTCGAGCAGTCGGCGTTGGACGGAAAGGAGTCGGAGACGGTGAGCGTCGCCGGGGGAATGGGGAGGGAGGTGTTGCTGCTGCCGCTGCTGCAGCCGGTGGCGTAGCTCGACTGGTGCCGGAGGTTCCGGTAGGAGGACGAGGAGGAGGAAGCGGGGAGAGGGACGGGCGACGGCGACGGCGAGGCGGCCGCGGGCGCCGCGGCGCGAGAGGCGCCGCCGCCGCCGAGCCATCCCCCGACAAACCTCCACCCGCCGCCTCCGCCTCCGTTCCCGCTCCCACCGCCGCCGCCGCTCCCTCCCCTGGACGCGGCCACGGCTGCCGGAGAGGACGCCGCGGCGCTGGCGGCAGCCGAGGAGAGGTGCCACGCGTTTGTCTCGGAAGCGAAGATCGACTGGGCCTGGTGGGGAGGAGGGGGCGTCGCCGCCGCCGGCGGCGAGTCTGGGCCGTCGTTGGTTTGGTCGTTGGCCGCTCCTCCTCGACGCCGCCCCCCCTCGGGCGGCCCCGAGACCGACGGCGACTTGAGCGCCGAGGCGAGCCCCGCCGTCGTCAGGTGGTGGTGGTTGCGCAGCGCCGGCGCGCCCCCCGCGAAGTCGATGTCGTTGTTCCGGCGAGAAGTAGCAGCAGCGGGAGGAGGGTGAGGGTGCGCCTGCGCCGCCGCCGCCGCCGCGGCCGCCCCGGCGGCGCTCTCCTGCGCCATCTGTTGCCTCCTCTCCATCGCCATCGCCACCGCCCTGCTGCCCCCGACAAAGTCAGGGTGGTCCGTGTTGATAAACGCCAGCTCGCAGGCGACCAGGTCGCGGATCATCCTCTCGGCGGGGAGCGCGCCGTCGGCGACGAAGTCCTCGACGGCCGCGAGCAGCGCGCCGCGCAGCGCCGGGAACCGCGCGACGTCCGGGGGGGTGCACTCGTCCGCGAGCCGCAGCAGCTCCGCGACGGCGAGCTCCTTGCACTGGAGGGCCGGCGGGAGGAGGCGCGCGATCGCCCGCCTGGCCAGGAGCTCGAAGGGCGCGTCCGGGATCAGCAGCGTGCCGCGCACGCCGCCGGCGTTCTTGACGGCCGTGCGGACGTCCGAGTCCGAGAGCTCGGAGCAGGGGTCGAGGGCGTCGAGCGCGCGGACGAAGACTTCGCGGAAGACGTGGCGGAGCCTCGCCCCGCCGGCGAGCTGCGTCAGAGGGAGGGCGGGGGAGGAGCCGTCGAGGGCCCCGGCGAAGGCGGAGGAGTAGCTCTCGAGGAGCTGGAGCAGCAGGCCGCCGCGGGCGGCCGTCGCCGCGGGGGACGCGTCATCGCGGGATAGGGCCGCCGCCGCCGTCGCCGCCGCGGAGGAGGAGGTGCCCGCTGCCGAAGAGAGCAGGCTGCCGATGCCGCCGACGAGGTCCTCGATAGAACAGGAGCCGCCGCCGCCTCCCCCGCCCCCTCCCGCGACGCCGCCGCCCAGGGCCGCGAGCTCGGCCGAGCGCTCGGCGAGGGCCTCCTCGAGCGCGGCCCTGAGGTCGGGCAGCGCCCCGCGGACGGCGTCTGTGAGGACCCTGTTGAGCGTCGCGGCCAGGGCCGGGACGCCGCAGCGCGAGGAGAGCAGCGAAGAGGAGGCCTTGGTGCCCCTGGAAGAGGACGAGGAAGAGCCGCTGCCGTTGCCGTCGCCGCCGCCGTCGCAAGAGACGAGCTCGGCGCCCCTCTCCGAAGCGAAAAACGCCGCCTCGGCCGCCCTCCCGTCCGCCGCCGACGCCCCCGCCGCCCTCCCGCCCCTGCACACCACAGCGACGTACCCCAGCCTCAAGGGAAGCACCTCGCCGCGCAGCAGCGGCGCGACGGCGGCGACGGCCCCCGACCGGCCGCCGTCGGCGAGGTCGCACTTGGTCAGGACGCCGAGCGTGCGCTCGCCCCTCGGGTCGGCCTCGCGCGCCAGGTGCAGGGCGTCGCTCGTCACGGCGTCCGCCCCGGCCGGGGTGACCGCCAGGATGAGGCAGGTGGGCGCCGAGACGTAGCGCATGGCGAGCTCGCGGACGCGGCGCTCGACGTCCGGGGGCTGGTCGCCGACGGGGAGCTTGGCGAGTCCAGGCAGGTCGACGAGCGTCATGGTCCTGGGAAAAGAGTTTCGAGGGAGAGGGGAGGAGAGAGGCTTTTTGTGTGCGTGAGTTTTTTGCCGTCTTTTCTCGTTCTTCGCTGCTCCCTCTCGTTCTTCGCTGTTCCCACTTCCATGAACCGAAACACGCACAGCACGTTCGGCGAGCAGATCTTGAGCCTGATCGGCGAGTCAGAGATCGCCTGCCCGGGCCCCGCCCCTCGCTCGGTCTCGGCGACGATCTCGTCGCGGACCGCGGAGAAGTCGGAGAACTTCTTCCCGGGCAGGTGGAGGAACTCGGCCCACTCCGCGCCCGCCTCCCCGTCCCTCCTCGCCCTGGGGTCCTTGGCGGCGGCGCCGCGGGAGCAACGAGGGGGCCCGGCGCCGGTCTTCACCAGCTGCAGCAGCAGCGGCCTCCGCGTGCAGATCCCGGCGCCGCGCGGCAGAAAGTCCCTGCCGACCAGGGCCTCGAGCACCGAGGACTTGCCCGCGGACTGGGCGCCGACGACCGCGACCTGGGGGAGGTCGACGCGGAGGTCGAGGGAGGCCTGGGAGGGGTGGCGGCGAGCGGAGGGGTGGAGAGGGACGGAAGAAAGAGTGTGTGTGTGTGTGGGGGGGGGGGGGGAGAGAGTGAGAGAAGGGGAGGAGGAGGCCGAGGGAGGAAAAACGGCGGCGGCGGGCCGCTCTGCAATTTCGCCGCACGACGTCGAAAATTGCGAAACGCCTCTGCCAACTTTTCGCGCTTGGGAATGGAGCTCGTTCCTGCGTGATCTTGTCGTTTTCGGTCCGCAGAAGCATGGAGCCTGACGCAGAGCCCATGACAAGATTCGAATCGGAGAGCAAGACGATGCGTGCTTGAGCGAGAGCGAACGAGAAAGCCTCGACATTGACGATGACGAGGGAGGCATGCAAACCATGGCGGGGGAGCGCGGCAGCAAGCCAATTGCTCTTTCCTTCTTTCTTATCTTCTTCTCTCTCTTCCTGCCTACACCAAACTCTACGCACCGAAGCAAAGACGTCATGAAGCTTGTTTATGGCCGGGATGAGGGCGTCGCCCAGCGTGCCATCGACATCGGACATTGTTTTTGAAGTGTTGAGTTTTCCTTCCAAAGGGAAAAAAAGAGAAAGAGTGCTTCGTCGTCCTGTGGGAGAAAACTCAGCCTCTTCTTTCTCTCTCCTTGTTCTTCTCTCCTTGCGCCAACGGGCCTCCCTCCTCGCCAAGCCAAATCCCCCTCGACGCTTTGAAAAGACCTCTCCTCAAGCACAAACGACCGACAAAGGAAAAAGTTAAGACGAAATTCGAGAGGACGAGTTTTTTCTTCTTCTTACACTCTCTCCCTCGTTCTCTCTTTTTTTTACTCCCTTGTTGTTCTCTCTCGCGCACGCTTCCCGTTCTCTCTCCCTCCCTCCCTCTCTCTCTCTCTCTCTCTCTCTCCTTATCTCACCGCCAACCAAAAAATAACGAGACCTAAAATCAGATCACAGCCTGTACAGTGGCGTCAGGCCCAGGAGCGCAAACACCTGCCTTATCACGACGGCCGTAGCCTCGCACAGCAGCAGCCTCGAATCCTCCTCGGCCGAGCCCACCACCTTGCAGGAGCCGTAGAACTGGTTGAACGCCTCGGTCAGGGAGTAGAGGTAGTCGCAGAGCCTGTTGGGAGACAGGTCCGACAGAGCGTCCTCGACGGCTTCGGGGAAGCGCGCCACGGCAAGGGCCAGGGCCCGCTCGTCGTCGTGGTCCAGCTGGATCTTTTTCTCCCTGGCCAGCGCCGAGACGTCCTTTCCGGCCTTGCGCACGATCGACGCGATACGCGCGTGCGCATAGAGGAGATAGACGGCGGTGTCGCCCTTGAGATCGAGCATCTCGTCGAAGGAGAACCTGAGGAAGTTTGAGTTTGAGAAAGTAAACGAAAAAGGTGAGAAAGAAAAAAACGAAAAAGGTGATAAAGAAAAAAAACGAAAAAGGGACCCCCCCCCAAAAAAACTCCTCTCATTATCAAAAAAAGTTAAAAAACTCGGACTCACTTGTAGTTCGTCATCCTATTGTTCTTGAGGTCGGCGTACTTCACAGCACCGTAGCCCATCGCCTTGGCGGTGGCGGCTAGCGTCGCCTCGTCGTCGACGGGGGCAGCGGCGGCAGCCGCGACGTCCTTCTTTGTCTCCTCTCCGTCGGCGGCAGCTCTCTCCGCGGCGCGCTCGGCCGACGACTCGGCGCGCTCCTTCAGGCTCGAGGCGCAGCGATCCACGGCCTCGTCGAGTAGCTCCACGAGCCTCACGGCCGCGCCCTCGTCGCGCGTGCGGATGCGCTTACCGTCGGATCCCAGCACGAGGCCGAAGCCGACGTGATCGATGCGCGGCAGGGGGGTCTTCGACCCTGCATCGCTCTGCGTCGATCCGGTGAGGAGGCCTGCCCGCCGCGCGGCGGCAAAGACTTGCCTGAAGTGCGTCGCCTGTCCCGCGTCCGTCACGTAGATGATCCAGTCGGCCTTCTCGTCGTGGAGGCGCTGCTTGAGGGCGGCGAGGTCGGTGGTGGCGTAGCCGAACCCGCCTGGTGTTGTTGTTTTTGAAAAGGGAAAAGGGAACGAAAGAGAGAGAGGAAGAAAGAGTGGGTTTTGACTTTCCCGTTCGGAAGGGGAAAAAACACTTCGACCTCTCGACCTCGACCTCAAAAAAACAAACTAAAAATCGTCATTTCTCTCACCGTCCGACTTCTGCACCATCAGGGGGTGCTCGATCCCCTCGCACCACACCACCTGCGCGCCATTGTCCTCCACCGCCACGCCCGCGGCCTGCAGATCTCTAACGATGCCGGGGAGCATCGGGTTGTAGTAGCTCTCTCCGCGCTCCTGGATGGAGACGCCGAGCCTCTGGTAGATGGCCTCGAACTCGCGCCTTGACGCCTCGCAGATCCTCGCCCAGGCCGCCCTGCTCTGCGCGTCGCCCCCCTGCAGCTTCGTGACCGCGGCGCGCGCGCGGACCTTGAAGTCCTCCTCGAGGTCGAACCGCTTCTTCGAAGCTTTATATAAAGCCTGAAGGTCCGAGACGTCCTCGTCGGTCGCGGCGTCGAGGCCGCCGTCGCGCGACTCGGCGATGTGCTGGATCAGCATGCCGAACTGCGTGCCCCAGTCCTGGTCGAGTTTTTTTGTTTTTTTTTTTGAAAGAGAAAGAGACGGGAAGGGGGGGGTTGGGTTGAGTTCCTGGGTTTTTCGGATTAGAACCATCTGCAAAGAACTCGAACGAAAACTAGCCGCCAATCTCTCTCTCTCTCTCATCTCGCACCCCGACATGGTTGAGCCTCAGCACGTCCGCGCCGCAGAACTCCAGCAGGTTCGCGAGGCAGTCCCCGATGATGGTCGAGCGCAGGTGGCCCACGTGCATCTCCTTCGCGACGTTCGGAGAGGAAAAGTCGACGACGGCGCGCGATACACCGGCGGGCAGGCTCGGCGCCCAGGTCGAAGGCCCCTCGACGAGCATGGCACCGAGCCGGGCCGCGAGCGCCTCGCTCGAGAGCTTGATGTTGATGAACCCCGGCCCCGCGAGCGAGGGCGGGCTCGAGGCGTCGAGGAGCGGCGAGCCGGCGGGGAGCGCCGCGACGATCTTTGCGGCGACGTCCCGAGGCGCCTTGGGCGCGCCCTCTTTCCCCTTCAGCCTGCCGAAGACGCCCATGGCGTTGTTGCACTGGTAGTCTCCGAACTTGGCGTCCTTCTTGGTGGTGGCCGAGACGGCGGGACAGAGGGCGCCGCCCTGGGAGGAGGCGTCGTCGGAAGCAAGCTCGGGGAAGGCCTCGGAGAGGGCCGCCGCGAAGAGCGAGCGGAGCTCGGCTCGGAGGCTCGGCACGCGGGCGCCTCCCGTCGCCGAGGACTCGGCGATGTTCGCTGCGAGCGGGTCGGACATGAGGGGCGATGCCAGGGAGCGGCAAGCGAAAGAGAAGGCGGAGCGGTGGTGGCGGAGGAGTTTGGCCGACGACCAGGACGGCGAAACGAGCGGCGACAGGTGAGAGGAAGCGAGGCTTACTGTTTTCGAGTTTGTATCGTTTTCGCTTTTTGTTTTTGGGTGAGTTCAGGTGCGCTAGAGGTGTCTCCATGTCATTGGCCCCTCTCTCTCTCTCCCTCTTCCTCTCTCTCTCTCTCTCTCTCCCTCTCTCTCTCTCCCTCTCCTCCGAGAGACAAAGGGGAGAAGAGAATAGAAGACAGAGGAAAGCAATTGGGTGTCGTCAACAAAAATGATCGGAAAACCGAAACAAAACGCACGCTGCTGAACAGAAGAGAGCGCGGCCCGGGGACTGAAGCGCGCAAGCTTGGTGACCAGGCAATATTTCAGCGTGATTGCTGTCGAGAGTGGAAGAATGGGAGGAAACAGAGCGGCCGTGGTGAGAACGAAGAGGGAAAGAGAAGAGGAGGAGAGATTGCGGCGACGGCTGCTTCGAATCGTCGGGTTCTCGATCTGGTCGCCGTCGGTGGATGGTTCCTCTTCTCCTTTCCCACCTTTCCTCACCTGTTCTGCCGCTGGTGGAGGCGACGGAGGAGGCTGTGATTGAGCTACTGAAACTACTTCTGAGTGAGGTCCTGCCCGCCGGCATCTAAGGAGCGAGGGAAGCGGTGGAAGGAAAATAGTTTTTTTGCCTTTTTTGTGAAGCATCCCTCTTTTCTACACTCTTCTCTCTCTCTCTCTCTCTCTCT
>Ga0315285_10002133_pt1 | contig 20670 bp, 18 predicted proteins | sample YL17G09_36_MG_FD_203698 | JGI IMG/M metagenome (GOLD analysis project Ga0315285, IMG submission 203698) | Sediment microbial communities from Yellowstone Lake, YNP, Wyoming, USA - YL17G09_36 | ecosystem: Environmental > Aquatic > Freshwater > Lake > Sediment | place: USA: Wyoming | collected...
GGTGCTCCCGCAACAAGAGAAAACGGGAGGGCCGTAGGGGAGCACCTTTACGGTGCTCCCGCAACAAGAGAAAACGGGAGGGCCGTAGGGGAGCACCTTTACGGTGCTCCCGCAACAAGAGAAAACGGGAGGGCCGTAGGGGAGCACCTTTACGGTGCTCCCGCAACAAGAGAAAGCGGGAGGGCCGTAGGGGAGCACCTTTACGGTGCTCCCGCAACAAGAGAAAACGGGAGGGCCGTAAAGGCCCTCCCCTACCAATGATGGACCAACTCCCCAAGCGCAAATACATTCGCCTCCCACTTCCCATGTATGCGAACCCGGCCCATGTCTTCTTCATCACCATCGATACGCCCAATCGGGAGCGCTTCTTCGATCAGCCGGATTTCAACCGTGCCATTGTCCGCGAGCTACAACGTCTCGCCAAGGAAAAGCGCTGCCCGGTGAAAATCTACTGTCTGATGCCGACGCATCTTCACCTCGTCATGTCGGCGGGCTCAATCTCGGTGGTGCGTTGGATAGCGCTTTTCAAACAGCGCACGCAGCATCTGGCGGAGGGACGAGGGCTAGGGCGGCTGTGGCAGCGGAGCTTCTACGACCATCGTCTGCGGCCCACGGAACGAGAGGCGGACGCGATCGAGTACGTCCGGCTCAATCCGGTTCAGGCAGGATTGGTGAGGCATCCGGACGATTGGCCGTGGATAGGAAGCGTGTTGCTGTAGGGGAGCACCTTTATGGTGCTCCCGGGCTAGAAAAGCCAGCGGGAGGGCCGTAGGGGAGCACCTTTATGGTCCTCCCGCAACAAGGGGGAAATGGGAGGGCCACAAGGGCCCTCCCCGACTTCGCCGGGACTGGCTGCCGCCGCCTTCGTCGGCCGGACTCCCCCACACCGAGAATCCGGGAGCAGAGCTCCCAAACAGCAAGGCGGAAGCAGAGCTTCCGCACTCCAAACCTCCCAAACAGCAAGGCGGAAGCAGAGCTTCCGCACTGCAGAGCTCCCAAACAGCAAGGCGGAAGCAGAGCTTCCGCACTCCAAAGGTTGCCGGTCCGCGCTACAACTTTCGTGCCGTGGCCTCTTCATTCCTTGGCCAAAAACGCACGACCACGAAAAGCCGCAGCGCTTGTGCCGGCCTGAAGGCCAGCGCTACTCCCAAACAGCAAGGCGGAAGCAGAGCTTCCGCACTCCAAACGTGGCTAATTCCCGGCGGCGGTCTCAGATCTCGGCGTCCCTGCCAGGATGGGATTGCCAGCGGGAACACGCGCTTGCGACCGTCTATCTTGACTTTGCCCCCTGAGTACCTTAGGCTCTCACCATTCTGATTTGGTGAAGGCCCCCAATGTGCGCGCTGGTCGTTTATGGCCCTTGAATCAACCCGTTAAGGGCGAGGGGGCAGAAGCAAAGGACGTCAAGCCGGGGGTGCACATGTCCGGAAGGATGAGCGAGCCAGAAGGGTGCCTTTTGGCTTGGGTTCCGGAGCAGATGCTGATTGGCTCATCCTCTGGTGCTCCATTCCCAACCTGTAATTCCGGTCGCTCAGAGTCCGAGCAGTGGAGGGCCTCATGAGCAAGAAGTGGTACAACCTTTTCGTGTCCGTAGACCAGCCGGCGGAAGCCGCGGGGGAAGAGGCGTCGCCCGCGGCCAAGGGGCGTGCCGGGCCGGCGCCCAGTCCCGCCGAGACCGTGGCCCAGATTGCCTCCACGCTCGCGGCCGAACCGACATTCACCGGCCCGGTCGCCAATCCGACATCTTTCGAGCAGATCTACCGCGCCGCTGAAATCACCGCTCCCCCGCACGGTTACACGATTCAGAAGGTTGCCGAAATGCTGGCCAGTGAGCACATTCGCGACTTGCCGGCACAGGTGAAGCAGAAGTCAGTGATGGTGGCCCTGGACGCTGCGGGAGTGAAGATGCGGGAAATCATCGAGGACGCCGTGCGCCGCGACCGCGCCCTCGACACCTACGAGCGTCTCCAGGAGAAAGGCTTGCTGGAGCTGGAAGCCCGCAAGACGCAAGAGAACCAGCGGATCCAGGCGGAAATCGACCGGCTGGTGGCGGAGCGGCGGGCGCGCATGCAGGCCAACAGCGACGAGGTCGCCAAGGAGAAAGAGCGTTTCTACGGCTGGCGCCTCAAGAAGCAGGAGGAGGAGCAGAAGATCGCCGACGCTGTTTCGTACTTTGTGGAAGAAAACCCTATTACTACCGGCAGTCCCGCGGCTGCGGCACCTCCGCCGCCTAAGCCCAAGGCGCCCTAGTCGCAAAGAGAAGGAGTCCATATGTGGAGTCGCCTCGTTCGAGTCATGCGTTCTTTCATCGGGTTTTTCATCTCCGTGGCCGAAGACCCGGAGCTGATTCTGGAACAGAACATCCGTGACATGAACGACCAAGTGCCGCGGATGAACGAAAGCATCGCCATGGTTAAGGCGAACGTGACGCTGCTGGAAAAGGAAGAGGCCAAATACAAGAGTGAGCTCAACAATCTCACCGCCAAGGTGAAAGCGGCCATCCAAGCGGGGCGCGACGACCTGGCGGGCGCCTTCGCCGCGCAGCTGGAGCAAATGCGGAGCGCCCTGGCCCGCACCCAGGGCCAGTTAACCACCGCCCGCGCCGCCTTTGATAAGGCGCTAGTCGTCAAGCAGGCCTTCCTGCGCGAGAAGGAGCGGAAGACGCAGGAGGCTTTGAATGCCATCCGCGATTACCGCCGGGCGCAGTGGCAGAAGAAGGTGGCCGACGCTATGGAGCAGTTTGAAGTGGCGGGCATCAGCCAGACGCACGACGAGATGGTGCGGAAGATTGAGGAGATGACGGCCGTCAATGAGGCCCGCATGGAGATGGCGCTGGGCAACGTGGACGAGCAGAAAGTCAAGATCGAGGAAGAAGCCGAGAAGCTGCGGGCCAGCGAACTGGTCAGACAGTTCAAGGTGGAAATGGGGGTGCTAGCACCGGAGCCCTCGGCTCCCGCCGCGGAAAAAACCATCGGCGGGAAAGAACCGCAGAAGACCTCGTGACCAACACGCGGGAGGTGAACGATGGGCGTAAAGATTGAAAAGGGTGGCTGGATTTTTATTTTTCTCATTGGGTTGGCCCTGGTCGGCTACAGCTTGGACAGGTACGGTGTAATCGACGTGCGGAAATGGACCGCGGGACGTCTAGGATCTTCCCGGGGCGCGGTGGAGACTGTAGATACCTCAAAGCCCCTCGTGTTGCCCACCGGGGGCGGGGGTGAGGCTGGCGAAGTGCGCGTCCGTGTCAATATCTGGGTTGGGTGCGCGGCCGGCCTGGTGGCCAATGGCGGCCTGGACACCGCACCGGGCTCCATTTACGCCAACAAAGGGCTCAAGGTCTCTTTCAAGATTATCGACGACTGGACAGAGGGCGCGGCGGCCCTGGCCACCGACAATGTGGACGTGATGCTGACGACCGTGGATGTGTGGGCCAAGGACTACGGTCAATTTCAGGACAAAGGCTTCGGCACCCACGCTTTCTACATGGTCGACTGGTCGCGGGGCGCCGACGGCGTCATTGGGCGCCAGGGAATCAACAGCATCGAGGACCTGGCGGGAAAGATCGTGGCCTTTGCCCCCTACACGCCCTCGCACTTTCTGCTCTGGAACGGCCTGAAAAGCTCCGGCCTGGCAACCGAACAACGCAACGAAATCTTCTCCCGGGCCGTGCATACCAGGGACGGCATTGAACCGGCGACGCTGTTCGCGCAGCAGAAGGTGGATGCCGCGGTGGCCTGGGACCCCGATATGAGCGATGCCGTGGGCAAGCGGCCCGGGGCCAAGAAGATCTACGACACCCGCGTGGCCAACCGGCTGATTGCCGACATCCTGGTGGTGAGCGACCGCTTCGCCGCGAACAATCCGCAGACCGTGATGAAGTTCGTCGAAGGCTGGCTGGAGGGGGTGGTCTTCATCCATGAACAGCCCTCACGCGCCCACACCTTGATCGGCACTATCAAGGACTTCAACATTCCCTCCGACCTGGCCAAGACGATGCTGGAAGGGGTGCGGTTGGCCGACTACGCCGACAACGTCGGATTCTTCGGCAGCCGGGGTGCCAACTCCGACTATGCCAACATCTTCAGGATGGCGCAGGAGATGTACCGCGAGGAACGCTTGATCAAGCGGGTGGCGGACCCGGAGGCCACCTTGGATAGGCGCTACCTGGCGGCCCTGAGCGGCAAATTCTCCTCGACCTCCACGGAGGCCCCGCTCGAGTACAAACCGCCGGCGCCGGGCGCGGTGCCCATCGCCACGCAACGCCGGTCCATCTACTTCGAGACCAACTCGGCGAAGATGAGCCTGGACTCGCGCGCGGTGGTGGAGGAAATCGGCAACTTCATGCGCGCTTACGAGAACACCGTGGTGGATATCGAGGGCAACACCGACTCCACGGGTGCGCATGTCTACAACGTGCAGCTTTCCCGGGAGCGGGCGGAAACAGTGAAGTCCTACCTCACGGAGAAATACCGTTTCCCGGCGGCCCGCATGCGTACTTTCGGCAACGGCCCCGACCGGCCTATCGATACTAACGCCACCCCCGAGGGACGCGAGAAGAATCGTCGCACCGACATCAAGGTCTACCCCAACCCCGCGGGGTAAGGCGCGCGCAGACGGTCTATGGCCTACCTGGTCGAAATCCGCAAGGACGTGTCTCCCCGCACGCGGTTCGCGCTGGCAGTCCTGAGCTGGGGCCTCGTCGTGGTGGCCTGGTTCGCCCTCACGCACTGGGAGGTTCTGCCGCCTTTCTCGTTGCCCCGTCCGGTCGGAGTCCTCAAGGCCATCGGGCGCCTTTGGGGTGAGTACAACCTGCTGGGCAATGTCTTCATGAGTTGGTGGCGGATCGGCCAGGCCTTCCTCTGGTGCGCGGCCATTGCCATCCCGCTGGGACTGCTGATGGCCAGCTTCCGCTGGCTGTACGATTTGGTGAATCCCGTGGCCGCACCCATGCGCGCCATGCCCATCACCGCCTTCCTGCCTGCCTTCATGGCTCTGTTCGGAATGGAGGAGACTATGAAGGTGGCCTTCCTCTGGTTCGGTATGTTTTTCTACCTGCTGGCGGTCGTGGTAGAAGAAGTGAACCGGGTGGACAACAGCCTGCTCGAGACCGCCTACACCCTGGGCGCCAAGCGTCGCCACGCCCTGTGGCTCCTGTTCCGCGCCTCCTTCCCTGCCATCTTCGGTTCGTTCCGCATTCTGTATGACATTGGCTGGACTTACGTGATTCTGGCCGAGATGGTGAACGCGCGCAAGGGCGTGGGGTACATGGTGGAGGCGGCGCGCAAGGTGCTGGATTTTGAGAGGGTCTATGCCGGCATCATCGCTATCGGCTTCGCCGCCTTCCTGTTCCGCTGGCTGTTGACGTTCCTGGAGCGGCGGCTGTTCCCCTGGCGCCAGGTGGCGCGGCCCGCAGCCGAGCAGCCCGCCGCCGTAGGGGCCAGCGTGCCGGTGAAAAGCGAGACGCATGGAAAATAAGCTCAAGATCAGTCTCCATGACGTCAGCCGGACTTTCCCGGGTCCGCAGGGCGAGAAAATCGAAGCCCTGCACAACATCAACCTGGAGGTGGAAGACGCCTACACGGCCGAAGGGCGCGACGTGGGCGAACTCCGCGTGCTCCTGGGGCCTTCCGGCTGTGGCAAGTCCACCATCCTGCGCCTGATCGCCGGACTGGATCGCCCCGACAAGGGCCAGGTGCTGGTCAATGGCGTCCCGGTGACGGGACCGGGGCTCGACCGCGGCATGGTCTTTCAGAAATACACCTCCTTCCCCTGGCTGACTGTGGCGGACAACATTGCCTACGGGCTGAAGATCAACGGCGTCCCGCCCGCCGAACGCAAGAAAACCGTTAAACACCTGGTGGAGGCGGTCGGCCTTTCCGGCTTCGAGCAGGTCTATCCCGATACGCTTTCCGGCGGCATGCAGCAGCGGGTGGCCATTGCGCGGACCTTGGCGGTGCGGCCCCAGGTGATTCTGATGGATGAGCCGTTCGGGGCCCTGGACGCCCAGACCCGCAGCGACATGCAGGAATTGTTACTGCGCATCTGGGATGAAACCGCCAGCACTGTCCTGTTCGTCACTCACGACGTGGAGGAGGCGATATACCTCGCCGACCGCATCTTTATCATGAGCGCCCACCCTGGTACGATTGTCGAGGACGTCCCAGTTCCGTTCGGGCGACCGCGCGAACCGACAGTGAAGCAGAAGAAGGAATTTCATGAGCTGCAAGGCTACCTGCTGGCCTGCCTCCGCCGCGCCCCCGGGCGGGGCCAGGTACGGGTGAGTATTTGATGCCTGAGGAAACCAGTCCGCTGCAAGGCGGCAGCAAGCTGCCCGGCGCGTTGGAAGACACTGGCCAGAGACCCGGCGCCGGACCAATCAGCTTCGTCAAGGAAGCGCTGAAGTGGCAGTATAACGTTATCGGCCTGGCAGGAGCTGCTGTCTTCGCCCTGGTGTCAGGCACCGCCCTACCCCTGGTGTTGGCCGCAGGCTTGGAACTCATCTACCTGAGTGTTATCCCCCCTAACCCGCGTTTCCAGCGCCTGGTGCGCTCCTGGCAGTATGCCGAGGAGAAGCGCCGGACCCAGATGAGCCTCGCCGCCTTGTTTCAGGAACTGCCTCCGACGCAGCGCGCGCGCTACACCGCTCTGGACTCCAGATGCCGCTCCATCCGGGCCAATTACAGCCGGCTTTCCTCTACGGCGCAGATCTTCGTCGCGCAGATGGAGGAGAAGCTCCAGGGTCTGCTGCATGCTTACCTCCGCCTGCTAAACTCCGCCCAGCAGCACCGCGAATCGCTGAAGAACACCGACCCTGCCGAGATCAAGGAGGAAATAGCGCAGCTGCAACACGCGCTCGAGAAGGATCCACCCAAGGTGCAGGAGATCAACCGCCGACGCATCGAGATCCTGACCAAGCGTCTGGAAAAGTTCGAGAAAATGGGAGAGAACAGCAAAGTCATTGACGCGCAGTGCGCCGCCATCGAGGACGTGCTGGAACTGATGGTCGACCAGTCGGTCACCATGCGCGACCCGCAGCAGGTCAGCGACCAACTCGGGAACCTGGTGCGCGACGTGGAGCAGACCGAGGAAACCGTGCAGCAAGTGGAAGCCATCTTCGAATTGGCCGCCCCCGAAATGACCGAGACGCTAGCTTCCTCGGCCGGGCCGGCGCGCTCGCGCGCGCGGAGCTGAAATGGGAACCACGCCCACCCCAAGCACCGCTCATCTGGAAGGGTTGCCCGCCTGGGCGCGGCTGCTCTCGGAGAAGTATTATTCGCGCACCATCGCGGTATTCGTCCTTTGCGGCAACGTGCGTGACCTGGTGCCGTTCAAGCGCGCAGGCGTGACGGAGTTTCTCCCTCTGTCCCGTTTCCTGAACGAGGCCCTGTTCGGGCAGCGCGACCTGGTGTTGACTTATGACCGCGGCGGCGGGCTCACCTTCGCTCACCCCGATATGCAGGCTGATTTCGCGCGCGCCCTGGCCGGCTACGACAGCTTCCACGGCACCAACTACTCTGCCGGCTTGCCGCAGCGTCCGGACGGCGTCCTGAACCTGCTGGACAATTACCTGCGCCTGCGCATCGCGGACACTAAGAAGATCGCCCTGGTCATTGATTTCGCCGAGACGGTGGCGCCGGCCGGCGACGTTTCCTCGATGTCGGGCGAGGACCGCAACTCGCTGGTGATTCTGAAGCGCTGGGCCAACAACCCGACCTTTCTGCGTGCCGATGCCACCATCTGCTTGATCGCCGAGAACCAGATCGAGCTCAACCAGGGGATCGTGCAGCACCCGGGCGTGGCTTCCATCGCCATTCCTCTGCCCGACGAAAACGAGCGGCTGGAATTCATCCGGGAGCAATTGGCGGGTGTGACGCTGCCACCCGGCTCCGACGTCACCGACCTGACGCTCGCCAAGCTGGGCGCGGGCCTGAAGCGCGTGCAACTCCAGAATCTGATTTCCCACGCCATCCAGAATCGCCTGCCGCTGACCCAGAAGTTCCTGGCGCAGAGGAAGAAGGAGCTGATCGAGGCGGAATCAGGCGGGCTGCTGGAGTTCGTCGAGAGCCGCTTCGATTTGTCGATGGTGGCCGGGAACGAGCAAGCTAAGAAAAAACTCCTCGACGCCGCCGCGGCCATCCGCGCCGGTAAGACCGACGTGCTGCCGATGGGCTACGTCATCTGCGGCCCCGTGGGCACCGGCAAGAGCTTCTTGACCACCTGCTTCGCCGGCGAAGTCGGTATCCCCGCCGTGACCTTGAAGAATTTCCGCAGCATGTGGCAGGGCGTCACCGAGGGCAATCTGGAGCGCGTGCTGAACCTGCTCAAGGCCATGAGCCCTATCGCCGTCATCGTGGACGAGGCCGACGCGCAGTTGGGCGACCGCGCCAGCTCCGGCGACAGCGGGGTCTCCAACCGCGTGTTCGCCCAGATCGCCCAGTTTATGGGCAACACCGAATTGCGCGGCAAGGTCATCTGGTTCCTGCTGACTTGCCGGCCCGACCTGCTACCCGTGGACCTGAAACGCCAAGGCCGCGCCGAGGAGCACATCGCTCTTTTCTATCCCGAGACCGACGAGGAGCGCCGGGCGCTCCTGCGAGCCATGCAGAAAAAGACAGGCACCCAGATCAGCTCGCAGGAGGCCGAGGAACTCTTCCTCAAGCACGCCGGCAACCTCTCCGGCGCCGATATTGAAGCCGTGCTGATTCGCGCGCGTATGAAGAGCGCCCTGGAAAATGAAGCCAGCGTGGACGTGGACGACCTGAAAGCGGCGCTGGAAGATTTTATCTCGCCTTCCTATCCCACCGAAATTGAGCTACAAAATCTGGCAGCGGTCATGGAATGCACCAGCAAGGCTCTGCTGCCGGAAAAATACCGCAACATGGACCGCGCCGAAATCATCCGCCGCACCAACGAGCTGGCAGCCTTAAGCCGGAAGTGACCACGGTGTTCGCAGGCAGCGTGTGACCTCAGATCAGTAAGACGCAGATGCTAGGAGAGGAAGTGGCTCCTTCGTTGGTCGCTGGAGGCACCGAGCACTGAAAACTGGGTTGAAGCATCGCACGCGGAGCCGGTCACTTGTATATTACCCCTCGGTCGGGAAGCCAAAATGGAAATCTTGGTTGATAGGTAGGGAGGTAGCCATGCACGGTAAATCATTCAGCATCTTGTCTGTTGAAATGAAAAAGAGAACGTTATTGACTATGTTTGTCGTTTTGATCCTCGGACTATGTCTTACAAACGCCTTGACTGCTTTTGCCGCCGAGCCCGAAAAAAGTGAGTCTTCTGGTCAAGTATTCAAGACGGAACACATGTGGGACGCAAAAGTAACGATTGCTGATGCGATCTTACTGGGCGTCAGCAAGCACGGGTGGCGCCGTATTGTTCCAATCACAGGCGGTACATTTGAAGGGCCGAACATACGAGGCGAGGTAGTGCCCGGGGGTGAAGACTGGCAGCTAACCCGCCCCGATGGAGACACGGAATTCTATGCACGCTACCTTTTGAAAACCCATGACGGTCACCTGATTCAAGTCATAAATCGTGTCTTGTGGCATAACCCGCCCGATGCCGAAAAGGTAGGTCCGTATATCCGCTCTGTAATCGATCTTGAGGCGCCAACTGGCAGCCCGTATGAATATCTTAACCACGCTATCTTCTTGGGGACCCTGACTCAACCGACGCTAAAACCGGGGGAAAAACCCTACGTGGTTATTGGTGTCTATAAGGTGCTGTGATGAGCGCACTCTGAAAAACGCTTCGTGCTGATTTCGCTACTTTGAATTGGCCCCATTTGATCGTCTGATCTGGCCCCACCTGAAGAGGCTGGCTACCCTGCTTGGGCATTCCGACTAGAAGGTAGTAGCCCCCCGGGTGGCACAGACATCGCGAGGTTGGCTATGAGTGAGGACATACACGGAGCAGCTCAAGAGCGTAGCAAAGGGTTGGCTCCTCGGCCAGGACTCGAACCTGGAACCCTTCGGTTAACAGCCGAATGCTCTACCATTGAGCTACCGAGGAATCGTCCGGAGCAGAAGGGATGGCTTTCCCGTTTCCCTTCGAATCTTGAGTATATAACATAGCCAAGAAATTTCCGTCAACGCGTGGGCATGGCTTCATGCCTCGCATGTGGAGATCCCCGCAAAGTCCCGGGACCAAGAACTCTCACCCCGTTGGTCGTCTTCTACAGACCAGCCCCCTCAGGGCTGGCCTCCATGCAGGCGGGCAGCAGCCGCCTTGCTTGAGTGCCCGGCGCAAGGGTTGCAGGAATCTTGGCGAGGAAGCTAAGGAGGCGAGTTAATCCTTCTTCTCTTCGGGTTTCTTCTCAGGGGTCCCCTCGGCTGCACCCCGGAGTGCGTCCTTGAACTCGCGAATGCCCTTGCCCAGACCTTTCCCCAACTCCGGCAACTTCCCGGGCCCGAACAGGATCAGCACGATCAGCAAGACGAAAATAAGGTGGGTTGGCTGTAAAAGACCTTCCAAAACGAAACCTCCCGGCATTTCATTCCCTCCCCGCCCGGCGGCCGATGCCATCCGCGCGGGCACCTAGAACATTATAGCGCACCTGGCAGCGAAACCCAATCACGATTTGCGAGTTGGGAAAACCATGTTTCCCGGCTCTATCCCCCGCGCCTGGCATCGCTGGCGGTAGAGCGAGCCGTAGCTCGCGGTAATGTAATCTTTTCGGGCGTAGCCAAGCTCGCGAGCCACCTGATCAATCCAGCGCCGGGGCCCCTCCAACTCCAGGTAGTCTCCAATCGGCGTCTCATCGTACACCAGCGTAGGCCCTTCGGCTTTCCTGCTCCCGACTCCCCGCGCGTAAACGGTCCGATACTTCTCGTAGCGAAAGGCCTCGCGCAGTCCGAGCGTCTCCAAGACTTCTGGGAGCAGGCTGCCCTCCTTGATCCCGATGTCAGTTTCTCTCCGGACCTTATACGGGTGGGAGCAATCAGGCGCCGCCTTCAGAGTCAAGGTCCACTGCCCCCCGGCCAGACGCAGGCGCAGCAAGCGGTGAGCTTTCCAAAGCCGATGGTCTGGAAAATCGAACACAGCATTGCTTTCGAAGTGGCGCGCCTGGACCGCCCGGAAACGCAGTTCCCGGAGGCGTCGCCTCAGGGCAGGCGGGTTTCGAGCCTCCAGCTTGATCTCGGTTTCGTGGTGGCGACTCATGCCAGGTAGGGAGACGAAACTCAGGATTCTCGCTCCACAATGAATTCCGGGAGCGAGCGCAGCGCCTCCTTGAAGGGGGAATCAGGGAAGCTCTCGAGTGAACTCTTCGCCTCCTCTGCCAGACGCCGCGCCTTTTCGCGCGCCGCCTGCAGCGCCCCATAGCGTTCGATGAGTTCCAAGATTTCAAAGAACTGCACGGAATGGAACCCGCCCTCGCTCAAGACGCGCGAGACTTTTTCCGCTTCCTCGGGACGGCATCTCTGCAATAAATAGATGAGGGGCAGGGTCACTTTCCCTTCCCGCAGATCGCTTCCAATGGGCTTGCCCAGCTTCTCCTCCGAGGAGGTGAAATCCAGGAGGTCGTCGACGAGCTGGAAAGCAAGGCCGAGGTTCACCGCGTAGGACCCCAACAGCATTTCCACTTCCTCGCTGCGGCGACCGAGAATGGCCCCCAGGCGGGCGGAGGCGGAAAACAGACACGCCGTCTTGCGATACGAGAGCTCGAAGTACTCGTCCTCCGTGAGGTTGAGCCGCCGCAGGAGCGTCAATTGCAGCAGTTCGCCTTCCACCATCACCTGGGTCAAGCCAATCAGCACGTCCAAGATTTTGAAATTGCGCTCGGCCAGGGCGATGTTGAAGGCTTGCATGTAGAGCCAGTCGCCCGCCAGGACGCTCATGTGGTTGCCCCAGCGAGAATTGGTGGACGGGCGGCCGCGCCGCATATCCGCTTCGTCGATCACATCATCATGCACCAGCGTGGCCGTGTGGATAAGCTCCACCACCGCGCCCAGCCGGACCGCCGAGGGCCCTTCGTAACCACACAGCTTGGAGGAAAGCAGCACCAGCGTCGGCCGCAGGCGCTTCCCCCCACTCACCTGCAAGTATTGGCCGATCTCGGTGATGGCCGGGACGGCGGAAACACTCTGCTGGTTGAACTCTTCCTCCACCTTCTGGAGGTCCGGCCGAACCAGCTCAAATATCTCCTTGCCCGTCAGATTGTTAATTGAGGCCAAGCACTGACTCTCCGCTCAGACTTCTCCAGTCCAACCCATATCGGAAGCGCTTCCACATACTGGAGATGGGTAGCCCGAAGCACCGATATTCCCACAAAAATGCAGCGAAAGGAAGCGGGAAGTTGGCAGGCATCACACACTCAGGAAGGATCCCCATCGACGCCCACGGCAGGCCTTCCTATCGCCCCGCAGAAAGACGCCTTTTGGCGGGCGACTCGGCAGGGGTCCTCGATGTGTCCCCCTAATCGAGGTGGAAGAAGCGGGCGAAGTTTCTCACCACCAACTCCCCCATCTCCTCTTCGGCCAAGCCGCGCAGAGCTGCCAGCGCCCGCGTGACTTCCCGCACGTACGCCGGCTCATTGCGCTTTCCGCGGTAAGGAAGCGGAGCCAGGTAAGGGCTGTCCGTTTCGGTCAGTAGGCAGTCGAGCGGGATTTCTCGGGCCACCGCGCGCAGCTCATCCGCCTTCTTGTAGGTGACATTGCCGGCAAACGAGACGAGGAAGCCCCAATTCCTGAACTGGGCAGCGTCCTGGCGCGTGCCGGAGAAGCAGTGAAGAATCCCCCCCCAGCCGCTGGAGGCCCAATGGAGCTCGACGATTTCGCGCAGATCCCGCCAAGCGTCCCGGCAGTGAACGATGATGGGCAGCTTGACCTCGCGGGCCAATTCCATCTGGCGAATCAGAGCCTGCTTTTGGAGCTCGCGCGGGGAATGGTCGTAGTAGTAGTCCAGACCAAGCTCACCGATAGCCACAACCTTGGGATGGCGAGCCAGCGTGCGAATTTCATCAAGGTGAGTCTCTCGAAGGTGCCGGGCGTCGTGGGGATGCAGCCCCACGGTGGCGTAAACCCAGTCATGTCTCTCGGCCATCGGCACGGAACTGCCAAGCGTGTCCGGCCCGGTGCCCCCACCGACTGCCAGCAGGTAGCGTAACCCAGCGGCGCGGGCCCGCTGGATCACCGCCTCGCGGTCGGTGTCGAACTTGGAGTCATCGAGATGGGCGTGGGAATCTACGAGGAATTGAGTCATTGAGTGATTGAGTGATTGCGCCATTGAATCATTGATTCATTGCTTCAGCAGGCCGGTCGGGCCGGTCGTTGGGAAGGCCCCCACCTTTCAATCACTCAATGAATCAATCATACAATCAGCCAATCACTTGAGCCGGGCGCCGTTGGGCACGTCCTCCTTGAAGGTCACCAGCACGGGCCTTTCCTCTGCTCCCACCGTGGCAGCCACAATCATGCCGTTGGATTCAACGCCGCGCAGTTTGCGCGGCTGGAGGTTGGTCACCAGGACAACTTTCATGCCGACGAGTTGCTCGGGGGTGTAGTACTCGGCGATCCCGGCAACCACCTGGCGCACTTCGGTGCCGATGTCCACCATGAGCTTCGTGAGCTTTTTCGCCCCTGCGACCGGCTCTGCCGAGACAATCTCACCCACGCGCATGTCCACCTTGGCGAAGTCCTCGATGGAGATCTTCTCGCGACTCGGGACTCGGGACTCGGGACTCGGGGTTCGGGACTCGGGACTCGGGACTCGGGGTTCGGCTGCGGGCGTCGGTGCTGCTTCGGGTGTTTTCTCTCTTTGCACGGGCTTCAATGCCTCCTTCGGTTTGTCGCGCTCGCGGTCGGCCTCGGCAAGTTCGTGAAGCTTGGCCAGGGTTTTCTCTTTGTCGAGGCGCGGGAAGATGATCTCCGGCAGGGCAAGGCGCGTGCCCGGTTTCAGTCCTCCCCAGGCGAGAGGGTCCAGGCGCTGGTCCTCCAACCTTCCCTCCCCGCGCAATTGGTGGCACAACCGTTCAGCGCTCTGAGGAATAACCGGCGCGAGTAAGATAGCGCTGAAGCGCACGGCCTCGGCCGCGGTCGAAAGAATGGCCGCCAGCCGCGGCCTGTTCCCTTCCATGTCCGCTTCCGCCAAGGCCCAGGGCTGGGTTTCCACCAGATACTTGTTGACCCGGGCAATGAACTGCCACACGCTCTCCAGCGCCCGAGAGAAGTCGCAAGCGTCAAACCGCACGCGGAAGTCGGTCAGGGTCGCCTCGGCGAGTTCGGCAACCTCGCGTTCGGCCAGCGTCTGTTCAGCGGGCGAGGGCACTTCTCCCCCGAAGTACCGGTTCAACATGGTGAGTGTGCGATTGGCCAAGTTTCCGAGATCGTTCGCGAGGTCGGAGTTGAATCGCTGGATCAACCCCTCGTAGGAGAAGCTCATATCCTGGCCGAAGGGGGCTTCGCGCAGGAGGTAGTAACGCAGGGCGTCGTTGCCCGGCGCGCCAAAGGAGTTGAGCGCTTCCACAATGGGCTCCGGATAGACCACGTTGCCCTTCGACTTCGACATCTTATCCTGCTCATAGTAGATCCAGCCATGCGCGAAGACGGTCTTCGGCAGCGGCATCCGCGCGGCCATCAGAAACGCGGGCCAGTAGATGGCGTGGAAGCGCAGGATGTCCTTGCCAATCATGTGGACAATTTCTGACTCACCCGGTTTGTTGCACCAGTACTTCTGGAATTCCTCGCTGCCGTTCTCGCCCTGCGCGTAACCCAGCCCGGTCAGGTAACCCGTGAGCGCGTCATACCAGACGTAGAAGACCTGCTCCGGGTCATCCGGCCAGGGAATGCCCCACTTGATGCGCTTGCGGCTCACGGAGATATCGCGCAGCCCGCTCTTGACGAAACTGGTCACTTCGTTGCGCCGGAAGTCGGGCCGCACGAATTCCGGGTGCTGGGCGTAGTGCGCCAGCAGGCGCTCCTGAAAAGCCGAGAGCTTGAAGAAATAGTTCTCCTCGCTGATGAGTTCGGCGGGCCGGCCGCAGATGTCGCAATTGGCAGGCTCAGCGCCATCGGAAATGTAACGCTCGTCGTTCACGCAGTAGCGGCCTTGGTACTGGCCCTTGTAGATCACGCCCGGCTCATATTTCTGCGCGAGCCGCAAGATGCGCTGTACGGAGATGACGTGGTCAGGCTGATCGGTATAAACAAAGTGGGTGTACTCAATGCCGAGCTTTTGCCAAAGCTCCACAAACAGCTTCCGCTTTTCGGCGACGAAGGCGCGGGGCGAGACCCCCGCGGCCGCCGCCGCGCGCTCGAGTTTCTCGCCGTGTTCATCCGTGCCGGTCAGGAAGGCAACATCCTCCCCGCACATGCGTTTGTAGCGCGCCAGCACGTCGCACACGATGGTGGTGTACGCCGAGCCCACGTGGGGCGGGGCGTTGGGGTAATAGAGGGGCGTGGTGAGGTAGAACTTCTTCATATTGCGTGATTGCGTGATTGCGTGATTGCGTGATTGAGTGATTACCGAATAGTCCCTCGAGGTGATCAAAATCCCCGTAGGTAGAACCATTCAATCACTCAATCTTCATTCATGCAATCTTCATTCATTCACTCAATCCTCTTCATGTAAGCCAGGTGCGCCGCCAGGATGACCTCCTTGAGCGGCACGGACTTCTCCGCTGCCAGCCGTTGGCAATCCTCGTATTCGGGCGCGACGTTCAGCACCTTGCCCTCCCGCTTGGCTACCTTCACGCGCACCTCGCCGTAGGGAGTCTCAACGCTCACGAACTCGCGCTCCAACACTTTGCGGCGCGCCTCGTAGATGCGCAAGCCAATGGTGGTGGTTTGCTCGAACAGGAGCTCGGCCAGCGCGTCGCTGGATTCCGGGGCACACAGGACCGTGACCAGCAAGCCCGGCCGGTTCTTCTTCATCTGCACCGCGCTGCAGGTCACATCCAGCGCCCCGGCAGCCAGGGCTTGCTCGACGAAGTAGCCGTAAAGCTGCGGGCTCATGTCGTCCAGGTTGGCCTCGATGACGGAGACCAGTTCGTCCCCTGCCGCGCCCGGCTGCGCCTTCACCACCTCCACGCTCTCGCCCACAAACAGCCGCGTCACATTGGCCTGCCCGGGAATATCCTTCTCCCCGGCTCCGTAGCCAATGCGCTCGACCTTCATCGGCGGCATGGGCCCGAAACTGCTCGCCAGGGTCGAGACGATGGCGGCACCGGTCGGCGTCACCAGCTCGCCTTCGATGCCCGTCGAATAGATGGGAATCTCTTTCAGCAGCTCGGCCGTGGCGGGGGCCGGGACCGGCAGCGACCCGTGTTCCGCCTCCACGCGGCCTCCGCCCACATTCAAGGGCGAACAGGTCAATTCGGAAACCTCGAGCAGCTCGAGCCCGAGACAGGCGCCCACAATGTCGATGATGGCGTCCACGGCGCCCACTTCGTGGAAATGCACTTCGCCGGGCGGCAGATTGTGGAGCTTGCCTTCCGCCTCCGCCAGCCGCCGAAAGATCTTGAGCGCCTTTTCCTTCACCGTCTCCGCCAGCTCCGTCTTGCCCATCATTTCCTCGATGTCCCCGAGCTTGCGCGGCGGCTGCTGGGCGGGGATGCGAATGTCCACGCGCGCTCCCACCAAGTTGCCGCGGACGGCGCGCGTCAACTTGAATTCGTAAAAGCCCAGCCGCATCTTCTTCAGCTCCCGCAGGAGCCGGCGAGCGTCTACTCCGGCATCGAGCAGGGCGGCCAGCAACATGTCGCCGCTGATGCCGGAGGAACAATCCAGGTAGGCTCGTTTCATAAGAGTCTCGGCAAAAGTTCTCCAGATTTCCCGGGCAAAACCCAGTCGGCCATCGCGTCCAGCGGAGTCGGCTCGGCATTCACAACCGCCAGCCTGGCTCCTGCGGCCTGGGCCAGCTCCGCCAGCCCGGCAGCGGGATAAACCACCGCCGACGTCCCCACCGCCAGGAAGACTTGGGCGTTACTGCTGGCTTCCACGGCGCGCTCCCATTCAGCCTCGGGCAGCGGCTCGCCAAACCAGACCACTCCCGGGCGCAGCGACGCCCCACAAGCGCAGCGTGGCGGCAAGTTCTCGAGTGGAACTTGCTCGTTGCGCTGCTCGACGCCACAGCCCATGCAACGCACCCACCAGATGTCTCCGTGCAGCTTCACGACGTTCCGGCTGCCCGCGCGGTCGTGCAGGCCATCCACGTTCTGCGTCACCAGCGTGAAGCCACTTGGCCCGCCAGCCTCGCTCGCTTTTCGCCGCTCCAGTTCCACCAGGGCCAGGTGGCCCGCGTTAGGCTCAGCCTTGCGGATGAGGCTGCGTCGCCAGTCGTACCACTCCCAAACGAGACGGGGATTCTCGGCAAACGCTTCCGGGGTCGCCAATTTTTCGGGGGAGTAGTTCCGCCAGAGCCCGCCGGGACCTCGAAAGGTCGGAACGCCGCTCTCCGCCGAAATCCCCGCGCCCGTCAACGCCACGATGCGGTCCGCCTCATCCACGGCCTGGCGCAGCGCTCCAATCGAATCGGTCACGGGGCCTCAAAGAGTTCCGCCGAGATGCCGCATCAACCACCACGATACTATTCTTAGCTCCGAAAGCTTGTCAATCAGATGGCGCCCACGGTTGGCCTATTCCTTGGGGATGAATTCGCGGATGAATCGCCGGCAGTGGTGAATGGTCATCAGCTTCGCGATGGTGACAATAAACGCCGTGAAGCCGGCAGAGACAAGATAGACGACTGGCGCAGAAGCTTCAGCCTGCCCCGGCGGCGACTCCAGGGCGAGCTTTATGATGCCCAACCCCGCCAAACCGAACATTATCGTCCAGTACAGGAAGAGCGCTTCCACGATGAAGCCGGCAAGGCCTGGAAACCAGTGCCCCACGTAGAAGTAGCCGCCGCCCGGGATGAGGAGCGAGCGTCGCACCATAGTTCTCTCGTCCTTGAAGGTGAGTTTGCAGCGCCCGCATTCGTACACCCGGGGAGTAAGCTCCGCCAGGCAATTCGGACAGAGCGAAACGATCGACCCCGCGGCGCTCGTCTCCCCCGCCCCGACCGCGGACAACGCCTCCAGCAGAACTCTGATCTTCTTGCCGTCGCCCCAGCCCAACCCCCAATAGGTTTCCTTCTTTCCGTTGCGGTACTTGATGCGTAGGGTACGGCTCAGCCAGCCTTTGGCCTTGGCTTCTTCCACGTCGCCCCAGGGGACGGCGCGGACGCTCTTCTTCCAGCTTCCATCGCGCTGCACCTGAAAAAGCAATAGGCGGCGGTTGGTGAATACGAGCACGGTCGCCGTGACGTAGTAGATGTACCAGCCTAAGGTATATTGTTCAAACCAGGTGGCAGGCGCCTGGCCGCGGGCGATGTAGAGGATGACCTCCTCCGGCCCCAGCATCTTGCGCAGGATTTCCTGTAACTTATCCAGGGCTTTGTCGGCGCGTTTCCGGATACCGCTCTTCTCCTGGCCCTTGTGGTTGGTGTAAAGCGTGTCTTCGCGTACGCGCACGCCATGCGGCGACCCCAGGCGCGAGGATTGCTCGGGATGCACGGGGAAATAGATGTCCGGCATGGAAGACCTCCAGTGGAGACAATCCCTGGGGCACCGTTGCGCGGATTCTACGACGGAGCGGACACCAGGTCAACAATCGTAGCGGCGGTCCTCAGACCGCCACCTGCTTGTAGCGCCGGCCTTTAGGCCGGCATGTGCTACAAGTTCCATGTGCCCAGCTGAAGCCGACGGCTACGCGTAAACGTAACAATGGATCTTGAGGATCTTCGCAATCAGCACGAGTTCCTCCACCCAGTTCCCGTAGCAGCCGTGGATGTGGTTCGAGTCGTAGGTGGCCAGGAACTCGTCGGCCGAGACTTTCAAGCGCGTGAAAGCGTGCGGCCATTCTTTGGTGGTGGCCTCGGCCTTGGCCCAGTTTTTCTTTTCGTCGAAGAGGATGAACTCCGCCGGCAGGATGGCCATCCAGTATTTCCCGTTGCGGCGTGTGAGGCGCGCCAGCGTCACCTCGCCCGGCTGCGCGAAGTGCATGACAGAGGCACCGCCGGCGGGAAAATAGAACACTTCCGGCCAGAAGTGGACCTTGGGGAGGTTATCCTCAGGGCGCTTCGAGCGGCCGGCAAAAAAGGTGGCGTGCGCGCCGGAGTTGCAGAGGTCAAAGAAATTGTCCTCCGCGTCGTAGTGGCGCACGTCGGCAAAGAGCACGGGCTCGCCCGTCACGTGCTTGAACAGTTCCATGGTGAGCGCGCCGTCCATATCGGCTTCCGTGGCGCAGACCACCGGCTCCTTCGGCCCGTCCCAGTCGTAGGGGTCGTTCGAGAAGGCGTCGATGATGTCTTCGGTGGTGAAGTTGTCGGTCAGTTCCGGCTGCGCCTTGACCCCGAAAAAGTCGATAGCCTTCTCCGCGTTGATTTCCTGGCAGGCATAGTAGCTGCGGATCTGGCGCTTCAGCAATTCGGGCGTCAATTTCTTGCCGTCGTAGTGGATGTTGGGACCGAGCATCTTCTCCAGCCACGCCAAAGCATGCTCAACCTTGCCTTTCTCGACCAGCTCGGAGCGGCGGATGATTTCGTACTGGTCGATGTGCTCGATGTCGATGCCGAAGTCGCGCTTCCACTGGTCGGCATTGGCTACCGCGGTGTACATGCCCATGGGGCGGCCGCCGTAAAGGCCGAAGCTCTCACCCTTCAGGCGGTTCACGGCCACCGCGGCGCGCAGGAATTTCTGCACCTTGGCGAAAACGGCATCGTCAGCGATGTCGCCCTGCACCCGATGATGGAAGCGCCCCACCTGGTCCATGCCGCCGGCCGCCGCCAGCATTCCTACCATGCCCGGATAAGCAGGATTGATGTTGGAGAACATCAGGTAAGGTCCGGGGGCGAACTCGGTGGCAATCAGCGTCAAGTGCGGGAAGCACCAGACAGCGTAGTTCAGGACCGTGGCCTCCACGCCGGCCTCGAGCAGTCGCCGCCCTTCGCGCTTGGCTACCTCCGGGTGCCAGACAATTTCGGAGCCTGCGACCACTTCGTATTCGCCCGTCGCTTCCAGACGCGCGGCGACTCTGTTCTGAAAGTCCAGGTTCATCTCTCGTAGCATCTCGTGGGCAAACTTCCGCCCGTCGGAGAAGGTCAAAAGGCCGATCTTCCGTTTCCGCATGAGAACCTCCAGGGAATTCCCCTATTGATTCGGCATCGTGACGCCGGGCGCTGCGCTTCGGAGCTACGCAAGATACCGCAGTGTTGCTAATATCTCAAGCCGGTGGAGTGACGGCCCTAGCAGGATGGTGAAAAAGGGCGCAAAGCATGTCATCCTGAGTCCGCTGCGGCGGACGAAGGATCTAAGTGCTTTGCTTCAAGTCAGGGAAGAGATGCTTCGCGGAGTTTACCCTGAGCGAAGCGAACGGGCTCAGCATGGCAAAGAGGCCTTTTCACCTCCCTGCTGAGCTGTGGTTTTTCCGGTTTACGCAGGTGGAGTGGCTGGTGTACTTTGATAATAGGTGTAGCGCAGGGTTTGCCCTTCAACCTTGCGGCTCTGTTCGCAGGAAAAAGCCGTAGCCCGTCAGCCGACGGGTTGCGCTACAGGAGACGATTGTGGGCCGGTAGCTCAAGCGGTAGAGCATTGCCCTTTTAAGGCAAGGGTTCTGGGTTCGAGTCCCAGCCGGCTCAGAAAAGCAGTCGACAGTTCACAGTCAACAGCAAGACAGCAAAACAACCAGT
>Ga0315285_10002136_pt1 | contig 20661 bp, 10 predicted proteins | sample YL17G09_36_MG_FD_203698 | JGI IMG/M metagenome (GOLD analysis project Ga0315285, IMG submission 203698) | Sediment microbial communities from Yellowstone Lake, YNP, Wyoming, USA - YL17G09_36 | ecosystem: Environmental > Aquatic > Freshwater > Lake > Sediment | place: USA: Wyoming | collected...
CATGGCATTTTGCATTCATGGCATTCATGGCATTTTGCATTCATGGCATTCATGGCATTTTGCATTCATGGCATTCATGGCATTTTGCATTCATGGCATTCATGGCATTTTGCATTTGGCATTGAGCATTTGCCCCTGGGCCTTGGTATGATTCCGGCGTGCCGGCTCATGATTGGGAAAAGTCCGGAAAAGGGAGACTCCAATGAAACGTACACTTGTGATCCTTGTGGCGGCGGCGATGGCGGCAGTGGCGGCTGTGGCGGCTATGCCCGTAGCGGCCGAGGAAATCGGCTTCGTGGAAACCTACATCCTGGCGAAGGACAAGGATGAGGCGATCAAGCAGCTCATCCCCGGCACGGACGATTACTACTACTATCAGTGCCTCCGCGACCAGGCGGCCGGGCGATATGAGCAGGTCGACGCCATCGTCCAGAAATGGCTCGAGCGCCGCAAGAACGAGACTTGCCCGCAGATAATCGAAATCCAGCACCGCCAGGCGCTGCTGGGCTACAAGACCGACCCGGACAAGACGCTGGCGTACCTTACCGAGAAGCTGGCGTACCTTAACGAGAAGCTGGTCCTTCACTTCGACCACCAGCGCCAGATCGCGGTCAAGAGCACTCTGCCGACGAAGCTCGATCCCGCGCTCATCAGCCGGGAAACCCTCACGCGGCGCGCGTGGGCGTCCAATGGCCGCAACAGCCTGGACGGCTTCGAGGCCTCGGCGCTGGAGTGGCTCAAGGCCGGCGAGATGAACCCGCGCGAGCTGCGTGCGTACCTCCAGCGGCTGGCCCGCCCGGACTACAACGGGCTTGTGGGGCTCATCGCCAAGGACCTTGCCGAGAAGGACCCGGGCAGCGGCGGCTTCGGCTCGGTGCCGATCCACAACATGCTGCTCAAGGACCAGCTCGACGCGCTGGCCAAGCTCCGGCCGGAGTTGAACCGCAACTCGAACTTCGTGAACGCGTGCCTGGTGCGCCTGCGCGGCGGCGAGGATGTGAACTGGCGCCAGCAGGAGGAGGAGGAACTGGCGTACCTTGAGCGGATGTGGTCGTTCGTCAAGGGCCTGGAAGCGGCCTTCAACTCGCTCAAGGCCAACGTGCTGTATCACCGGCTGACGTTCGACCGCAGTCGCGGCGAGTTCGACAAGGGGCGGTTCATGGAGTACCTCAAGCTGCCGCGCCGGGTATTCTACATTCCCCTGCCGATCCAGCGCAGCCAGGATTTCCAGCGTTTCGCGGCCGACCTTGGGGCGAGCTTCGAGCAGCAGACCCTCCTGCCGCCCATTGGCGGCGGCGATGAGCCGCTGATCCGGGCGTACCTCGAGCACTTCTTCGTCAAGGAGGACACGTACCAGCCCTACGCCGAGTTCATACAGGACACATACCTTAAGAAAGTCTTCGCCGAGACGAAGCTGCTTGCCGGCGTCGGCGAGGCCGAGAAGTGGACGGCCATGCTGCCGCCCGCCGAGTACAAGGCCCTGACCGAGCGCGTGGACCTGGACTTCGCGGCCACAAACGCCAAGTACTTCGGGCCGCAGGAGAAGATCACGCTGGACGTCGACGTCAAGAACGTCAAGTCGCTGATCGTCAAGGTCTATCGCGTAAACGCGCTGAAGTACTACCAGCAGGTCGGCCAGCCGGTGCCGCTTTCGCTGGACCTCGACGGGCTGGTCGCCAACGAGCAGAACTCCTGCGCGTACACCGAGGCGCCGCTGCGGCGCGTGCGGCGCTCGTTCGAGTTTGCCCAACTTGCCGGGCGCGGCGTGTACGTGATCGAGTTCATCGGCTCGGGCAAGCGAAGCCGCGCGCTGGTGCAGAAGGGCCGGCTCGCGTACGTCAGCAGCCTCACCCCGGCCGGCCAGGAGTTCACCGTCCTGGACGAGGCCAGCAAGCCCCTGCCCGACGCGAAGATCTGGATGGCGGAGCGGTTCTACGAAGCCGACAAGGACGGCACGATAACCCTGCCGTATACCACCGAGCCCAAGAGCCAGCCGATAGTGCTGGTCAATGGCGACGCGGCCACGCTGACGAGCTTCGACCACAAGGCTGAGAGCTACTCGCTGACGTGCGGCTTCTACGTTGACCGCGAGGCGCTGATCGCCGGCAAGAACGCGACTCTGCTGGTCCGCCCGCGGCTCACGGTGACAGGCCAGCCGGTATCGCTGAAGCTGCTCAAGGAAGTCGAGTTCAGCATCGTCAGCACCGACCTGGACGGCGTGAAGTCCACGCAGAAGGTGCCGGACTTCAAGATCTTCGAGGACCGCGAGAGCACCTACGCGTTCCGCACGCCGCAGCGGGTGACCTCGATTCAGTTCAGGCTCACCGCCAAGGTCAAGAACATCAGCCAGGACAAGGAAGAGCCCCTCTCCACCTTGCAGTCTCTTACGCTTAACGGCATAGATTCCACGGAGACGGTGGACGACCTGCACCTTCTTCACGCCGACGGCAGGTATGCTATCGAGATGCGAGGCCGGAACGGCGAGACGCTGGCCGATCGGCCCGCGAACCTTTCGTTCAAGCATCGCGACTTCACGCAGCAGGTCCACGTTTCGCTCAAGACCAACCAGGCCGGGCGGATAGACCTGGGCGAGTTGACGGATATCGACCGCGTGTTTGCGCGAGATCAGCGGATGGCTTCCAACACGGGGACCTACCGGACCTGGCAGCCAGTGAAGGACGCCCACAACATGCCGGGCATCCTGCAAGGCAAGGCGGGGCAGAAGCTAACCGTGGCTTACACCGGCCAGGCCGACAAGCCGCTGCGAAGCGAAATGTCGCTGCTGGAAGTCCGCGACGGCGCGTTCGTGGCGGACTGGTTCAAGGCGCTGCGCATCGGCGACGGGCTGATCGAGATCGAGGACCTCCCGGCCGGGGATTACAGCCTGCGGCTCAAGTACGCCAACCAGGACATCGCCATTCACCTTGCCGAAGGCACGGTCGAGGTTGGGTATGTCAGTTCCCAGGCCCGCCGGCTTGAGCTTGGCGATAGCAAGCCCGTGCAGATCGCCACGGTAAAGGCTGACAAGGATAACGTCACAATCCAACTCGTAAACGCCAACGAGTACACCCGCGTTCACGTCCTGGCCGGCAGGTACATGCCGGAATACGACGCGATGGGGCTGCTGGACCCGTTCGGCCGGCTCGGCCTGGCGGCCGGGACGGTCGAAAAGCCCCTGAGCCTCTACGAGGCCGGGCGAAAAATCAGTGATGAGTACCGCTACATCCTCGACCGCCAGGCGGCCGAGAAGTTCGCCGGCAACATGCTCAAGCGCCCGAGCCTGATCCTCAATCCGTGGGCGATCCGCGATGCCGACACAGGTGTGGCCACAGGCGCCGAGGGCCAGGCGTTCGTCGAGGGCGGCGCGGGTGGCGGCGCCGGGATGGCCTCGCGGGCCTACGGCGCCGGCGTCAAGGGGCAAAGCGTGATGAACTTCGCCAGCCTGGACTTCCTGGCCAACGGCGCGGTCGTGCTGGTCAACCTCCAGCCGGACGGCAACGGCGTGGTCACCGTTGCCCGCAAGCTGCTTCTGGACAAGCAGCAGCTTCGCATCCTGGCCGTGGACGCCGAGAACACCGCCCTGCGCGAGACCTCGATCAGCGAGGTATCGCCCAAGTGCCAGGACCGGCGCCTTGACCCCGCGGTCGCGCTGGACCCCAACAAGCATTACATCCAGGAGAAGGTCATCACGCCCGTTGCCAAGGGCAAGCCGTTCACGATCCGCGACGTTACGAGCACCCGCTTCGAGACGTTCGACAGCCTCGCCCGCGCGTACCACATCATGGTAACGCTCAGCGGCGACGCGACGCTCAAGGAGTTCGCCTTCATCACCGACTGGCCCAAGCTCACCGACGACCAGAAACGCGAGAAGTACTCCAAGTACGCCTGCCACGAGCTGAACCTGTTCATCCACGAGCGGGACGGGGCCTTCTTCGAGGCCGTCGTGCTGCCGTACCTCAAGAACAAGAAGGACAAGACGTTCGTGGACAAGTATCTCTGCGGCGGGGACCTCTCGGAGTTCCTCGCGCCGTGGCGGTACGGGCAACTCAACACCGTCGAGCGGATTCTGCTTGCCCAGCGGATCGAGGGCGAGCGTGGCCGCACTGCCCGGGCGGTCAAGGACCTCTTCGAGCTGCTGAAGCCGGACGTTGACCGCTTCAACAAGCTCTTCGACACCGCCCTTGGCCTGACGGCCCTGACGGCCGCGGCCCACGGGCCCGCCACGCAGCCGGCGGGCAGGATGTCTGCCGAATACCTGGGGGCACTGGCAGGGGACGCCCGCGATAAGAAATCCGAGGTGTTGCACAGGGGGGCGCCGGTGGCCGCCACGCTGGCATCCGCCCCGGCCGCTGCCCCGGCCCCGGAGCCAATGGTCGTCGCAGTGCCTGGGCCGCCGCCGGCCGAGCCGATGGCGGACGGCCGCGCGACCGCCAAACGCCTCGCCCCGGGCAAGGATGGTGGCGGCTCAGGTGGCGGCGGGGCGGGCCGCGGGGCAGGCATATTCTACCTGGACGAGTCCAAGCTGGCGCAGGCCCAGAAGCGGCAGCTTTACCGGCGGGTCGGGCAGGTCAAGGAGTGGGTGGAGAACAACTACTACCACCTGCCCATCGAGCAGGCCAGCGCCGGCCTGGTCGGCGTAAACGCATTCTGGAAAGATTACGCGGCCTTCGACGGCGAGGGCGATTTCCTGTCCGGCAACTTCGCCGAGGCATCGCACAACTTCCCGGAGATCATGCTTGCCCTGGCGGTGCTGGATTTGCCCTTCCAGGCCGGCGAGCATGAAGTCAAGATCGACGGCGGGGCGATGACGATCACCCCGGCCGGCAACGCCATCTTCTTCCACGAGGAGATCACCGAGGCCGCATCCGTGCCCAAGGCCCAGGAAATCCTCGTCAGCCAGAACTACTACCGCTCCGGCCAGCAGTACAAGTACATCGACGGCGAGCAGGTTGACAACTTCGTCACTGATGAGTTCCTGGTCGGCGAGGTTTACGCCTGCCACGTCGTCGTGACCAACCCAACAAGCGCCAAGCGCAAGCTCCAGGTGCTCGTCCAGGTGCCGCGCGGGTCCATCCCGCTGGCGGGCGGGCGGTACACCAAGGCGTTCTACATCGAGCTTGAGCCGTACCGCACCCAGACGTTCGATTACTTCTTCTATTTCCCGCGGGCGGGCAAGTTCGAGCACTTCGGCGTCCACGTCGCCAAGCGAGGCGAGCTTGTGGGATTCGCCGCAGGCCAGACGCTCAACGTCGTGCCCGAGCTTACCAAGGTCGATAAGACGAGCTGGGATTACATCAGCCAGAACGGCTCGGACGAGGAGGTCCTGGCGTTCCTCAAGGAGAACAACCTGGGCCGGCTGCAACCGGACAAGATCGCCTGGCGAATGAAGGACCGCGAGATGTTCGACGCGGTCACCAGCCTGCTGGCGGCGCGCCACGTATACGACATGACAATCTGGTCGTACGCGATCAAGCACAACGAGCCGGACCTGATAAATCAGTACCTGCCGTACCGCGACGAGTTCGTCGCACAGTGCGGCCCATGGCTGGTCTCGCCGCTGCTGACCATCCAGCCTGTCTTCCGCAAGACGTACCAGCACATGGAATACTGGCCGCTGGTCAACGCAAGGGCGCACCTCTTCGGCCCCAAGCGGCAGATACTCGTCCCGCAGCTCTTCCAGCAGTACCACCGCCTGATGGATATCCTGCGGTACAAGGACTCACTCGACGACCAGGACCGGATGGACCTGACGTACTATCTGCTGCTCCAGGACCGCGTGGCTGAGGGAGCGGAAATGTTCGCCCAGGTCGATGCCGCCAAGCTACCCGAGCGGATCCAGCACGACTACTTCACGGCCTACCTGGACTTCTACAACGACAAGCCGGCCAAGGCCCGCAAGATCGCGGCCAATTACGCCAAGCATCCCGTCCAGCGGTGGCGGGAGCTGTTCGGGGCGGTGCTGGCGCAGGTGGACGAGATAGAGGGCAAGGCCCCGGCCGTGGTGGATGACAAGAGCCGCGAGGAAAAGCAGACCAGCCTTGCCGCGGCCGAGCAGACCTTCGAGTTCAAGGTCGAGGCCCGCAAGATCGACCTTAGCTACCAGAACCTCGCGGCGGCGCAGGTGAACTACTACCTTATGGACATCGAGCAGATGTTCTCCAGCCAGCCCTTCGTTTCCGACCGCGGCGGGCAGTTCACGTACATAAAGCCCAACTCCGCGCAGGAGGTCAAGCTGCCGGCGGGCGGCAAGACGATGACGATCGACGTGCCGGCTGAGCTTGCCAACCGCAACGTGATGGTGGAAATTGTCGCCGGCGGCAAGACCCGGACGCAGGCGTACTACTCCAATTCGCTCGTGGTGCAGGTGATGGAGAACTACGGCCAGCTTCGCGTCGCGGCCAAGGACGGCGACAAGGTGCTGGCGAAGGTTTACGTGAAGGTATACGCCCGGATGGCCGGCGGGCAGGTGGAGTTCTACAAGGACGGCTACACGGACCTTCGCGGGCGGTTCGATTACACGTCGCTGAACACCAACCAGTTGGGCGACGTCGAGAAGTTCGCCATCCTTGTGCTCAGCGAGGCCAACGGCTCGACCGTCCGCGAGGCGGCCCCGCCGAAACAGTGAAAGAACGGCCGCGGGCTGTGCCCGCGACCTGATTGCGGATTGCGGAATATCCGACAGACGCATGAACCTTCGGTTCACCCGATGAAACGAGGGTGTCCGATAATTCTCGCGTGCTGGCGTCGCCTTCTCGGCCCCGGAGGGGCCGGCGGCGCATAGCCGGGCGGTGACCGAAGGGAACCCCCGGTGAGGATACTCTAATAACTCGGAGCCCCGGAGGGGCGATGGAGCCTTTGCTCGCAAGCGAACTCCTCCATCGCCCCTGCCGGGGCTTCATATTTAGAAAGCGCTCTTCCGGGGGTTCGCTGGCGCTCACCGCCCGGCTATGCGCCGCCAGCCCCATTCGGGGCTGGGTTGGAATAAACCACGGCTCACACAGCATCCGGCTCACACGCATCCGGCTCACTTTCTCTTCTCGAATCGAGCGTGTATCATGTTTCCGTAGTCCCGGCCAGGACGGATCGGCTGGGCGGCATCGGAATAGGAACATGGAGCGAAGAGTGAAGAACCTGCGGCATAATGCCTTTGTATTGTCCGCGGCGTGTGCGGTGATCGCGGCCCTGGCGGCGGGCTGCTGCCCGATATGCGAGGAGAGCCTGGCCATCTCGCGCCATCTTCTGGCGGCCAGGGCCACCGGCGCGCAGGTATCGCCGCCTTCGGTCGCCTTCGGCCCGGCGTCGCTGAGCATCGCATATCTCTCGCAGGACTACCTGGTCAAAGACATCGTCGCCGGGGGCGACAAGGTCGTTGGGTACAAGGTCGCGTTCACGTCGGCTGCGTCGCGGCAAGCCGCCGGCGCGCCGGGGCCCGCCTATGGCAGGCTCCTGGCCAGCCAGCGGCGTGATAGCGGCGCGGCGATCCCGATTGGCGACTTCCACAAGGTCGCCGTCGAGTTGGAAGTCGCCATGGTCATAGGCCGGCGAATAGACCGGCGCATCGGCAGCATCGAGGAGCTCAAGCCGTGCGTGCGGGCAATCTGCCCGGCCCTGGAGTTGCCCGATGAGCACTTTGCCCCGGCGGCAGGGCGGGCGAGGTTCGAGGACCGCGTGGCGGACAACATCGGCTCGCACCGCTTCGTGCTAGGTGCGTCCGTCGAGCCGGACAGGGTGAACGCCGACGCCGTCGCCGCGACGCTTACACTCGACGGCCAGGCCGTTGCCGCCGGGCGGGCCGGGGATGTGCTGGGCAGCCCGTGGGCGTCGCTGCTGTGGCTGGTCAACGGCCTGGTCAAGAGCGGCATCAAGCTTGAGCCGGGCGACGTGGTGATTACCGGCTCGATGAACGCGCCGTACAGCCCGCCGCCAGGCCGGGAGGCGGGCACTTACGCCGGCGACTTCGGGGCACTCGGCAGCGTGTCGTGCAAGATTATGACGTCGGCGAAGGCCGCGAAGACATAGCGGCACCAGGCGCCAGGCGGATGGATGCCGACGGCGCGGTCATGTCAGAACTGCACTTTCAATTCGATCGCCTTTCGCAGCATCGCGCGGTATCGGCGGTGGGGCACTTCGTACGCGCCGAACCGCCGGAGGTTTGGCGTGATCCACTGAATGTCCAGCAGTGCAAAGCCGCGCCTTCGCAGGTGCTCGACGCAATAGACCAGGGCCACCTTGCCTGCGTCGGTGACTGTGTGGAACATGCTCTCGCCGAAGAACGCCCCGCCCAGGGCCACGCCGTAAAGCCCGCCGGCCGGCTCGCCGCGGCCCGCTTTCTCCGCCGGCCAGGCCTCGATGCTGTGGGCGAGGCCCAGTTCGTGCAGCCGGGCGTAGGCCAGGAGTATTTCCGGGCTGATCCACGTCTGAAGCCCGTCGGGGCGGTCGGCGCACAGCCGGACCACATCGTCGAAACTCCGGTCGATAGTGCAGACCAGCCGCCCGCGGGCAATCGTCCGGGCAAGGCTGCGCGGGATGTGAAACCGCTCGTCGAGCGGCATCAGCCCGCGCCGTTTCGGGCGAAACCACATGAGCTCGCCGTCCTGCACCATGGGGAACATCCCCTGGGCATAGGCCGAGATGAGCATCTCCGGCCGCAGCCAGGCCATGATGTCCGGGTCCGGTTGGTCGGTTTCCATGGCGGCGATTTTACAGTCCGGCGCAAAAGTAAAGCCCGCGGATTATGTTTCTCCGCGGGCTTTACAGGCATTCCGAAGCAATGACGTTGTCCGAACGTGAAGATTTCACGCGCCCTCGGAGCGCGGCAGCGATTGGACTATCTCGGCGAGCAGGTCGTCGGGCACGACGCCGTCGGCCTGGCCCTCGAAGGACAGGATGAGCCTGTGCCGCAGGGCCGGGGCCACCACGGCGCGGACGTCCTCGAACGCCACGTTCGACCGCCCGGCCCGAAGTGCCCGGACCTTCGACGCCAGCAGTATCGCCTGGGCCCCGCGCGGCGAGCTGCCGTACCGCACGTACTTGCGGGCCAGGGCGGGGGCAAGCTCGGCCTCCGGGTGCGTCGCGCGAACGATCCTGGCGGCGTAATTTTTCACGACCTGGGCGGCCGGGATCCGGCGGACCAGTTCCTGCATGCCCAGCACGCCGCCGGCGTCGGTGACGGTGCCGGCGCGCGGTGAGTCGGAGCCGGTCGTGCGGTCGAGGATCCCCACGAGCTGATCGACGTCCGGCGAGCCGACGAGGACCTTCAGCATGAACCGGTCGAGCTGGGCTTCCGGCAGGGGGTAGGTGCCCTCCATCTCCAGCGGGTTCTGCGTGGCCAGCACGAAGAACGGCTCCGGCAGGCGGTGGGTCGTGCGGGCCACGGAGACGGTGTGTTCCTGCATGGCTTCCAGCAAGGCCGACTGTGTCTTCGGCGTGGCGCGGTTGATCTCATCTGCCAGGACGAGGTTGGCGAAGATCGGCCCCGGCTGGAAGCGGAAGCTCTTCGTGCCGGCCTCGTCAGCCTCGACGATGCTCGTGCCGGTGATGTCGGCGGGCATGAGGTCCGGCGTGAACTGGATTCGGCTGAAGCCCAGGTCCAGCACGTCGGCGAGGGTTCGCACGAGCAGGGTCTTGCCAATCCCCGGCACGCCTTCGAGCAGCGCGTGCCCGCCGGCGAGGATGCACGTGAGGACCTCGCCCGCCGCCTGCTGGTGCCCGACGATCACCTTGGCCAACTGCCCGGCGATAGCCTCGTAGAGCCGGCCAAACGTCTCGATCTGCCGCCGCAAATCGCCGCCTTCCTCGTCGCCCATCGATCGCTCCCTGTCATTCGAGCCTGTCTGACGGGACAAGCATACCGCACGGGGGCACGGTCCGCCAGTTCCTGAGCCGGGCAAGGACCAAATGACAGACAAGGACCAAATCACAAGCACCAAATATCAAACAAGGACCAAACAGCAAAACAGCAAATTCCAAACGGGGTGGGCTGATCGGCAGGTTCCATTCGGAGAGGTTCCCAAGCACGCCTGTTGGAAGGGGATTTTGGTTTGGTCCTTGGAATTTGCCGTTTGGAGTTTGTTTGAGATTTGGTGCTTGTTGCTTGGAGCTTATGTAATCCGGCAGGCGCCTCGTGAAGTTGTGTTGTGTGAGGTCCGTTCTTATAATCGCCGCCGTACTTACCAGGAGATTGTCATGAACGTGCTGTTGACGGGCGGGGCGGGATACGTCGGTTCCCACGTGGTTCGCGCGCTGGCGGCGGCGGGGCATACGCCGGTGGTCTACGACAACCTCGCCAACGGCCATCGCGCCGCGGCCGGGCGGGCTGCGTTCGTCCAGGGCGACGTGGCTGACAAGGCGACGCTGCTTGGGGCCATGCGGGATCACGCCGTCGAGGCCGTCATTCACCTGGCCGCGTTCATCGAGGCCGGCGAGTCGGTCGTCAAGCCCGACAAATACTTCCGCAACAACACCATAATCGGCATGACGCTGCTGGACGCCATGCGCCAGGCCGGCGTGCGTAAGATGGTCTTCAGCTCGACCGCGGCCGTGTACGGCACGCCGCGGCGGGCGCCCATCGAGGAGACCGACCGCCTCGATCCGATCAACCCCTACGGCGCAAGCAAGCTCTGCGTGGAACTCATGCTTCGCGGCTACGCGCCCGCCTATGGCATGGGATTCGTGTCTCTGCGGTACTTCAACGTCGCCGGCGCGGACCCCGCCGGCGGGATCGGCGAAGACCACAGCCCCGAGACGCACCTGATCCCGCTGATCCTCCAGGTTCCGCTGGGCAAGCGTCCGAGCATAAAGATCCTCGGCCAGGATTACGACACGCCGGACGGCACGTGCATACGCGACTACATCCACGTCTGCGACCTCGCCGACGCGCACGTGCTGGCGCTGAGCGCCATCGAGCCGGGGCAGGCCAAGGCGTACAACCTCGGCAACGGCGAGGGCTTCAGCGTGAAGGAGGTCATCGACGCCTGCCGGACCGTGACGGGCGCGACGATCCCAGCCGAGCAGGCCGGGCGGCGCCCCGGCGACCCGCCGCGACTGGTCGCATCGTCGGCAAAGGCCATTGCCGAGCTGCTCTGGCGGCCTAAGTACCCGGACCTGCCGACGATCGTCTCGCACGCCTGGGCCTGGCACAAGGCCAACCCCGGCGGCTACGGCAATGGTTAAAGTGGTATTCCGCAGCGGGGATCTGCTCGTCCTGCTCGCTTTGGCGAGCAGGTGTGGCGCCTGACTGATGGTGTACTAACGTCTGAGGTAAGGAGAACGGCACACATGTTCAAATTGCGGCGGATTGTCGTCTTGCCCATTGCGGCTGCGTGCGTTCTTTCGGCCCATGCCTATGCCGCCGACACCAAGCCCGCCAAGGACCCGGCCGGCAAAAAAGTCATGAAGGCCAAAGCTGCCGCCGAAGGCAGGAAGCAGATTAACCGTGGCCTGCTGGCTGACAACCTGGAGTTGCTCGGGCAGTTCAAGAAACCGCCCGAGGTGATGTTCCGCCTTTACGAGGCCGCGTACAAGGCCCTTGCGGCAAAGACCGACGCCACGTTCATGGACGTGGCCAACGACCCGGACGTCCAGAGAATATGCAAGGAAAACGGGATCGACCATCTCGGCGGGCCGATGCTCGGGTCGGTCACGGCCGACGGGGCGGCTGTGTGGGTTCGCACGCTTCGGCCGGGGAAGGTCGAGGTTCGCGTGACCGTCGGCGGCGCCGAGAAGACGTTCGGCCCTGTCGAGGCCAGCGCCGCCACCGACCTGTCGGCCGTGGTGCCGGTTACGGGCCTTTCGCCGTCGACGGCGTATTCGTACCGCGTGCTGGTTGACGGCAAGGCCATCGCGATTCCCGACGGCGCGGCAATCACGACCGCCCCAAGCGCCGAGGAGCCCGGCAAGGTGCGGATCACCTTCGGCAGTTGCTTCCACCGCTGGGGCCTGGGCAACGACAAGCAGGCGGACATGATCCTCTCCCGGAAGCCCGCGGCCCTGCTGGTTATCGGCGACATCGCGGTGCAGGACCGGGACAATAACCTCGGCATGCACCGGGCGGACTATCTGCTTCGCGACTTTCGGCCGGCGTGGCAGACTTTGACGTCCTCGATTCCCGTTTTCGCCACGTGGGACGATCACGACTACTTCAACAACGACAAGTGGGGCATTCCCAAGGGCTACACCGACCAGGACCGCATCGGCGTGCGGGACGTGTTCACCAAGTCCTGGGCGAATCCATCGTACGGGTTCAACGACGCCCGCGGCGGGGTGTTCCTCCGCACGCGGATCGGCTCCTGCGACGTGATAATGGTGGATGAGCGGTATTTCCGCACGGGCGATAAGACCAGCGGCTCGCTGCTCGGGCAGGACCAGGTGAAATGGCTGAAGGCCCAGTTGCTCGACTGCAAGGGTCCGTTCATCATCATGTCCTGCGGGACGATGTGGAGCGATTACATCTCCGCCGGCAAGGACTCCTGGGGCGTGTGGGACCCGCGGGGGCGAGAGGAACTGTTCAGCTTCATCGAGGCCAACCGCATTGGCGGCGTGCTGATGATCTCAGGCGACCGGCACGGGGCGCGGGGTTTCCGCATTCCGCGACCATCAGGGTTCAACTTCTACGAGTTCGAGGCCGCAAGCCTGGGCGGCAGGCGCGGCCCGGAGATGTTTGCCAAAGATCGCACCAACCAGTTCTACGGCATCGCCGGCAGGTACGCCTTCGGCGAGTTCACGATCGACGCGACCCTCGCCGACCCGACAGTCGAGTTCCGCCTTATCGGCGACGATGGGACGATCATCCACGAGATGAAGCTCACCCGCGGAGAGCTTACACCCTCGGGCAAGGCCGGCAAGTGAAGGCAATCCGGGTGGCTATGACAAGGGCTAGCGTCCTGAATGGCATGAAGATAAGCCTTTGGATTCTTCCTTCTGGAGCCTGAAAGGCTCGGACAGCCTAGCCCAGGGCAGAGCGAAGCGCCGCCCTGGGTTAAGGTCACGAGTATCAAATTGAAGCCCTGAAAGGGCGTAACACTTTTTGCATAACAGCGTGTGGCGCCCTTACAGGGCTTCTCGATATAAAACGCCCACAACCCAGGGCGGCGCTTCGCTCTGCCCTGGGCTAGGCTGTGTGAGCCCGTTGGGCTCTTGGAACCGGGAGTCAAGACCTTATCTTCATGCCATTCGTTAGCGTCCCTATTTTACCGGCAGCTACCGCAGGTGCCACTGTCGGCGGAGGAGCCATTCGGCAGTCAGCAGGGCCACGAAGGCGACGAAGAGGATGGGGAAGTTGAACAGCGGCGTGATGGAGGCCCCGGCGGGCTCATCGAGCTGGCCGCGGTCCTTCATTCGCTGGACGATATGGTCGATCAGGTCCGGCAGGCCGGATATGTCCACCTTTTGCCCGCGGGTCTTGTCGGCCAGCATTTCCAGCAGGGCGTCGTTTCGTCCGAGGCGATCGGTCTCGGCGGAAAACGGCATGACGATAAGCTGCTGTGAGTCCGCCCCGAGCCGCTGGGCGGCGGCGTCCAGGGCGACGGCCTCAAGTGTGAACCTGCCGTCGCGCGTGGGTTTGTACTCGGCCTCGAAGAGTTTCTCGCCCGTCCGGGGCGACATCGGCAGCGTTTCAGCCTTGCCCGGCCCGGCGACGGGCGTGACCGTCAGCGTGACCTGGGCGTTCTCCGCCGGTCGGCCACGATCATCCTGCACCAGGGCAATGACCTTCACGCCGCTCTGGCCGATGCGGATGCAGCTCTTGTCCGGGCGGATCATGACGGCGGGCCTGGCCTCGCGGCTCTTGGTCGCCACGCCGGCCAGCCAGCGGATGAGCTGGCCCCAGAAACGCTCGTACGGGCTTTCGCGGCCCAGGCCTCGCATGGGCCCGTCCCACTGCCAGGTCGTGTCGGCGGTGACCGCGGCGCTTCGCCCGGCCCCGAATTGCTGTACCGCCGCGACCACCAGCGGCTGGCCGTCAATCTGCCGCGTCGGGTGAATCGCCAGCACGGATGCGCCTGGCTTGGCGCCCGGGACCGTCACGCAGCCCAGCAGCGGTTCCAGCGTGGGCAGCTTCTCATCCGGCTTTCGCCCGGCCGGACCGAAGAAAAACGGCGCCACGCCCGCGAAGATCGGGTGTAACTCCCCGGCGGCGGTGAGTTGCGGGATGAACGCCGTGGTCTCCTGCGGCTGGCTTCTCGGCCCGCAGGTTACGGGCAGGACGGCCTCGACGTCGGTGCCCGCGTACCCGCCCGGCCCGAAGCTGTTGTGCCCGCCGAGCATCAGCAGCGCCCCGCCGTCGTTGACGAACTTGCGGAACTGCGCCATCTGCTCGCGGGACACAAACGTGCGATCCAGGTCGCCGAGGATGATCACGTCGAAGAGCTTGAAGTCGCCTTCCGTTTCCGGCAGGCGGTCCAATGAGGCCGCGCCCGCGCCGCCCTGGGCCCAGAAGCGGTTGCCCGCTATTCGCACCAGGCTCAGGAATCGGATGTTCGGGTCGCCCATGAGCAGCCGCTTGAGGTACTTGTACTCCGGCCTGATCGAGCCTTCGACGTACAGCACGCGCAGCCGCGGCTCGGTCAGCAGGATGTGCAGCTCGCCGGCATTGTCGTCGGCCGACGCCTCGGCGGCATTTGCCGGCACGGAGATCCGCAGCTTTCGGATCTGTCCGGCGCCGCCGGCGGGATCGTCCCTCGGCGTCCACTTGAGCTCGGCCTTGAGCGTGGCGACGTTCTGGTCCGTCCAGAGCCGCCGGGTGTCAACCGGCGCTTGGCCGCCTTCCTCGACGATCTGGAGCTCAAGCGGCACCGTGGCAAACCCTGCCACGCGGGTTGCCACGGCGATGGTGGTAACGTTGTTGGCCACGGCCTCCAGCGGCGCGTCGATGGAGGCCAGTTCGACGTTCCGCCTGGCCGAGAGATTGTCGGCTGCCGAACCGACGGCCACGGCGTAGATGGGCACGCGGGCCTCGACGCCGGCGTCCAGGACGTTCTCGCCGACGTTGTGGATGCCGTCGGTGATGATGATGATGCCCGCGAGGCCGCGGCTGTCGCCCTTGCCCATCGCGGCGCGGATCGCGCCGGCCAGGTCCGTGCCGTCGGCGCCCTGCCCGCCGGCGGACAGCCCGGCCAGGGCGTCGAGTGACTTCACCTCCGCGGCCGAGCGGGCGAACTGGTACCACAGCGGCGTGAAGCTCCGGCCGAGACGCTGCTGCTGGGCCTGGAGCATCTGCACGCACTGATGGTAGCGGTCCGGCAGGTGTACGTCGTCGGTCGTGGCCATGGAGCCGGAGCGGTCCACGAGTATGGGCAGTCGCGGCCTGTCGCCGGCGGGCGAGGCCAAGATGGACAGTGCCGGCTTGAACAGCAGCAGCATCAGGGCCAGGATGGCCGCGCATCGCAGCGCCATCAGCCCGGCCAGTCGCGCCCGGCCCAGGTAGCCGTAAACCATGGAATAGAACACCCCGATCGCCAGGGCGATCTGGGCGGCCAGAAGGGCCATCCACAGCCCGCCGCTGTCGGTCAGGACTATTGCGACGGCCCCGGCGACCCCGACTGCCCCGGCGCCCAGGGACATCAGCCCGTGCCGCTTGCTGCCCAGGACAAGCTGCCGGATGCCCCAGCCGATCAGCACGGCGGCAATCGCCGCCAGCAGAACGATTGTCAGTGCCGGGTCGCGCGCGGCCTGTAATTGTAAAGAAACGCTCGCCATGTGCCGCCAGTCTAACGTACCTCGCCGTCCGGCGACAAAGCAACATTAGCAGGCGGCAGGGTGCGACCGACCTTCTTTTCTGGCAGTGGGGTCCCTGAGCCCGGCAGGGCGACTGCTGATAGACACGGGCGCGAGCCCGTGGGAGACCGACCATGTTGTTCCCGGATCCCCACAGGGGGCGACTGCACGCCGCTCGGCGGGATGCGGAGCGGGGTCGCCAAGGTGGATGTTATTCATTTTGCCTTCTCAACGGCGGCTGCCAAGAATCTGCTGGAACATCTGGGCAGTATTAGCGTCTCATTTCTTAGAGTCCGTCTGCCATCGGGAGAATACGCATGAAAACATGGCCGATTCTTGCACCAATGGTCGTATTGGCCTGCCTATGCACTGGCTGCGATCTCGGTTTTGAACCGGGGGCCGAGCACGTATCGTCGCAATTTTCGCGCACGTTGGTAACGACCCCAGGTACTGCCCCTTGGTCCAAAGAGGTCAACGGCTTGTCTGGTCGATTGCTGTTGGAACGAGAGAATCTTCAACCGGGTCTTCGATATGCGGTTTTTTTGGAACTGCGAAACGCCTCGACAGATCGCCTCGTTTGCACGAACCAACCTGATCTGGCGGCCCAGTTGTTCGACAGCAACAGCAGGCCTGTGCCCACGGCGACTTATCCTATGAGCGGCTCTATCCCACGGGCTCTCGGGGTGGAACTTGAGCCCGGGGTCTATGCCGGTTTCCGCGTCGATGTGCAAACCATGGGCGTGCCTCCCGGCAAGACTATCTTGCTGGCTATCGGCGGGTATCTGGATGCGAATGGCTACGGTTCTCAGGCGTGGTCGCTCTCGGAAGGAAGATACACGCTTCGCGTGCAGGCAAGTTTCCTTCCACTCGGGAACGCCGGCTTTTGTTATCGGGGCAGAATAGATCTTCCTCCGGTCGAGATCAGTGTGTCTGGGAAAGACTTGGGGAATTGACTCGGGGAATCCCAGCCCTTGCCCTCATAGGCCACCATCACGGCTGAGCCGGTGTTGTGGGGCTCGGCCCTGCCACAAACTCCACCGCATCCGGCAGCCAGCCGCTGGACCAGTGGTGTTTGCGGGCTGGGCCGTCACGGTAGTCGTGGGGGATTTGCAGGTTGATCATCAACTCATGGACGGCCTGGTGTTGGGCGCGGAAGTTGCCATAGCCGTGCAAGGCGAGGCGCGCGGGCCGGCCGAGGAATTGTGTGGCGTGGGCAGCGGGAGCGGTGCCGGCAGGGGAACTGGGTGCGGGGTCGGCGTCGGCCTGGGCCGCGGCGGCGAGAAGGGCGGTGATATGGTATTTCTCGAAGTTATCCTGCGAAGCGAATATGTCCTTCATGCCGTACTTGGCCGGGCTGGTCTCGACAAGCGGGGCATCCCACGCGGCCGCCCTGGCGAAGATGTCCGGGTGTCGCAGCAGCAGGCTCCAAGCGCCCCAGCCGGACTTGCTGAAGCCCACGAGCAGCCGGCAGTTCGGGTCGTCGGGCACGTTGAGTGTGCGCTCGACGAAGGGCAGGACGTCGCGGATGAGGTACGATTCCTGGCGGCAGTTGGGGTCGGTGGGGTGGTCGGCGTACCAGGGCAGGGCGGAGAAGGTGGGCTCGACGCAGATGAGGCGGTAGCGGTTGTGTAGGCCGAGCTTGCGGACCTCGGCCAGGCCGTCGCCGTAGCGATTGCCCTCGCCAGCCTCGACGGGCAGGACGTATAGGACCCTCGATGGCGCGTTCTTCGACACGGGCTTGTCCGCGCCCGTGGACTTCTCCGCCGCGTCGGGCAGGAGGATTCGGAGCTTCGTGGGCTTGGACTGCCGGGGCGAGGCGATCGTGTAGGTTATGAAACCGTCCTTGTCCGTGCCCTGCTCGCTGAAGCGAGCAGGCCTCTGGGATTGTACGCCGTTGCCGGGCGCCTCGGCCGCCGCCGCGACGGCGGCGAGCACGAGAACGGACAAGAACGTCACGTCGAGTTTCGAACTCATCATCATGCCTCTTCCGCAATCCGCCCCTCAACCGCGCTCGGGACTGCGCAATCAATACCTCTGCCACGCCGGGGCGTCGCGGAGCTTGTAGAGCATCTCGCCGGCCTTGGGGACGTAGAGGCGCCCCTCGGCCTCGTGGCCTTGCCAGTGGGCAATGTCGATCGAGGCTGGGTCGCGGTAGCCGAGGTTCACCGCGTGGCACTGAGCCTCCGGGATACCCGTCGCGAGCGTCACGGTGATTCGCGGGTGTTCGAGGCCGTCGTCGTACGTGCCGATGCCGCGCACGTGCGTACAGTGCGCCAGCACGCCCCACGGATAATGCTTGAAGCGGTCCCACTGGCTCAGGAAGTACGGCAGGCTGTGGTAGCCGATCTCGCGGATGATCGCGCCGTGGACGATGGAGATCTCGCGGATGTGCGGCGCGTAGATGATGAGCTCTCCGCCGTCGGCGACGACGGGCTCCATCTTGTACATGCACTTGGCGCCGACCCATAGCTCGTCGTACATCTCCGGCGCGCGGGCCAAAACGGACTCGAACGGCTTGTCAACGTAGGTTATGTGGATCTTGTCGGACAGGTCCGCCGCGGCGGACCATGCCTCGGCGGTCGGGCCGTGATAAAGCCCGGCCAGGCCGTGGTCCTTGACTACCATGCAGAGGGCGGAGTTCTCGACCTTGACCATGTCCAGGGCCATGTGGAGCACCTTGCGCACGGGCGTGAGTTTGGCGCCGATGATCCTCGGGCAGGTGATCAGCGCGCCGAGCCAGTGGAAGAAGTTCAGCAATTCCTGCCCGCATATGCCGGGGAAGAAGTACTTGGCCCCGCCTGAAAATCCGACGACCTCGTGGGGGAAGACAGGCCCGCAGATCAGCACGTGGTCGTAGTGGAAGATCCGCTTGTTGATCGTCACGTCGATGTCGCGCGCGAAGCGGCGGCACTCGGGCGGCACCTGCGCGGCGATCTCGTCGCCGGCAAGCCGGCCTATGCAGGCCAGGGCGTCGGCGTTGCGCCACTCGTGGTTGAAGACCTCGCTGCCGGGCAGCACGTCGGCCCGGCGGCCTGGCTCGATGCCCAGGAGCTTGTCGATCCTCGCCTCGGACATAGGCGGGTGGGTGCCCAGTGCGATGAGGAAGTCGAGCTTCGCTGCCGTCGGCGCGATGGCCTTGTGCAGCAGGCGAGTCACCAGCGGCAGCGGGCAGGTGCGTGTGTGGTCCGGAATGACGATGAGGACCTTCCGGCCGGCCGGGGCTATGCTGGCGGCGGCGTCGGCGACGATTTCGGCGACCTGCTCGTCGGAAAGGGCCTGGTCGGGCCCTCCGGTGCCAATAATGTTCATACGGCTCTCCTGTTGTCGCTGCGGCCTGGGCCTTGGCTTGCCCGCGGGGCCTGGCCGGTGGGGGCGACCGGCGTTTTGCCCTGTCCCGGCCACGCGGGTTCAGCTTTGCGGGCCTATAAGCCGATTATAGATTAGCCGCGCGGTTTTTTGCCAGGTTAGTAAGGGAATCATTTAATGATAGTTGTTCACGTTACGCATGAGGCTGTGGAGAAGATCGGGGGAATCGGCACGGTAATCGGCGGGCTGATGACGACGGACGCCTACAACAAGGCGGTCGAGCGGACGGTGCTGCTTGGGCCGCTCCTTTCGACGGACAGGCCCGTCAACCGCAGGCTGGGCGAGGGCGGGCACGTTACTTACAGCTCGCTGGACGGCGTATGCCCGCCGCAGTGGCGGGAGAAGTTCATGCCCATCGAGAAGACCTACGACGTGGGGATCATCTACGGCCATCGGAAGGTCGAAGACGCCTGCACCGGCAAGAGCGTCGAGGCCGAGGTGCTGGTCATCGACGTCTTCCACGCCAACCGCGACCGGTTGAACCTGTTCAAGGCCGAACTGTTCAAGAAGTTCTTCATCCCCAGCCACGACTTCGAGAAGATATGGGAGTACGAGGAGTACGTTCGCCTTGCCGAGCCGGGCTTCGAGGCCCTCAAGGCCATCGGCTGCAACAACGGCAACCAGATGCTGATACTCTCGCACGAGTACATGGGCATGCCGACGGCGCTTCGAGCCATCCTCGACGGCTCGCCGCGCACGCGGACGGTGTTCTATGCTCACGAGGTGGCGACGGTCCGCCCGATCGTCGAGGAATCCCCCGGCCACGACACGATGTTCTACAACGTCATGGACCGCGCCAGCAAGGCCGGGAAAAGCTGTGACGAGGTATTCCCGTGGGTTCACACGAACTACAAGCACCCGCTGGTGAAGGCGGCGCGATACTGCGATAATGTCTTCGCCGTGGGCAACTACGTGGTGGATGAGCTGCGGTTCCTCGACCCGCATTTTCAGACGATGGACATCGACCTGGTCTACAACGGCGTTCCGGCCGAGAAGATCACCCTCAAGGAGAAGCTCGCCGGCAAGGCCCGTTTGCAGCAGTACGCGAAGAACCTTCTTGGCCATCGGCCGGACTGGATATTCACGCACGTGGCCCGGCCGGTGCTCAGCAAGGGCCTTTGGCGCGACCTGGCGGTGCTGCACCACCTCGAGCCGATAATGCATCAGCGCGGCCAGCGGATGGTGTATTTCATGCTGGGCACGCTGGCCGGGCAGCGGCGGCGGGCGGACGTCCGGCAGATGGAGCGAGTTTACGGCTGGCCGGTGGGCCACGAGAAGGGCTACCCGGACCTCTGCCAGGGCGAGGAGGTTCTGGGCGAAATCTTCGCGGGCTTCAATCGCGGGCACGAGGCGTGCCGGGCGGTCTTCGTCAACCAGTGGGACTGGAACCGCCAGGTCTGCGGCGACCGGATGCCCGAGGAGATGACCTTCGCCGACATACGGCACGGAACGGACCTGGAGTTCGGGCTGAGCATCTACGAGCCGTTCGGGATAAGCCAGCTCGAGCCGCTGTGCTTCGGGGCGATCTGCCTGGTCTCGAATGTCTGCGGGTGCATGGGCTTCGCGACGCGGGTCTCCAGCGGG
>Ga0315285_10002139_pt1 | contig 20652 bp, 15 predicted proteins | sample YL17G09_36_MG_FD_203698 | JGI IMG/M metagenome (GOLD analysis project Ga0315285, IMG submission 203698) | Sediment microbial communities from Yellowstone Lake, YNP, Wyoming, USA - YL17G09_36 | ecosystem: Environmental > Aquatic > Freshwater > Lake > Sediment | place: USA: Wyoming | collected...
GCGGCCGAAACGGCCGCGTCCTTGTCCTCCATAGCGGCTATCACCACCGGTGCAGCCGACTTGTCGCCGCGCAGGCCCAGGACGCCAATCAGGGCCGCCTTGGCGGCGCCGGTTGCGCCGCCGGCCTTCTCGATGAGCTTCATGGTGACGGCCTCGCCGCCGCAGCGTTGGAGAATCATCATCGCCGCCTCGCGGACGTAGACGTTCTTGCCGTCCACTGCCGCCAGCAGATCATCGGCCGAGGCGTCTCCGATGGCCTTTTGCAGCACATACAGGGCCGCACACGCGACGTTGCCCTCGGCGGGGTCCGTGCGGGTCTTCAGCAGGTCGCGGCAGATTTTCGTGGCCGCATCCTCTTGGCCGCCCTCGACGAGCCGACTTGCCAGGAGCAGATAGCATTTCGTGCCCAGTGCGCGTTCGTACCTGCCGGTGCTGTCGGCCGCGGCGGCAAGGGCGTCGCTGGCCGAGGCGTCGCCGATGTTGGCCAGGGCGAACCATGCCGTGCGGCGGAGGGTCTGGTCCTTGTCGGCGGCGTATGGCAGGAGTAGCTTTGCCGACGGCTTGTCGGCCAGGACGCCGAGGGCCTGGACGATAGTCGCCAGCCGCTTGCCCTGCGCCTTGGGCAGCTCGCCGCGGATAAGCTCGGCGCATCGCGCGGTGCCGATCCGGGTGAGTGCCTGGGCGGCAGGGTCGCAGAGCCTCTCATCGCCCAGCAGGGCGGCCAGGGCGCCGGCGGCGGCGTCGGAGCCGCAGAGCTGCAACTGCTCGATGAAGAACTGCTTGAGGTCCGCATCCTGTGCCGCGGCCAGGGCGTCGAGCAGGGCCTTTTCGAGCTTGGCGCGGTCTGCTTCGGCCCCCGGCCTGGCCGTGTAGAGCACCAGGCCATGCACGGCGTAGCGGGCCTTGGCGTCTTTTGCATCCTGCGGCGGGGTGACCAGCGAGCAGAGTTCCTTGAGGGCGTCCGGCCCGAGACTGAGGATCTCCCCCAGCAGAGGCTGGCCTGTGGCGACGTCTACGGCGGGCATCTTCGCGACGATGTCGGCGACCGATCCTGAAGCGGTGCGGACAATTGCCATCGTCAGCACTGCCAGGGCGAGTGCGGGAAGAACCCGCGCAATACCCACCGGCCTTCCCATGCGTCCACCTGACTTACTCTTTAAGATTCTCATGTTCATGTCTCGGTCTCTTGGTTTGATGCCCATGCTCGCTGAAGCGAGCAAGCCTCGGGAAAGACAGGCTTCAGGCTTCAGGCTTCAGATTTCAGGCTTCAGGCTTCAGGCTTCAGGTTCCGTCGTTTCTTTCCGGGTTCCCTGTTCCATTCCATGCTCGCTGACGCGAGCAAGCCTCAACAGCCCATTACCAGATTCCAAGTCTTACTTCTTTGTTCCGGTTCCTTGTTCCCGTTTTTCACTGTCCACTGTCCACTGTCCACTGGTTTCGCTTTTCCCGGCTACCGGCTACGGACTACGGACTACCATCCTCAGGCCAGGCGCCACGGCGCCCGCATTGGCTGGTCGGCAAGGCGGTTGGCGCCTTCGTCGCCGATGAAACGTTGGGCGACGGGGTCGAACTTGAGTTTCCGGCCGGTGCGTATGGCGGCGTTTGCCAAGTGGACGAGCAGGTTGCTGCGGTTGCCGTTGACCTCGTTGAGGGCGAACTTTTTTCGCGCGCGGACCGATTCGAGGAAGTTGGTGATCATCGGTTCGGGGTCGGGCATTTGGCTGACCATGGCCGCCAGTTCCGGCGGGTCGGTCCTGAAGCCTTTGTATAGGCTGCCCTTGGGGCCTTCGACGTAGGGCTTGTCCCTGGTTTCGGTCTTTCCCCACTCGCCGGATTCCAGGATGATCCTGCACCCGTCGGCGTAGGTGAGCGTGACCTGTCCCCACGGCCCGCAGGCGTCGGGATGCGTCGGCCAGGGGGCGTAGGCCTCGATCTCGACGGGGGAGGTGTCGTCCTTGCCGAGGATATACTGCACGGGGTCGAGGTAGTGCTGGCCCATGTCGGCCAGGCCGCCGCCGTCGTAGTCCCAGTAGCCGCGGAAGCTGCCGTGCGTGCGGTGGCCAAAGTAGGGCTTGTACGGCGCGGGGCCTAGCCAGCGGTCGTAGTCGAAGCCGTCCGGAACCTTCTCCGGCGCGACGTTGGTCTTGCCCGACCACATGTTCACCTTCCAGTCGAAGCCCGTGAACGGACTGACGCGGACCGTCAGAGGCCAGCCGAGCAGGCCGGAGGAAACCAGCTTCTTGACGGGCTTTGCCGGCGAGCCGAAGCCGTACAGGCCGTCCTGGAAGCGGAACCACGTGTTGAGCCGAAAGACGCGCCCGTTTCGCTGGACGGCGTCGATGACCTTCCGGCCCTCGGCGATGGTGCGGGTCATGGGCTTCTCGCAGAATATGTCGATGCCCGCCTCGCCCGCCGCGATGGAAATCAGCGCGTGCCAGTGCGGCGGGGTGGCCACGTGGGCAACGTCGATGTCGCCGCGGTCCAGGACGTCGCGGAAGTCAGCGTAGCCCTTGCAGTCCTTGCCGCCCTGGCCTGCCATCTTAAGCCCGTTGGCAAGGTGGCCGGCGTCAACGTCGCAGACGGCCAGCAGGCGGCTTTCCCTGTCGCCGAGGACCATCTGGACGTGCCCGCTTCCCATCCCGCCAATGCCGATGACCGCGTGAGTGATAATGTCGCTCGGCGGCGTGAAACCGGCCCCGCCCAACACGTGCCGCGGCACGATGGTAAATCCCGCGGCCGCGACGGCGGCGCCCTTCAGGAACGACCGGCGTGTAATGGTCTGCTTACCTCTCGGCATCTCGGTTGCCCTTTCCTGCTGACGCAGCACGGGGATCCCCGTAAGGGGTCCCAAGGACCTGCCCGTGAGCGGCATGGGCATCTTGCCCGTGCTACTCGCCGGTGGCGACTATCATAAAACCGCAGGATAACGCCGCGGGTGTCGAAGGCAAACATCAAAGCAAGGCCGGTTGCTTGACGCCGGGTGCGCGGGTAGAGTTGTCCGAGACGCCCCGAGCGGGGCGGATGACTTCCGCAAGCTTTCTGCGATCGGGACCGGGCAACATGGACAAAGAATCACTCGAACTGCTGCGTTCCTTCGGCGAGGCGGCTCTGAGCATCTTCGCCATCGTCAATCCCATCGGCGGGCTGCCGACGTTCATCGCTCTGACCGAGGACGCCACCGCCCAGGAGCGGAGGCGCGTGTTCCGCCTGGCCGGGCTGACGGCCCTTGCCATGATCTGCGTGATGGCGCTCTTCGGGCGGTTCCTGCTCCAGTATGTCTTCCAGATCGAGATCCCCCAGTTCGCCTTCGCCGGCGGGCTGCTGCTGGTGGTCATCGGCATCCGCGGCGTCGTGATCGCCCCCGACCAGCGAAAGAACCTCGCCGCCGACGAAAACGAGCGGCACATGGCCCAGGTCCGCCTTGCCGTAACACCTATCGCCTCGCCACTGCTGGTCGGCCCCGGCAGCATCGTCAACGTCATGCTCATCGACAACCAGCAAGGCCGGCTCTTCGCACTGGGCGCGTGCGTGGTGGCATTCGTCGGCGTGATCCTCATCCTCAACTACGCCCACGTCCTCTACCGCCTCATGGGCCGCATCGGCGCACTGGCGGTCGGGCGCATGATGCAGATCTTCATCGTCGCCATCGGCATAAAGTTCTGCTTCGGCGCCCTGGCTAAGGTCTTCCCGGTGCTGGTGAAGTAGGCAAGGAAGAAGGCTTCATGCTTCAGGCTTCAGGCTTCAGGCCCGAAGGGCCGACAGCGTTTAGCCGGTGGCGTAAGCCGCCGGTGGACAGGATTTTATGATTTGAGTCCCAGCGGGGCGACAGGCCGGTGACATAGTTTCCAATGCGTCGGAATGTGGTGCCATGCTTCCGCGCCTTTTGCGGAAGCATGGCACCGCGAGGGACGCGTTTGGGGGAAACATGCCTTCGGCTATCCGCCTGCCCTTGGGGCCCCCGAGCGGGCGGCGGATGGCAAGCCGGCTGCCAATTACCGCCTTATCACAGCCGCCAGGGGCCTCGCATGGACCTGTCGAGCATCCGGTTGGCCTGGTTGTCGCCGATGAACCGCTCGGCCCGCGGATTCCACTTGAGCGTTCGGCCCAGCGTCATTGCCATGTAGCCCAGGATGCAGGCGCTGTTGGAGCGATGGCCGATCTCGACCGGGGCGATGGGTTCACCGCGGGTCTTGATGCACTGGATGAAATTGCCCTTGTGCTCCTTGCTGTCGTAGAGCCGCACGTCGGCGGCGCCGAAGGTCATCCGCAGCAGGTTCTTGTCCTCGGCGTCGATGAAGCCGCGCGTCACGTGTACCCAGCCCTTGTCGCCCTCGAACCGCACGCCCTCGCGGTTCTTCTTGGTGTCGGCGCAGATGAGCTTCACGCCGTTGGCGTAGGTGTAGTGAATCTCGAAGGGTCCGTGAACGTCCCACGGGCCGTCCTTGGGGAACTCGGCCGAGCCGGAAATCTCCACCGGCCCGGTGTGCTCGACGCCCATGCCCCAGTGGGCGATGTCCACGTGGTGCGAGCCCCAGGCGGTGATCATGCCGCAGGTGTAGTCCGACACGCGAAGCCAGCCAGGCCGGTCCAGGCCCTGGCGCGGGTGGATGCACTTCTCGATGTAGGGCGTGTACGGGGCCGGGCCGAGCCACATGTCGTAGTCCAGCCAGTCCGGCGGGGGCGTCGGCGGCGCGGGCGTGGTGCCCGGGTCGGTGCCCAGGCCCACCCTGACGGTGCGGAGCTTGCCGATGCAGCCGTTGCGGACCAGCTCGCATGCCAGGCGGAACTTCGTATCCGACCGCTGCTGGCTGCCGACCTGGAGCACGCGCCCGTGCAGGTGGACGGCGTCGGACAATGCCCTGCCCTCGGGAATGCTCAGTGTCATCGGCTTCTGGACGAAGATGTCCTTGCCCGCCCGCGCCGCGGCGACGGCGGGGATAGCGTGCCAGTGGTCCGGCGTAACGACCGAGACCGCGTCGATGTCGTCGCGGGCCAGAAGCTCGCGGAAGTCGCCGTACGTGCCGCAGCCGCCAGGCGCCCCGGCCAGGCCGCCGGAGTCCTTATGGGCGCCGTCCACGAAGCCCTTGGCGGCCTCGGCGCGATGGGCGTCCACGTCGCACACAGCCAGGATGCGGATATCCGGGAAACCCAGGAAGCTCCGCATGTCGCCGGTGCCCATGCGCCCGGTGCCGATGCAGCCCATGGTGATCCGGTTGCTCGGCGCGCCCGCCCCGAAAAGGGGCGTCCGCACGATCAGCGGCGCCGCAATGGCGGCCACGGCTGCGCCGCCCGCTCGCTTGAGGAATCCCCGCCGGCTGAAGAGCCCGCTGCTGCCCGCCGATCGTTGGTGTACCACGCGCATATCTCCGTGAGTTGCCAGTTCCCGGCCGATACCTGCGACACTTTTGCCGGCCGACGTGAAGTTGAACGCGTCGCAGGCAAGAGAGTATCGAACGTTCTGCCTGTGGCGTTTGTAGTGTACACGTAAGGGCACAGGCTTCTTCTTTGTCGCTTGTCCGCTCGTACAAGCAAAGAAGAAGCAAACCGCCTTCCTGCCCCCAAGGGGACGGCGGCACTACGAACGCTCCGCATGCGCTTGGATCGCGCCCCAGACGTTTAACCCCTACTTTTTTCTATGTATAAGGAGTACAATACCGATACCGATAACGGTACTTTGCCTATGACAACGCTGCCGCGATATTCGGGCGCCAGGGACATCTTCCGGCAGTTGGAGGAAGTCCGGGCGCGGCGATGGACGGTTGGCCTCTCGGCCGGACTGCTGGCGGCGGCGACGGTCGCCATAGTCTGCGTGCTCGTGGCGGCCTTGGCGCTGGGCTACTGGCCCGATCAGCCGCCGGCGGCGCTGCGATGGGCGGTGCTGGCTGCCGTGCTGGCTGCCCTGCTCGCCTCGGCGGGCTGGTTCGTGCTGCGTCCGGCGGCCTGGAAGCAGAACCCCGCGCAGATGGCCCGGTTCATCGAGACCAACCTGCCGGAGCTTCGCAACGACCTGATCAACACCGTCCTCCTGTGCGGGGATGAGAGCCAGTCCAGCCCGGAGCTTGTTCAGCTTGCCATTTACGAGGCCCTGCTGCGGTCGCGGCACGTCGATGTCCGCAAGAGTGTCTCGCGCCGCCCGGTGGCAAGATGGGCCCTGACCGCGGGCGTCGCGGCGGCGGTGCTGGCGGGCTTCGCGGCACTCCAGCCGGGCCCGCTGCGGCGCGGGCTTATGGCGGCGATCGTGCCGACCGGATACGTCGAGCGGGTCAACCGCATCGAGCTGCGGGGCATTTCCCCCGCCGACGGCGAGACGTGCTTCGTCGGCGAGCCGGTCAACATCGTCGCCTCGATAGCCAATCCGGAGCGCACGGCTTACCAGGCCGAGGTGATCTTCAGGGACTCACCCCCGCGTGCGATGTCGGCCGGTGAGAATTACGCCACCTTCGTGCTGGGCGGGCAGAAATTCGAGCAGTCCTTCGAGTTCGCCGTCAGGATCGGCCCGTCGCGCTGGCCGGCGGACAAGCCTTACTACAAGGTCAACGTGCTCCAGCGGGTCAAGATCGACGGGCTTGACCTTCACTACGAATATCCATCCTACACGGGCCTCAAGGCCCGGACCGTGCAGAACGCCACTGGGGCGATCGAGGCGCCCGTCGGGGCGCGCGTGACCGTCAGCCTGCGGACTCACTCGCCGGTAAAGAGCGTCCTGCTCGAGCGCCAGGACGCCGCCCGGCTGCCCATGGCGCCGGGACCCGACCGCAGGAGTTTCGCGGCCAATATCGACGTGCTGGAGAGCGGCGCCTACCGGGTGGTCATCGAGGACACCCGCCAGCAACTGCCGGACCCGGAGTCCGGCGGCGCCAGCGGCGGCTTTGCTGCCGGCGGGCCGTCGGCCCTGCGAGGCTACTTCCCCATAAACGCCCTGCCGGATGCGCCGCCGAAGATCGAGTTCATCACCCCCAACCGCGACATCGACCTGGCCCCCGGCGCCAAGCTGCCGACGCTCATCCGCGTCTTTGACAAGTACGGCCTGACCGACGCGAGGTTCTACGCCGGCAAACAGGGAACCGAGCCTAAGGAAGTCCGCGGCTTTTTCGGGCTGGTAAACGGCAAGACCAAGGCCGACCTGCCCTACACGCTGGAGATGCCGCCCGGCACGGTCAAGGGCGACGTGATCGTCTACTACGCCGCCGTCACCGACAACCGCAGCCTGCCCAAGATTGCCGGCCCGCAGACGACGGCCTCGCAGCGGTTCAAGGTCACCGTGCAGGACGCCGCCGAAGTCGCCGCCGCCAAGGCCAAACGCTACGACGAGCTGCGCGCCAGGCTGATGGCGATACTCCAGTGGCAGCAGACCGCCCACGTCGATACGGGCATATGCTGGAAGCGGCACAAGGACCTGCCGGCCGTGGTCGCCGCGGCAAAGACCGTCCAGTCCGGTCAGAAGAGGATTCGCGCCGACCTGCTCGACCTGGCTGAGAAGTTCCCGTTCGAGAAGGAGATGACGGCCGTCCAGCAGGCCCTCGCGGTGCTGGCCAACAACGAGGCACGCCTGGCCGTCGACCAGGCAGGAGTGCTCGCGCAGCTTGCCGACCTCGCCCAGCGCGACAAGTCCTGCAAGCTGCTGAGCGAGACCCAGGACCGGATCATCGACACGCTTGAGACTCTGCTGGCGATCATGCCGTCGCTCAGCGGCGGCCTGAAGGAAAAGGAAAAAGGCCCCAAGGCCGGCGATCTGCCGCCCGAGGCGCTGGAGAAGCTCAAGGCCCTCGACGAGAAGCTCGCGGCCTTCCTCGGGGACCAGAAGAAGGTCATCGAGGCCACCGAGCGGCTCAACAAGAAGCCCGTAGACAACCTCACGGCCGAGGATGATAAACTGCTGCAAGACCTCGCCGCGGTCGAGGACAAGTGGGAAAAGTTCATGGATGAGACGTTCGCGGACTTCTCCCGCCTTGTCGAGCAGGACTTCGCGAACCCCTCGACGCTCAAGGAGCTCCTGGCCGTAAAGAGCGACATCACGATGGCCAAGGACGCCCTTTCGAAGAAGGCCACGGAGGTCGCCACGGCCGCCGAGGATGGGGCGCTTGGCGGAGGCCAGGAGATAAAGGACAACATCGAGAAGTGGCTGCCCGACACCCCGGACCGGATCAAGTGGTCGATGGAGTCCATGCCGGACGACCAGGGCAAGATAGAGGCGCCCGAGCTGCCCAAGGAGTTGGAAGACCTCGTCGGCGACCTGCTGGAGCAGGAAGAGGAGATGTTCGACGAGATGGAGGACCTCAGCGCCCGCGCCGCGTCCAGCGGCTCCGACGGCATGGGCTGGGACGCCATGGACGGGCCGATCTCCAACATGGGCGCCCAGGGCGTTACGGGCAACCAGCTTCCCAACAACAACGAGCTTCAGGGGCGAAGTGGGCAGGGGCGGTCGGGCAAGAGCAGCGGCGAGTTCGTCGGCGACTCAGCCCAGGACAAGGGCGGGCGGCGGACGCCGACTCGGGTGACGCCCGAGCCGTTCCAGAAGGGCCAGGTCGATGACAAGTCCAAGGAGCCGCCCGGCGGCGCCACCGGCGGCGGGAAGCTTTCCGGCAGCGGCGCCGATGGCCTCGAAGGCCCCGTGCCGCCGGAGATAGCAAAGGAGCTGCCCCGCCTGGCCCAGAAGCAGGCCGCGATTGTCAACAAGGCCGAGCGCCTGCGGGGGCAGTTCCAGGTGAACGACTACGCCGGCTTCAAGTTCCTCCAGGCCATCACGCTGATGAACCGCGTCCAGCGCGACCTCGACAAGGGCAAGTACCAGAACGTCCTGCGGGCCAGGGAGCAGACGATCTCCGCGCTCAGGCAGAGCAAGCTCCGCATCGGTCAGATCGACGTCGCCCGGGACACTTCGGCCGAGATGCCCAAGTACATCCGCGACGACATCGCCGACGCGATGAAAGGCAAGCTGCCCTCGGAGTTCCGCGACGTGCTCGAACAGTACTACCGACGCCTGAGCGAGGCCGGCAAGTAGGCCGACAGACGGGGACATGTCGAACGATCATGAGTTTTTTCGACCGCAAGGAACCGTGGTACATCGCCGGCCTGGCCTTCGAGTGCCAGAACTGTGGGCGCTGCTGCGCGGGACCCGAGGAGGGCTACGTCTGGCTCAACGAGCGGGAGATCGCCGCCATCGCCGGGTTTATCGGGATGCACGAGGACCAACTGCGGGAGAAGTACATCCGCCGCGTCGGTGGGCGCTTCAGCCTGCGAGAGCACCAGCCGTCGCGCGACTGCGTCTTGCTCAATGCCGACGACCAGGGCCGGCGGATGTGCAGCGTCTACCCGGTCAGGCCCGCCCAGTGCCGGACCTGGCCGTACTGGCCCGGGAACCTGCGCCGACCCGAGGACTGGGCGGCCGCGGCCGCGAGATGCCGCGGCATCAACCGCGGCAAAATCATGTCCTTCAACGAGATCGAGGCCCGGCGCATCGAGACGTCCGATGACTGACCCGCCAGACCAGGCCGGATCCACGCCGCGGCCGGGCAACTCGCGCGCCCGGGCCGACGGCGGGCAAATGCGCCCGCAATGTCCAAGCGGTCCGGGCGGTTCGCGCGCGGAGGCCGACGTCAATCGCGAGCTCGCCCGCGCCGTGGCCATGTGCGCCGCCGATGCCGGCTTTCTGGCCGAACTCCAGCGGATCCTCCTCCAGGCCGACCGCGCCGCCAGGCAGCGCCGCTTCAAATGCCGACAATGCGGCCAGTGCTGCCGCTTCGAGCAGTTCGGCCACAGGCTCTACGTCACCGCCGGAGAGCTGGCACTGATGATCAAATTTGCCCCCGACCGGGTGTCCGAGCCGATCGGGAAAATCCGCCCCTGGGGGATCTTCGACAATCCGCAATCCCTTGGGGACAGGTCCGCAATCCGCAATGGTTCGCGGGCAAAGCCCGCCTCGCTGTGCCCGCACCAGGACCAGGCCCGCTGCCTCGCACGCGCCGGCAGGACGCTGGGGTGCCGGCTGTTCTTCTGCGACCCGGCCGCCCACGCGTGGTTTTGCGATGCCTATGAGAGCTTCCACCGGCAGATCAAGCTTCTTCACGCCGCCCACGGCCTTCCGTACGTCTACGCGGAACTTGCGGCGGCATTGGCCGAACTGGCGTCCGTCGCGGGATGATGGCCTGGCTGCCGCGCCGCTGACCCGGACGCGCCGAGCCCGCCGCAAGGGCGGACTGAAATTCGCTTTTCCGGCCGATCTTTTCTCGTTGACATGCACAGGGGCTCTACATAGTATGTCCGTAAATTGGCTCGGAAGGATTTCGAACAGCCGGGCAAACTCTGTGGCTCTCTGGGAGAGGTGAGATGATGAAGAAGTTGCTGATGGCCATGATCCTGCTGAGCATTGTCTTGGTGGGCTGCACGACGTCCGAAGACCCGATCCAGCACGGTCAACGTCTTTGGCTGCAAGAGGACGTTCAGGCGCGCCAGATGGTCGAGGACTTCGACATGTTCTGGTTGTTCGATCACGCCAGCCGGATTACACAGTGGCACGGCCAGACCGGAATCTGAGCTTTTACTCCAACCAGCGCTGAGTCAGCCTCCGGCCCCGGCGGTCGGGGGCTGTTTTTTTTCGGCCGACCGGGCCGCGCCCGCCAGTGGCGCCCCGCGGAGTGATGCAATGAGCCAGACCAGCACCAGCAACCGGATCGCGGTTTTCCCCGGCACGTTCGACCCGATCACCCTCGGCCACATGGACCTGATCCGTCGGGGCTCGCGGCTGTACGAGCAGTTGATCGTCGGCGTCGGCGAGAACCCGGAGAAGTTATCGCTGCTGAAAGCGTCTGAGCGGATGGAGATCGTCCGCCAGGCCGTCGGCGAACTGGGCAATGTTCGCGTCGAGAGCTATACGGGCCTGACCGTGGATTTCGCCCGCGGGTGCGGCGCGGGCGTGCTCCTGCGCGGCATACGTGACGCCGCCGACCTGCACGTCGAGACCGCAATCGCCCACACCAACCGCCAGGTTTCGGGTGTCGAGACCGTCTTCATGCTGCCTGCCCCGCAGTACGCGTTCATCTCCTCCCGGCTGGTCCGCCAGATCGCCCAGGCAGGCGGCGACGTCTCCGGCCTGGTGCCCCCCGAGGTGCTGGCCCACCTTGCGAAGCGGTCGTAAGTCAGTGGCCGGCAGGCGTAACGCAGTGCGTCGAATAGATTGCGAATTACGGTGAACTCCAAAATCCGAAATTCGAAGCACGAAATCCGAAACAAATCCAAATTGCCAATTTCAAATGCTCAAAACTCCAGTGCCCGGCACAAGGCTCATGAAGGACCTGAGTGTCCGTTGTGGTTCTTGTTTGTTTTGGACCTGCCTGCCGGCAGGCGGATTTTGTGTTTTGAAATTGTTTCGGATTTCGTGCTTTGAATTTGGGATTTATCATGCGGCAGGGGGCTCTGCCGGCTTTGGCGAGGACCGCAGTTGGCGTAAAAAAAAGCGACGTCAGGGGAGGGGAGCCTGACATCGCCTACAACAAACTCGGTCAAAAGGAGGGAGTATTGACCGAGGAGCCTCATTCTCAAACGCCAGTAATAATAATGATAGCATGTTCCCCGTGGTTGTCAAGGCAATCAGGCGAATTTCATGGGCGAATTTCATGGGCGAATTTCATGGTGAATTTCAGGCAAATTTCCAGAACATTCCCCAAGAGTATCGGTTTTTTCGGTCTGCCGGGGGTCCGCGGCTCACATGTCCGGAGCCTAAAGGCAGCCATAGCAAGTACATAGCCGCTCTAGCGACGGTATAGCCCCTTTTCCCGGATGAAATCGGCCACCGCGTCGCACACGAAATATCTCACCGGCAGGCCGCAGGCGATCCGGCGGCGGATTTCGCTGGAGGAAATATCTATCAGCGGCGTTCTTACGATCCCATCGGCGAGCTTCCGGGTCCGGGCGGCCCCAAGCCGAGCCGCCAGGTCGGCCAGCGTCTGCTCGATCTGCTCGTGCCACGGCGGGCGGAGAGCAATGACGATCCGCGCCTGGTCCACCACCTCCGCCGCGCGATGCCAGTTCGGCATGTCGGCCAGCATGTCGGCGCCTATAATCCAATGCAGCTCGACATCCGGCCCGTGGATCTCCCGAAGAGCCGCCATGGTGTCGAAAGTGTAACTCTTGCCCGGCCGGCTGATCTCGAGGTCGCAGACGTCGAACATTTCATCGCCCGCCACGGCAAGGCGAAGCATCTCCAGCCTGTCGGCCGCGCCGGCGCGGGCCGAGACCTTGTGCGGCGGGCTGGCCGAGGGCAGCAGGACCACCTTGTCGTACCCGCGGGCCTCGGCCACGGCACGGGCGGTTATCAGGTGCCCGTAATGCACCGGGTCGAACGTGCCGCCGTAAAGGACCACTCGTCCAGTCATTTTGGTTCCTCAGTCGCCGGCGCAGCCCTGCGTAGCTTCACGCGAAGCAGGGTAGCGGCCTGTTCGCTTTAGCGAGCAGGTAATGGTCAGCCGGCCCATTTATAGTAGGCTCTTTGTCCGGCCATGCAAGCGGCAGATCCCACGGGCCGGCAGGCGCGGTCGGCCAATGCTCTTGCGGCCTGGCCCTTGCCGCGCCGCCGCGCGGAATCTCTCAACTTTTTGCGACCGCCTGGCCGACATTCAATAAATGGCGACTGGCGCACGTGCCGGCCCAATCCCCGGCCCTGTAGATTGACGGCTGACAAAACGCTGGGGCCGACGAAAGGCAGTTCCATGAATCCCAAGAGTCTGATGCGCATTGGGGCCGTCTGCATGACGGCCGCACTAGGGGCAATGCTCGCCAGCGCCGCCAATGTCACCAGTCCCGCCCTCGCCGCCGGGCTAAACGCCGTTGCCGCCGGGACAACCTCCCGCGCGATGGCAACCCCCGCCCCCGCCGCAACCGCCGCCAATGCCGCCGGCGCTAGGGGCACGGCCGGGACAACCACCATCGCCGCCGGCGCGCCTTCGGAATTATCCCTCGCCCAATGCCTGGCATGGCAGGTCGCACTGGACCGCGCCTGCTTCTCGCCGGGCATTCTCGACGGCAGGCCGGGCGCCAAGACCGAACTGGCCACGCGGGAATTCCAGCGCATCCGCCGCCTGCCCGTAACCGGCAAGCTCGACGCCGCCACGGCCCAGGCCCTCGGGGCCGATCCCGCCTACGCCGCGACCTGGTACACCATCACGCCCGCCGACGCCGGCCAGGTCGGCCACGTCCCGGCCGGGTGGGTCGAGAAGAGCAAACTCTCCCGCCTGCCGTATCCGTCGCTGGATCAGTTGGTGGCCGAGAGATACCACTGCTCGCGGGCCTTGCTCGCCACGCTTAACCCCGGGCGCGACCTGGGCCGCCTGGCCCCCGGCGACAAGCTGATCGTGCCGCTTATCGGCCCGCGGGGCGAGGCGCCGCCTGCCGACCGCCTGGACGTGGACACCGCCGCCAAGGTCATCCGCGCGTTTGCCGGCGACCGGCTGGTGGGCCTCTTCCACTGCTCGATAGCCGCCAAGCACGCCAAGGTCCCGACCCGCCCAGCCAGCGTGACGGGCATCACGGAAAACCCGGCGTACCGCTTCGATCCATCGATGTGGCCGGAGGTCAAGGGCATCAACCACGCGCTGATAATCCCTCCCGGCCCGCGAAACCCCGTGGGCCTCTGCTGGATCGCACTTAGCCTGCCCGGCTACGGCATGCACGGCACGCCCGCCCCCGAAATGATCGGCAAGACCGGCTCCCACGGCTGCTTCCGCATGACCAACTGGGACGCCCTCCGCCTTGCCCGAATGATCAAACCCGGCACGCCAGTGACGTTCTCCCACAACGGCCAGTGAGCGGGCGGGCCGTGGCCATGGAGGTACTGTTGCGAAGTGGGTTCCCGGAAGCTCGTGGCATGGGCGTCCCGCCCATGAGTCCCACGGCCGTCCCGGCCGTGATGTCCTATTGGCATTCGGCCTCGAACGCATCAAGACCCCAACTGGGCCATTCTTGGGTTTCCTTGCTGTACTTCCGCCATTCTTCTTCAAGGAAAGCAACCTTTTCAGTTGTAACGAGTGGCCTATCGATGTAGGCAAACTGGTCATATTGCGGAGTGGGCAACGGTGGACCCATCGAATCGCCCAGCAGCACAACGCTGACAAAATGCGTGACTTGGCAGAGGGACTTGTGCGCTTCCCACAAGTGGTTGAGGGTAAGACCGATGTCCTGCATGCGAGCGTACGAACGGCTTTCAAGCGTCGCGGCATGGGCAACGAACTTGTCGACACACTTCTTGACCTCGCTTGTTGCATCACCCAGTTTCTTCTGGAGGCGCACAAACACGTCTGATGAGACGCAATCGCCAGGTGATCTGCTCTGCTCACTTGTGCCTGCTAAACGGTCTATCTGCTCGTGCCGTCTGGCGGATTGCCCCCAGGCTAATACATTAGGTTCGACCCAAAATTTCTCCCCTCCCATTGTTCGTTCTGCACGGCACTGCTGCAAATCGTCATACACCGCCTTATCGTCATACGCTAATCCCTCAGCAGCGAAGATATGGGCGCGCGTTATCAGCGAGGTATTCTCCTCCATATCCTTGAGGAGGGCTGTGAGCGCGTAAACGCTTTTCTTGCCCTTCAAATTGTAGACATCTGTCAGCCGCCGAATCGCAAGCATCTGGCTCTCGAAGAAGCATTTATCAATTAACCGATGCATGAGCCCGTTCAGTTCAACTCCTCCGTCTTCCGCAGGCGGGGCCAGCCGTCTGGCCTCGTTCACAACACGGTATGCTGCAGCATCCCAGGTCATAGCCGTGAGTTGGCGTCTGATCGCATGCGGATCGCCGCCAGACAGGCAGTCGATCCAGAACTGGCGCTTGGCCTTGAACGTCCCATACTCAGGGGTCTGCGACTCGTTCATCTTTCAGTCCGTTTACACTCTTCTCTGTGTGGGCAGCACGGAGTCGTCCGCGCGCCACGCCTAGTTCCCCAGGAGCATGTTGCCACCTTGGCTCATAACATCTTGGGCACTCAAGACCCCTTGCCCGCCTTCTTGGTCTCGTCCTCCAACATTTGTTTGATCTGCTCTTTCGCCTCTTTCGCCGCCGCCGTGTTCGGGAAGTCCTCGATGATAGAACGCAGAATGCCCAAGGCCTTGGATGCTGCCCCAACGCTTCGGTAATTCTCCGCAAGGTTGAGTTGCCTTCTCGCCTCAGCTTCCGCGTCCACGGGGGCAGACGCTGTGGAGTTGGGTTCCCGTGCAGGCCGAGGCTGCCTTAAAACCTCTTGTGGGCCTATTTCCTCCATCGAGATAACTACCCGCAAGAGAAAAACCGTAGGCCCTTCTGTCCCTCGGTATGCGTTCGGCCCGGCAACCGGCCTTTCTCGTGTCTCACCAGTCAGCTCGATGTTCCGAATGCGGCCCGTGGCCACGACGCGGGAGCCCTTCTTGGCGGACAACCACCGGTTATCTGGGGATAGCATGTTGGTCCAGATGCTCTCCACGGAGCCCGTTTCGACGCCCCCGTAATAGCCATAGTAAGAAACCTGATTCTCGCTACGATTTGACACGGTGACAACAAGACTGCTCCGACTCGATCTAACATCGATAAGCGTGCCAGCCAACTCGATGGTGCGGCCAATGAGCTTCTTCCTGATCTCCTCCTCTTTGGCTGTTACGGCGGCCGTCGTCGCCGTCGCATTTTGCCGGAGGACCCGATATTGGGATAGCAGGGTTCTTACTTCAGGCAACCTCACTGTCGGCCTATCACGCTCCTCAGCAACGTCAGCACTCCCTGGTTTCCGCCATTCTCGCATCCTAAGTTTAGCCCCCAGGTCCACCACGTCAGGGACAACCGCCTTTGCCAGTCCGCAGGCGACGGCCTCCTTGGCCGTGAGCGTCAGTATCCGCCCGGATGCCTTGACGACTTCCCCCTTGCCATCCCTTTCCAGTATGACCTTGCCGTTCTCTGTCCGCTTGGTGATGGCGAAATCCTTGTCAATCATTCCCTCAGCTAATAGAGACGAATGGCCTCCGTGGTCGGCTGCCTTGCGGCAGACGGCTCGCCATGCCGATTGCATCTTCTCGGCAACATCCGAAGACAAGTACATCGGCCGCCCGCTTTTGTCGGCGACGTATGAAACTGCGGCCCCAATTGTCGCGGTCTCCATAACGTAGATTTCCTTGCAGGCGAGCGTGATGGCAGCCCCGGCCGACAGGGCTTTGTTGACTAGGGCGATAAACCGCAGGTCTTTGTTTTCGATAATGAGGTTCACAATCGCCTCGGCCTCGGTGACGGAGCCGCCCGGCGTGTCCATGCTCAGCACAAGGGCGGCGGCCTTTGCCGTTCTCGCCTCCGAGATTGCCGCCTTCATCTTGGCGGCGGTGAAGTCCTCGCCTATCGTGCCCTGGACCTTCACCAACAGGAAGGTCTCAGCCTTCGTTGGTTGGGAAGCAGGCGGCGTTGTGGCGCCGGCAGCACAATGCGGTGATAGGGCGAAAAAAATCCCCACGGTCGCGATAAGTCCTATGCGTTTCATAGTCCCTTTTCCTTTCCGGTGCTCTTTATACGGTGCGGACGAAACCGGTTTGGCATTCTCGTCCTCAACGATAAAGTTGGCCCGGTTCATCAAACGCCCCGTTCCCGCCACGGGGATGCCGTATCATATCCGGCCAAGGTTGCCCTGACAAGCCCCTAACGAAAAGAAATAAGCCGTGCTCGGCTCAGCCCCGACGGGCCGGCCCAATACTGTCGGCCCATCGGGCCTCTGCCGTTAGCGCACAGCGTGACCAACGGGTGAGCGACATTGCTTAATGGCAGGGCCGTAAATGGTCGTTCTTATGGACCGAAGTACGCCTGCAATATGTTTCCAATGCCTTCAGCCCAAAGGGCTGAAACCTGACCGCCTTCAGGCGGGCAGTAAAGCCCAGGGCCCAGCGAAGCGCCGCCCTGGGTAACAGGCCGCCCCCAATGACAAGCCCTGTAAGGGCGCAACACCAGTGCCGGGGGAGTGTCGCCCTTACAGGGCTCTTTGTGTGGATGCTCGTGACCCAGGGCGGCGCTGCGCTGTGCTCTGGGCTGGACCGTCCCCAGTCGGGGACGGGTTTCAGCCCTTTGGGCTGAAGAGGCGCTTGCCAGCATCAAAGGACGGTCACACCAACGGGGAATCACCAACGGGGAATCATTGACAGCACTGCCCAACAGTGGTCAAATGCCGTTGGCTTCCGCTGCGGCGGGGGCTGTTCGATCAAGTCCAGGGCCACGAGGATCAATCGTGGCCGCCAAGCAGGACAGTGCGATGCCCAACGGAGAAAGGTTTGCCATGTCACGTTTGCAGGTGTGCGGGTTGTGCATGGGAGCGGCGCTCTGGTTGTGCTCATCGGCTGTCGGGGTGGACGCCCAGAGGGCTTTCGACGAGGTCTTCGGCGCCGAGGCCAAGCGTGTCAAGGCGTCGGGCAGTGCCAAGGAAGAAGCCCATTTTGCCGCCAAGCTGCTGGAGTCGGCCGGCACGCTGAGCGATAGCCCGGCCCTGAGAACGGTGGTGCTTGAGAAGGCCTACGAATTGGGCCTGCGCAGCGCCGACGGGTGCGTCACGGCCGCGGCGGCCGGGCGGCAACTGGCCGAGGCCGATGCGAACACGGCGGAGGAATGGGATAAGAAGGTGCTGGCGGCGCTGGTGAAGCGATACGGTCTCGCCGCCTCGGCTGACAAGAAGGCCGCGGCCGAGGAACTGCTGCCCGAGCTCCGCGCGGAGGCCCAGAAGGAGCTTGAGGCCGGCCATGCGGATGAGGCGGTGAAGGTGCTTCGCCAAGCCGTGGGCATCGCCACGGCCAGCGTGCCCGACCAGGCCGAGGCCCTCCAGGCGGAGCTCAAGGCCGCCATGGCCCAAGCGGCCCTCGAAGAAAAGATGGAGGGCTACCGCACCCGGCTCAAGGCCGCCCCCGGCGACGCCGCGGCTCGCGCAGGACTGATCGACGCGTACATTCGAGACTTGGACGACCCCAACGAAGCGGCCAAGCTGGTCGATTCGACCGTGGGTGAACCGCTGCGGACGTACGTCCCGATGGCGATTCTTCCGCCGGCGGAGCTTGCCGACCAGGCGTGCAAGGAAATGGGCGACTGGTACCGCAGCCTTGCCGACAGATCGGTCCCGTTTGTGAAGGAGTCCATGCTGCGCCGGGCCGACGGCTACTACGCTCAATTCCAGGAAAAGCACAGCCAGGAAGATGCGCAGTCGCTGGTGGTCAAACTGGCTCGCGAGAAGGTCCATGCGGAGTTGGCGAAACTCGCCGGCGTCTCTGAGGCGACCGGCCCGGTTAGGGCTGCCGCCGGCCCGGACGAATGGCGCGACATGATAAAGTTCACCGATTTCACCAGGGTCAGCGGCGGCGCCTGGAAATGGGATGGCACGTGTGTGCGGTCGACAAGGGCGAAGCCTGGGGACCTTGCCATGTCGGCCGTCGGCATCGGCCCGCACGAATCGAACATCACCCTGACCCGGCTTACCGGCACGGATGGAATCTGGTTGTTCTTTTCGGTGAACGGGCATTTGCCATTCCTGGCGGCGGGGACTCAAAAAAACCCGTCATGGACGCTGATGGGCCTGGATGACAAGGTCCTTGCCCGCGGACAACGGGCGATATTCTTCCCACGCAGAAAGACGAGCATCCAGATCCGCGCGATTCCCCAGGGCACCAATGTTTCGATCAACGTGTCGCAGGACGGCAAATCGGTCCTTTCATGGAAGGGGCCGGCCTCCGCGATGAAGAAAGACGATCGGCCTGACGGAATCGGGTTCAACGAAGGCCAATTCGTCGTCCTTGGCTGGCTGGTGCGCGGACCGCTGCGGTTCTTGCCCCACATATTGACCCCGCCCTGGGATCGGGAATCGTCGGCCTGGGTGCCCAGGAACATCATGGACCTGGCCAAGAAGCGACGCGCTACCAGGGAGAGGGCCGATCAGAACCGCATGACGGAAATAGAGCTGAATAAGCTCAATGGCAACGAGCCGGTGACCTACTCCTACAACGTGGATCAATCGAACGCCGCCGAGCGGCGGCTGACCGTCGAGAAGGCGCAGAACCTGACCAACCTTCTGCCGCTCTACGGCGTTGAGGCGCGACGACTGTACGTGAGAGATTGCCCCAATCTCAAGAGCCTCCAAGGCATTCAGGGCATGATGCCCTGCGAGATTGAGATCAGGAACTGCCCCTTGATAACCGACCTGCCCGAACTGCGAGGCATGGACCTGACTGACCTGCGGCTGGATGGCCTGCCGGACCTGAAGGACCTGGACGAATTGAAAGACATGCCGATTTCCTTCCTGTCTCTGAAAAACTCGCGATGCGACTTTCCCCTTGGGGAAGTCGTCAAGACGTTGCCGCTGAGAACCATCTGCCTGGAAGGCAAGGAGTGGAAAAACCTGTCCGAGCGCAAGGACCTGGTGGCCGCACTGAAAGAGAAGCCGACGCTGGTGGAAATCAAAGGCGCCAACCCCCGCGACGGGTTCGACAAGGCTTTGGTCGATGAAATCATCGACGCCTGTCGCGTCCTGCGGGAGAAGGCAAAGTAGCAGTCAAGAGATACGAGGGGGACAGAAAGAAGACGGGCAGCTTCTTCGTTGTCGGGGGATGTGATCTACAGTGACCGCCCGAAAAAGCAGCCTGTCCCCAATGGTCCTCAACGATGAAGTGGGCGCGGTTCATCAAGCGCCCCGTTCCCGCCACGGGGATACCGTATCATATACGGGGAGGTGAGCGTACTGGCGAATCCCCGGAACCATGCTCTTTTCATCCAGAGCCCCGGCCCCGCAGGGGCAGGCGGGGCGACGGCGAATCCGGGATGGTTCATGGACTCGCCATCGCCCCCGGGGCTGGTAATGTTCTTGGCACATGCTGCCGCTCAGCGGCCCCTGATGCCGGCGATCAGGAGACCCGCGAGCATGATGCCCAGAAGAATAGTGCCCAGCCCGCCCAGCACCAGGCCGAAGATGGCGCGGCCCATTCCATGCCTGTCCGGATGCTTGTGTATGTCGCGGATTGCGAGAATCCCGCAGAGCACCGCCAGCGGGGCCGGAAGCAGGAGAACGGAGATCAGCCCAAGGTACCCGGCCGCGATAGCCCAGCCCGAGCGCCCCACGGGCAGCAGGAACCTCATGCCGGCATCGTCGCCGATGGATCGCGGCGGCACGGCGAAAGGCGGCGTGGCGCCGGGGGGCAATGCCGTGATGATCTGGCCGCAACCAACGCACGGCCCGCTCTGGCCGTAGTATTGTTCCGGCACAGCCGTCTGTTTACCACAATGAGGGCATGTGAAAGGGAAAGGCATATGTCTATCTCCACAAGCAGTTGACTTGGCCAAGCACCTTGCTTCCGCGACCGGTGGCAGAAGCATGCTTCAGGCATTAGGGCATCAAGGGTAGCCGGCTACCCCAAGCGACAAAACACGAGAAGCACCAACCAATCAGTATCACCACCAGTGCCAATTGAAGAAAGAGCAGCCAGTATTGCGGTTTGAATGCGTAGATGAGCGATGGCAGAAAGAGCACGGCCGCGAAGATGTAGTCGGCACTGGCACTGAGTACGGGGTTTTCATGGGAACACAGGAAGTGTGAACCACTAGTGTCCGGTTATAAATCAAATAATGACAATTGGTTATAAAGTGTGGTATTATCGTTGGTGTAATCCCAGTCGCAAAAGGCCTGTAAAATG
>Ga0315285_10002140_pt1 | contig 20649 bp, 14 predicted proteins | sample YL17G09_36_MG_FD_203698 | JGI IMG/M metagenome (GOLD analysis project Ga0315285, IMG submission 203698) | Sediment microbial communities from Yellowstone Lake, YNP, Wyoming, USA - YL17G09_36 | ecosystem: Environmental > Aquatic > Freshwater > Lake > Sediment | place: USA: Wyoming | collected...
TCGGCGGGGTCGATCACCTCGTCCAGGTAGCCGAGCGAGGCCGCCTGGTAGGGGTTGGCGAATTTTTCGCGGTAGTCGTCGGTCAGCTTCTTCTTGGCCTCGGTCTTGTTCTCGGCCTTCTCCAGCTCCTTCCGGAAGACGATGTTGACCGCCCCGTCCGGACCCATCACCGCGATCTCGGCGGTGGGGTAGGCGAGGTTGACGTCGCCCCGGAAATGCTTGGAGCTCATCGCGCAGTAGGCGCCCCCGTAGGCCTTGCGGGTGATGATGGTCAGCTTTGGCACGGTGGCCTCGCAGTAGGCGTAGATCAGCTTGGCGCCGTTCCGGATGATCCCGCCGTATTCCTGGTTGGTCCCGGGCAGGTAGCCGGGCACGTCCACCAGGGTCAGAATCGGGATGTTGAAGCAGTCGCAGAAACGGATGAAGCGGGAGGCCTTGATCGAGGCGTTGATGTCGATGCAGCCGGCGTAGAAGTTGGGCTGGTTGGCGATGATCCCGATCGGCCGGCCGGCCAGGCGGGCGAAGCCCACCACCATGTTCTTGGCGAAATGCTCGTGCACCTCAAGGAAGTAGCTCTGGTCCACCACCGGGCGGATGATGTCCTTGATGTCGTAGCTTTTGCTCGGGTCTTCCGGCACGACGCTGCGGAGGTTGGGATCGATCCGGTTCGAGTCGTCCCCGGTGTCCTTGATCGGGGGATCGCTCATGTTGTTCGAGGGGAAGAAGGAGAGAAGCTCCCGGATCAGCTTGAGGGTGGCGGTGTCGTCCCCGGAGGAGAAGTGGGCCACCCCGGAGGTGGCGTTGTGGGTCATCGGCCCGCCCAGCTGCTCCTTGGTCACGTCCTCGTGAGTCGAGGCCTTGACCACCTCGGGCCCGGTGATGAACATGTAGCTCGCCCCGGACATGAGGATGAAGTCGGTCAGGGCCGGGGAGTAGACCGCGCCCCCGGCGCAGGGCCCCATGATCGCGGTGATCTGGGGGATCACCCCGCTGGCCATCACGTTCCGGAAGAAGATGTCGGCGTAGCCGCCCAGGCTGGTCACGCCTTCCTGGATCCGGGCCCCGCCGGAATCGTTGATCCCGATCACCGGGGCCCCGGCCTTTATCCCCGCTTCCATGATCTTGCAGATCTTCTTGGCGAAGGCCTCGCCCAGGGAGCCGCCCAGGACGGTGAAATCCTGGGAGAAGAGGAAGACGGTCCGGCCGTCGACCTTGCCGTAGCCGGTGACCACGCCGTCGCCCAGGAACTTGGTCTTCTCCATCCCGAAATCGACGCAGCGGTGGGTGACCAGGCGGTCCACCTCGACGAAGGTTCCCGGGTCGAGCAGGGTGTCGATCCGCTCGCGGGCGGTGAGCTTGCCTTCCTGGTGCTGCTTGTCGGCCCGCTCTTTCCCGCCCCCGGCCATGGCTTCCCCGTTAAGTTTGTTCAATCTTTGGAGTGTTGCTGGCTCAGTCATTTTCCCTCCCGACGTTTAACGAATAGCTCAAAGCTGACAGCTGATGGCTGACAGCTTATTAATTAAGGCAAATAAATGATAACTTCAAAAATAAAATCGGCAATCCACAATCGTCAATCGTCAATTTGGCTACGGAATCTGCATCCCCCCGGAAACGTTGATCTCCTGGCCGGTGACAAAATCGCAGAGGCCGCTGGAGAAGAAGAGGACCACGTTGGCGATCTCCTGCGGGGTGCCGGGCCGCCCGAAGGGAATCCGGGCGATGGTGGCGTCCCGCTGGGCCTTGGGCACCCCGATGGTGCCGTCGGTATCCTCCTTGGGCTGGGTCAGCCGGGTGTCGGTGAAGCCGGGGGCCACCGCGTTCACGTTGATCTTGAACCGGCCCCATTCGGCGGCCACTTCCCGGGTGATTCCCACGTTGCCCATTTTCGCGGCGCAGTAGTTGATCTGGCCGGGGTTCCCGCGGATGGCGGCGGTGGAGTAGAAATTGACGATCTTGCGGTGGTATTTGACGTCGCCCTTCTCCTCGATTTCCTTCTTGGCCACGTCCCGCATGAAGGGGACCGTCGAGCGGATGCAATTGAAGGTCCCCCGCAGGTTCACGTCGATAACAAAATCCCACTGGTCATCGGTCATCTTGTGAATGACCGAGTCGCGGGTGATCCCGGCGTTGTTGACCAGAATGTCGAGCTTGCCGAACTTCTCGGCCGCGGTCTTCATCAGCGTGTCGGTGTACTTGGAATTGGTCACCGAACCGGTGGAAATCACCGCCCGTCCGGCCGCGATCTGGTCGCAGAGCTGCCGGGTTTCCTCGGCGGGGGCGTTGTCGATATCGTTGATCACCACGCAGGCCCCTTCCTTGACGAAGGTGAGGGCGATGGCCTGGCCGATCCCCCGGCCGGCCCCGGTAATTACGGCAACCCGATCATCTAAAAGTCCCATGGTTAAAGCCTCCTTTCAAAAAAAAGGTTCAAGGTTCAAGGTTCAAAGTTCAAAGCTCAAGGTTCAAAGTTCATAGAATTCATTCTGTTTGTTTAGTTTGTTTGGTTCGTTTGGTTTATTGGAATTTGTTTGGTAATTGGGATTTGGTAATTGGTGATTCTGCCCTTTGCCCTTTGCGCTATACGCTTTACGTTTCTTGCCTTTGACTGCGGTCGGCGGTCGGCGGTCCGCGGTCAGGGGCTACGCCCCTAGTCCCCCGGCGGTTCCAGCTCGCCCAGGGCCAGGGCCGCCAGCCCCCGCACCCTTGGCTCGGGATGATTGAGCATCTCGATCAGGGGTTTCTCGGCCAGGGGGTCCCCCAGCTTGCCCAGGGCGGAGAGGACCTGCTCCAGGACCTCCAGGTTCTTTTCGGAGAGGTGGGCCAGGAGGTAAGGGACGAGTTTCCGCGCCCCCTTCAGTCCGATCGTCTCCGCGGCCAGGGCGCGGATCACGACGCTCTGGTCCTCGAGAAGCTCAACCAGGACCTCATAGGTCTGCATCTCGTTCCGCTGGCGGAGCGCCCGGACGGCCGTGGCCCGCACGTCCTCCTCGGGACTTTTGGTCGCCTCGATGATGGCCCGGAGAGCCTTTTCCCCCGGGATGCGGGAGAGGGCGTAAACGGCCTTGACCCGGAGCTCCCGGTTTTTCCCTTCCTTCAGGTGGCCGATCCAGGTTTCCAGATCGCACTGGGATTCGATCTTCTCCAGGGCCCGGGAGGCGCATTTTTGCACCCCCGGGTTCTGGTCCTGTAAAAGCGGCATGATCAGCTCGCGCCGCCGATTCAGGGAATCTTTTGAGTTGGACATAACTTGCATATTATTATTAAAAAGTAATTAACTTTCAATATTAGGGGATGTTTCCAATTTTTAATAATATTTTATACTTTGGACTGCATCGGCTTGCCGATGCATTGCATTAGCAAGCTAATGCACTCCATAAAAAAAGAACAAAATTAAATCGAATCAAACAAATTCATTTTTTGTTGAATATTGGAATAGTTAAGTGAAAACTGGAAACACCCCTTATTAATGGTCGCCAGACCACTTTTACCTGTTTTTATCACCTATAGCTTGGGTATCTTAACCGGCTATTTCCTGGAAATCCCCCGTTTTTCCCCCCTTTACCTTCTCCTCATCCTGGCGCTGGCCCTGGGCTTGCTCGCGCTCAAGTGGCGCAAGCCGGCGCTGGTTTGTTTCGCGTTTTTATTTCTGGTCCTGGGCGTCGATGCCTCGCGCGGCCGCTTAACCCCCTCCGCCGGGGACCGGTTCCTTTCCGCCCGGGCCTGCGAGGAGGGAAAGTTGATCCTGGAGGGCCATGTTTCCGGGCTTCCCGAAAATTATCCCGACCATGTCCGTCTGCCGTTCCAGTCCCAGTTCCTGGCGGAGCGGGACCGACTTTTCCCGGTCACCTCCAGCCTTTTGCTAAACGTGCCCGCCCCGGCCCCCGCTTTCCGGGTGGGGGACCGGGTGCGCCTGAAGGCTTCCCTTCATCCGCCCCGGGGTTTCGGGAACCCGGGTTCTTTTGATTCCGGCCGCTACCTCGCCCGCCAGGGGGTTTTCCTGGTCGGCAATGTCGCGGACGCGGGCGAGATCGTCCGCCGGGAAGGCCGGGGCGGCCATCCCGGGCTGAACCGGGTCCAGGATATCCGCCAGCGGATGGCGGACTTCATGGATACCGGCGGTTACGGGGAGTCCGGGGAGATTTTAAAGGCCCTGGTGGTGGGGGTGCGGGCGGGGCTCCCGGATGATTTGTGGAAGGATTTTTCCCGGACCGGGACCGTCCACCTCCTCTCCATCTCGGGCCTGCATTTCGCGATCGTGGCCGCGATTTTCTTTTTCCTGGTTCGTTTCCTGCTCTCCCGCTCGTCCTACCTTCTGCTCCGGTTCAACCTCTTCCGGGTCTCGGCCTGGATCTCCATCGCCCCCGTGATTTTTTACGTCCTGGTGGCCGGGGCCAATATTCCCACCCTCCGGTCCGCGATCATGATCCTGGCTTACCAGACGGCCGTGATCTTCGGCCGGGAGCGCGACGTCTACTCGGCCCTGCTCCTGGCCGCGTTTCTGATCGTGGTCATTTTTCCCCTTTCCCTCCTGGAGGTTTCTTTCGCGCTTTCCTTCGGCTCGGTCCTGGCGATTCTCTACCTGACCCCGCGGCTGGCGGAGTTTTTCAAATCCGATCCCGATCTCCTCTATCTCCTGGAGCCCTCCCGCTTCCGCCGGTTGGTGGGCCGGGTCGGCACCCTGGCCCTGGTTTCGCTGGCCGCCTCCCTGGGCACGGTTCCGCTCGTGGCCCGCTACTTCAACCTTGTTTCCCTGGTCAGCGTCCCGGCCAACCTGGTCCTGGTCCCCTGGCTTTCCTTTCTTTCCCTGCCCCTCGGTCTCCTGGGGGGTTTTCTGCACTTTATCCTTCCCGGAGCGGCCCGCTTCATCCTGGATGTATCCGCCTGGATCACCGGGCTTTCCCTCGGGGTGGTCCGGTTTTTCAGCCATCTCCCCGGGGCCTGGTTCCGGGTGACCACCCCCACGCTCCTGGAGGTCGGCCTCCTTTATCTCGCGGTCCTGGCCTTCGCCAACCTGAAGCGGTCGAGGTGGGCGGGGGCGGTGCTCCCGGCGGCGCTGGCGCTCCTGGCCCTCGACCAGGCTTACTGGACGGTCAAGCCCCGCTTCGAGCGCGATCTCCGGGTGACCGTCCTGGATGTCGGCCGGGGGGACGCGGTTCTTCTCGAACTGCCCCGGGGCCAGCGGATCCTTCTCGACGGCGGGGGTTTCGAGGAAAGCGATTTCGACCCGGGGGAGAAGATCGTGGCCCCCTTCCTCTGGGCGAAGAAAATCCGGCGGCTGGATTACCTGATCAATTCCCACCCGCATTTCGACCACTTCGGCGGGCTCCGGTTCATCCTGCGGGAGTTTTCCGTCGGGGAGGTCTGGAAAAACCCGCAGGACAGCTTCTACCGGGAATACCGGGAATTTCTGGGAATCATCCGGGACCGGAAGCTCCCGCTCCGGATCATGGACGCCGCCTCCCCGGGAGTGGAGATCGGCGGCGTGAGGTTCGAGTTTCTGAACCCGCCCGCGCCGGGATCGGAGGAGGCGGAGCTCCTGGGACCCGACCAGAATGAGAATTCCCTCGTGATCAGGTTAAGCTTTGGCGAAACGCGTATCCTTCTCCCCGCGGATATCATGGCGAAAGCGGAAGCACGGTTGGTAGCGGGCAGGTATGACGTTGCCGCCCAGGTGCTCAAGGTTCCCCACCACGGGGGGAAGACCTCGAGCACCCCGGGGTTCCTGGCCGCCGTCCACCCCCAGGCGGCGGTGATCACCACCGGCCCGGAAAACGGCATCCGCCACGTGAGCCTCGAGGTGCTGGAACGCTACCGGGCCGTTGGAGCCCGGGTTTACCGGACCAGCCGCGACGGGGCGGTGACGATCCGGAGCAACGGCAGAAGGATCACGATCGAAACCTTCAAAGCGGGGGAAAAGCGTCCATAGTGTTCCTTGTGTCTATTGTGTCCATTGTGTCAATACGGAATTTATGGAGTTAATGAACTGCTTTTTTCTTTGGACGCGACGAACTCAATGGACTCTATAAACTCAATGGACCATTTTTGTTTCTTTCGACTCTATGGACACTATGGACCCAATAGACCCGACGGACATTTATAATTTTGAAGATGGTGCCGGGAGAGGGATTCGAACCCTCACAGTGGGTGACCACCGGGGGATTTTGAGTCCCCTGCGTCTACCAGCTCCGCCATCCCGGCTTCAGGTTCGTATTAAATTTATTAGCATACTTAAGACGGGAAAGCGAGACGGTGCGCGATAGGTGATAACGACCACCGACCGCCGTCCGCTAACTTGAAATCCAAATTTCAAAATCCAAGGTTCGGAATAAGTTCAAAGTTCAAAATCTCCCTCGACCCCGATGGGGGTCTCAGGACAAGTACCCCAGAGGGGCAAATGACAAAATAATGCCAAAGTTCAAATGAACCCCCCCAAAACCCAAAAGCAAAATCGGATTTATGATTTTTTTGTTTTTTGAACTTTACTTGCCCTTCGGTCCCGAGTAAATACTCAGGGTCGAGGGAAACTTTGGATTTAAGCATTTGAACTTTTGGGTTAGATATTTATTTGGCATTTGAACTTTTGACTTTCACCTTTCACCTTTCACCCTTCACCCTTCACCGGTTTGCTGCTCTTTGCTCCACTTGTCCCGAGTTATACGAGGGATGCCCCATCACCTTTCACCCATCACCTATGACCTGCGGCCTATTTCGCCCGCTAATCATAGCATTAATTAATGAAGAGACGATCAGGATTTTGGCGGGAAAAGCCAATTTTTTCAAGCGGGACGGGGGGTTAGAGCCGAAAGTGTATAATTAACAATATATTGTGTTTTACTATTTGCAAAATACAATATCCAGTATTATAATCGGGGGCAAATAATATTAAGAGGGGGAATAAATGCGTCTGAAAAAGATCGAATTGAACGGGTTTAAGTCCTTTCCCGACCGCACCGTGATCCAGTTGGAAAGCGGGATCACGGCCCTGGTCGGCCCGAACGGCTGCGGGAAAAGCAACATCATAGACGCGATCCGCTGGTGCATGGGGGAGACCAATACCCGGAAGCTCCGGGCCGGTCTTCTCGAGGATCTGATTTTCCAGAGCGGGAACGGGCGCAAGCCGGAGAGCATGGCCGAGGTGGTCCTGTATCTCTCCCCGGAGAACGGGGGTTTCCCCGCCGCTTTTTCCGGCGAGGAAGAGCTGACCGTCCGGCGGAGGATTTTCCGGGACGGGACGAGCGAATACACCCTCAACGGTTCCGCCTGCCGCCTGCGCGACATCTCCGAGATTTTCATGGACTCGGGTTCCGGCTCCCGGGCCTACTCCCTGATCGAGCAGGGGGAGGTGACCAACCTGATTGACGCCCGGCCGGAGGATCGGCGGGTGTTCATCGAGCAGGTCGCCGGGATCGGCAAGTATCGCAGCCGGATCCAGGAAGCCACCCGGCGGATGGAAGAAACCCGGGCCAACCTGGAGCGGGTCGGGGACCTCCTCCGCGAGATCAAGCGCAACATGAAGCTCCTGGAGGTCCAGGCCGGGAAGGCCGAGGAGGGCCGGAAGATCCGGGAGGAATTGTTGGGGCTCGGGCTCTCCCTGGACGCGGAGACCTGGCGCGGGCTTTCCGCCCGCCTGCAGGAAACCGAGACCGCGCGCGCGGCCGCCGAGGACGAGGAGGCCCGGGTGGCCGCCGAGCTGTCCGGGGAAGAAGCGGCGGAATCCGAGCTGGTCCAGAAACTGCAAAAAATTTCCGAAACTCTCGAGCGGGCCCGCTGCGAGGAGGAAGAAACCCGGAACCGGATCCGGGCCCGGGAGACGGAATTCTCGATCCTCACCGGGCAGGACGAAAACCTGGACCGGGAGATCCTCCATTGCCGGGAGGAGATTGCGGCCTGGCAGGGCAAGCAGGCCGAGCTGGAGCGGGAGCTGGAGGAAAAGCGCCGGGCCCGGGAGGAACTGGAGCGGGAACTTTCCCGGCGGAGCGAGGAGCTGGCCCGGAACGAGGCCCGGCAGGCCGAGCAGCGGGAAAAGCTCCGCGAACTCGAGCGGCTCCGGGAGGAACGAAAAACTTTGCTGTCCGAGCTGATCCGGGAGGAAGCCCTGCTTTCCCATAAGGAGGACCAGGTCGCGGAGCGGATCCGCCTGGCCGGGGAACAAAGAGAAAAAAGCGAGCGCGAGCGGCAGGAGGTTCTCACCGGGCAGGGCATGCTCGAGGCGCGCCGGGTTCAGTTCCAGCAGCTCGAGCTGGCCCTGAAGGCGGAAGAGGTCCGGCTCGAGCAGAACCGCGAACAGCTTTTGTCCGAAAGGGAAGTGAATGCCCGCGAACAACAGCGCTGGCGGGAGGAGATCTCGCGGGCGGAGGAAGAAATGATTTCCCTCCGGGCTACCCTCGAGGTGCTCCGGGAGGAAGGCGATCTCCCCGATTCCGCCGGGAGCGCCGCCGGCCCCGGCGTCCCGCGCCTGGAAGAGGTGCTCGAAGTGGAGACGGGGGCGGAGATGGCGGTTGAGGCCTGCCTGGCGGAAAGGCTTTCCGGGCGACTCGTCCCGGATCTGGAAGCGGGGATCTCGGCGGCCCAGGGGCTGGCGGCCGAGGCTGCTCCCCGCCAGATTTTCCTGCCTCGGAATCCGCGCCCGGGTCCCTCCGGGGCCGCCCATGAATGCCCGGCCCCGGCGGTGCCGCTCTTAAGCAAGGTTCGCTTCCCCGAGGAGTACCGGCCGCTGGCCGAGCTGCTCTTCCGGGAGGTTTTTCTCGTTCCGAGCCTGGCCGACGCCCCCGCGGTTTTCTCCGGGAACGGCCACTCCCTGGTGCTGGTCACCCCCGGCGGGGAAATGGCCCTGGGTTCCGGGGAGGTCCGGGGAGGCCGGATGAAAGCCGAGGAAAGCCGGCTGATCCGCCTCCGGAAGATCCGCGAGCTCACCCAGAACCTGGAAGGGGTGGAAGGCCGCCTGTCCGTTTTCCGGAGCCGGCTGGCCGGGATCGGGCAGAAAGGCGGGGAACTCGGGCAGGAGCTGGAAAAACTGACCTCGACCCTGCAGGAGCAGAAAGTGAATTTCGCCCGGCGCGAAAATGAGGGGGACCTCCTCCGGGCGGAGTTTTCCCGCCTGGAGCGGAGGCGGGAGTTCCTGGAACTCGAGCTTTCCGGGTTGGAGCGGGAGATCTCCGCGCTGCATTCCGAGGGTGAAGGCATCCGGGGCCGGCGGGAAGAAATGGCCCGGCAGAAGGCCGGCGGGGAAGAAGACCTCGCCCGCGGGGAAGAAGAGCTGAAAAGGGTCCGGCGGGAATGCGAGGAGAGGGACACGGAACTTTCCGGCCAGAGGATCTCCGCGGCCGCCCTGCAGGAAAGGCTGGCCGGATGGGAGAACGTCGTGAACCGGATGACCGCCGAGGTGCGGGAGCTCCTGGCCGAGGCCGAGTCCCGCCGGCAGGCGATCCTGGCCGCCGAGGAGCAGGTCGGGAAAAACCGGGCCCGCCGGGAAAAAATCCAGGGGGAGCTCGGGACCCTGTTCCAGGGCCGGGAGGAGATCCAGAAGCTGATCCAGGAGCAGGATAAATATTACCAGGAGGAAACGGCCGGGCTCCGGAAGCGGCAGGAGAAAATCCGTACGCTCCGGCACGACCGCGACCGGGCCCAGACAAAATTGCAGGAGTTCCGGGGCGTCGAATCCGGGCTCCGGGTCGAGCTGGAAGGGGTCACCACCCGGATCCGCGAGCGCTATGACCGCGAGCCGGCCCCGGACCTTTCCACCCCCTTCGACGGGCAGGAGCGGGGCGAGCGGGAAAGGCGGAAAGCCGAGCTCAAGCAGAAGCTCGACGACTTGGGCGAGATCAACCCCGGCGCCCTCAAGCTCTTTGAGGAGGAAAAGGAGCGCTTCGAATTCCTGAACCGGCAGCGGGAGGACCTCCTGGGTTCCCTCTCGCGGCTCTCGCGGGCGATTGTCCGGATGGACAAGACCTCGCGGGAAAGACTCCTCCAGGCCTACACCGAGGTGAACCGGAGCTTCAAGGAGGTTTTCCCCCGGCTCTTCGACGGCGGGGAAGGCGAGCTGGTCTGGGTCGGCGAGGATCCCCTCGAAGCGGGGGTGGAAATCATCGCCCATCCCCTGGGGAAGAGGCCCCGGTCGCTCTCGCTCCTTTCCGGAGGGGAAAAGGCCCTGGCCTCGGTAGCTTTTCTGATCGCCTGTTTCCTGGCCCATCCCTCGCCCTTCTGCATCCTGGACGAGGTGGACGCCCCGCTCGACGAGGCCAACATCTCCCGGTTCAACAACCTGGTGCGCGAGCTGGCCGGGCAGTCCCAGTTCATCCTGATCACCCACAACCGCCGGACCATGGAAATGGCCGACGTTCTTTACGGGGTTACCATGGAAGAGCCCGGCATCTCCAAGCTGATCTCGGTCAAACTGAACTGATCAACTGATCCATAATTGACAATTGTAGATTGACGATTGACGATTGGAAAAACATCTTCGTAAAATGCGGATTTACTATTAAGGATTTATTTGATTTTCAATTTACAATCGTAAATCGTCAATCCTAATTTTTTTCTGGTTTTCATTCGTCATTCGTAAATTCGCTTTCATTTTTTTTGATCTCTCTGGTTCGTTTGGTTTTCACTCGTCATTCGTCACTCGTCACTCGTCATTCGTAAATTCGCTTTTCCTTTACGCTCAACATTTCCCGCTATACGCTATATGCCAGTCGGGCGTAAACAAACTTTGCCGAGGATAAGAAGATGGGCTTCTGGGATGGACTGAGCAAGACCCGGGATAAGCTGAAGCAGGGGTTCGCCGGCCTTTTCCGCTCCGAAAAGGAGGGGGCGACTTACGATCTCAAGTCCCTCGAGGAAATCCTGCTCCAGGCTGACTTCGGACCCCGGACCACCACCCAGCTGCTGGCGCAGGTCGGGGGGAGCCGCGACCTGGCCGCCGACCTGAAAAATCAGATCATCCGGATCTTGACCCTGCCGCCCCCCCCCGCCCCGGCCCGGAAAGAGGGTGATCCCCTGGTGATTTTCCTGGTGGGGGTGAACGGGGTGGGGAAGACCACGACCATCGGCAAACTGGCTTACCGCTACCGGCAACAGGGGGAAAAAGTGATCCTGGCGGCCGGCGACACCTACCGGGCGGCGGCGAGCGACCAGCTCCAGATCTGGGCGGAGCGGGCCGGGGTGGACATCATCACCCACAACCCCGGCGGCGATCCGGCCGCCGTGATTTTCGACGCCCTCAAGGCGGCCCGGGCCCGGAAGGCCGGGGTGATGATCGCCGACACCGCCGGCCGTCTCCACACCCGCGCCCAGTTGATGGACGAGCTCAAGAAACTCAGGCGGATCGCGGGCCGCGAGGTGCCCGGCGCTCCCCACGAGGTTTTCCTGGTCCTGGACGCCACCCTCGGGCAGAACTCTCTGGTTCAGGCCCGGGTTTTCCTGGAGGTGGCGGGGGTGACGGGGGTGATCCTGGCCAAGCTCGACGGGACGGCCAAGGGCGGGATGGCGGTGGCGGTGGCCGACGAATTGAAAATCCCCATCCGCTACGCCGGGATGGGCGAGCGCCTCGAAGACCTGGCCGAATTCTCCCCGGAAGAATTCGCCCGGGCGCTGATTCCGGACCAGGGGAACCCGGAACAACCGGCCGCGCAACCATAAACCCGGGCGGGGGTCATAAATAGGTGAAAGGTCAAAGGGCAGAGAGCAGAGAGAAGGAAATCAGGTTATCAGGGAATCAGGAAGTGGAAATCGGGATATCAGGTTATCGGGTGACCAAAGAAACGTCGAGAGAAAAGCTGGAAGCTAGGACGCTGGGAAGCTGGTAACCCGAAACCTATTACCTATGACCCATAACCCATCGCCTTCTTTTACGGCGGTCGGCCGTCGGCGGTCAGCTGTCTCCTTTATCTTTACTGTGGTCTGCGGTCTGTGGTCTGCGGTCGTCATTTGCCCCTTGCGCTTTGTCCTTTGCGCTCTGCTCCTGATCTTTTGCCCTGTCCGCGCCCGGGCCGCGGATTGGTCCGGTTCGGTGGATGCCTCTTTCCGATTATTTGACCAGGATCATCTCGATGAGCTGGTTTCCACCTCCCCGGCCAACCGCTTTTATTTCGCCCCGCCCGCCCAGAACGGGTTTGACGCCTACGCCGTCCTCCGGCCCGCGGTGAAACTCCGCCTGGGGTTCCTGGAGGCGGGCCTGGGACTGGATACCGGCGATATTTCTTACCATGCCATCGATGACGGCCAGCTGGCGGACCGGGCGAAAAACACCTACTTTCTCGAGCGGGCCGAATTCCAGGCCTTTCTTTTCCACTCGGGCTGGCTTTCCCTGCGCGGCGGCTTCTGGCCGGTGAATTCCGCCTCGGGTTACCTGGTGAGTTATTCCCTCCTCGGGTTCGAGGCGGAGGGCGATCTCGATATCCCGCTCGCTTTTCCCCTGAACTTCTGGATCCGGGGGAACAAGGTGGACCCGGAGAAATTTTTCGATCCGGACCAGAAGTGCTTTCTCGTCGAGGGCGGGGCCGGGTATGCCCTGGGGAGGAAGGGCAGGTTGAAGGTTTTTTACGACTACTTCTCCGATCCGGACAATTTTTTCAAGGATCTCCTGAACCCGATCCTGGAGCGGGCCCTGACCCAGCGTTTCGGGGAGGCCTACCGGCAGTTGCTGGAGGGTTTCGGCGGGGTGATCAAGGAAAGCTCGGACCGGCTTCATTACCTGGGGGCCTCGGTCGAGAAGGAGATCGGGGCCTTTTCGGGCCGGGGCATTTTGATTTACCAGTTCGGGGAGATGGACCTTTCCGGGGAGGTTCCCCGGCTCCGGCAGGCGCCGCTGGAATTTTCGGAGCAGGTACCCATCCGGGGCGAGCTCCTGGACATTTCCCTGGGGCTCCGGCCCCACCGGAAGATCCGGCTGGAGGGAGGAATTTTTTGGAGCTCGGGCGACGGTTTCCGGAAACTGAAGCCGGAACAGGCCGGGGCGGGCCTGGAAATCAACGGGTTCTTTTCCATCCTTCCCCAGATCACCAAAACCAATCTCTTTTTTAACGGGGGCATCTCCGAGAATCTTTTCACCGGCGCGGCCCAGGCCTCCGGGATCGACGGGCACGGGGTCATGGCTCCCGTCATTTCCGCCTCGCTCGACCCCCTCCGGAGGCTTTCGCTGGATTTCACCGGGGCGCTTCTCCTGGCCCAGGAAGGACGGGTCAACGGCGGTTCCCGCTACGGGGAGGAGTTTGACCTCACCCTCTCCTACCGGCCGCTCCGGGAGCTCTCCGGACTGTTCGAAGGCGACATCCTTTTCCCGGGAGACTTTTTCCCCGCGGGCAGTGACCCGGTCTGGCGCCTCTCCGCCGGCGCGGACTACAGGTTTGAATTTTAAGGCGGGCAGGTTTATAAAGATCAGACCAGGGGTTACCCTCGAAGCTACTGTATGCGGTGAGACAGTCGCAGTCGTTTTAAATGCCAAATATCAAAGCCCAAAGTTCAAATAAAGTTCATAAAACAAAAAAAATCACAAATCCGATTTTGCTTTTCGTTTTTGGGGGAATTCATTTGAACTTGGCCTCCGGCCCAGTAGGGCCTACGGCCCGGAGGGAACTTTGGCATTAATTTGGCATTTGCCCCTCTGGGGTACTTGTCCTAAGACCCCCATCAGGGTCGAGGGAGATTTTGAACTTTGAACTTGATTCATCCATCCGAGTTTACGAGGGAGTGAAACCAATCTTCCGGGACCGGGTTAGTAATGGCAGAAGCTAAAGACGATCCGGGAGCCGAGCTCTTTCTCCGGGTGAGCCGGGGAGACGAGGCGGCCTTTTCGGAACTGTTCAAAATGTACGCGAAACCGATGGTGAATTACTCCTACCGTTATCTCGGGAACTGGCACGACGCCGAGGAAGCCGCCCAGGAAATCTTTCTCCGGCTTTACCGGATGGCGCCCCGCTACGAACGGCGGGCCTCGTTTAAAACCTTCATCTACCGGGTAGCCACCAACATCCTGCGGAACTGGCTCCGGGATCATGCCCGGGACCGGGAGACCGGCTCCCTGGTTCTAGTAGATGCCATCCCGGGGGTGGAGAGGGACCTGGATCAGGATCTCGATCATCAGGCGCTCCTGGCGCGGGTGGCCGGCGAGCTCCCCCGACTGCCCGAGCGGGAGCGGGCGGCACTGATCCTGGTCGCCCTGGAGGGCCATTCCTACGAGGAAGCGGCCGTGGTGATGGAAACCAGCTTCCGGGGGGTGAAGTCGCTGGTGCACCGGTCGCGGGAACGGATCAGGGAAGCGCTGAAAAGTGGTAGGCAGGAGATGGGAGATGGGAGATAGTAGGCAGTAAGCAGATAAACCAGATGAACTTTTTAACCGTGAACGTTGAACCGTGAACCTTGAACCTGATTAAGGAGTTCTTATGAATTGCCGCCAAGCCGAAAAGAACCTTTCCGCCTACCTGGATCGGGAATTGGAGCTCAAGGACGCCAAGGCGTTGGGGGCGCATCTCTCCGATTGCCCGCGGTGCCGGGAAAAACTGGCCGAACTGGAGAAGATTGAAAAGGCCATTTCGGCCTTTCCCGAACGGGACCCTTCGCCTTTCCTCTGGACCCGCGTGAAGGCCGGCGTCGAATCCGGGGCGGAGCCCGCGAAACCCCTGGCCCGGCCGGTCCTGGCCCGTTTCCGGCTGGCCCCGGTTCCGGTCCGTTGGGCGGGGATCGCGCTTTTCCTGGCGGTGATCCTGGGCGGGGTGGTATTTTCGCTGCGGAGAGAGGCGGAGCGGCCGCGGTCGGCCGGCCTCGAGATCGTAGTGGCCGAGAATCTCGATCTCCTGGAAAACTATGAGTTGATTCAAGATCTCGACATCCTGGAAAACTGGGAGGGAAAAAGTTAATGCGAGCAGGCTGGCTGAAATCTTTTCTCTTGGTTCTGCCGTTTTTCCTGGTCGGCTTCCTGCCCGGATGGGCTTCCAGCCCCGCTTCCAGCCCGGAGGGCTTCCAGGCCGGAGGGGAGGGGATCCCGTCCGGGTCATCTCCCGGGCAGCCCGAGCCCGCGGGCGGGACCACGGCGCCGTCGGGGGAAACCGCGGTTTCCCTCCCCCGGGTCTTGCCGGCCGGGAAACCGGAACGGCTCACCGCGGAAGAAAAAGAGATCCTTTCCCGGGTGGAGCTTCTGGAAAACCTGGAGCTTCTGGAAAACATAGAGCTTTTCGAGGACTTTCTCCTCGTGCTCAAGGAGGATGAGGAAGAATGAAAACTAAAACCCGCTTCCCGTGGTTTGTCTTCGGACTTTCCCTCGTTCTTTTCGGCGGGGGTTTCGTGAAAACCGCCTCTCCGGCCACGCTCGACCAGGTCCGGGGGGACGTGCAGGTCGTCCCCGCCCTCCGGGCTGGAGGCCCTCCGGGCTGGAAGCCGGACGGTAAGTCTGACGGTAAGCCCTCCGGGCTGGAAGCGGGGCGGCCGGTCTCGGCCGGGGCCGCGGTCAGCCCGGGTGAATCCGTCCGGGTGGGCCCGGATTCCCACGCCCGGCTCCAGCTTCCGGACGGGACCCAGGTCGAAATTTTCGCCCGGACCGAGCTCCTTTTTAATGAGGATCTCTCCGATCCGGACGCCCGGGGCCACCTGCTGGGCCTGATCTGGGGGCGGATCCTTTCCCGGGTGGTGCCGCGGAAGGAAGGGGGGGCGCCCTACAAAGTGGTCACCCCGGCCACGGTCTGCGGCGTGCGGGGGACGGAGTTCGTGGTGGCGGTGGCCGACGACGGGGAAACCCGGGTCGGCGTGGAGAAGGGCGAGGTGGAGGTGACCGGAACGGACGGGAGCGAGCGGCTCTCCGCGGGGACGGAAACCCGGGTCCTGGTGGGCCAGAGACCCCTGCGGCCGGTCCAGGCCCTGTTGGAAAAGATTGACTGGGAGGGCTGGATCAACGAGAGAAACCAGCGGCTCCGGGAAAAACTGGCCGAGCGGGTGGCCCTGCTCAACCAAACCGCCCGGGCCATGGACGCCCGGCTGGACCAGATAAACCGGCGCCTGCAGAAAGTAGAAGCGGACGCCCGCGAGCTCGCCCGGAAGAGACTGGAGGCCGGGGAGCAGGGCGACTGGGGCCGTTTCCAGGAGCTGGGCACCCAGCTGAAGACCAAGCTGGACGAGGGGGTGGAGGTCTGCGGGCTCGCGGCCGAGACGCAGGGAAGGCGGATCGTGGCTTTCACCTCCGGGGAGCGGGCGCTCCAGGGGGTCGCCGGCCCCGGGGTAAAACTGCAGGGCCGGCTCCAGAAACTGGCCGGTGACCTGGACGCCTTCCGCGTTTCGCTCGCGGAAAAGGCCAAGGCCGACCAGGAAGTTTACGGGAGGCGGATCCAGACCTTTCACGATCTCTTCCAGGATTACGGCCGGAAGGCCCAGGAGCTGCTCGGGAAAACCGGGACGGAACAGCAGCTCCTCGAGCGCTGGAACAAGCTTTCCCCGGAAAAGCAGGAGGAGCTGAAGCGGAAATACGAGCAGTGGAAGGGCCTTTCCGAGGAAACCCGGAAGAAGGTTCTCGACAACTGGGACCGCTTCCAGAAGATGAGCCAGTCCGAGCGGCGGGAGATTATGAAAAATCTCCGGGAATTTGAGCGCCTGGGCCTGGCGGAGAAGGTCCGGATCAAGGAGCATTTTGAGCACTGGCGCTCGCTCACCCCGGAACGCCGGGAGGAGATCAAACGTAAATTCCGGAAGTTCAAGGCCCTTTCCCCCGAGGAAAGGGAGGCCGTCCTGGAAAGAATCCGGGACCGGGGGCAATCAGGGCCGCGGCCGCCGGGACGGTAGCGGCCAGGAAAAGAAGGGTTGCTCGGTTGCTGGGTGGTTGGAAAAGAAAGTAGCAGGTAGCCGCAGGGACGATAATAAACGATTGGGTTATAGGTGATCTGGTCTATGAATGGCATCCTCCTTCGCTAAGACTACGAAGGACAAGTGGAGCAAAGGGCATAGAGCATAGCGTTAATAACATTTTCTGGTCTCTTTGGTTTTTCTAACAACCTAGTGTTATGTTATAGAAAGCCGCCCCCTACATAATCAAAACCAAGGATTTTGATCACTGTAAAGCCATTATTGAGACACTACACTAGCTACCTAGCCACCTTCTTTTTCTAGCTCTCTGCCCCCCGCGCTTCGCGCCTCTCTCGCTAACCCCTCCAAATATATGGTAATATTCGGTTCACTTTTCCTGATGGGAAAGAGCTGGCTCTCGACTTTTTGCCAAAGGAGGTTTGCTGATGCCGACCAAGATCGCGGTTATCGGGATGGGTTACGTGGGGGTGCCGATCGCGGCCTTGCTCGCGGATGTGGAGGGATACGATGTCACCGGCGTCCAGAGGCGCTCGGACCGTTCCGGCTGGAAGATCGAGGTCCTGAATTCCGGGAAGAGCTGTTTCGAGGGGCTGGAGCCCGGCCTGGACGAGCTCCTGGCCCGGGTGGTCAAGAAGGGGACCTTTCGGGTCACCGACGATTACCAGGCGCTCAAGGACGCGGAAATTATCCTGATTGACGTCCAGACCCCCACCGACGCCGACGATCACAGCCCCAGCTACGATTCGGTCAAGGACGTCTCCCGGCAGATCGGGAAATACCTGAGGCAGGGGGTGCTCCTGATTACCGAGTCCACCGTCGCCCCCGGGACCACCCAGCACGTCATCCGCCCGATCATCGAGACGGAATCCGGGAAGGTGGCCGGCCGGGATTTTCTTCTCGCCTATTCCTACGAGCGGGTGATGCCCGGCAAGCTGATCGAGTACATCGTGGACATGCCCCGCGTGGTCGGGGGGATCAACCGGGAGAGCGAGCTCAAGGCGGTGGAGATGTACAAGAAAATCGTGCGGAAGCCCGTTTTTTCGACCGACATCCTGACCGCCGAGGCCGCCAAGACCATGGAAAACGCCTACCGCGACGTCAACATCGCCTTCGCCAACGAGATGGCCCTGATCTGCGAGAGCCTGGGGATCGACGTCTGGGAAGTGCAGAAGCTCATCAACGCCCGCTCCGACCGGCACATGCACCTGCCCGGCGCCGGGGTGGGGGGCCACTGCCTGCCCAAGGATACCTGGCTCCTGCGCTACGGTTTGCGGGCCTACGGCCGGGAGCCTCTCGAGGCCGAGCTGATCAGCCTGGCCCGGGCCATCAACGACCACATGCCCCTGCACATGGCCGAGCTCGCCCGCCGCTCGATCGAGAGCCACGGGGGGAAGATGGAAAAGAGCAAGGTGGTGATCCTGGGGGTGGCCTATCTCGAGGATTCCGACGACACCCGCAACACCCCGGCCAGCTCCCTGGCCCTCGAGCTTTCGCGCCTGGGCTGCCAGGTGGTGGCGCACGACCCCTACGTCAAGGAACTGCCCGGGATCAAAATCCTGCCGGATCTTTACGAGGCCGCCCGGGGCGCCGACGCCCTGACCATCGTGACCAAGCACAAGGAATATTACCAGCTGGATTTTGTCCGGCTCAAACAGCTGATGCGGACGCCGGTGATCATTGACGGCCGCCGCATCGTCAACGCGGACGAAGCCAAGAAACACGGTTTTATCTTCAGCCTGCTGGGCCGGGGAAGATAAAGCGCCAAGCGTCCATAGTGTTCGTAGTGTCTATAGTGTCCATAGTGTCCATAGTGTCCATAGTGTCCGTAGTGTCCGTAGTGTCCATAGTGTTCGTAGTGTCCATAGTGTCCATAGTGTCCATAGTGTCCATAGTGTCCATAGTGTCCATAGTGTCCGTAGTGTCCATAGTGTCTATAGTGTCAAAAGAAAAGATTGAATGAAGATAGAACGATTCGAGGATCTGGATTGTTGGAAGGAAGCCAGGAAATTAGTTAATGAGGTTTATTCGTCCGTTAAACAAAGTACATCTTTTCAAAAAGATTTCCGTCTGGTTAGCCAAATTACCGACGCGGCAGTATCGAGCATGAGTAATATCGCGGAAGGATTTTCAAGAAAAACTGATAAGGAATTTATTCAATTTCTTTTTGTCGCGAAAGGCTCGGCTACGGAAGTGCAAAGCGAGGCTTATGTAGCCTTGGATCAGAATTACGTTTCCGAAGAAGATTTTAATAGAATTTATAAATTAGCTGAGAATGTTAATAAACTATGCAGTGGATTAATTACTTATTTAAAAAAATCAAATAAGAAAACTAAGTGATTCGACTCAATAGATTTATCCCGAAGGTTTTATCTGACGGACACAATAGACACAATGAACTCAATGGACACTATGGACACAATAGACCCTATGGACTGTTTTTGTGACACTATGGACACGATAGACCCAATGGACTCAATGGACCTTTCTTCGGAGCGGTCATGAAAATCCTGGTCACCGGCGGAGCCGGGTACATCGGTTCCCACACCATTAAAATGCTGGGCCGGAAACGGCACGAGATCTTGACCGTCGACAACCTCTCCACCGGCCACCGCGAGGCCGTTCTTTTCGGGGGTTTCGAAAAAGGCGACATCCGCGACCGGGCCTTCCTGGACCGGGTTTTTCCCGCCTTCCGCCCGGAGGCGCTGATCCACTTCGCCGCGAGCGCGGTGGTTCCCGAGTCGGTGGAGAACCCCCTCCTTTACTGGGAAAACAATATTTCCGGCACGGTCACCCTCCTGCAGGCGGCGGTCCGGCACCAGGTGAGGATGGCGGTGTTTTCCTCGAGCGCCGCGGTCTACGGCGAGCCCGAGCGGGTCCCGATCACCGAGGATCATCCCCAGCGGCCCGCCAATCCCTACGGAATGACCAAGCTGGTGGGGGAGCAGATCCTGGCCGATTGCGACCAGGCTTACGGGCTGAAATCGGTTTCCCTCCGCTATTTCAACGCCGCCGGCGTCGACCCGGAGGGGGAGTTGGGCGAGGACCGGGAGGTGGAGACCCACCTGATCCCGGTCGTCCTCAAGGCGGCCGCCCGGGTCAAGAGCGGGAAGGCCGCAGGCCCCGAGCATAGTCGAGGGGGCGGAGCCGTGGTCCGTATTTTCGGCAGTGACTATCCCACCCCGGACGGGACCTGCGTCCGCGATTACATCCACGTAAACGACCTGGCCCAGGCCCACATCCTGGCCCTGGAATGGCTCTCCCGGGAAAGGCGGAGCGAGGTCTTCAACCTGGGCAACGGCCGGGGCTACTCGGTCCGCCAGGTGGTGGAGGCGGCCCGCCGGGTCACGGGCGTTCGCATTCCCAGCCGGGACGAACCGCGCCGGCCCGGAGACCCGGCCGAGCTGGTCGCCGGCTCGGAGAAGATCCAGAAGGTCCTGGGCTGGAAGGCGGTTATTCCCGAGCTGGAAAAGATCATCGCCACCTCCTGGGGCTACTTTTCCAAGACCGCGGGATAGAATTTGTCCTTCCGCCCGCAGTCTAATACAATAAGTACTAATCGTGACAATAATTCGCCTGGAAGCATTAAAGGAAAGCTTAAAGTCAAAAGTTCAAATGCCCAAGCCCAAAGGTCAAATAAATGTCCAAAATAAAAGTTCAAATGCTTAAGTTCAAATCATATGTGTCCAAATTGGATTGTCTCCTCCGAAGAAAAACAGACCATGAGACCTGAATTTGAAAATCATTGATTTGGCCCCCTCTCCTCTCCGAGCCGTAGGCTCCTACGAGCCGGAGGCCCAACCCTCTCCCTCCCCGCCCTTGACGGGGCACGCGAGGGGAGAGGGAAAGGGTGAGGGTGAAAAAAAATAA
>Ga0315285_10002144_pt1 | contig 20634 bp, 31 predicted proteins | sample YL17G09_36_MG_FD_203698 | JGI IMG/M metagenome (GOLD analysis project Ga0315285, IMG submission 203698) | Sediment microbial communities from Yellowstone Lake, YNP, Wyoming, USA - YL17G09_36 | ecosystem: Environmental > Aquatic > Freshwater > Lake > Sediment | place: USA: Wyoming | collected...
ATACACGGTCTTACAGACTGAGCACGAATCAATCTTGATAATATAATAAACAAACAAACTATGAACATATTCTATTTAGACAAAGACCCTGACAAAGCGGCCACAATGATGTATAACAAGCACGTTGTGAAAATGATCTTAGAATCAGCGCAATTATTATGCACTGCACACCACGTATTAGATGGCGATGATGCAGATGTACCTTACAAGCCAACCCATAAAAATCATCCGTCAGCTATATGGGCACGAGAATCTGCTGACAATTACGCATGGCTATACTTTCACATGTTAGCGCTTGGCGATGAGTATACTAAACGTTACGGCAAAAAGCATCTAACTATAACAAAGTGTGAAGATGTACTAAGCAATGTACCCGGCGGTATGTTAAATATCGGTGCTACGCCAATGCCTCAATGTATGCCTGATGAATATAAAGTTCCCGGCGATAGTGTAACTGCTTACTGGAATTATTATGAAGCTGAAAAAGTTAATGTACGAAATAGTAACGAAGATATAAGAACAAGATCAAATTATGCAAGAAATTAAAGAAGCAGCGAGTATGAAAGTGTGGGCTAAACTATCTGCGATGATGGAAATAACCACTGATCCTAATGTCTATTGGAAAATGGATATAGAAAGACAAGCTCAGTTAAGAGAGCGAGACTTATTTGAACAAAAAGTATGGAGTTATATATTAGAATTAATAGAAAAAGATAATAGATTATGAAAGAATTAGAGGTATATAAAAGAAAAGCAGTATTCTGTCCTTTAAAAGATTATGAGGTTAATACAAAAGAGCATAGTTATGTTGAGGTAACCGAATGGCGTAATGGTGAAGGCATTGATATAAATGCTTACAACTATACCGATAGAAGCTTTTCAATAACCTATGGCGAATTTGATTTAATTAAAAAACTTGTTAAACAACTACAAAAATAAAATTATGAAAATTACAATAGAAAGTTACGGAAGAACACACTCAACAGAATTTGATCATGATGATCTGTCAATTACAGAATACGTAGATACATTCTATGCTCTGCTAATAGCGGTTACATTTCATCACAATACAATTATTAATGGATTCAAAGAATTCGTAGAAGATAAAGAATAATGATAGACGATATAAGAAAATGGTGGAATAGAGAATGGTCTTACTGGGAAATAGAATATTACGGCGATTGGAAAGTTATACTCAAAAGAACTTCTAATGATGGATTAATTGAATTTAAAAAAATATTAAAATGAAAATATGGCACATCTCCGATACTCACACGTATCACGACTTATTAAAAGTACCTAAAGGCATTGATATGGTAATACACTCTGGTGATTGTAGCAATCCTAGAGATCCATACACTAACGAACCTGAGGTTAGAGAATTCATTGACTGGTATAAAGAGTTATCACCTAAGTATAAAATATACGTAGCTGGTAACCATGATTCTAGCATTGAAAAGAAATTAGTAACTAAAAAAGATTTTGAAGACAACGGTATTATATACCTAGAAAATGATTATGTTACCATTGAAGGTATTAAAATATTTGGCTCGCCTTATACGCCTAACTTTGGCAATTGGTCTTTTATGAGAGACAGAAATAAACTTGACCGATTCTGGTGCAGTGCTATACACGATGATACCGATATTGTGGTTACTCACGGTCCTCCTAAGGGTATTATGGATAAAGCTGAAAATCGCGATCATCAAATGGAATGTTGTGGTGATAAATCTTTACTTAATAAAATATTAGAGGTTCAACCTGCATATCATTTATTTGGTCATATTCATAATAACGGAAGTATTGTTAATGCTGGGATGCAAAAGTTAAGTGTATGTGATACATTCTTTAGCAATGGATCAGTGGTAACTGATAGAAAATTTGGAAAATTAAGTAGTAACGGTAATACATTAGTAATATGAAAGAATTAACGTTATGCGGCTTGGTGTCTGTTATTTTGCCTTGCAGATGCTTCAATCCTTAGATAAAATTTATAGGCAAAATAATAGCACCAAACCGCTGTTAGTGGCTGGTGCGGTAAATTAAATATAAATGAAAAAAGTAAGAATAATTGAAAGAACAATGCCTGATGGTAGAGTAGAATTTACAATACAACAACGACACTTCTTGTTTTTTTGGTGGTGGGTAGATGCTTGGATGAATAATGATGTTTCAACAACAGATAGTTTTTCTACATTAGAAGAAGCACAAAAAAACTTATGCTATTTTGATGGAACGAAATGTCGTGAAGAAGTGGTGATGTAGCACTTGCCACTAACAAAATGCTAGTGTATTCCAAATACAAACTTCAACTGCGATAAGCGAAAAGAAAAAATGAACAAGTTTAAATTTAAAAGAAAATGAGTAAAATAAAACAAGGTCAAAAATTTATATGCATAAAAAATGTTACAATGCATGGTAGTAAAATAGAAGCTTATACAAAAGGATATATTTATAAATCTGAAATAGATTTTTGTATTACAAATAATCAAAATGAAGTAGACCATAGTTGGACTAATTATGACAAAGAAACAAAAAAACATTTTTTAAAAATTAAAAATAAATAGATTATGAAAGCAATATTAGAATTTAATTTGCCCGATGACCAAATGGAGTTTGATAGAGTGAACCGGGCAATGGATATGGCTTGTGCTTTGTTCGATATATTAAACCTACGTAAACGTTTATCAGGGCATTACGACGCATTCACTGACGAAAATATACCTGACGCTTATGATGCGCTATATAGAATGGCAGATGAAATAGCAGAGATACTTAACGACCATAATATAGTCATTGATAAATTGATAGATTAATGAAACCAATTCACAAGTTTAACAACGGACGCGGCGCGACATTATGTCATTGCTGCCGTAAAATTATAAACACCGGATTCACTCAAGCGTTATATTGCAGTGAAATATGCGAGCAAAAGCATACAGTGAAAAAATATTATGATCAGATGGATAAAGAAGTTCACCAGAACAACAGTAATCTAAACAAATAGACTTACAGAACGAACACGAATAACAATTGATAATGTTAATATAAATAAATAAACAACTAAACATAATGGAAAAAATTAATGATCTTTTTGATGTACAAATAGCGAAAACTATAGATGCTTATCCAAGTATCTTTTCTAAAGACGACGTAATAACGTTGTTATCCAGTTTAAGAACTGAATCTCTGCATGCTATACACGAAATGTTACCACAGCCTGCAGCTTATCTTATTGACGAGGAAAAGTTCCAAGAATTCAACGCAGCCGTTAGAAGCAAGTTAGAAGACTTCTTAAATCGTACTAATACAGAAGTTATTGATTATGACTCTGCTGAGTTTAATGTTAACTATGACAACAGAATTGAGCTAGAAAACATTTGTCTTAACAACGATGCTATCACAGAAGAGTTAGATGATATATTATTAACCCAGTGGCAACTTGTCTACGGTGATCTTAAAACAGATGAATAATATGTCAGATGAAGATGTTGAGAAAATTGCATCAAGTGTGTTTCAAAAACTATTGGCGAAGCAAGAAGAATGGGACAAACACTATCATTATGCGTCTGATCGCCAGGCACTTATAGATCAAATTACTGCGCTGAATATAATTAAAGCGCAGTATATTGCGGATGAAAAATACGAACTAGTAATAGAAATAACAGGTAAAATAAAAGCGATAAGCGATGAACTTGCAAAAAATAATTAGGATGAGTAAAATAAAAGAATATATAATGGATATGAATGAAGAGAGATCCGAAGGAAAAATAATATATGAAACGTTGTATGGAACTTTTGAATATGAAAAGAGTGACGTAAGCTAATTAATATAATAAGTAACAGGCTAATGTCACAGTATCAAAGAAACTTAGAATACTTAAATAAAACAAGAGTGATATATAAACAATCTCCTATAAATGATAAACCAACTGAGAAGTTTGAATGGGGTGATTACTACGAAAATGGAACTGATGAATGTTATGATCTATTTAGAAGTAAAGCTAAGATTCCTACATATAAGTCTTTGAAATGGCATCTATATGTTTTATGGTATCTTAATACTTCTATGGATCAAGATCAGTTTGTTAATTTAGCTAAGTTTATTGCAAATAAGAATAACGGATTTGTTACCTTTAATGTTAATGAAACTTTACTACAAAGCATGATATACGATGTATCTCTTCAGGATCTAGAAACTCCACCGTTTAATAAGACTAGAAAGATTATATTCAATGACAAATGTAAATTGAGTTTAAGTGAAAAACTTTCTATTGTGGGACAGATGATTGGTAAAACTAAGAAAGTCTCTGAGAATGATATATATGATATGATGTTATATCTTAACGATGCTGGTGTAAAAATCACGGTTGTTAAGTTAGCTAATGAATTAGGATGTACAACTAGAACAATACATCGTAATATGAGTAATGAATTAAAAAAAGAAAAAGAACTATTAAACAAGAACCTATGACACTTAAAGAACAGGTTAGACCACATGCTCAATATTGGGATTGTTATAATGATGAACCATTAGAATATAATCATACCGGAAAGTTATTAAAAATAATACATTCGTTCACTATTGGATTTGGCGAATGGATGACAAGTGGAGTTGAGTTTATAGACGATACTGAAATAGGTAGAATATATGAGTATAAGCATAAAAAATATACAACAAAAGAACTATTAGAAATTTATAAAAAAGAAAACAAATTATGAGAACAAACATTTTAGAAACAGTAAAAGTAAATAGTGCGGCTATTAATGAAGTAAAATATGACGTTGAAAACGAAGCTCTACAAGTGGAATTTGTTAACAAAGCTAGGTATATATACAAGGAAGTACCTAAGCATGTGTTTAACGGTATTACAGATTCAGATTCAAAAGGTAAATTTATCAATCAATATATTGTTGGTAAATTCAAATATGAAGCTGTTCCATCAGCGCCATTAATTCAACATGGCAATGGTGCTATACACGTTACTCGCCTTGAAGTTATCAATCACGCTTCAAATAGCCATGCAATTGGTAGATTATTAACATTGTATAAATCTATGGGCGACTTTAATGAAATTGAATTGGATTACCAAGATGGTGGTAAAACTCTTAAAATATTTCTATCTTAGATGAAGAGTTATAATATACAAAACTATATCCGCTATAAGGAAGATATTAAACAAGCAATGAGTCGTATTGACGGTAAATTCTGGGACGAATATACTAGAGATGAATTGATTATTAAGTTTCTTCCTTTAGTGGAAAATATAGCTAAAAAGTTTTCTACTACAACACAAGCTTCTGGTGTATTAGATATTACAGATCTTATTCAAGCAGGATCCAAAGGGTTAATACAAGCTGTTGATAAAATTGAGTGGCCTACAATAACTGATTCTAATGATCCAGAAAAAACTATTAAGTCATTTCTATCAAAAAGAATTAAAGGCTCAATTAGAAGAGATATGGACATATATCGTGGCAGCATAAAACTTCCAGAACATAAGTTAATTGAAATGAGAAAGGACAATGGCCAAAGCCAAGAAATTGTGGCTATGTTTTTTAATTCAATATTCTTAAGTTTAGATGAGCAAATAAAAGATGACAATGACGATAATATGTTATACCAAATTCCTGACAAATCTGAAGGCTATAATATAGATCTTATGAATATCTACTTAACTGGATTGCTTAAGAAACATTTAGACCATCGTGAGTTTGAAGTTTTAAGATTAAGTTATGGATTAGACTGTGATAAACATTCTGCGATTACTATTGCTGAACTGTTAAATATTGAAGGTAATAGTGCTTATGTTAGAGTTTCAGAATTAAAAAAGCAAGCAATTAAGAAATTAGTTGACAACGTTGATCCCTCTCAAGTCCTTGATTACCTATAGTTTAAATGTAAATAGACTATAAAATACGTAACTATATAAATATAAATATTAAACAATTAAATCAAATATATGGCAGAAAAAAAAATGACGCTAAATGAAAAGTTAGCAATTATTCAAACAGAATTCAAATCTAAAAAGAGTAGATTCAATTCGTTTGGCAAGTACAATTTTAGGTCGGCAGAAGACATATTAGAAGCAACTAAACCGTTTTTATTAAGACTAGGAGTATCAGTAACGGTTACTGAAGAACTGATTGGATCAACACAGATGTTTCCTATATTGAAATCAACAGCCACAATATCTTGTGACTTGGACAGTATAAGTTCAACAGCAATTGTTGGAGTTGACTTAGATCAAAAAGGTATGCAAATGCCCCAGAAGTTTGGTTCAGCATCTAGTTATGGTAAAAAGTATGCTCTTGGTAATCTATTCTTAATTGACGATACACAAGATGCGGATCATGGTAAAGCAGATCCAAAACCTAAAGTTAAAATTGAATTAGGCACTGATACTTATAAGAAAGCAGAAGCTTATGTAAAAGATCAATCCACATTAGATGTAATACTAGCAAAGTATGATGTTGATCCTAAAGCAATAGATGCACTTAAGAAACTAATATAAGTATATGACTAAAGAAGAAATTTTAGAAAAGTTAAAAGATGATCAGCATTATTATGGAGAGTTTGGCCAACAGTTTTTAAGCAATTCAAACATATCAACTTTGTTATCTAACCCTTTACTATTAAAGGTAAAGAGTGAACCTAATGTTAACTTTGCTATTGGAGGTTACTTCCATACAATGATATTAGAACCTGACAAGTTAGACAAATACAAAGTAATAGACGCAACAACCCGTAATACTAATAAGTATAAAGAATTATCGGGCGGTGAAATATGCTTGTTGCAGCATGAGGTTGATAAGATAGAATTAATGCGGGACAAGATGATGTCCAATAAAATATGTGCTGGATTAATAAAAGGTTTTAATGTAGACTACGAAGTTCCTGGCATTGCAGAGATTAACAATGTAATGTGGAAAGGTAAAGCAGATATATTAAACCATGATGAAGGATTGATTATAGATTTGAAAACAACATCAGATATATCATCATTTCCATATTCAGCAAAGAAATACAACTACGATAGCCAAGCGTATATATATAGAAAGTTATTTGGGTATGACTTAATATTCATGGCTATAGACAAACAAACCAATCAGATCGGTATATTTGATTGTTCTGAAACATTCTTAAGGAGTGGTGAAGATAAAGTTATGAGAGCAATAGATGCTTATACATTATTTTACAAAACAGAAGACTTCGACCCGCAGCAACATCTACTGACGAAGACATTATAAAAACAAATATTAACACTTAAATTAAATCAAATGAAAAGAAGAACAATTGCAGCAGTAAAAACAAGATTATGTGACGTAACAGGTTTAGAAAGACCAGAGTCAGAATTTTATTCAAGACAATCACATTTAAAATCAGTGGATAGATTAAGAGCGGCATCAGGTGCTACTAAAAAACAAATCCAACGGTTTTATCAGCAGCTTACAGCATAAACACGAATGGCTATTGATAATAATAGTATAACAAATAACCTTATAAACAAATAAAACGAGAATTATGGCATCAATTATTAAATGTTCAATCAATTTAAACGAAATCCCTAAGCACAAAATTATTGACGGCAAGAAAGGAAAGTATTTACCAATTACAATTACAATCAACGATGAGGTTGATCAGTTTGGTAATCAAGGACCAGTAATGGTTGAACAATCAAAAGAAGAACGTGAGGCAAAAGCAGCTAAAGTTTATCTTGGAAATGTTAAAGTAGTATGGACTAATGGAACCAATGTTCCTGCAGCGCCAAGGCAAGATGGTGGTGGACAACAACCACAGCAAGTGAAACAACCAGCAATGGTTGAGGACGATTTACCGTTCTAGAATATACCAATGCTAACTGTTAGGCTGTAACGTACGAAAAAGGGTTTATAGTAAGGACAGCAAACCAGAAACCCTGATCTTGTACAAGCTCCGTAACTGATAACTCGGTAAGCTACAAGAAAGACACAGATTGGTATATAATGTACCTATAGCGCTTCCCGTAAGATCAGCCTTTAGGTCTTTTTTAGGTATAGGCGCAACAACTTCCTTTTTCAATAGAACGCAAGTGTCGTTAGGCGAGACCATCTCCGGAGAGGTTAAGTAACATCGCCTTTTATTTCGTGTGAGATAGCATCTCACCTGAGAACACACTTAACTAAGGTTATTTGTATTGACACGCACGGCAGCCGAAATTATACTAGTACTAACTAGGCAATGCGAATGATGAAGACCAGATACCTCACTCTGTGCGTAGGTAAATTTCAAAGCTGGTTAATAACCTTTTTTAGTTAGTTAAACCCCATTTATTGGGGTTTTTCTATCTATAATTAGTAACAACAAATAAAACAATAAATGCAAACAATAGAGATAAATGGTTTCTTGATTGACCAATTCAATCAATACAAACTTGAAGAGGGTAAAAGTCAAGGAATATGTCCTCTATGTTCCCCTGACAGAAAGCCTAAGAATGAAAAAGCAAAATGTGCAATGTATGACTGGGACAGAGGTATTGGAACTTGCATGAACTGTAGTAAGACTTTTCAACTGCATACTTACAAACGTAAAGGTTCATCTGAAAAAGTTTATACTAGACCACCGGAAATTGTAGCGTCTCCACCTAGTTCAAAAGTAGCTGACTGGTTTGCAGATCGTGGAATATCAAAACAAACATTGATAGATATAGGAGTTACTGAAGGCGTCGAATTCATGCCTCAGACTGGTAAGAACGAGAATGCTATACACTTTAATTATTTCATTGGCGATCAACTTATAAATATAAAATACAGAGATGGTAGAAAGAACTTTAAGCTGTATAAAGGCGCTGAAAAAGTTTTTTATAATATTAATAGTATTGTGGGTTTTGAGTATTGTATTATTGTTGAGGGAGAAATGGATGTGCTCGCGCTGCACGAGGCAGGGATAACAAATGCAATATCAGTTCCTAATGGTGCTACATTGAATACAAACAATTTAGAATACTTAGACAATTGCATCGATTATTTTGAAGACAAACAAAAGATAATAATAGCAGTTGATTCAGATGCTGCTGGACAAGCATTACAAGCTGAGTTAGTTAGACGATTAGGATCAGAAACTTGTTATATTGCAACTTTTGATAATTGTAAAGATGCAAATGAATATTTAATTAAATACGGTAAGGAAGCTTTATCTAATAGAATTAGTAGGGCTAAACCTGTGCCATTAGAAAATGTAACAACCTTTAGAGATATAGAAGATGAAGTCACGGATTTTGTGCGCAATGGGTTTAAACCTGGATTCCAGGTTGGCCTTGAGAATTTCGATAGTATTTTCTCTACTTATACGGGTCAGTTCATCACTGTTACTGGTATACCTAGTTCTGGAAAGTCTGACTTTGTTGACCAAATGGTTATAGGTTACAATGCCAACTATGGTTGGAAGACTGCTTATGCTTCGCCTGAGAACCACCCTACTTATCTGCATGCTCATAAGTTAATGAGGAAGACTTGGCAAGGCATGCCTGGTGTTGAAGATATTAAATCAGAAAAGTGGAATCAAGTAGCTGACCATGTTAATGATAATTATTTCTTTATTGATATGGAACGTTATACTTTAGAATCAGTACTACGTAAAGGCGCTGAACTAGTTAAACGTAAAGGAATTAAATGCTTAGTTATTGATCCATTTAATAAGGTAAGATCTGCAGACGCTTCTGGTGATGTTAATGTATATACATTAGAATACTTAAGTCAGATTGAAATCTTTGCTAAGAAGTATGATGTATTAGTTATGGTTGTAGCACATCCAACTAAGATGTATAAAGACAGTAGCGGTAAGATTGAAGAGCCTACTATGTACAACATTAAAGGCGGCGGCGAATGGTACGATGCATCATATCATGGATTATTAGTTCATAGAAACTACGAAGACAAAACTGTTAAAGTAAAAGTTCTTAAATGTAAGTTTCAAAACTTAGGTGAGAATGGCGCTGAATGCCATTTCAAATGGGAACCGGCCTCAGGTTGTTTCTTGCCCCACGTTCCAGCAGTAAGTTCAGACGATAAGATGCCTTGGGACTAAATGGGTAGTGGAACTAAAAAGAAAGGAGCTATAGACATGGGTAGTTATTCTTGCAAACTTAGTGAATGCGACGCTAGAGATTGGGGCATAAGAAATGGCATATACATTGCTCCGTTTGCTAAAAGCTCTGCTGAATGGTATATAACTATAAATGTTAATGGTAAGATAAGCACAAGTCCTGAAGCTTATGGCAAAGTAGAGATATGGAAACAAATATATAAATACTATCTTTATTATTACAATAAGTATACTAAGCAAGAAATAAAAGAAGAGCCTAAAGTAATAGAAAAACAAATTAAAAAAGAAAAAGTAATTAACAATAACCCAATATTATTTTGATATGCAGAAAAAAAATTATGAAGAACAATACAGACAAATCTTATTGGATTGTCTGGGCAGTAATACTGCTAGAAATGATAGAACTGGCGTCGGATCTCGCTCTATTTTTAATGCCTTATTAAGTATAAATGTTTCAAAGTATTTCCCTATTATAACTGGTAGAAGAATGTCGCAAAAGATATTTGATACGGAGTTTGAATGGTTTATGTCTGGTCAAACAAATATTAAAATCTTTAAAGACGCTGGAATAAAGATATGGGATGCTTGGGCAGATGAGAATGGAGATCTTGGACCTGTGTATGGGCATCAAATGCGCAATTTTAACAACCAAAATATAGATCAAATGCAAAACGTAATAAAATCATTAAGGACTGATCCAGATAGCCGTAGACACATCATATCATTATGGAATCCGGCCCAGCAAGATCAAATGGCATTACCCCCTTGTTATTTGTATTTTCAATTCTTTGTAGATAAAGGTAAACTTAATATGTTTGTTGTACAAAGATCTGGTGATCTATTTTTAGGCATACCTTATGACGTTGCTTTGTTTACTAGAATACTATTATATGTAGCTGATTATACAGGTTTAGACGCTAATGTTTTAGATATACAGATAGTAGATGCACATATATACAATAATCAATTAGAAGCCGTCCATGAATATCTTAAACAAGATAACTTTGAATTGCCTAAATATAAGTTAGATGGTAACCTACTAGAATTAATTGCATACAAACATGGACCAGTAATCACAGCGACAGTAGCTGTATAAGTAAACATTATGACAAAAACAATTTATTATTTGTATCACATTCCTGGTAAAAAGATTGGAGTGACACGTAATCTTAAAGATAGATTAACGATACAACAAGGGTATCAGACTGGAGAATACGAAGTTCTAGATTCAAGTGAAGATATAGATTATATATCAGATCGAGAGTTAGAACTTCAACTTATCTACGGTTATAAGATAGACAGACAATCATATAAGAATTTAATCAATAAACAAAAAAATAAAATGGTATTAAATGTAACAGAACAAACAACAACGTTTCCTTGTCCAGTTAATAAACTAAAGGGTAACTTGTTTGACAACTTAGGAATACAATTTAAAACAGGCTTTGGCAGTTATACGTTAACTCCAGTTATTGCAGAATGGATTGTAAAGAATGCTAATGTATCTATGTTCAATCCAGGTAGAACTTATGTATATAATAAAGCATTAGAAGAATTTGCTAAAACGTTAATAGAACCAAAAGCAAAAAGTAAAACAGAAGTTCCTAATGTATATGATTTAATTAGGAGATGGGCTCTTGAAAGAAATATATATGTAAAAGGCGATCCTAAAACTCAATTTATAAAGTTAATGGAAGAAGCTGGAGAATTAGGCAAAGCTATTCTTAAAAATGATAAAGAAGAATTTATTGATGCTATCGGAGATTGTATGGTTGTATTAACTAATCTTGCAGCATTAGAAGGATTAAAAGTTGAAGACTGTGTTGTATCAGCTTACAATGTAATTAAAGATCGTAAAGGCAAAATGGAAAATGGTACATTTGTTAAAGACGGCCCTTGGTTAGAAACAAAATGTGCTACTCAATTAAACACAACAACATTATAATGAGAAAAAAAGAAATTGAATTTAGAGATCCAGTAGTTGAATCAGTTGTAGATAAATTTGTAAGTAGATCAGATGTTGGCTTTGCAAAGTATGGTAAAACATTACGTGATGATAAGTCAGATTTATTTGCTTGGGTTAATCATTTGCAAGAAGAGTTAATGGATGCTGTGCTATACATGCAACGTTTAAAAGAAGAGTTAACTGATCTTGAACAAGAAGCAATGATTAAACGCGCTGAAGTTAATTATACAATAGTTGATGTCAAAAAAGACAAATACGGTAATTATAATTAATGAAAAAGATTAGCAGAAAGAAAGGCCCTGTAGTATCTAAAAAATGCACAATGGATGGCATTACCTTTGCTTCAGGTCTTGAAAAGTATATGTACAAAGTATTAAAAGAACACGATATAAAAGCACAATATGAATCACACACTTTTGAACTTGTCCCTAGTTTTCAATTTCCGAACAAAAGCTTTGAGAGACAATCCAATGGTAAAGGAGGCTTTGAGGACCGTGGCAACAAAAAAATACTTAACTTAAAATATACACCAGACTTCATTGGCAGAGACTTTATAATTGAAACAAAAGGTAGAGCCAATGAATCTTTTCCATTACGATGGAAGTTATTCAAGAAATGGATGCACGATAACAATGACACAAGAACATTATATAAACCACAAAATCAACCAGAATGCGACAAGACAGTTCAGTTAATCCTGCAGAATCGAGAAGGCTAGCATGGAAAAATTACGCTGAAAGGCAATTTGATAAATGGGTTAAATGGTCTTTCAATGTTAATGGTAAAGTTAAATACAAGGATATATTAAAAATGCGAGAAAAATATAAAATAGATGGCGAAAAACGAGGTTGGATCTAAAAAGATCAGGAATATAAGCAGACCAGGTATTCATGCAAAAACAAAAAATAGTAACAGTAAAACAAGTAAAAATTATGTTAAAAGATATGCAGGACAAGGAAGATAAATATTGGAGTTTAACAATTGGGTTTTACCCAGGAATTCTATTTGGAATAAGAACTTATGAGGAAGAAACGTATTCAACGCATGTTTTATACTTACCATTCGTAGATATTGCTTTTGAAATAGAAAAATAAAAATATATGGGATTATTTGATAAGAGATTAGAATACAAACCATTTGAATATCCCGACTATTACACAGAAGGCTGGCTCAAACAAGCGCAGGCTTTTTGGTTGCATACTGAAATAAGTATGTCAGGAGATTTAAAAGATTGGAATGAAAAATTAAATGAAAAAGAAAAGAACCTAGTAGGAAATATTCTACTGGGTTTTGCTCAAACAGAATGTGCAGTTTCAGATTATTGGACACAAAAGGTTGTTAGTTGGTTTCCTAAACACGAGATACAACAAATGGCTATGATGTTTGGATCACAAGAAACTATTCACGCTGTTGCTTATAGCTACTTAAATGAAACACTTGGACTTGAAGATTACAAAGCATTTTTACACGAGCCTGCAACGGCTGAAAGGTTTAACAACTTGGTTGGATATGAAGGTAACTCTCACACTGGGATTGCTAAGTCTCTTGCTGTGTTTAGTGCTTTCGCTGAAGGGGTTAGTCTTTATTCTGCTTTTGCTGTATTGTATTCTTTTCAAATGCGGAATTTATTAAAAGGCATCGGACAACAAATGAAGTGGAGTGTGCGGGACGAATCATTGCACAGTAAGATGGGTTGTAAGTTATTTCGCGATATGTGCAGAGAAAACACACAATTATTACACTTATGCAAAAAAGATATAATAGGAGCTGCTAATACGATGATAGAATTAGAAGTTGCTTATATTGATAAAATGTTTGAGATGGGTGATATTGAAGGTATTAAAGCAGTAGACTTAAAACATTTCATTAAGAAACGTACAAACGAGAAGTTAATGGAACTTGGCTACGTTGAATTAAAAGATCATTTTGCTTACGACAAAGATGCTGCAGCAAATTTAGATTGGTTTTACCATTTAACCGGAGGCCATACGCATACAGATTTTTTCGCAATACGATCTACGGATTATAGTAAAGCAGGCGAAGGGGAAGATTATGAAAATATTTGGTAATTAAAAAATAATAAAATGAAAGAACAATCATTAGTAGAAATGAAAAACAAAGTTGAAGCTCTATCAAGGGTAATGCAACAAATAATAAACGAAATAGTAAACTTAAGAGAATTATCCGTTGGTACTTTAGAAACATTAAAGAATATACCTGGTTATGACGATGCTATTGAAAAGCTAAAAGCAGATGTGATTACTAAATCAGACGAAAAAAAGCTAGAACTTGATGTGGAATAATGAATGGGTTAAAGGTATAGATTATCCCGCATGGGGTGATACAGATGTATACAAGAAAACAATAACAGGAGGTTACTTAATATTTGATGAATCGCCCGCAGATGCTTATTTGCGGGTTGCTAAAACAGTAGCGAGGCGTTTATACAAGCCAGAACTAGCTGAAAAGTTTTTTGAATACATTTGGAATGGTTGGCTATGTTTAGCCTCTCCAGTGTTGTCTAACACAGGCACAGATCGAGGATTGCCTATTAGTTGTTTTGGAATTGATGTTGCAGATAGTATTCAAGATATTGGTACTAAAAATTTAGAGATGATGCTACTCGCTAAGCACGGCGGTGGAGTTGGTATCGGTATTAATCAAATTAGACCCGCTGGCGCTAAAATAACAGGTAATGGAACATCAGACGGAGTCGTGCCATTTTGTAAAATCTATGATTCAACAATCCTTGCGACAAATCAAGGTTCTGTTAGAAGAGGAGCAGCATCAGTTAACATCAACATTGAACACCCTGATTTTGAGGAATGGCTTGAAATCCGCGAACCCAAAGGAGATGTCAATAGACAATCGCTTAATTTACATCAATGCGCAGTTGTTGGTGACAAATTTATGCGAAAGCTTGAACAAGGAGATGCTAAAGCTAGAGATAGATGGAGTAAACTTCTTAGAAAACGAAAAGCGACTGGAGAGCCGTATATCATGTTTAAAGGAAATGTTAACAAGGCAAATCCGCAAGCATATAAAACCAACGGTTTAAAAGTTCACATGACTAATATATGTAGTGAAATAACATTACATACAGACGAGACGCACAGTTTTGTGTGTTGTCTATCATCATTAAATTTAGCAAAATATGAAGAGTGGAAAGATACAAACCTCATTTATGACTCAATATGGTTTCTTGACGGAGTCATGGAGGAGTTTATACAAAGAGCAAAAGGATTACGTGGATTTGAAAATTCAATTAGATCAGCAACTAAAGGAAGAGCACTTGGCCTCGGAGTGCTTGGCTGGCATACATACCTGCAAGAAAAAGGATTGCCGTTCGAAGGCTTGCTCGCGCAATACGAAACTAGAAAAATATTTAGTCAAATCAAAATTGAAAGCGAACGTGCCAGTCGCGTTCTTGCTGAGGTTTATGGTGAACCTTTATGGTGTGTTGGCACTGGTATGCGCAACACTCACTTGCGTGCCCTTGCTCCTACTGTTAGTAATAGCAAACTTTCTGGAAATGTGTCAGCAGGGATTGAACCGTGGGCTGCAAACGTTTTCACTGAGCAAAGCGCAAAAGGAACATTCATCAGAAAAAACCCTACGTTAGTTAAGTTATTAAAGAAACATAAATTAAATACAGATGAAATTTGGAATAAGATTTTGGCAGATGGCGGATCAGTCCAGGGCATTGATGAACTTGAGAATATATTCTGTGCTCACGAAGTTCCGGCTAAAGATGTTTTTAGAACGTTTAAAGAAATCAATCAATTAGAATTAGTTAATCAAGCAGGCTTGAGACAGCAGTATATTGACCAAGCAGTTAGTTTGAATTTAGCTTTTCCAAGTGAAGCAACCCCTAAGTGGCTTAATAAAGTGCACATGGATGCGTGGAAAAAAGGAGTTAAGACTTTATATTATATGAGGACTGAGTCTGTTTTACGTGGAGATATAGCGGCTAAAGCTATGGATGAGGGTTGTTTGTCGTGCGATGGTTAATATTCGTCGGCAACGAACATTACTGTTCATTGTCAATGAACGTTCAAATATAATGAACATAAATAAAAAAAGGGGATTCTCATTACGAGGTCCCCTTTCTTATTTTGGAACGTTAGGTATGGTGCCTATTTATAGATGTTCCTTTTCTTTTCTTTTTCTTCTTTTACTAGTATCCTATTAATACGTTTAATTTCTGTTTCTTTTCTTAAAGCATTTAGGTAATTTTCAAATTCAGATTCAGATAAATTATTTATACTATCTCTTTTTATTTCCTTAAGTACTTCTTTTTGTTTACTAGTAAATAGTTTTGAAGCTTCTTTTTCTGCTAAATACTTATCTAATTGAGCTTTTGGTAATTTATTTATACTATCTTTTACAGCTAATCTTTCCGTTTTTTTCTTTAGAACATAAGCTTTAAAATCTTCAGGAGATAATTTGTTTAAACTATCTCTGGTCATAGTCCTAGTTTCTTTCATCTTCTGTATGCCAACAGTTTTTCTTCCTAGTTTTGCATTAGCTTTTATAATGTCGCTTTCTTCATTTTTAGCGCCAACAGCATACGGCTTATATCCTAAGCCCATAGCAATACGTTGCCAAGATTTATTTCTAGAGTCTAGCGCTTCAGATACGTTATTAACTTTTGTTACAAGTCTATTTACAGGTAGGTTTGTACCTGCCTCAACAACTTGTCCTAATACTGAGTAGGAAGGGCTTAAATTTAATTTACCATTTGCGGTAACGCTCCACCCTCTTTCTTTTATTACATCTTTTTCAAACTCAGCAGTCCTCATTGCACCAAAAGCTTTTTGAAATTTAGATCCAAGTGGGGGTGCAATGTTAGCTGCTTCTATTAATACTTTGCCATAATCAGCTTTAAAGCCTTTTTCTTTTTCTTCAAAATATTTTTTAGCAACATTCTTTAAAGTTGCAACAATAGCTCCGCCTAATCCAGATCCTCTTAATAAAGTATCAACCGTACCGTTGCCAATTTCAATCCACTTATCTTTTGTTGTCTTTTTCTTTTTGTCTTCTTCGTCATCATCATCAAACAAAGCAGTAAACAAAGCACTTTGTAAACCTCCAAATATAATATTTTGAACGGCCGTGTAGTACACAATTTTAGATATATGGGTTTTTGCATCTCCCCTTCCGTTAATAAGATCTAGAGCCGACTTCTTAATTAAACGAGCTTGTTGCATAGACACATTCTGGAATGCTAAAACTAACCTACCCGCAGTGCTTGCTTGTTGTTGCGATATATCCCGCGGATCACCGGATTGTTGTGTTTCATCGGTTACTTTAGAAAAATCTTTCCAAGCTTGAGCCTCTGCTTCATCTAACTCCATTCCTTGTTTAAGGTATGCGTTAACTTTATTTCTATAAAAACTAGAACCACCCATTGCAATCGCAAAGCTATCGGCTATTTGAGTAGGCATAAATCCTTTTTTCAATAAGTAAGATACTACTGCCGATGCTTTATTTTTACTACCCTCTGCAGCATTAGCTATTTCAGCCGAAGTAACATCTTCTTTTAACCCAGATCTTCTTTCTTTAATCTTATCTGAATTAAATATCATAGCGAAATCTTTCCAATATTGCGGTTGATTAGCAAAAGCTAAAGCGGCGTTTAATGGATTATTCTCTCTCCAGTTTAAATAGTTAATTGATCCAACAGTTTGTAATAAAGCTGATTTTGTATTAAAGAACATTATCGCTGCAGTTGAATTATTAATCCAATTTAACCATGCCGCATTTAACCTGTTAGTGCCTGATTCTCTATTTGTTCCATTAGTCATTCTATAAATAGAATCTTCTAATGCTTCTCTAAAGTTAGATCCATATACTACTTCAATTCTATTTAGATTCTCAGGTGTAAATATTTCTTTTGAGTTATCTATAAATTCAGCTAAGTATTTTTTCCTGCCTAATTTTTCTGTTATGTTATGCAAATCAGAAATTATAGTTTCAGCATCCCAGTATTCTGTAGGTTCTATCCATCCGGTGCCTTGACGACCGGTAGCTATTAGTCCGGCCTGGTAAGCGGATAAAGATGCATCGTTATTTACAAAGTTAACCATTGCTGTAATGTCAGATTTATCTAATCCCGGAATCTCAACACCCATAGAGTTCCACATAGAAACCCTTATAGCTTGGTCATAAGTAAAGTTACCGTCAGGTGTTAATTTACCTAGGTTTTTATTTACATCTGGAAAAGCTTTCTTTAAAGCGGTATAATCATTCTTAATTGACTGTTTAGCCGCGTCTATTAAAGCAATACCATTTGAATATGGTTCTAACAATGCTTTAGTGAAAAACTTGTATTGTCTTTCGCCAACCTTACCTCTGCCTAAAAAGTCATACAGAAGTAATTCAAAGTCAGCTGCGGATGGAGGAACAAAGAATCTATATTTACCAATAGCAGTACCTTTTCTTTTAGCTAATATATCAGAGAAATTTTCATTAGGATCTAACCCTACATTCTCTTGTAATATATCATTAAACCTAGAGTTTAAAGTCTTACTAAATTTAAGTCTAGCTTGTTGTATTTTTGATTTAACATCTAATACATCTAAAGCGTCTTTAACCGCTTTAACGTTTTGTATTGCATCATCAGAAAAATAGAAGTCATTATATCCTTCTGCAGCTTTACCTGTCATCCAATCTGCTTTTGCTTGAGCTGTGCTATTGCCTAATCCTGTTATATTTTCTAATGGTATATTAATATCTATTGACTTCAAGAACTCGTGTATTGGCCCTGCCGCATTTGCTGGTCTAGCTGTAAGAATGAAGAAGTTATCAGGCCCAAATTTACCAATCATTTTTTTCATCTTTTCAACCATAGGACCTGGCTTACCGCCTACTACTTTACTAAACTCTGAAAAATCAAATACAGCGCCTTGACTTAATAATGAAGAACCAGTTTTAGCAAACTCTTCAGCATTCAGTTTTCCAGTAGAGCCGTCAGACATTGTGTATAGCACACTACCTTTTGTTAATCCAACAGTATCATCAAAATCAAAAACAGATATTCCTTTAGGTGTTTTTGAAAAAGTTGGCGAATTAGCAACTGCATTTATATTATTAGCATTATTTATATTAGCGTCTGAGTTTACATTTGATTTTGCTAAATCTACTAAAGCATTAAATTTTCTTTTTGATCCATACTCGTTTTCTAAGTTTAATATAGTATGGCCTTTATCTATTAATCCCTGAAGATATAAAACAACCTTTGGAGCATGCATTCTATTCATGCCCTCTTTATACGCAGGTAAAAAATTATTTAGTTCAGCAGGTACTAAATTTACTTTTGAATTTTCAACAAATTTTCTTAATTGTTTTTCAGTAATTTTTTTATTAAAGTAATCAACAAATTTCTCCATAATATCATAGTTTGGAGCATTATGTTCCAAATATGGTTTTTGGTTTGCTTTTAGTCCTAATACACCTAATCCGGCTTTTGATACTTTACGGGCCAATCCTCTTTGATCAAATTTCAATACAGCAAAATAAGACCTTAAATCGTCCTCTGTCCTTTTACCCTTTTTAAAAGAGTCTACTATATCAACTAATCTATTTGTAGCCGCTATCGCTTCTGAATTTATTACACCAATATTATTTTTCCAATTCTTTTTTATAGATTCAGTATCTTTCCATAATGGTATTTTATCTTCCCCTAAATATATCGAATAACCTCTTGCCCCTTGTTTAATATTGTAGGCATCCTTTGTTAATAGACCTTCAAATTTAGAATTAACTTTTATTATTGGAGCAATGATTTGTTTAAATAACCCTAAATTAGTGGCTCGCTCATCGTCTTTTCCAAATAAAGTATAAGCCAATGTTCTTATTGACCTTCCGTCGCTGGCTATCCAATTATTAATAACTTTTATTTCTGACTGCAAATCTGGAGCATTAAATATATCTTCAGTTAGTTTAGTTGTTGAAATATTAATACCTTTTACTACGCTTTTAGAAAGCTTTATATTACCTCTATCCGCTTGTTTAGCAAATACAACTGGTAAATTTTCTAGAACCTCAACACCTAAACGCTCTTGATTAGCTTTTAAAGCGTCATATATTGGACCTTCTTCTTCCAAGTCACGTTTCGTAATGTCAAAGGCTATTTCTTCAGCCATAGCCTTAGAAATAGATTCTTTTCTACCCCTAATAGGATTACCATCTGGTCCAATTATTTGTGCTAAAAATTCTTCATTAGAAACGTTATTGAATACATTAGGCAATCTTCTAACTAATTCGGCGCCAGAAGTTCTTCCTGCTAAATCAGTAGACATCGCTTCACGATCTATTTTTTGTCCTACCCAATTAGGAAAACTAACCCACTGTCCGTCAATACGTTTTTGTATTGCTTGCGGTATACCACCCTGACCATCTTTACCCATTAACCACGTAGTGGTCATGTTCTCCAAGATATAGCGTTTTGTTCTTAAAAGTTCTTTTCTAAGTACGCCGTCTTTCTTACCGCCTAACATTGTTTTTATATCGATGTCAAGTTGTTTACCTATCTCATCTCTAATCTCTGCAATTAATGGAGTTACCGTTCTGTTTAACATGA
>Ga0315285_10002146_pt1 | contig 20626 bp, 17 predicted proteins | sample YL17G09_36_MG_FD_203698 | JGI IMG/M metagenome (GOLD analysis project Ga0315285, IMG submission 203698) | Sediment microbial communities from Yellowstone Lake, YNP, Wyoming, USA - YL17G09_36 | ecosystem: Environmental > Aquatic > Freshwater > Lake > Sediment | place: USA: Wyoming | collected...
GCTTTTTTGGCATCAAATTTTTATCGCTGCAGCCGAAATCATTTGCCAGCAAGGGTTTTCATCATTTTTTGAAAATCTCAACTTTTTGGTTCTGGCTATGCCAGGTTAGGAGATTTAGCCCTCATCTCTCCTGCTTCATATCATTTCCCGGAAAACTTGGGCTGACTTTTGGTAAAAAAAGCTCTCAACCCTTCCCGGTAATCGGAGGTCTTTGAAGCCCTTATCATCCCTGAGCGTTCCAGCTCGAGCTGGCGCTCTAATAGGCCGAACATGGCATGGTTCAGATTTTCTTTGCTAATGGCAAACGATTTTGTGGCACCCGCGGCAAGCTTCGAAGCGATCTCATTAGATACCCCCTCAAGCTTGGCATCTTCCACGACCATGTTTACCAATCCGAATTCCAAAGCCTTTTGGGCATTGATCACCGGGTCGAGAAGAACCAATTCTGTCGCTTTTCCAAAGCCGATCAGAATGGGGATCATGAGCGTCCAAGCCCCATCGGGAACCAAGCCAATGCTGGTATAAGCCTGCCGGAAGATTGCCGAGGAAGCCGCAATCCTCAGATCACAGGCAGCAGCAAGACTGGCCCCTCCACCTCCAACGGCTCCATTGATCACCGCCAGGACAGGTTTGGGCATGGCCCGAATCCCCATAATCACCACGTTGAATATTTTAATCAGCTGCCTGAATACTTCCGATGGGTTGGTATCCAGATATTCCCCGAAAACCCTCAGATCTCCCCCCGCACAGAAAGCCTTGCCTTCTCCGGTAATCACCACAACCCTCGTATCTTCACTCTCGGAACAAATTTCCAGGGCCTTAACCAAATCATTACAAAGACCGAAATCTAGGGCATTAAAGATTTTGGGCCGGTTAAGTTTAATTTGGGCGATGCCTTGCGATTGTTGGAAGATAATATTGTCAAAATTCATATTCATTTCTCCTTTCTGGGATGATTAAGCGTGATTGGAAAACTCTGATTAGTATAGCGGCAGGAGGGCCCAAAAAGCATTGAAGATCCTGGCTTTTAGGTCTGGAATGACTCGCCAATTCCTCATCCCGAGAACAATTTTCATAGTTTGGCTTTGCAAGTCTTATCCGGGACATGAGTTAAATCGTCGACAAATTTCACTGCGCCCGGAAAAGTCGCCGGACGGATAAACCGAACCAATTCCTCACCCATTTCCTTCCATTTAACCATTTCAGTTCTCCTGCCGGGATGATCTCACCGGATTTCTTCCCTTTCCGGTGTTAAGCCCACTTCTCCACCTCCGAACGAAGAATCTTTCCCGTAGTGCTTCGCGGGAATTGGTCTAAAGAAACACATTTTATCGACTTGGGAATCTTATAGCGGGCCAGATGCCTGCGGCAGAAATCTGCCAATTTCGCCTGATCGATCTTTTTCTCGCTGGCTATATAGGCTTTGGGTACCTCCCCCCATTGCGGGTCTTTTATCCGGATCACAACCGCTTCCTGCACCCCGGGATAGCTCATCAATACGCGTTCAATTTCCGCCGGATAGATGTTTTCCCCACCACTCTTGATCATATACTTCCGGCGATCCACAAAGTCCAAGGAACCGTCAGGATTCCGCTGGAAGACATCCCCCGTATGAAACCAGCCATCCTTAAAATCCTTTTTATTGGTTTCCGGGTTGTTCCAGTATCCGCTAAATAAGGTCGGCCCCCGAATGATTAGTTCCCCCGGGTCTCCAACGGGTACTTCGTTATCGTTTTCATCCACCAGCCTGATTTCACACAGAGAAGACTCCTTCTTGGATAAACTGAATGTAGTACTCCCCATAGGAATTAGACTCCCCGTCGCGGGCGGCAGCCCGGTTTCGGTAGACCCAAAAGTATTTACATACGGCGCCCCAAGGATAGAGGTTAATTCTGAAATTTGGGCGGGAGGAACCAAGTCGGCCATGGCGCCCACCGCCTTTAGGCCCTTAATTTTTATGGGTCTCGTCCGCAACTCAGCAATCAAGGGTTCGATCGCCCCCGGCATCATAATCAGCCAGCCCAGGCGTTCCTTTTCCAATAACGATGCCATTTCGCAAGGATCATATCGGCGCATGATAATAACCTTCCCGCCAAGTGCGTGAGTGGCAATCATCTGATCCGTTGAGGCCATATGAAACATGGGGGCCCAGGCAACAAAACCGTCCTCCTCTGCCAGCCCAAAGGTAATCCCAAAAAATAGACTCCTGGCGATCATGGCCCGATGGGAGATAATGGCCCCTTTGGGGACCCCCGTTGTCCCGCTGGTGTAAAGAATGATCAACCCATCCTCCATCGTCACTTCTTTTTGAACCTCTTCAGGACTTCCGGTTGAAATTAGATCTTCGTATCTATGAGTGGAAATCTGGGGCAACCGCGATTTATCCTCATCCTTATCCAATAAAATAATCCTTTTCACAAAAGGCAGGCCTGAAAAAAGGGCCCGCAACTTGCCGAGGTGTTCCGCAGAAACCAGGATCGTTTCAGGGGTGGTGAGTAAGATGCTTTCCTTCAGTTCCCCCTCTGAGAATCGCCAGTTAAGCGCCGGGACAATGACTCCCAGTTTGGCTGCGGCATAAATGACCTGGCAATATTCCATCCGGTTCTCGGAAAGGATAGCCACCCGGTCACCCCGCTCGATTCCAAGGTTCGAGAAGCTATTGGCCAATCTATTGACTTCCTGATTCAGCTGGGCGAAGGTCAACTGCCTCTCCCCCAAGGCCACTGCCAGATGGTCTGGCTTGGTGCGAGCATTCTTTCTCAAAATATCCCCTACGGTGAATTGGCTTGCCTTTTGAAGAAGCGATTCTACCTTTTTGTTTTGCACATTAAAATTCGGCATCATTGAAATTACCCCCTTTTCCTCTCACCTCAAATAAACAAGCCGGTTTGGGAATTAATCCTTGCCTAACACTTATCCTCTTCTTTGCATGGATTCGCCATGGGACTCTTGAACCAATACAAGAGCACAGACTGGGAGATACTTTTTCAAAGGGCGGTCCTAAAATGAATGAGCATTTTGAAACCATCCACGTGCTTGCCCATCATCCAATTGGGAGAGGATCCTGATCTAATTCACCTTACCAAGAGCGAGGGCAGATATAAAACGGTTTGCGGAAAAACCGTACATATAAGAATCCCCAAACAAACAAGGATAATAAAGGGAACGACTCCCCTGTAAATATGGATCGTTTGTACTCCCGGCGGGGCAGTCCCGACTAGATAGAATAAAGCATATCCGAATGGCGGCGTTAAAAAAGAGGCTTGTAGGTTAATCGCCATGATGATCAGGAACCAGAGCTTATCAAAACCAAATTTGTCCGCTAAGGGCAAAAAAATCGGGAAACAAATAAGCACAATGGCCAGCCAATCGATGAAACATCCTAAAATAAGAAGAATGACCATCATTACTGCAAACGTTCCCCACTTGCCCAGGTCAAGGGATAAAATAAAACTCGTTACCACATCCGACCCACCCATCGATAGAAAGACGCCCGTAAAACAGGTGGCTCCCACTAAAATAATGAACACCATGGAAGTAGCCTTTAGAGTCATCAGCGTAGCCTCATACAGGCTTTTCAAGGTAAATTTCCCATATATCAAGACTAACAAGGCGGCGCAAAAGCACCCGATGGCAGCTGATTCGGTTGCCGTGGCAAACCCAGTAAAGATAGAGCCCAAAACCCCCAAAATGAGCAACATCGGTGGGATTAAGGATTTCGCGCACATCATTAAAATCTTTGAAGTCGGAACGTTTCTCCTTTCTTCTTTGGACATCGGAGGACCGTGCTCCGGATTTTTTACGCACTTGATTATGGTATAAATAAAATACAAACTAGATAGTATAAACCCCGGAATAAACGCCGCGGCATATAAATTGCCGACGGTTACTCCCGTTTGGCTCGCGAAAACGACTAACATTATGCTGGGGGGGATGAGAATTCCCAAAGTTCCGCCCGCCGCAATGACACCAGTGCTAAGCTCTTTTGAATATTTATATTTTAAAAGGATTGGCAGAGCTAGCAGCGACATCGTAACTACCGATGCTCCTACGATCCCGGTGCATGCTGCAAAGATTGTAGAAACAATAATCACCGCTAACGCAATCCCGCCAGGAATGGGCCCCATGAGGTATCTAAGAGCCTCAAAGAGATCATCTGTGACCCCTGACCGTTCCAGGAACTGCGCCATGAATAAAAACAGGGGGACGGCAATTAAAACATAGTCATCCATGGCGGCGTAAATTCGGTTCGTAAACATACCAAAGCATTCCGGGCCCCACCCGATATATCCGAATATAACCGCCAACCCTCCAAGTACGAAAGCGATGTAATGCCCCATAAAAAGGCCGAAAAAAACCCCTGCAAACATAAGAACCACGAGTAATGAATCGCTCATATTTCAGTCCCCCTTAAGGCAAAATGGACCTTCTTAAGAAAGACGGCTAATCCCTGCAATAATAATAATCCTGCGGTTATGGGTATGATTGTCTTAATTGGATATAATGCAGGGTGAAATGCACTCGGGCTCGTTTCCCACATGCCCCACGAGAGGGCGGCAAACTGAAGTCCTTTCCACAGGATGATAATACAGAAAGGGAAGAAAAATACCAAAAAACCAATGACATCCACAATTGCTTTCCCCCTTGCTGACAAGTATCTATAGAAAACATCTACGCTAACATGGGCGCCCATTAGTAAGGCATAGGCTGCACCCATCATAAAATGCAGCCCATAAAGTTGATTGGAGATTTCAAATACCCATATCGTCGGACGGTTGAAAAATTTCCTCATGACCACCTCATAAATGGTAATCCCCACAAGAGGAATAATGACCAGACAAAATATTTTCCCCGTCCATCGACTTAAGGAGTCGATCGTTTTTATGTATCTTCTTAAAATGTCCACTATTTGATCCCTCCTAATCTTTACTAAAAAGCCTATAAATTAATACGGGTCAAGACAGCTTCTCTTCCTGTTTCCCCACGACCAGGAAACGATCCTGCCTTCCAACTTCTCCAGTTACACTACACCCGTTTGGTCGAATCACAGCCCACTATTCCATCCCCCGAAAAAGGCTGTCTTTTTCGGGGGCGTATAATCTAAAGCTGATTACCTACTTTTCTTTGGCCGCGGCCAACCGCAGCGTTTCCAAGTCTGGAAGGGTAACGGGCCGCGAAAGGAGGCCTAATTCCATCGTGCGGAAATATCCCAAAGTAGCCATCGTCTGATAGATGGAAAGTACAACCTTGGCGAACAAGGGGTTTTTTTCTGCCTCTACCAGGATATTCTTAAAACATAACTTTTGAATTTCCGCTAGGGAAGCAGTATCCAAATTGGAAACCTTTACTCCTTTGTCCAGGAACTTTTTCGTATAGATCCCGGATTCAGAATTAAAATGGGTCGAGCTCCAAAGCGTGCTTGCCATAGCTGCCCATTTGATCTTGGCCTGAAGCCCTTTGGAGAGTGAATCCCAGGTTTTCTTGTTAATCATCACGCCCACGGTTGAGCTTGGCTGATGCCAGGCCGGCACATTCCATACCTTTGTAATATCCTGAAAGCCCAGGCCCCAATCCACATCGGGGGTGCTGAATTCGGCGGCATCGATCACCCCTTTCTCCAGAGCCTGATAAAGCTCTTGTCCAGCCAGCATCGAATGGGCAACACCCAAATCCTTGAGGACGAGCCCCTGAAGTTGACCGGACATTCTTATCTTGGCCCCCTTGAAATCATCGATCTTTTTAAACTCCTTCCGGCCCCGGATCCCGGATTCGGCACCCAATACACCGGTGAAGAAATACTTGGCCCCAAATTTGGCATATAATTCATCGGCCAGCTCCGCGCCCCCACCCTGATATATCCAAGTGATCATATCCATTTGACTGGGACCGCCAACCAGCGACCCCATGGCTCCAAAAGCGGTATTTTTGCCGGCCCAGTATAAAGGGGTCTCTAAACCCATCGGGATCGTCCCGGTTTGCACGGCCCCAAAAACTTCAAAGGTTGATACGATCTCCCCTGCGGCGAAATGCTTAACCTCCAACTCGCCTTTGCAGACCTCGTTAACGACTTCCACGAAGTGTTTGGCTCCCTTATCCAGTGCACCCATGGCCGGCGTCCAGACAGAAGCCGCTCTCCACTTGATCACCTGACCCATCCCATAGGGCGCAGAGGCTACCAAAGTAAATACTACCGTCACCAAAATTACCAGAAGGGATAAACCCGATTTCCTGTTCATTTTCCTAACCTCCTTCTTTTTGAAATTTTCCTTTCTTGCTCTTCCCCTTTCATAGAAGTAACTCCTCATCACCCCCTTCCGTGACCCATAGCCTTATCAGCCTATTGGTCGATCAGATTTTGCAATGTAGAACTTACCTTGCCTATTTTGCTTACCGCTTCAGAAATGTACCTGCCCCAGAATTTCCTCTTTCTTAACCGTTCAGCTTTCCCCTAAATTTTTGAAACGGTCCCGTAAAATATATTTCTGAACCTTCTGTGAGGGGGTACGCGGTAAAGAATCGATGAACACTACATGGCGGGGCTTTTTATAGCCTGCCAAGTTCCCCTTACAATGCTCAATAACCTCTGTTGGAGATATAGACTCCCCCGGTTTTGTTACGATCACTGCAACCACTGCCTCCCCCCAGCGCGCATCGGGGACCCCAATCACCGCCGCATCGTGAATCTTGGGATGTTGAAAAAGCACATTTTCGATTTCCGCAGGGTAAATATTCTCGGCCCCGCTTATGATCATATCTTTCTTCCGCCCCTCTAAATAGAGGAACCCATCCTTATCAAGCCTTCCTAAATCCCCCGTCCGACACCATCCTTTCACAAAAATCTCCGCATTCGCGTCCGGCCGCCGCCAATATCCTTTGGAAACGGCTGGACTTTTAACAAGGACTTCACCGATTCCCCCGGGTTCCAAAGCAGTGCCCGCATCGTCGGAAATCTTTAGGTCTACATTCAGGATGGGTTTCCCTGCTGACCCCGCCTTTTCAACAGCATATTCAGGCAAACAACCGGTGGCTATGCCGCCGCCCTCGGTCAGGCCATATAGTTGGACCAAATCCACCCGGGGGAACTGTTCCTGGAATCGGCGAATGCTTGCGATGGGAACCGGTTCACCCCCTGTAAATACTGTCTTTAGACTTGAAAGATCGTACTCATTCAGGTTCCGCAAAGCGAGTATGTCGTAGAGCATGATGGGAAAAAGCAATGCTTTCGTAACCCGCTCATGCTCCATGAGTTGGAGTACGGTGAGAGAATTTGCTCCACGACTGGGAAGTAATACGCAGGTTCCCACCATATGGAAAGTCGGCATACTCATATCTTGCAGGGAACCCACGTGATACATGGGCCCAGAAAGCAAGGTGATGTCCTCGGCCTTAAAGCTAAGAGAAATAATCTGGCTCACCGAGAACCACAGGGAATTGCTATGAGTCCATACCGCCCCCTTGGGCCTTCCCGTCGTACCGGAGGTGTACATAATAAAAAGGTCATCCTCCAGGTTTATTTCCGCCTCTGGTTCATTCTCCTTAGCCTCGTAAAGGCGCTCGTAATCCAAGTGCTGAAGGTCCTCAGTGAAAAGGTCCGTCGTTTCCCCAGCCCCTAGCAAACGGAAATAATATTTTACGCCGGAGAGCCTGGGTTCTAATTCTCTAACCATTTTTCGGAATGGCTCACCAAAGACCAATATTCTCGGGTCTGAATCTTTCAGGGCAAATTCGAGTTCGGGCGGGGCAAGGCGGAAGTTAAGGGGAACCAATATGGCGCCTATCTTAGCGCAGGCAAAATAAACCTCCCAATATTCAGCACAATTGTATAAAAGAGCAGCTATCCGATCCCCTTTTTGAATACCCAGTTCAAGAAATTTATTGGCCAGCCGGTTGCTCAAAGAGTTGAGCTGGTAATAGGTAAATTTTTTATCTTTGAATATAACTGCAGTTTTATTTCCATCGACATTTTTACTGCTTGAATTTACTTGTGAAAGTAATGAGCCAACGTTAAACATGGGGCAGTCCTCCTCTTCTCATTGGTTGGACCGACCTATTTCTCGGGAAGAAACTGTTTCGTAGCGATCGAAGGCTATCAAGGACCTTTCGATTTGAGCCGCGCAGCCCGGCTCCCTTTTAGTTCATAGAGTTTCTGCTCTTACAAGGCAACTTCTCAGACTGGCCGATTTCCATGTTTCTTCTTGGGCAGAGGTACCAAAGGGGTTTTGTTTCGAGACAGTTTAAGGGCGTTGATAATCACCTCTCTGGTACATCTCGGATCGATTATGTCGTCAAATAGATCGTAGCGCATGTTAGTCCCGGTCTGGAGAGGATCTACATAGAGATCAAAATATTCCTTCTTCTTTTTCTCGGCGAAAGCAAGGCGCTCTTCACTCGTCGGCAGGGCTTTGACCTGGCTGTCGTATATGATGGCCACGGCTCCGTCAGCCCCCATGGGACAAAGTTCGCCCGTGGGCCATACATATACAAAATCGGTGGAGAAGGGTTTGGCACAGAAAATGGGCGTTGTGCCACCATATGATTTCCGAACCAGTACGGATACCCGAGGTACCGTAGTAGTGCAGGTAGTATGCAATAACTTGGTACCATGCCGAATGGCCCCTCTTCGCTCCCATTCATCGCCCACTAAAAGGGCAGGCATATCCAATAAAAAAATCAGAGGGATGTTGAAACAATCACAAAAAGTGATAAATCTTGTATACTTATCACAGGAATCCGGTTCCATGCAACCCGCAATATATGCGGGATTCCCGGCCAGCAGACCACAAGAATACCCATCAAAACGGCAAAATCCCGCTATTGCATTTTTGGCATAATCCTTCTGAACTTCCAGAAACTCCCCATTATCTACAATCAGTTCGATAATCTCGTGCATGTCATAAGATCTTCTCGGATCCGCGGGCAGAATATCCAGTAATCGTTCCTCCTGGCGATGGGGGTTATCTGTTGGGTCAATCGACGGAGGATTCTCATGACAGTTGGAGGGAAGGTAGCTTAAAAGCTTTTTCGCAACCTCTAGCGCTTCTTTATCATCGTCCACCGCAAAATGGCACTGGCCACAGTATTTCATGTGATACTCGGCTCCACCAATCCCCGAGATATCCTCCGCCGTTGTGATCGCTGCCGTGGCGCGGGGCCCTCCAAGCCACATACTGGCCGCATTTCGGGTCATAATAACAAAATCGGTCAACAAAGGGCTGTAGGCCTGACCGGCGGCGCATCCCCCACATATGATTGATATCTGGGGAATAACTCCGGAATAAATACTTTGTAACCAAAATATTTCACAATAGGCCCGAAGACAAGGCTGCGCCTCATTTAACCTGGCCCCGGCAGAATCGATGAAGGCTACGATAGGCGCCTTCATCTCCCCGGCTAACCGGCTGATATTTTTTATTTTTATTGCATGGCCTTCGCCAGTGGAACCTGCTAAGACAGTATAGTCGGTAGCATAAGCGCAAACGATCCTACCGTTTACCTCTCCATACCCGCAGACAACACCATCAGCCGGAGTTGCGTACTTATCCATTCCCATATCTTTAATTTGGCTTTCAGCGAAAACGCTCATTTCCTGGAAGGTATCCTTATCAAAAAAGCTTTCGATTCTTTCTCGAGCAGTCCATTTGCCAATGGAACGCAGCTTCTTAAGAAGTTTTTCGCTGGCTGGCTCTTTGATCTTAGCTTTTTTCGCTTCAACCTTAGCCAGACGGGTCCTCATATCCTCGATATAAGGCCGGAAGGTGATTCCTCTACCTTTTGCGGCCTTCTTCTTTTCTTCAATGACTTCCCTGGTGGTGTCGATCGAATATCTTTTTTCTTCCTTTTTCTCATCCATCACGTGTTCCTTCCTTTCCTATCGAACTCCTTTAAGAATGAAGTGCTGAAATTTCCTTGAACGAATTCCTTGCTCTCCATAACTTTCAGATGAAAGGGCAGGGTGGTTTTGAGCCCTTCAAGGCAAAACTCTCCTAAAGCTCTTTTCATCCGCTTGATGGCCTCATCGCGGTCCGTTCCCCAGACGATCAGCTTTCCCAGCAATGAATCGTAAAACGGTGGAATTTCATAACCGGCATAGAGATGGGTGTCTACTCTAACACCCATGCCCCCGGGAAGGGCCAAGCTTGTAACCTTTCCCGGCGAAGGCCGGAAGTCATCATCCGGATCCTCGGCATTGATCCTGCATTCTATGGCCCACCCGTGTTGGCGGATTTCCTGCTGTTTAAAGGCGATGTTCCCGCCGGCGGCGATGATAAACTGCTGTTTCACCAGGTCGATACCTGTTACCATCTCAGTAACTGGATGTTCTACTTGCAGTCTCGAGTTGATTTCGTTGAAATAGAAATTCTTCCTTGCATCCACCAGAAATTCCACAGTCCCGGCATTGACGTAGCCTACGGAGCGCATGATCCTGATCGCGGCTTCTGCCATTTTTTTTCTTAGCTCGCCATCTACAAAAAAAGAGGGCGATTCCTCTATTAGCTTTTGGTATCTCTTTTGAATGCTGCACTCCCGCTCTCCCAGGTGGACGTAATTGCCAGATTTATCCCCCAGGATTTGAAATTCGATGTGACGCGGTTCTTCAAGGTATTTTTCAATATAGAGGTCAGGGTTTTTGAAGGCCGCAACGGCCTCGCCTTTGGCGACACTCCAAATGATCTTCAATTCCTCTCCTGAAGAGGCCACCTTCATTCCCCGGCCTCCTCCTCCTCCGGAAGCTTTCACCATAACCGGATATCCGATTTCTCCGGCCCGTTTCGCAGCTTCTTCAAGCGAAGAAATGGCTTCTTCGCTTCCCGGAAGGATGGGAACGCCCTGGCGGGCAGCTATTTTCCGGGAGGCAATTTTCTCGCCGGTCAACCGGTGGGTAGGGGCTGAAGGACCGACGAAGATGCAACCGTTTTTATCACAAAATTCCGCAAAAGCAGCATTTTCAGCCAAAAAACCATACCCGGGATGAATAGCCTCGGCTCCAGCCTTTTTTGCTGCCTCGACAATTCGTTCCATGTTAAGGTAACTCTTCCGGCTCAAAGGTGGCCCGATGTATTGGGCTTCATCCGCGTACCGGACGGGAAGAGAGTCCTTGTCTGCATCCGAATAGACCGCAACTGACTGAATGCCCATTTCTTTGCAGGTACGAATTACCCTAAGAGCAATTTCCCCCCTATTGGCTACAAGAACTTTTTTAAACATTTCTTAAATCTCTATTTCGAACATGAGCTGGTTTATCATGACGGGGTCTTCGTCCTCAATTAAAATCCTTCGAATAATCCCTCCCTTTTCACACCTTACTTCATTAAAGACCTTCATCGATTCAATGATACAAAGGACCTTACCCGCCTTTATTTCGTCTCCTTCTTCAACGTACGGCGGGTCGTCTGGAGATGGACGCCTATAGAACGTTCCGGTCAATGGCGCATGTACAGTAAAAGTTTTCCCACTCATTTCTTTCAGAAACCTCCTTAATTTTAATTAAGTTACGCATCGCCAAGTGAACTTGCGGTCGGGGGCGTTTTCCCCGCCCCCGACCAAAGGGCTGCGGCGCTTCTTGGAAGAGGCAGTCATTGCTTCCCCGTCCACAGGGCAGGACTTCGTGCTTTACTGAACCAGGGAAGCGATCTTCGGCTGCCCATTGCCTTTCATTGTCTGACGCCCATTTTTTCCATTACCGCCCCTTCCAAATGGGTTTCCTTTTCTCCATGAAGGCGGTCACCCCTTCTTGGGCATCTTCGGTGTTCAAGAGCAAGGCCACCATCTCCTTAAGGTATATGACCGCCTTGGAAAACTCCATGTCGGCCATGGTATAAAATGCTTCCAGGCCCAGCTTCATAATGACAGGGCTTTTGCTCTTGAATTTCTCTGCCAGCGCGATGACGGTATTTTGCAGTTGATCTTGCGCCACGACCTGATTTACCAAGCCAATCCGCCAGGCTTCCTGAGCGTCGATCATTTCACCCGTACACATGAGCTCCAGGGTTTTTTTCCTGCCGACCGCTCGAACGAGGCTCGCCGAGACCATCATGGGCCAAACCCCGACGGTAATTTCCGGGACGCCAAACCGAGCCTTTTCCGAGGCAATCGTTATATCCGGATAAAGAGCCAGCCCACATCCCCCAGCAAGGGCAAGACCATTCACCGCAGCGATGCTTGGCTTACCCAGGGAAGGGAATTCAAGGCACAGCCTGGCATACAGCCCGTATTGTTCCCTGTTTTCCGGGACTGTATTCCCCTTAAATTCTCCAATGTTAGCCCCCGCACAGAAGGCCTTATCCCCGGCACCCGTGATGACCACAACTCTGACCCCTTCATCTTCCTTGGCTTTTCCCAATGCATCAATCAACTCCCGCATCGTCAGGTTGCTCAACGGGTTCCGTTTTTCTGGTTGATTCAGGATAATCCAAGCCACTTTTTCTTTGATTTCGTAAAGGATATTTTGATAGTTCATGGATGGGCCTGCCCTCTTTATTTCTCTATCTTGCACTTCTGTACTTTTGATAGATCGCTTCTTCCGCTGCCTTTGCTTTTTTCAGGATGTTTTCGTCCACTTCGATTTCCATCCGGAGTAGCGCTTGCCCCATGGATTTCCCCGTTTGATCCAGACGGAGAGTGCGCGTGGCTCCTCCGCCCAGAGCTTGATATAGCAACACTTCCAGGGAATCAATATTGGACATTTCATAAATTTTTACATCTCCCTTTGCGATCCCTTTGAAGTGAGATTTTACGCGTTCGGGAGTGACCTCTTTTCTGATGACTTCGTAACATTCCCGGTTCTTCGCCATCAGCCCGATGTTGCTCAAGTCTCCTTTATCGCCGGAACGAGCAAAAGCTAGCTCTTTTAACTGCGCCATAATCTTAGCCATCACTTAACCTCCTTAACCAAGTATTTCGTTTTAACTTCATCCCTTGGAACCAACGTTGGCCACAGAGAAACAACCGGTCTTGGCTCAAAAGGCACTCCGAAGCTTGCCCCAATGGGGCCGGCGGTCCAGAGGTGGGTGGCGGCCCTTCTTACCACATCCGCCTCTTCTCGCGTTTGGGTTTTGGCAACGATTCGCAGGCCCACCTCATTGAGGTCATAATCGGGTAAAGGAGCTACTTCGCCGTGAAGCACATTAACGCCGATGAAATCTATCCGAAGCTCCTCATATTTGGCTCCTAATAGCTTAAACCGCTCCCGTACCCATTTTTCAGCCCACTGCGCCTTGGCTAGGGCATCAGGCCACGGGAAGAAAATGTGCCCCTCGCCAATAAACCCGTCTCGATATCCGATACAGACCTTGAGGTTCTCCGGCCTTGGTTTTCCTTTCATTTCTGTAACCTTTACTTCATTTGTCCCGATTTCTTTGAGATTCAGCTTCGTAAAGTCTGCTATCCCATCCGGCATCAGGTAATTCCCCGGATCATGGACCTCATAAACCAAATGTTCTTTGACCGTCCACTGATTTACTATTCCCCCGGAATTAGGGGTCTTGGTGATGATCGCATCACCATTTTCATAAACTTCCGCGATGGGAAAACCGATTCTCCAGGGGTCTTTGGACACTTTCCACATATTTGACATTCCGCCCGTCACGCAGGCTGCGCACTCAATGATATGCCCGACGGTAACGGCCGCTCCTATACGGTTCCAGTAGGGGTCTTCAAATTTCCAGCCAAATTCATGCATGATCGGACCGACATAAAGCGCGTTATCGGATACCCTCCCGGTGATTACAACATCGGCTTTTGCCTGTAAAGTCTCGATAATCTGATCCGCTCCGATATAGGCATTCGCAGCAACGATTCGGTCTTTGATTCGATCGATATCCTCTTCTCCGGTATCCAAATTCTTAAATTTCCATCCCTTGGCCCGGATTTCTTCCAACTGGGGCAAAATATCATCCCCGGTCACCATCCCGATTTTCATTCCTCCCATTTCAAAATCTTTGGCAATTTTCACGACCTCATCACAAGCTTTTTCAGGGTTTGCACCGCCTGCGTTGGTGATGATCTTGATCCCCTTGGGATAAGCAATCGGCAGGAGAGCTTTCATCCAGGGAATTATGTCCTGGATATATCCCTTATTAGGATCTTTCATCTTCATCCTCGTCAAAAGCGCTAACGTCAACTCGGCAAGATGGTCAAAACCGATATAATTCACATTCCCATCTTTAGCCATTTCCACCGCTGGATCCAGCATATCGCCCCAAAAAGCAGATCCAGACCCCACTCGAATTTTTTTCATGGAACTACTCCTTTCTGAAGAATCCCGAGAAATTAAATCACCTGTTCGTGAAAAGCAGGTAAATTTTCTGTCTTACATGCGAGTTGGTTTTCCACCCCGAGCGCCGACAGATATTCTTAAAGGTCCGCGGCACAGATAATTGAACCCTTGCGGCTATGCCAGGCCTCATATCCCGAGGCTAATGAATTCTTAGGTTCTTGCTCTAATCAAGCGCCCTTCTTACGGGCCAGCAGGTAGATATTTACGATAACCGTTCAGATGCAGGAATTGGTCCAAAATATAAACCAGATCACCCATCCCAAATCAGGTTCGTTTGGATACGCCATGACTTTCCTCCTGTATCTATCCTATGCAAAAAAAGAAAAGTCTTTTTTAGAAAACTGAAATTCACCGCGGATCATTGAAAATCTAACGATCTCAAGGTTCTATATTGGCGAGCTTTTTGGCGATTTTTTCCTTTTCTTCAAGGTTATAGCCGCTCATGATCGCCACCCTCTGCGCTTCCGGGGAACCAGCTCCGATGATCCCTGCAACCATCCATAAGGCTCCATATCGGGATGCGGCCAAATCCTCGACTAAGCGAAAAGCGCGAATCCTGTCTTCAACAGGAACTTCCGCGGGTCCTTTTAAATATTTCTGCAGATACGCCTGGGTCTCAGGGTTAAAATAATCCTCTTCTGAGGGCATGGTAATGGTTAATCCGCCAGCGATATCCTGAGCAATCTCCATCTCGTGCGCCACATGAGTGCCGGAGTGAAACTTACCAACGTTGGAGTAGATATAATTCGGCTGATAAATCCCAGAGGGGTGTTTGACACCCTTCATGGAAGCTGTGTAGCCGCAGGCATAGACAATTTCAGCTACCGCAACCAGGTCGCATAATTTGCTTTTAACATGAGCCTTTTTTGAAACTCCGTTATACTTGGCAATCAGGGAAGTGGCCCCCATTAACGTATCGCCCCTGGCCGCAATGCAACCACAGTGACTGTGCCTATGGTAGTGACCAAAGAGAGCTCCCAATTGGGCGGCGAATTGCCATTCCCCGCACATAAACACCCTTTCCCAGGGAACAAATACGTGGTCAAACACGAGGAAGGAATCCGTAAAAGCATAATTGGAACTGACCGGAGACTCAAATTTCTTTTTCACCGGAGGCGCCTTGGAAACAGCAATTTGAGTGATGCCTTTGGTATCTGCAGGGATGGCGAAAGCAACTGCCCAATCCGATTCTTCTTTGGTAAGGGCACGGGTAGGCACAACAATCAATTCGTCGGCATAAGGTGCAATCGTAATGTGATTCTTAGCCCCGTTTACGATAATTCCATCATTTCTTTTCTCCACCACCCGGAGATAAAGGTCGGGGTCAGCCTGTTGGTGCGGCCGCAAATCCCGATCCCCTTTGACATCCGTGACGGCCCCCGCAGCTACCAGATCATTTTTTTGAAAAAATTTGACATAATCCAAAAATCTCTGATAATACTTTGTCCCCAATTTTTGATCGGCCTCATAACTTACGAGCCCGATTGAATGTAATCCATCGGTTCCGACACATCGGCCAACGCAGGACCCCGTTACTTGGCACATAGCCCTTAGCGCATCCACCCTTTTCAGCATGTCCTCTCGGCTTTGATAAAGATGGGTCCAACGGTTTATTTTCTCTCCCGTTAGCGGCGAAATCGTGGTCATCAAATCTTCATATTTCGGATCATTGGCAAAATCAAAAGTGGTAGCCACCGCGTTGATACCTGGTTGAATTTGAGGATGTTCCCAGGGTTTTTCAATTTTTTTCCCCCCCATGTAAACATTGTGTTTCATGGTGCTCAACTTCTTTATATAATCTGCTCTTTTCCTCATAACCCCCTCCTTTCTTTTAATAACGCAAAGGATTCATGTTATTAATCCTTCAGCTTCTCCATACCCCAGGGCCTTCGTAAGGCAAAACCGACAATACGCTCTTCAAAACCTTCTCGCTTGGCCTGGCGAAAAACCCTTTTCTACTAATCCAGGAAGAGCCACATTTTTTCAATCGCACCATCATCTCAGTAATGAGGACCAAGGTCCCGACAACGTCCATGACCGGAACACCATCCACTTCTCTCAATCCATGAGGTAACCCTTCACATCCAGGGGCAATGCGCAAACCGGGGGCCATAACCATGCAGCCCGGGATCAAAATTTCTGCCCCTTCTTTGATTAACTCTCTCGCCACCATTTTAAAAGAGTCGATCCCCTCATGAGCGTCATTCAGGATGTTCATCTGGTCTCGAGGTGTAGTATTGATTGGTTTAACAGAAGTGGCCCGGCTGCTGAGCCCATACTTCACTATATTATTTTCCATATCAAAAGCAGCTTCAGGGGAAACGGTGACAACTCCAAATTTGGCTCCCATCATGGTAGCCATTAGCATAGAAGATTCGGCAGCTCCCATAACTGGGATATCCACTGCCTGCCGAGCTTCCTTCAAAACAGGGTCAAAAAAACAACAAATCATTACTGCGTCGAAACCATCTTTTTCAGCCTGTATAATCCCTTCTAAAATTTCTCGATACTCCAATAAATTCAAATAGCTATAATACATGGCCTCGAATCGGCTAATCCCCCGTTTTAAGGTTTGAAAAACAACCTCCGTGTCTTTTGACCTAGCCAAATCGATATTCTTTCGAAGGACCTGGTTATAGTTTGTGACCCACTTGTCTCCGACCTCAGATCCCATAACCTGCTGAAAAGCTATTTTCATGAGGGCCTCCTAATCTTCCTGTTCGGATTAATCTGCTCTTTTGCCAGCTTTTGCTCCCCTGCGCATTTGAAAGCTGACAGAACCTGCTAATCCATTTATCAAGTAAATAGCCATTGCATCCCCAATCTTCTCCGGTGTCAACTTGCCTTTCGGAGAATACCAGCGTGGGATCCAATTGATAGCCCCCAGGATAGCGTAAGCCCTCATCTTCACATCTTTTTCCTCAAATACTTGTTTCTTTATCCCTTCGGTAAGGATCTTGAGAAAGTTTCTCTCGAACTTATCTCTTTCTCTAACGACCCTTTCGTGCATATGTTGGGGGAGCAGTAACTCCTGTTGGCGTAAAGTGCCCACCACAAATTCTTCTGTGATCACCTTAATATGCCCCATAATCGCGTTGCGCATTTTAATCTCTGGTGACAGATCTGATTGCTTGACCAATTCAAGGACTTTGTTAGCCTCCTCCAAAGCTTTCATGTGACACTGGAAAAGCATATCTTCCTTACTCTTTATGTAGTAATAGAGGCTCCCTTTCGTCATGTTTAGCTCATTGGCGATTTCCTCTAAGGTCGCTTTTTCATATCCTTTAATGGAAAAAAATCGCGCCGCGCTCTGGAGGATGCTGATCTTTTTCTCTTGGTACCGAATTTCTCGATAATTCTTCTTGGAAGACATTTCCAACTCAAACTATAAAATTTGTAGCTTTGGTCGAATTTTTACCAATAATCCAAATTTTTGTCAAGAACAATTTTACCTTATCAATAATTTTTCTTACTCATGGAAATTATTACCTTTATTTGGTCTTTTGGCGGCCGGTCAAGAATTTTACGTGGCTAAATTCCTGCAGGGGCATTTTTTAAAGCTCTGGATTGGGACAGCACAGCTGGTTCCGCTACGGTGTCCTTCTCAGGCTAGGCAGGGTGAATTTTCGTGATTCGTGAGGGGGTGAAATATCATGATCCTATGATCTATGAGTGGCACCTATTCACGCAAGCTTATCCGATCGGCCGGCGTTCTTCAGAAAAGAGACCGGACCAAACCCAGGGGAACCCCCGCTCGATTTTGGTTCCGCCTGTGCCGGGATCCGGCCTTCGGTTCCGTTTGAATTCTGTCATAAAATTGTGGGACGCGCACTAGCGCTTCTGTTCAAAAATGGAATGAAATTTGGAAGGGAGAAAGCAGGGTTACCTCCCTTCGAAGATGGGGTCCCTTTTTTCCATAAAAGACTTTATCCCTTCAGCCCGGTCCTGGGTATTCCTACAAATGGTCTGAGCCAGCCGCTCGTGGTCCAGGGCCTGGATCAAATCCAGCCGGGCATAATTCTGCAGGGCTTTCTTGGCCAGGGCGATGGGGATGGGAGCGTTCTTGACGAATTTCAGGGCGAACTCCCGGGTGGCTTTCGGCAGTTCCTCGTGGGGGACCAGCTTGTTGACCAGGCCGATCCGCAGCGCCTCCTGAGCGTCGATCACCTCTCCGGAAAAAATCAGTTCCGCAGCTTGCGCATACCCGACGAGTCTGGGCAGGAACCAGGTCCCCCCCCAATCGGGATGAATCCCCCGGCGCACGAAGACCTCCCCGAATCGGGCCCGATCGCTGGCGATGCGCAGATCACAGGCGAGGGCCAAGTTGCAGCCCCCCCCGGCGGCGACCCCGTTCACCGAGGCGATAACCGGCTTTCCGGTCGCCTGAATCAGCAGGACGATCTTGTCCCGGGTAGGCCGCTGATCCAGGGGGAGGTCGGTGTCGGCCCGGGAAGTGCCGGAGACAAATTCCTTCACGTCCCCCCCGGCGCAGAAGGCTTTCCCCGAGCCGGTGATCACGATGACCCGGACCTCCCGGTCGGCGGCGGCCGCCTCCAGAGCCTCCAAAATTTCCTGCCGCATGCCCCCGCCCAGGGCGTTCATGGCCTCCGGCCGGTTCAGGGTAATCGTCCCGATTCCATCTTCCTTGTTGAAAAGCACAAATTCCCAGTTCATCCCAATCCTCCATTCAAAGTCTTTTTTTAGCCACAGAGGTCACAGAGACCCCAGAGCGGCAAAGCCGCATCCCCAAAAAATTTTATCAGGACACAGATGAACACAGATAGACACAGATTTTATATTCGCAAAAAACCTTAAAGACAAGAAATCTAATGGGACGCGGATAAACACGGATAAAGATTCATAAAAAAATCTTACTAGGCTTGAAGCCTTTTATTTTCTGTTTGCCTCGGTGCTCTCTGTGCCCTCTGTGGCTAAAATGTCTTTTGAAGTCTTTGGGCCACGGCTCTCGTTTCCGCCACCATGCTGAGGATCACTTCTTCGACGGTCTTGATGTCCCCGATCAACCCCGCAACCTGCCCCGCCGACATGAGGCCTTCTCCCTCTCCTCCTTTCCCTTTATCGGAGAGGCTGTCCACAAAGGCGTTGATCTCCGCCTGGGTGGCTCCTTTTTCGTCCATCTCCCGAACGGCGAGCGCAGCCTGATTCTTCAGGACTCGAATGGGATACCCCTTGCGGGCGGCGATCATGGTGCCGTCATCCCTCGCCGCAAGGATGGCCTGCTTGTACACGGGCGGCACCGGGCTTTCCTGGGTTGCCAGGAAGCGGGTCCCCATCTGGACCCCCTCGGCCCCGAGGGCAAAGGCGGCTGCGATGCCCCGTCCGTCTCCGATCCCCCCGGCGGCCACCACCGGGATTCGAACGGCATCCACCACCTGGGGGATGAGAACCAGAGTGGAAATCTCATCCCGGCCTACATGTCCCCCGCCTTCCGCCCCCACCGCGATCACCCCATCCACCCCCGCGGCCTCCGCTTTCCTGGCCATGTCCACGGTCGCCACGACGTGTAGAATTCTCAAACCGGCCTCCTTCACCAGGCGGATGACTTTTCCCGGGTCGCCGGCTGAAGTGGTGATCGTTTTCAGTCCCTCTTCGGCGGCGATTTCCAGGGCTTCAAGGGCATTGGGCCGGTAGATTGGAATGTTCAAGCCGAAAGGCCTGCCGGTGAGAGAGCGGGCCTTGCGGATCTCCGCCCGCAGGGCGTTTCCCTCCATCCCCGAGGCCCCGACAATTCCGAAGCCCCCGGCGCGGGACACGGCGGCGGCCAGCACCCCCAGGCTTATGCGGCGCATCGCCCCCTGGATGATGGGATATTCCGAACCCAGGATTTCGGTAATCCGATTCTTCATCGACTCCTCCCTAAAGGACTAAGTTCCATCAGGAAATTCATCCCCCCCCTTTCGTCCATCCGGAAAATAGACCTTTCCGGATGCCGTGTCAACTGCGGAGATTTTAAAACATTGAATCACATCTCGTCTTTGCGCTAAATTAGAAATATGATGGGCGAAAAGCCTGATTATACCTTTCGGTATCCGGTGGAAGCACCCGCAGCCGGCAGCCGCCGGGATTCTCTATTGGAGATGATCCGGACTCAGCTGGAGAGCCTCTTGAGCCTGCTTTGCCTGTATCAAGGGGGTGAAGAGGTGAAAGCGGATGGGTTCCGGCTGATGAATGAAGGGGAAAGCATTCATCCGATCTTCCCGTCCGGAACCGACAAGGCAGAGGGTAAGGTTGAGGTTAAGGTTAAGGCTGAGGTCGAGCCTAAGTCTGAACCTCAACCTCAGCCTCAGCCTCAACCTTGGCCTCAGCCTGCTACGTCTTTCCAAAGCGCCC
>Ga0315285_10002147_pt1 | contig 20622 bp, 16 predicted proteins | sample YL17G09_36_MG_FD_203698 | JGI IMG/M metagenome (GOLD analysis project Ga0315285, IMG submission 203698) | Sediment microbial communities from Yellowstone Lake, YNP, Wyoming, USA - YL17G09_36 | ecosystem: Environmental > Aquatic > Freshwater > Lake > Sediment | place: USA: Wyoming | collected...
TTGAATAAGTTGTTTGAACCAATTGTGGCATTGCCAAAGTAAGCTAGATTGGTCATGCCTGTTGGTGGGTATAAACCTAGCATCGAGCCTTGGGTGAAGACCGAAGGTCCGGTGTGGCTAAGGCCGCCCCATCTAGTGGAGCCTAAGATAAGAGGCCATCCCCGATTTGCCGATGTGACCAGCGTCCCAGAAGCAGCTCCAGTGTCGTCACTGATCCCAGATGTCGGGCTACCAGTTGTGAAAAGATATCCACTTGCTGTGGCAAAAGACCAACGAAGCGAAGTGAAATCTGTTTCACCTGTTCTTAGAGCTAAAGGTAGAACAGACCAAGAAGTTAGACTTGGATATTCGGTGACGAGATCTTGTCCTGTCGTACCACTACCTGTGGCTAAAGCTGAACCCCATTGTTCTCTAAAATGTTTGGCTCCAAGAGTAATATAGCGGCCAGAGCCGAGAAGTGAATCACCGTGTGCCCCACTCCAAGATTGTGATGAGCCACGAAGCGACCAATGAAGCGTAGTTCTTGTTGGTCTTGTAGCACCATAGATAAGTTTTTGATCTGGTGTCCATGAGAGATCGGTTATGCCATCTTCTTCTTCGCTGCTATAGATGCCGCTTTGTAATCTACCCTTTGAAGTGAACGCACCGATTAATCGGGCTGTCCCTGCATTCTCAAACCGCCAGATCAGTAGTTCACGGTTTGCTGGTGTTGCACCATCCACAGCAGCCGCAGATGCGACAATGACAGAAGACGTTAAAGGTAAAAGTGTAGGAGTAGTGATTCTTGTGTATGCTGAGTTAGCTAGTGTTGGGCTACCGCTCCAGATTGACCAACCTGTGAGTGGATTGGCTGTCCATGCGATACGAGCAGAACTGTCCACCCCACCAAAAACCCACCACATCGAGTTATCGAGAGTTTTTACAAACTTCGGACTTTTAAATCCACCGCCTGTGGATAAGTAGATGGATGACCAAAGACTAGTTGTGTAATCTCGTTTACTTATAAGTAGGTTAAAGGATGCTCCGCTTTCTGTAGCCACAATCACTGAACCATCTGTGTGATGGATAGGTTTTGCTGGATTTTTACCAGAAGCAGAAGCTAAGGCTGATTCTTCAACTACCCATGCCGTAGGAGCAATGCCGCCTACGGTTCTTTTGTAATATAAGAGCCTAGCGTTTGAAGCTGGTGCTGTGTTGTCTTGAGCAATAATGCTCCAAGTGTTATCCACAGAATTGTAAGTGATCTGAGGCGTTCCCCCAAGTGGAACCACGCCAGAGTAGCCGCCACGCTCATGGACGACAATCGCATTTGTGCCAATGTCATAAAGAATGAAACCTAAGCGGTTAGCGTAGTTAAAGTCCCTATAAACAATGGCTATTTGCGATTTGGAGCCATTGAAATCCCAATCGAAGTCATCAGAATAGCCAAGGTTGGCTACTGCTATATCGCCACGAACGGTTGAACTGCCTGTAGGATATAGTTCTTGCTGGAAGGAACTGAAGGTTGGATTACCGATCCATAGGTAACCACTGCGGTTAAGACCAAGCCAAATTGTGCTTGTAACCTGTTTTACTTTTGTACCAGGCTCAAACCAGGTAAGACCACCAGTTGTTGCTGCTAGTCCTGTCCCAAAAATAGGCAATGTCTTTTCTGCAAAAGATCCTATCTGAAGGCTCAAATCACAACGAGATGAAGCCAACGATGGCGAATAGGTATGTAAAGGTACAGACGAAAAAATAGGTGTTGGGGGTTGACGCTTATCATAAAGCGACCACGTTGCTCCTGAAAAACCAGTAAGGTAGTACCCAGTAAGTGTTCCTTTAAGTAAGCCAACTGTAGTCCAGATGAAGATATCTTTTGCTACCGAACTGTCAACAAATGCTGTCAGAGCTGGGGTAGCAAGTAGAGAGCCTGTTCTTTTTATAAATGGCGGTGTACCAAGGTTAAGCGTGTTGAGATATGTTCCCCCTGTTCCGACCGACATTACATTCCATACGTTGGTACTGGCGAAATAAGTAATTATTTTTACTTGATTGCCTGTGGTATCACGAGTAGCCCAGATGCTGGCATCCCATGCATTATGATAAAGACCGCCATAAAATTGAGTGGCTGAGTTTACATCGGCTCCAGCTACTAAAACATCATAAGGTGCTATGCCTTCTGAAAGACGGCTTCCGCTGTAAGTGCCTGCGTTATTGGTAAAAACAGTTGGCCGTCCACCACGAGCCGAATCTCTAACTAGAAAGCGAACGCCAGAAGGCGAAGCCACACCATAGGTAGCCATGCGGTCGATTGTGGCATCGTAAGTAAAACTATTTGCTACGGCTTGTGAGACGACAACGCTACCGCCAGATTCGGCTAGGGTAGCTGAAGTCCAAGTAGCTGAAGTCCGAGAATAAGACCACCATGTTGGCCTATTGCTTCTAGCAAAATCTGAAGCAAGGATGTGGATATCGCCAGATCCCTGATTGTTCCAGCGATCAATTATACCCACTGATCCTTTACAAGAGTTGGCTCCACCTAAAGAAGTCCTCGTCCAAGTAAAGGGAGCAGCACCTAATGCTGAGTTACTATTTGCTTTGCCTACAACAACCGTAAAAGCCGAAGTGGAGATCGTAGTTCCGTAAGCAATAACTTCCCTACCATAGCCAAGGTTTGTGAGCCAGCCATGTGGGGTAAAGTCGGTGAAAGAGCTTGTCGTTCCAATGGTTACTACTGATAAAAGTTTAGAACTATCTGAACCACCACTAAGAACATAGAAAGTGTTTGTGCCATTGGTTACAACGCTAATGAAAGCATTTGAGAAAGGATCATAAGAGAAACTCTCATGTTTGAGCGTGTCCCATTTGACTGTACTCAGAGCTGCTGAGTAGACTTGCGGTGGAATTTCTATAGCTGGGCTTGCTGTCGTAAATAGGGGAAGCCCTTGGAGCGTAGCTTGTGCTCCGTTGTCTACTGTATCAAGCCAGTTGGTTCGTGCTACGTTGAAGCCAGTGTCTTTTAGGTTCCGACCTAACAGTGTAGTGCCTTTTGGTGTTTCGGTAAAAATTCTCTGCGTTTCAACTAAGATGTTGAGCGTTTGAAAATATAAAAGTGATCTTCCATCCAGTAGTGTAAACAGAGAGTAGTAAGGCGTTTGGAAGATGAAGTCTGCTTGGCCACTCGTATCGTAGCTTCCAGCCCTTGCATTCGGAAGGGGAAGAGTTAGCGATGTGGTTGGCGTTAAGGTTGACCACGCTAGGGAATCGGTATCCCAAAGGACAACGCTGCCAGCACAAGTAAGAAGGGCTAGAGTGCTCGTGCCTACGAGCGACATCGAAGCAAACGGACCGATGCCTGCTGGGTTACTTGCTAAAACCCCCCATACCCCTGGGTTGCCGCCTACGGTTTCCCTGTACCAGCGATAAACCCCATAGTTAGGAAACAGACCGTAAGTTGTTCCTTTCACTTGGAGAAGATGCGAAGGCGTTTCAGGAAGGTTGTCTGTTAGTGGCAACCATGTGCCAGCCTTTGGAAATGTGTCAATGGAATTGCTACTATATTCCCAAAGGTTTGATTCTTCGTAAAGAGAATGAAGAAGATTGGACTGTGAGCCTAACTTCTCTGTCAAATCATCCCCGATGGCAAACGATGGGGGAACAACAGGCGTATTTCTTGGATCAGTTGGGATGCCGATATATCTATTGATTGGAAGCGGCATACCGTCAACGTCAAAAGAAGTTAGCTCTGTTAAGATCCTGTAACCTTTTGTCCAAACGAGCACACCATTTGATGGTGAAAACGCCAGAACAACTTGATTCATGTCACTAGGATTTTCAAGCAATAAAGAAAGTGATTTAACCACAGGCACGATACTACCTGTTACCGTCCTATCGACTTCCAAAACCAAGGCTTCGCCTACATTGACTGGTGAGAAGCCTGCGGCTATAGACCAAGTTTTGCTTGGGATTACTGAGCTGATCGAAAAATCAGGCCATGTTAAGGTTGTAACAGACAGTTGGTCAATTAATATGGATGAATTAGCCGAGATGGTTAGAGCACCACCTGCGGAAACAGATTGAACAGCTTCCAAAGGGACAGAAGTCCAAGAAAAGATCCCAGACAAAGGTACGCCAACTGAATCAAACGCTGGGTTGGCTGACGTTAAAATCCAATTTCTTTCTTCGTAGATCCACTGAGTAAAAAGATCTAAAGACGACAAGATGGTTGTGGCATCTTTATCAGATGCTATATTATGGGCAACATGATTGCTGAGTACCATTTCGGTACTATCGAGAAGCGGCTGACCTGTGTACTCCTGAAGTGCTAACAAGAAATTGTTCTCGTTTACTGTGGGAGTATTTGGGGTATTCGCATATCTAATCGTTCCAGTACCGTTGTCCACCGCTGCACTTACCGCAGTTGAATTTCCAAAGTGATTTGCTACAAGTTTGTTGTTTGCACAAACTGGAGATGGAATTATATAAGAAGCACCTGTAACCGAATCCTGAATAAAGTTGGATAATGCACTACACATTGAATTCTCAAAGCGTAGTACACCATCCAAAAGAGTACCAGAAAAAGAGCAACTTTCTACGAACTGATAGACACCTTGAAACCAAATACCAGAGCTGTCTGATTCGATCTGACAACTCTTGACGCAAGCCTTAGATCCTACTAGTCTCACGCCGAGTAACGAGTAATCACGAACACGGCAGCATAGTAACATCGATCTCGTACCTGCCAAATTGATCACTGGGGAAGTTACCGCACTCAAATTCTCAAAAGTTAAAAATTCCAATCTCGAATCTTCACCCGTTTCAAAAACAGGAAAATCTCCTGAACCTTGGATTGTCACTGACAGGGGATGCACTCCAATCACACTAACACTTTTTGGCAGAACTACGGTGGAGTTAAAAGTGTAAGTGTTTGCCAATACTGCGATAACACCACCATCGGTGGGGAGCGAAGCAATGGCCGAGTTGAAGACTGCTTCCGTGGTGCCTTCAAAGTCAGCGTTCGATCCGAGAGGTCCGATGAGAATTAAACCCCTGCATCCGAGCCGCAGCTCTTGGTAGAGCCGAGTGATGAAAGGGTTTCCTGCATTGGGAAGGGCAGCGTTGTCCATTCCAGCTACAACTGTGGCAGGATCTAGCGACCGAGTTTCCAGAGCCGTGAGGACATCATTCCATGGATCACGGAGAGCTATCCCAATAGACGAGTAGCTTGCCGATGATAATATCTTCTTATCTTCAATCTCAATAATTGAAGGAGTGCTTATTTGCTGTTGTGTCATAATGTAATCACTCGATCTTGTTATAAACGTCTTCAGTTGAATCTTACTACTGAAAAAAGGATCTTTATAGAATCTACTTTGATCAAGATTAAGATAGAGACACATATGAAGCACCGACAACAAGGAGAAGTTTGCTATGGGTACTGGCGGTAAAATAAAACTCGAAGAAGGTACTGGTGGTGGAACACATGTCGGATTTAAAGCATCAGATTCAGATATTGTTTCCGAACTGTTATGGACATTACCAAGTTTGGACGGTAGTGCAGGCCAAGTCATGGCTACCGATGGAAATAAGAATTTAAATTGGATGACTTTTGATGTATCAGCAGAAGCGACAGCAAGAGCCAACGCTGACAGCACACTGACTACAAATTTAAACTCAGAGATTACGGCAAGGGTAAATGCCGACAGCACACTTCAAGCCAATATCCAAACGCTAGGAGCAAGCACTGCGTTTGCTGCTGAATCTGCTACGGTATCTGCAGGTGGTGTTCTAACACCTACATCCGACAAGCCGATCCAGCGAATCACATCTAGTGCGGCATCTCTAGGTACGGTTGCCAATCCGATTTCTGGTGAGTATAAAATCTTAATCAACTCAACTGGAGCAAGCATCACAATTTTGAATAACTCAGGTTTGTCCGCTTCGAGCATCATGACAGGTACAGGCGGTTCGATCACGTTACCAAACCAAGCGGCCATAGCTCTAACTTATGATACAAACGCAACAAGATGGTTCGTGGTCGGCTTTCCCAGTCATGCGTCAACTGGAGCTATAATCGTGGATGCAGCAGGTGGTGGGGACTATACTACGGTTGGTGCCGCACTCACAGCCGCCACAGCAGGCAAAACTGTTTTTATCCGAAACGGAAGTTATGACCTAAGCGGTGTCACTTATACTATCCCAGAAGGTGTAACTCTGTTAGGCGAATCACGAGAAGGGGTTCGCATTACTTCTAATAACCAAATGTTTACTCCTAGTAGCACTATCTGGGCTAGATATACAACGAAACTCACTACTAACCTTAATGCGTTTGATACGGCCACTGGAATTGGAACCGTTTCGGTCACGAACAATAGTGCTGATGTTGTTTACACAGGAGATCTTACTGGTGCGGTAGGTACGCTCTCCATAGGTGACTATCTTTGTATTGGAAATAGTGATCTTTATGCGATCACAAACGTAAATACCGGAACAAAAACAATAACTTTAGCAAGTAATTATACCGGAGCCACAGGCTCTGGTTTACCAGTTTGGATTGCTAGCTCTGCTTATCCTTTACCCACGATCACTTCATTTAGCGGAGCCATAAAAAATCTAACGCTTCTCTATACGAAGACTTCTGGTGTCGCAGTGAATGCTATGCGAAGCTACCGCTTTCGCATGGAAGATGTTACTTGTTATCACGCTAATTTTGGCTCTAGTGGTGAAGGCATGGTTAACTTACAGTCAAGTTTTCAATCGAAACTTATCAACTGCAAAACTGTGGCAATGGGCACATCTTCAGGAGCCTGCATTACTCTGACTAGTTCGTGGGGACTAGTGATTAAGGACATGGAATGCGAAAGAGCCAAGTACAACTACTGGGGAGGGGGAGCAGCCGCTCCTTGCATGTATTCGGACGTTCACTTCAAACGTATCACTGATGCTCCTGCTTTGTTCTTTTTAGGATGGGGAGCACAAGTTTTTGGTCAATTAAGGTTTGACCATATAGACGGTTGCCGTGGTGGATTTATTCAAGACGGTGGTGGTACAGCCGAAGACTTATGGAACTATTACATCGAAATGAAACTCGTCACAAACTGTAGTGGGCAAATAAGTTTTTTTGGTAAGAACATGGTATTTGTTGGTGGGAGCATACAGAATTCAGGCTACTTTAGATTTAAATCAAGACAAGGCTCTACAAACAACTCCCTACAAAGTGGGAGTTTTCTTGTTACCCCTGCCAGCAGCTTGGAAATAGATAGTTCAACTATTATTTGTTCTGCAGTTATTTACCCAACTGGTGCTCTGTCGGGTTCTCCGAAGAGAAATGACGGTTACGCTTTCTAATCCGCTTTAAGCATCAGATAAGGGAAGGTGAGAGACATCTCGGCCTTCCCTTAGTGCCTGGTTGCGTAGTAGTGTCAATTCAATTGACCGCATCTGCTCATAAGATGGTATTGCCAAGTGTGATTCTTCGTTGAATCTGATGCCGCATACCACTAATGCCTTTTGAAGATGCCTGTAAGCACTTCCACCGCTTTTATAGTTAGTGGCTTCAATTTCTTTACAAGCCGCATCTACTCGATAAAGAAGATACTGCATCTTCTCCAAAAGGTCAGGTTGGTTGCTGCATTGACATGCCTTGGCATTTTCATGAGATGGAAAGACTTCCTGACATTTTCCACAAGCCCATTTGGTTGTTTCAACACAATTTCCAGTGATAGGTGCGAGAATAACTCGGTAGGGTAATCTTTCCGTCATAAATCCATCCTTACGCGTGTTTTTTCTGGTAACCGTTCTTTTCTGCCCACGCACCAAGAAGTGCTTCTACTGAAACTAACTCAAGGAGTTTGTCTTCGCCAAGCTGGGATACCAAGGAGCGTTTTACATCCAAGGTGTCTGGAAGTACCAATTTGGTTGCTGCCGTTGTCGTTGTGGGTACAACTGTAGTGGTCACAACTGGGGTAGCTGTTGCCACTGTCTTTGTTTCTGGCTTGATGGTCTTTACAATTTTTACCACTGGCTTCTCCGTTTCTTGTTTTGTACTGAGATTTTCTTTGCGGCAATCGAAAACGTTGCTCTTATCGACATAGCAAACGCGCCGTGGATCACCTAAATTAAAATTCATTACATCTCGTTTGAGAGCTATACGCTGACGTTTGCCAGCTACTGACTGCTCCCTAAAAGGTTCTTTGCTGTTCTTATCTGTTAGATACTTGTTATCCTTTAAACGCTCGTAATCTTCCTGATCAACTTGAGCATCGCGGACCTTGTTAGTTGTACGATCTCTGACTTTCAACGTGTTTGACATGAGTAATCCTTTATCCAATCGATGTTAAACATCACCAACGTATGTATTTCTACACCGATGCGATCATATCGTCAATAGCCCTATTCCTTCAAGATTAGCCATAATATTATAAGTCCATTTTTACTTCAGCGAGATTAGATGCTATGCTCAAAGGAAGAACAAAAAAATTATTTTTTATGGGGTACATCCATGCAAATAGTAGGCGGCTACGCTGTTATTCTACTGTCCTTAGTTGCTACTAGCCAACTCGAAACCCACGTTTCTTTCGATCACTGGCTTAACCGACCTTACACAAAAAGCATGGCATTAAAAGATTTTGAAAATTTACTTGTTCCTACCGATGCCACTCTTGGAGTGGAGCATGAAGAAAATCTTAGCGTTCAGAATTCAGCCCTGACCTTCCATATGCCAAAGGATAAAGTTTGGATCGAAGGCTCTGGTGCTCAAATCGTGATGCCCATCATAGCACAGCAAGAGATGACTTTAGAGTATTCAGTTTACTTTGATGGGAAAGGTTCTCCTTATGAATGGACTTCAGGCGGCAAGCTACCAGGGGTTGCTGGCGGCAAGGGTTACACTGGTGGTTCTCCTGCTGGGGCAGGTGACGGCTTCTCGGCTCGTTTGATGTTCGGGGAAGGTGGACAGCTCTTTGCTTATGTCTACCATGTCGATATGAAGGGGAAGTATGGAGATAACCTTGGGATCGTGGCTTATAACATTTTAAGACAAAACGAGTGGAATCAGATCAGGATAAAATACCGAATCAATACTGGCAGTGATTACAATGGCCGCATGGAAGTATGGGCAAACGGTGAATATGTCGGGGAAAAGAACTATATGCGGTTTTGTACAAATGGTTGCAGGATCGACAAATTCTTACTCGTCTCTTTCCATGGCGGTCAAACTCCCGACTATCGTCCAACAAAGGATCAAGATATCAAGTTTAAGTGGTTTCACTTCTCTCCCTAGTATACTATCTTCTACACAAGATAATGTATATGTATGGAGAACGCATGGCAGTAGTGTATCTTACAATGGGAACGAAAGCTGAAACCACAAGTGCCACAAAATTGTCCACCTACCATACAACTACTTTTCATACCCCAATAAGGTTCGTTAAAGAGTGGATGCAAAGTAAAGAATTCTTTTCATTGAGAATTATACCTTGGCCTTTGAACTGTAGCCCACGTTCTTTCCATATAAAGAAACAAGATGAGTGGGATGACTTTGTTCAAAATTTACCAAAGGCTGGCTTTACAACCGTGCATGTCTGTCAGGCTCTTCCTAATCTAGGGAGTGGTGACCAGACAGAAGCCCTTTGGCTTACCCCTACCGTTACAGCTATTGGGACAAGATCGGATGAATCTCTGGCTAAACGTGCTGAGTTTCGAGAATCAATAGGCCGCTTGTCTGTACCCCCAGGCTGCCTAGCCGAGCAAGTAGCGATCAGTGGCGATACGCCAATTCAAGACATGAGACAGGCTTGGCCAACACCAAATGTCAGCGATGGATATAACGCCAACCTAAAAGACGGTCATGATATTAAACGTGGTTACCTTAGAGGCGTTGTCCATCTCTGGCCAACCCCAAGTGCTCAGTTGGCTGGCGAAGGTGAATTGCTCGATAAACTGCTGACGAAGGATGGGCTTCCAGCTCTACCAAATGAACGTGCCTATAATCCAAATACCGGAAAGAAGTTTCACATAACATTAAATCGTGCAGTGAAGATGTGGCCAGAAGAAGAAAGGCCGCAAGGACAACTTAACCCCGACTGGGTAGAGTGGCTGATGGGCTTTCCAGCTTTATGGTCAATAGCAGATCAGAAATTTATCTAGTGAAGCACAGTAGGCTTCAACGCAAGTCCTAATTCTGAACCTAAATCCAACTCATCGGAGACTGTGTCCAAACTGAACGCAATGTGGTCATGCTCTTCAGATACCACTTGGACATTTCGAGCCACGCATTGGTTGTTCTTGTAGAGACAGTTGTCATCTCTAAGATCGTAGCCGCTACACATAAACTTCACTTTCAAAATATCCCTAGACATCTTTTCCTCACCATTATATTTGGTACATCTTTTCGGTTTGGTGACCACATATACCCAAGTTAGTGGGTAGATCCCCAGCCCTTGATTATATTTTGAACAATTTTGGAATCAGCCTTGCCCTTGAAAACTGGCATGATGTTTTTCATATCGACTGTAGTTCCTTGTGCTTCCAAAGCCCTAATTTGTTCTCGGACTTCATCTTCGGAAAGAAGTTTAGGAAGAAACTCTTCTGTCACTTTGATTTCAAAATCAAGCTGGGAGCTATAGGTTTCGCTCTTGCCGCCAAACTCTTCTTTGGCTTTAACAAGACGCTTATGATAAGCCAAGATGATTTCATCTTCTGTTCGCTTCTTGCCTTCCTTGAAGGCTTCGTTCTTTATATCCGCAACGATGAGCCTAAGCACACTAAGCCTATCAGCGGCTTTGTCTCGCATTGCTTGCTTCATTTCTTCTTGGATCTTTTCAAGTATCATCGCTGTCTCCGATTTGGATTCGCCTTTTGGTTTTAACTAATTTGTCTTCTATGCTTTCTTTTTCTTTTTGTACTATTTGTGGTACTGCTACTTTCTCTTTGATTGAATCGATAAGGTATCCAGTTGTGCCTAGCTCGGCCATAATATTGTTGAGTAGCCGATCAAGTTGTTCATTCCGTGTAGTTTGATTTACTACTAAGGCATTAAACATCATAGTTGATGTTGTGGCATAAGAGCCTACTGCTTTAAAATTTTGATTAGAGATCACATCGATTGTTTCTTCATCCATACAGCTACCTTAGTACGCCAACATTACATATAACCTAAATAGAATTACTTATAATAATATGTATGGATTGGTATGCAACCAGAAAGTGGTAATCAGTCGAGATTACCACTAAAGATCTTTTTTAGGTAGAAAGGCCAAAGGAGAAAGGAAAGGATAGACGAAAGTACCATTAAACTTCTACACCACTAAAAAGATCTAGATGTCTAAGGGTTACGTTATCCCACGAGTTGTCTTGCAGCCACTTGTTCTGCTTTTCCACTTGCTTCTCCCTAACACCTTTTGAGCCAAACATCGCTTCGATCTCTTGGGCTAGTTCTTCTGGCGTGGAAGGCCGTGGGCATACACCTTCAACATCATCGAACTGGGGTACAGATGAAGTGATGGTAGGTGTACCAGCCGCCATTGCAAGTCGTGCGGCTCCTGTAGCACCATAAACGGTATGCTCACCGTTCATCACATAAGGGAAGATGGCAATCTGATTTGTCTTCAGATAAGCATCTAGTGACGCATCACTCTGATATCCCCTAATGAGAGCTACGTTGTGTTCGATCCCTAGTTCAAGGATTAAAGCATTAAGTTTATTGTAATAGTTAAGGTGTAGGAGCTTATTGAATTTGCTCTCGCTGAAAAGCCCTGTGTAGAAAACATCTGGAAAAGTGGTCTTCAATATAGCCACAGCTTTGAGTGCTGTTTCCCATCCTTTGTATTCAAACCCAAATCCGAACTGAACCAGTGTGTGGGGAGAGTGGTACATATTCCAATAGCGACCTGATTCTACACAGGGGAAACAGCCGTGTGGAATCACATAGATGTTGGAAGGCACACCCTTTTCAGTTAAAACTCTTTTTCCAATTTGGGTATGAACGATGATGTTTGGTACAGCCGCTTCACACACAAGTTTGTCCTTGTGATAGAAGACTGAATGCTGCTTTACAAAGAGTTTATAGTCTTGCATTTGAGCAACAAATGATAGCCAATAGCGAGCGTTAGGGAAGATGCCAAACTCATGCTCGACATAGACTACGTCTGGCTTAAACTCTTTGATTCGGTCTACTAGCTCGACTAAAGGTTCTCCCCTTAGCCAACATCTGACCACGTTCTCTTCTTCGGGAACCCCATCGGCCTTCTCTGCGAAAATCCTGCATTCCCCTACTTGAGCTGCCATTCTCGGAAAGAGTTGTTCAGCGTAAGTAGCAATGCCGCATTGGATACGGTAGACACCAACCAAGGCGACACGAAGTTGACCATAAGGCTTTACGGCTGTTTTTTCGACCACGTTATTTCTCCATATTTCATAGTTACGGATAATATCGGAAGGCGAAGTGTCCGTTGGAAGATCCCATTCAGTCACATCATAATCGGGAGAAGGCAAACCGCTGGAATCAGAAAGAAATAGTATCTGTTTGCCCTTGAACCCGACGAACATCTAGTAGCCCTCATAACTTGTAGAAAAGAAATCACCATAATTTTAATGCAGAAGAACCGTTGCACTCCACGAGATTTCCCGAATATTGCTGCCATGGACTTCCCAAGATATCTTTAAAGCCCACAAAGGAAATGGTCTAAGCAAATGGTCGATTTCGATCTCAACCGTATCGTCCACGTCCGGACCGCACCCTGGCTTAGGCGGTACTGGATCTGAGAAGTAAACTTCCACTTCCAGTGGACGACCACGACATGGGATTTTCATTTCCCCAGTTCCATTTACGGTGAGCGTGCCATAGTAGGTGACGGTACGTTGGTCTTTCTTATCCTGACCTTTGTTGTCATGCTCTTTGTCTTTACCCTTATCTCTGATTCCATCTTTAGATTCGAATATCATTATACCCCCTCCTACACTGGATCTACGGTTAACCGCGATATGCGGTAGAATATGTCCCTTTCGGTATACACACTCCAACCAATGGCCAATTGATAACTAGTCGGTGTAACTGTGGTTAGATTCCAGTATACACTATCATCACCTACACTAGCCATATGATCTGGCTTGGGGGATAATATCCCACCATGAAAATCTACTTTGATATAGTCAGGCACAAAGGGAATATCGATTGTAAGCGAATCCATGCCAGGTTTTATTCGCACTGTTTCTGTAATGTCATGTTTTCCAAAATATGAAGCCATGTTAATTCTCTCCTGTGAAAAGAAGGTAGCCACTTCGGTTTTGTACCCAGAGAAATTGGTTTTGCTCCAAAATGGTAGCTAAAGGCAAAGTGACCTTTGCAATCGTAACATTCTGTGCCGCACCTGAATTCCAAGTATGAGTAATCATTAATCCTTCACCATCAGCTAAATTGGTAAGCCCGACTGAAGGCGTGGGCTGGCTAACCAAGGTGTTTCGATTGAGAGCAATCGCTGTCGATGTCATCACAGCTAGGTTCTCCCAGAGAAAATGCTTAGTGCCATTGACCGTAAGCCAAGCTGTGTTATTAACCACAGAGTAGCTGTTGGTATAGGCTGAGAACGTAATGCTCGAATCGCCTGTTCCTGTTATTTTGGTCAAAACGCCAGATAATGTCGGAAGTCCAGTACCAGAACAGAAAAGAGATGTTTGACCTGCTATCGAAGATAAAACGGTAAAGATAAATCCATTATTGGAGTAAGTGGCTCCAAGCGTTGCTGTCCCTGCCGTAATGGTAAAAAAGTAATGAGATAGATACGAAGTCGCTGCTGCCGTAGGAACTACATCACGGCCTAGCGAAGGTAGAGGCCAGCGTCCACCATTCATCGGTATGCGTGTTCCATCCCATAGATAGAAAATGGAACCCACTCTCATTGCCGCCACAAAGTATTTTGTGGTCAAAGGATAGGCATCTGGTAAATGCACAGTTGTTGCGACTGTGGCCGTAGCCGAGCCGAGTGCAACCTGATCCCATGTAAAATAGAGAAGACTGCCATCGGCAATCGACCATGATCCTGCTCCAACCGTAATGGCACCAGAAGTATGTGGCAGTTTGAACGTCAATGTGCCAGTTAGTACGAGAGTGCCTGTTGCATCTGACGAGAAATAACCGCCAGATGAAATGTAGTAGCTCAGGTTTGTATGCTCAAACAAACGCTTGAGAAGAGTATCGGTTTTCCCAAGCCGTGTGGTCAAACTTTCGCCTTGTATGCCAGCAAAATTATTACTGTAAGCTGGATGCGGATCGTTGTAGTCGTTAGCTCCAAGATACGTCAAAAGAGATTTGGATGTACCGTCTACAAAATATTCGCCAGTGAAGCCGCCAGTGGATGGAAAGCGTGAACCACCACCGCCTCTCCACCATAATGTCCCACCGAGATTGTAGGCCAACGTGTAAATTTGGCGGTTATTGGTGGAGCCAGTTGGGGGAATGGTATCAATCGGAATCGAACCTAAAGGAGCAAGGTTTGGACTAAGCGTAATGTCCGAAGTCGCAAGTGAGCGGTCTATAACATAATATAAGAACCAGCCATCGGGTATGTTGGTCGTAGGAATGGTTGCGAGTTTCCAGACCGCATCTCTATGAGCACTGACGATGTACATGCCGCCAGTTGTCGAAAGCGTTAAGGCCACAGGATTCCAAGAAACGACCATCGGCTCGCTTTGGGCTATGAGAGAAAAGTTTCGCTCTTCATAAATCCACTGAAGGCAAAGATCGATAGCAGAAGCCCTAGCTGTAAGGTCTTGGGCTTGAGGTCCGGTGAAGTTGTTACTATAAGAAGGCGTTGTCTGGAGAGCCGATGGAGATCCAAGGTACTGAAGAAGATAAGTTAGAGATTCATCTTCGTTATTGTTTGACGAAGGAGTATTGGCTCTCATTAAAACTGATGAAATAGGTGTTATATTTGTAACGCCATTATTAAAATGGTTACCAATTATTCTAACGTTGGTGCCTGAAGTGATCTGTGGGGTTCCAGCGAAGAAGGTACTTCCCCAGAGTATGAGATCAGCAGGTGTAACCAGATCGATCCCATAAGTACCCGAAGCATCAATATACAAGTTAGCCAAGGTTGTCGTTAAGGCGTTAGCTCCAACGATATTGCCAAAAAACAAGGCACATTCAGTTAGCGTCAAATAGCTGGCACTTGTGGCATCTACTGTAGGGGAAGCCGAAGGTGCTGCAATAATGCAGTTCTTTAGTTCCACACTCATGGATGAAGCAGCAACAACCGCTGTAGCTGAAGGTAGACTGGTTAAGATGGTCAAAAATCCTATGTAGGTATCTTGACCAACGACAAGAGTGTTCCCAGTGCTTGAAGCCAAAATCGTTGCTGATGTGACACTACCAACCATCCGAATGCCATCGGGAACTATCACTGGAGCCGTAAACTCATAAGTCGCTGGCTTTACATAAAACCAGATGTTCGTTGGTACGGTAGCAAAGGCATTTAGGAAGGGAGTTTCGTCATCTCCTTCAAAGTCGGCTCCACTGCCCAAAGGACCAATCGTTCGCCATGGAATGGAACCTGCCAATGCAGCATCCATCTCGGATAGTGTAACAAAAGGGTTGCTCGCAGATGGGCTGACCGAATTGTCCAAAGCATCTTTTTCATCGAGTGTAGGGCTACGAGCAGCAATTTTTGACAGAACACTATCATAAAACTCGCCAGCACTAACATCGAGCTGTGCATGAGCGGCAGATGTCTTGATCTTGGTATCAAGAATCTCAAGGACATCTTCGGTTCTGATCTTGGTGTTTGTTGTCATCTATGCAGTTTCCGTATGTTAGGGGAGAAAATATAATCTCCCACATTTAATCTTCTTCATCTGAATCCAGATTGTCTATTTGAATAAGGGGAAGAAGTCTTGCTTTTCGCCAATCCATAAGCCCACTATCTTCAGGATACATTGTCCATAAGAAGTACGACATTTCCTTCAGGGCTTCTTCTGAATACAAAGTTAGATCCAGCGTTGGAAACTTCTCTGGCTCCAGTTCAAAAAAATTAGCTTCAAGTTTCGGCATTAGCTTAGTCCTTTTTCCGCTGCCTTGTACATCTCATGGAGAGCGTCTTCATCAAGATCATTTTTAAGAAGTGTGATGCCTTTATGCTTCGCTTCGGAAATGATGAAGTCAAGCATCATCTTTTCGTTATAACCACCACTACGAAGCATCTCATCGAACACTTGATCGAAGTCGTTACCATTGTATAGTTCTTCAGCATATTCCATAATCGGCATCTGCTTTGCTTGGACTTGATATTTGCTCATGACCTTTTGTTTGAACATCATAAATACTCCTACTACTCCAAATATGATTAATATAAATCTTAGGTCTTTAAATGCATAATGGATAAGAGATGATGGAATCGCTAAAAGAAATGCGAAAAATAAGAGAGCGAATAAACTAAATCGTCCATGTCCATCAGTAAATCTTATCTTTTTAAACGTGCATAAAAAGAAAAGAAGTATAGACCACGCTGACCAATAACCTAAAAATGTCATCTTATTTACTCGCTAATTTATTAAGGAAAGATTTACCGCTCTCCCAAGCCTTCTTGGCATCTTTGGTTACTTCTTTTCCGACCTTGGTTGCATTATCGCCTAAATTTTTGGCTGTCTTCGTAATGTCTTTTCCTAAATCCTTACCTGTTTTAGACAAGTTATCTAGTGTCTTGGATGGTTTATCGGCAACCTTCTTATTCTTATCCAATGTCTTCGTCTTCTCTACCGTTTTAGTTTTTGAATCGTGCTTATCTTTATCATGATGTTTATCTTTATCATGGTGTGTGTCTTTGTCGAGAAGATGCTTAACTATAGGCTCATATCCACGTTTACTGTAGTCGCTAGCTTTATGCTCTAGGACACCTTTTAAGATCCTAGCAGTACCATCGGGATCTCCAATGTCGCCTTTCTTTTCCAAACCTAGTTTCAAAGTAAGTAAAGCAACGTGGGCATCCTTCGCATCTTGGCCTGATTCAGTGCCGGATGTGCTTATCGAGACACCAGGGTTTTGAACATCTTCTCCACCACCGTCACCTGTCTTATCTGTGTCAAGACTTTTGTATGTCGCTGTTCCAACCGTCTTTCCATCCTTAACCATCTTAAACATCACTTTTTGAAAAGGATGATCGTTTCCCCCCATCTTTTCATTGCCATGCGTGTCATCTATAACTTGGATAGAGTACCCACCGCCTTTTACGCTATTCTCCAACTGCTTTGCAACATCATTAGGATTCTTGAGTGTCATACCAAAGGCCGCATTGGTAAAGATAGCGGTAGCTATGATCCCACCTAGAAGTTTTTTAGACCAATCTAAGATAGTCTTAAAAATTTCTTTTATGTCATATTTAGCCAAAACTTGCTCTTTGAATTGCACAGATGACTGCACGATCTTTTCGCTTGTTCTTGGCTCTTTGGCTTTCACAGCTTGGCTCTGCATTGCAGCTTCAATTTTAGATAGAAAACTCATATGCTTTTCCTTTTATTTAAAACCTAGTATCTAATCTCTTGCTAGCTCAATTACCGCTTCAGTGAGATAGGCAATGCCAGCCATTGTATCTAATACATCATCGCCTAACCGTCTAATCATGAGAGAAACATGTGTAGGGGTAACACCTGCGATGTATCCAAACTCAGAAGAACTAAAGGTTACTGTACCAGTCTCTTCGTGTCTAACTGTAAGATGCGTCCTTGTTGGTCGGCGAGATGATACAACCGTTTTGACGGTTGGTGTTCCAAGGTCGCTTGCTAAAGGCTCCCGATCTCTGAACACCGCTGACACTTCCCATACAACATCACCACTGAAAACCGCAGCAGTCCAAGTGAGGTTTACTTCGTAACCTTGCGTTCTATCAATCCTTGCTCCTAAGAAGATCGGGGGAGTGACAAGCGTAGGCGTTCCAGTTTCCAAAAAAGCAATCGATGCTGTACCAAGGAATGAAGATCTTGAAGCTCCTGTTGCGATAACAGGACGCATAAGATCACCCATTGATAAGCTAATGGTATCAAGACCATCTTCATTGTTGGCTTCTGGGGGGTAATTTCCAATCCATAAGCTATCGGTTGTTCCTAGCTTTGTTGGGAGTGAGCCAAGAAAGTGGTTGCCTCTAACAATGGCTCTTGTTCCAGCCAGTAGGCAAACAGAACCTTCTTCTGTGTTCTCGGCATAGTGAAGATCGGTTGTGGTTATATCGGTCACTACCGAATAAATAGAAGATGAGAAAAGGCTGTGGGTGATTCTTGCTCGGATGCTTCCTACGAGATTGATGCCACGAGTACCAGAAAACTCGCAACCAACCACTCTAAAATCGGTCACAGACGATGCGTTAATGGCGTAAGATGTCGGGGAATCCGGACCTCCCATAACTAAAACACAATCTCTAATTTCAACATCAGTCTGACCAGAAGCTGTAATGCCTGATGCACCAGTAACTGACAAATTGAATCCAGCCAGCTTAGTGGTGGAGTTTAAGACGAAGCAGTTGGCTCCGATGATATTGACCGTTCCTTTGCGTGTGGTCTTGAGCGATTTCCCAATGGGAACTGTAACTGGCGAAGCGAAAGTATATGTCCCATCTAGGATTTCAATCTCGGTGGTGTAGGGATCAGCTAGAGCCGCAATAAACGGAGCTTCGGTTGTACCCCTAAAGTCAGCATGGGAGTTAACTAGGCCGACTGTTCGAGTGCGGCCTATGTAGGCTTGTTGGTAGTCTTGGGCTATGCCGCCAAGCCAACGTGTGTTTGTTCCAGCATCAATGAAGGCGGTATTGGCCGTCATTCTATTCTTATCGAAGGTTGCATTCTCCATTAAAGGAGCCACAGAGAAGGTGCCACGAGACATAATGCATGAAGTTACTTGGCAATCGTCCGCTCCAACGTGGATGGCCATATACGTTTTATTGGCAAGATCAAAGCGGCAGTTCTCAATAAAGCAGTTGTCGCCAAGGACATCTATGCCAAGGGCTAGGTTGCCATTAAAAACGCAGCGTCTGACGTTTACATTTTTACCAGTGATCCTTAACCCAATATCGCCAATTGGAATTGGAAAGGTCGCTGTGGTGAAAGTGCAGTCTTCAAGTATGGTATCATCTCGGTCAATCAAGACACCTATTGTAGCCGTACCGCCTAGCTCGAAGGTTAGACCACGGATAACTACTCGGCCATCGCCAGCATTAACCCAGAAGGCGGTAGAACCTGAAGGCTGTGGAGCTAGCTGAAGAACCGATTGCCTAAGAGCCATAGCTTCCATGAATAAAGGCTTTGGATCTGTCCAGCTTATGCCTAAATAGTTTATTTCATCGTTGAGATAGGTATAGGGTAATAGTTCAAGGGCATCGATATATTCCACATCACCGCTAGAGCCAAGGTGGGTAAAAGCGGCTTGTAACTCAATGATCGTATTGCCTTGGTAAGTTGTCCCACTGGTCAGAGGACCAAACGTCACATAAGGGTTCTTAATGGTATTGAGCCGTGGATCAATAGACGTTACATATCTATTTGTTGACGCTGGTGGATTAGGCGGTGAGTACGAAGAGCCAGCGAGAGCATCTTTTTGATCTGGCGTAGGAAGCCTAGACCTTTCATCGTTGGAGATGACAATCCCCGATCCAAAGGAAGCGATGGCATCTAATATCACTTTATTGCTGTGGGTGTGCGACTGTGTTAGCAGCGAAGACAACTCAGAGAGTGATATATGGAGATAGTTCAGATCTCCATTTTGATTTGATAGCTGAGTATGGTCAATCGTACCAGTTCTGATAAAAGGTTGCCAAGCACTACCATCCCATCGGTAGATAGCGTTTTCAGATAGGACAGGACGAAGGTCGTTAAGGTTGTTCCCTGTTAACGGAAGATCGAGCAAGGTAGCCACAGCATCTCTAAAATCGCCAAGATCATCTTGTGGATAGTAGGTCTGGACATCATCCTTTAAGACTATAGGATTAGTAGTGCTTGGATCGGTGAGAGTATGGGTTAAAGCCGCCTTCTCCCCTGGCGTACAAACCTGTGCCTCTATCTTTTCAAGAACGCTTGGATATGCTTCGCCAGCCACAACACCTAAATTTGGATGGCTGGTTGTAGTATGAATGCGATCATCCAAACATTCAATTACGTCTTCTGTTCTTACTATTGCTTGTGGCATTTTATAACCTTAATCTCTCGGTAAAAGCACCTGTACTTCCAACAAGTGGGCATTGACGGTCAAAGTATCATTGGTGTCTGTACCCACTCGTTCCACAATGAAGGATACATGGGTTGGATCTGTCGCAAGCCCATAACTTGAAAAGGTCATGGTGGTCACATCTTCAGTTGTCGCAACGCTACTTGATCTTGTGGATACGCTGGCGTTTTGAACCGATGTTCCAATTTGATGCGTAACATTATCCCTGAACACAGCAGTCACTCGCCACGCTACAGAACCCGACATACCGTCTTGACAAGTCCAAAAAATCTTGACTGTGTAAGACTTTGTTTTATCAAGCCGTGTCTGAAGAGCGATAGGGAGCGTGGAAGCTATGCTTATCTGATCTTCTACAAAGCTAATGGTTCCTGACGATGCTATAAAACTTCGCTCTGTTCCATCACTGCTTGGCTCTAAATAACGATCAAGACTTACATCGA
>Ga0315285_10002148_pt1 | contig 20614 bp, 19 predicted proteins | sample YL17G09_36_MG_FD_203698 | JGI IMG/M metagenome (GOLD analysis project Ga0315285, IMG submission 203698) | Sediment microbial communities from Yellowstone Lake, YNP, Wyoming, USA - YL17G09_36 | ecosystem: Environmental > Aquatic > Freshwater > Lake > Sediment | place: USA: Wyoming | collected...
CATTAGTACGACTGCGACGTTTTATTTCTATGATTCAAACGATGTATCAATTCGATATTTTGTTGTAAAGGATTCTCAAGGAAATGTGCATGTTGCATTTGATGCATGTGACGTTTGCTACGAGGCAAAAAAGGGATATAAACAAAATGATGACGTTATGCATTGTATCAACTGTGGGAAAGAATTTCCTATTACTAGCATTGGTGTTGAAAATACAGCTGGTGGTTGTTGGCCAAGTTATTTACCAATAAGAATTGATGATAATACTGTTGTAATTAAGATATCTGATTTGAAGGCAAAAAGTTACATGTTTTAAAGTGCTAATCAGTCAAATCTAACAGAAAAAAATCCTCTTTATTTGATACATTACAATGACGTTTCCCAAAACAGTAAGAAATAGAGATTTTTAAATAATGGTAAAAGATTACATGTGTTAACAAGTAACCTAGAGGTATAAAAAATGAAAAAAGAAAGATGTGTTTTGACAAGTGTTATAGAAACAGAAATTGATATTCTTAAGAGACATATCCATATTCTTAAAACACTACAAGAAAAACAACCTATGGGAATAATAAAATTATCAGAGCTTACTAAATATCCTCAGCATATGGTAAGATATTCGCTAAGGATACTTGAACAAGACGGGTTAATAGAACCTTCATCCCAAGGAGCAGTGACTACAGACAAGGCGTCAAAGACCATGGAATTGCTTATAAAAACATTAGATAACATCGTTAAGACTGCTGACGATATTAAAAAAACACTTAAATAAACACTGTTTTTATAAACACTGTTTTTATTTACCTTCTGAATGCCGAGGTAACTCAGCTGGGAGAGTGCACGGCTGAAGACCGTGATGTCGTGGGTTCAAATCCCACTCTCGGCATAAAGAGATGGGATATAATATTTTTAAAAAAAAACACTATTAAGTTATTCATCTTAATGTCTTTTTAATAAAAAATTAAGTAATAAATTCATAGGTAATTCTACCTAATTTCTAGTCATAGATGATGATTTCCTAGCCAATGACATCGCTTAAATAATTTTTTGCACGATCCATAATTTTATTCATTGTTTCAGTGCTGATATTTTCCTCAACATAATTTAATGACAAAGTAAGTCTGCCAGATATTGTAATAATAGCTAAATTTAGATCGATTAAAGGGGACGCAGAAACTGCAAGAATGGACCTATCAACTTCTAAAGCTCCATATCTGGTTGGAAAATCAAGACTACCCATATTAACAATTACTGTACCCGAAAAGTTTGCATTAATCCTATCAGTGAGTTTAACACAAATATTTTTCTCGTCTTTACTAAAAGCAAATATTTTTTCATTATAATTATTTCTGGGAATTATCATATTACCATAGGTAGCAAAAGAAATTGCACTCAAAAAACTGGGACTCAACCTACGCAGACTCAATAAAACCTTATATTGTTTTTTATATCCAATTTGAGACTTAACCTCCTCACCAAAATCTCCTGCGTTACCTAAAAAAGATTTTTTAGGATTATATTTAAACCTAAATTTAACTACATCAACAAATAAACCAAAACTATCTCCCACTGATTTATTAAGCCGATTTCGAATATTAACAGGTACAGATACAAACTGTTTTATTCCTTTAAAACCTCCCATAACATCATAATAAGCTGCTAGAAAAGCTGTACTTAAAACCGAATTTACAGTTACATTATTACCATGACAATTTTTTACCAGATAAGAAGTTTGATTTTTTGGCAATTCCATTAAGAGAACGCAGTAATTATATTTATCCCAATAAGCCTTATGTAAAATATTAAAATCATCCTGATTAAAAATTACTTTTTTTTTCTCCCATAATTTCTGAATTATATCAAAAAATAAATTAACCACGATATCAGAAAATAAACGCTTGGATTTAAGTAATTTCTTAGGAATAAAAGCTGGGGGATAAAGAATATCATCAACAGGTTCATTTGGGTTAGCTATAAAATGTAAAATATCCCTTGCAAGATAATAAAGGGAAATACCATCACATATTATATGTTGACAAAATATTATTAATTCAGATTGTGCCTCAGATTGTAATAGAATAAATCTAATTAATGGACCTTTTTCCATTACAAATGGAATTTTCTCCTCGTGTAACACCTCTTCAAACCATTGACTATCAGAACGACGTGAAACAACCCGTAAAGGAAATTCCTGTTTTGCATCTGAAACATACCACATCTCATCGTGAGAATGGTCTATAAGAATTCTAGCATTTAACAAAGGATGTCTCTTTCTAACTTTATTTAATGATTTTTTCAGATCATTAATTGAAAGGTATCCTTTAATACGTATAACAACAGAAAGATTGGCAGATGTGGCCCACAAAAATTGTGGTTCAACATCCACCATCTTCATTTTATACACTTCTGCTTTATCACTCATTCTTCAAATTCCGCAATCCACCCTAATAATTGTTTATCTCTCCTTCAATATAAAATCCTTTCTTTACTTTTCAAACATTTATTTTTTGACATCTAAAAAAAAATTTAATCTTAAGTGTAAAATCTTGTTACATGCATATGTATCTGCATAAAAAATTTAAATATCCCTATTATGATTTTCATATGGAATGCAATATGGAGAGAGATGGGTTTGCTATAGGGGTAATTAGTTCTCTAATGAAAAAGAAAATAAGTTTTAACTTTCACCGATTTTCTAATCTCAGAGTATCTTCTAGTAAAAAAATAGATGTTATGTCAGAGAAAATTATTGATATTCATTCAGAAATTATAAAAAAAGTAGATGCTTTAATTGCAGCAAATGAAAGAGAATTATTTACTGAAGAAGTAGAATTTATCCCATTAGAAAAAAATGATTTAAATACTGAGACAGTATTACCGATTATTAAAGATAATAAAATTTGATATTTATAATAATATATCTAAATATAATATAATAAAAAAACAATTAAAAATAAATAGGACTAAAATATTACACATCCAAATTTGTTCTAGAAAAATAGGGATGCAAGAGCAATTTAAACGAATGTGAAATAGATTAAAATTAGATAGGAAGGGATGTAATCTGTATCTTAAAGAAGTTAGAATGGAAAATTTCAAATCTTTTGGTAAAAAGCTTTCAGTTCCTTTTTTTCCAGGTTTTACTGCAATAACAGGTCCAAATGGAGCAGGTAAGAGCAACATTGCTGATGCTATTCTTTTTGTACTAGGACCTAAAAGTTCAAAGGTTATGCGTGCAGGAAGATTATCGGATCTTATCTTCAATGGTGGTAAAAAACATAAGGACCCTGCAAAGTACTGTAAGGTTTCACTTATTTTTGACAATAAGATGAGAAAAATGCCTGTTGACTCTGATGAAGTGGAACTTACAAGAATGATAAAACGAGCACCATTAAAAAATGATCCTAATAATTATTACAGCAAATTTTACATTAATGATCACGCTGCTTCATATTCTGATTTTGAAAATATCCTAGTTCATGCAAGGATGTCAGGGGATGGATATAATATAGTGAAACAAGGAGATGTTACAAGCTTAATAGAAATGGGGTCTGTTGATCGGAGGAGATTAATCGATGATATCGCAGGGATAAGTATCTTTGATAACGATATCAAAAGAGCGGAGAAGGAAGAAAACGAATTAGATAGTAATCTTGAACGCATAAGGATTATTTTATCTGAGATATCTAGTCAAATAGGACAGCTTAAAAATGATAGAGACGAAGCGTTTCGCTACAAGGAACTAAAAGATAAATTATACGAAACAAAAGCAAAAATTGCCCTTAAGAAAAAACAAGACGTAGAAGCACAGATGATAGAGATAGACCAACAGATTAAATCTTATGAGTCTGAAAAAGATAAATTAGATGAAAAAAGTAAAGAGTTAAAAGAACAGTATGCTAATGCACAAAAAGAACTTGAAGAAATTGAAAAAAAAATTGGTGAAGTCGGCGGTGACGATGTAAAAGAGATAAAAGTGAAGATAGACTCTCAACGAAGTGAAGAGATAAAAATTGAAGAGAGATTAAATTATTCAAATGATGAAATTCTTGATATTCAAAATGAACAAGCTGAACTTAAGTCAAATCTTGAATCTATAGAAAAAGAACTTAAAGAAAACACATCTAAAAAAGATGAGCTTGAAAAACAGATAACTGAAAAAAAATCAGAGTTAGAAATAAAAGAATCAGAACTCTTCAAATTAAAAGAGGAAATTGCGCAATCTGATGATAAATCCATGGATCTAAGCCATGAACTAGCAAAGATGCGTGAGGAGTATAATGAGAAAAACAGTGAGATTCATGAGCATAAACTTAAGCGTAATCGATCTACTGATAAAATTGAGGCTCTTGAGTTGCAGATTGCAGAGATACAAGAGACAAAGTCAACATATGAATTTGAATTAAAAGATATTAATTGGCAATCAGAGGAATTTAAAAAGGATTATAAAGAAAAAATTAAAAAGACAAAAGATTTTGAAAAAAAACTTTTTGAAACAAAGAAAAAGGAATCTGAACTTTTCGAGCAGCTTTCAGATTTGGATAATATTATAATGAGACTTCAACGTGAGCAATCAAAACTACAAGCCGAACAAGATGCATTACAATCTGTAGAGGCCATGTATAATCCTGCTGTAAATGAGATTATTAAAAAACGGAATGAAGGATTCCTGAAAGGCATTTATGGTACTATTGCTGAGCTAGCTAAGGTTGATAAAAAATTTGAAACCGCAGTGGAAATTGCTGCTGGTTCTCGAATGCAGTCTATTGTAGTTGAGGATGATGAGGTTGCTGCAAAGGCAATTAAATTCTTGCAGAATGAGAAACTTGGCAGAGCTACTTTCCTTCCTTTAAATAAAATGATTACAGGCAAGCCACATGGTAAGGCACTTATTACAGTTAAGGATCCGAAATCCCATGGTTTTGCAATAGATTTGGTTAAATTCAAAGAAGAATACAGAGGAGCTTTTTGGTATGTATTTGGTGATACTGTTGTAATTGATGGTCTAGATGATGCACGACGTTTAATGGGTGGTGTACGCCTAGTTGATTTAAAAGGTAGTCTGATTGAGGCAAGTGGCGCCATGGTTGGTGGAAGTAGACCTAAAACTCATCTCTCATTTAGTAATACTGACAGGAGTAAATTAGAAGATATAACCAAGCAATTACAGGATGCTATAAAAAATCAGGATCTAATTTCTACTGAACTATCGAAGTTAAAAAAAGAAATCGTAGAAATCGAGAACAGTCTGGGAGAGTTTAGAACCGAGGCTGATAAAGAAATTCAGGTTAAAGATCTAGATGTTAGAAATAAAGAATTCACGGGAAAACTTGAGATCATCAATAAAGATTTGAAGGAAAAAATTAAGGAAAAAGAAGAACTTGATGAAAAGAAAAAAGAGGTTATTTCTAAGATAAATGAATACGAGAAACGCATTGAGGAATTAAATTCATTAAAAGAAGAAAAGGGTAAACTTCTTTTGAAAGGAACCAAAAAAGAGTTAGCCCAGAAAGCAAGAACTCTTGAAGAAGAAGTATCCAAACTTCATGAATCTGTTTTAAGTCATTCCTCTGAAAAAGATGCATTGGAGAAGAAAATTGAGCTTCTTGAAGAAAGAAAAAATGAGATTACTACTAAAATTGAAAACAAAAATAAGGAAGTTGAGGATCATAAAAAATCCATTATTGATTTAAAAAATTCTCGTTCCTCATACCGGGACGAATTAAAAGCGCTTTTAACTGTTGAAGAAAAGATGACTGGTAAAGTAAAGGATTTAACTATTAATCGAGATGGAGTTTATAAGAAGGCTGTTACCGTAGAAAATGAACTTGATAAGATTAATACTCGTATTGAATCCTATTATGATTTAATCTCACGGGCTAAATACAGACTACCAACTCTTGAGGATGCTATAAAGGAACTCGAGCAAGAACTCAAACTCTACAATATAGATATTGCTGATACCAAGCTACCAAATGTCGAATCATTAAAAGATTCTATTAAGGAAATAGAAGAATCTATGAAGGAACTTGAACCAGTAAATATGAGGGCTCTTGAGGAATATGAGCACCAATCAGAACGTAAAAATAAACTTGATGACGATGTTAAACATTTAAAGGATCAGAAGAAAAATCTTATCAAACTGGTAAGTGAGATAACAGAGAAAAAAACAGTGAAATTCTACGAGATTTTTAATGCTGTAAATAGAAACTTCAAAGATATATATGCACAACTATCAGAGGGAGGTGAAGCCGAACTACAACTTGAAAATCCTGAAAATCTCTTTGATAGTGGTTTAACTATTAAAGCAAAGCCACGAGGTAAAAAGGTGCTTTTACTATCAGCACTATCAGGTGGTGAAAAAAGCATTGCTTCTCTAGGTTTTATTTTTGCAATTCAACGTTATGACCCAAGTCCTTTTTATGTGCTAGATGAGGTTGACATGTTTCTTGATGGTGTAAATGCAGAGATAGTGAGCCGTATGGTAAAGCAAAATGCACAGGATTCACAATTCATAATGGTTACACTTCGCAAAATAGCCCTTAAAGAGGCAAATCATGTGTATGGTGTCACTATGAGAGATACTGGTATTTCTGAGATGATAGGAAATATTGATCTATCTGCAGTTGGACCAGAAGGCGAAATAAATATTGAAGGGGGTAAAATTATTGCAACAGCTTGAAATAGACAATGATGTAATCAACCATTTACTTTTTCATAAATCACTAATCGACGAAAAGGATGATGCGACAAGAATAAATCATTATGTCAGCATGCTTCAAAAAACTGATGAAGGCGAACATATCTCAATAGAGGATCCATTTGATAGATCAATAGCTATAGCTTTTGAACTTGTTATACAACATCAACTTAATCCATGGGATATCGATTTAGTAAATTTTTCAACGATGTATCTAAAACGAGCTAAAGATGAAAAAATTGATCTTATAATCGCTGGTCGTATTATATACATGGCGTGGAAGGTATTGAAGCTTCAAAGCGATGATCTTGTTGTAACAATAGAACGTAAAGAAGAACAGTATGAACCACTTGAATGGGGAGATATACCAACAGAAATGTGGCTTAGTAAAGACGATGATTATTCTTATACAAATCTAGTAATGAATATGCCAGAACCACCTCTTGATGAACCACTCCGAAGAAACGCGAAAAGGAAAGTTACACTCATTGAACTCCTAGATGCCTTTGATCATGCTAAAAAAGAAGCTGAGGAGCATCAAATTATTGAAAAACAAAGACAGGAGGAACGAGAAAGATTAGCAGAAACAGCAAGGAAACGAATGAAAGGAACCGCCATAGAAGATCATCTAGAAGAAGATATAAATAAGGTATGGCAAAGAATTAAAAAAATACCTAAAAAAACCATATCACTGACAGATCTATGTGAAATAAATGGACGAGAAGAATTAATAAAAATAATAATCTCAGTATTATTCCTAGCAATGGAAAATAAGATATTACTTTATCAAACAAAGTTTCCTTATGGAAAGATATATATCAAAAACATGGGATATAGTTAATTTGAGGTAGTAATTAGTATGGGTATAAATGAGAAGCGTTTAATTGAATCAGTCCTTTTTTCTGCTAGTAAACCAGTAAGTATCAATGAAATTAAAGATGCAACAGGTCTTAGTCCCAATAATATAAAAAAGACTTTAGAAGAACTAATTGAGGACTACAATGTTAAACGTAAAGATGAAACATCCATGGAAATCATAAAAGCCGGTGACAAATTTGCAATGCAGGTTAAGAAAAAATATGTAGATAAATCCGTAATGATTGCTAAACCAGAAATTGAGAATGAATTGTTAAAAACCCTAACATTAATAGCTTTCCATCAACCTTTAAAACAGTCCAATCTAAGGAGAATGATTGGTGCTAAGGCATACGAGCATGTGGATGAGCTTACCACTATGAAACTAGTACATACAAAAAAACATGGGTCGACAGAAATGCTTACAACCACAAAACTTTTTCCCGAGTACTTTGGCATTGATTCGACAAAACCAGAAGAAATCAGAGATTTTCTTATTAAAAAAGTAGCAGGAAAAATAGAAAATCTGTAATAAATTCAAATCAAAATTTCATTTTTTGTTTTTTAGATAATAAATGTAAAGATACTTGGCAATAGTTGTACAACAAGTCTTTTTAAATAAAACAAACAAAAAATGTATTGTACTAAAGTTGTTGAGCTGGAGAAGGAAAAAAATTATTTTTTTCATCCTTTCACCTCCTCTCCTTACCACCTCCTAACCTTCCGGCTCAACACTTTTTTATACATATATCAAGATTTTTTATCTAAAAAAAAATAGTATATTAACCATTATTTAGTACCGAAACTTTAAATAAACTGAAATACATTAACATCTGTTAATTTAAGGGGAGAAAAAAAATGAAAAGTATACCATATTTTGTAGTAGGGCTGCTATTAATAAGTAGTTTTGCTGCAACAGGATTTAGTAAGGAGGCTGGTGACGTACAAAAAACTATTAACATGAATTTTTTAGAACCAAGCGTGTTAGTAGGAGAATCTTATGCTGAATTGGAAATTGAAGGTACAAACTCTTATATTTTTGTCCCTGGAGAACCAATGCTACCAATCCGTGTAGAGACCATGTATCTACCATTTGGTGCAATAGTAACAGATATCTCCTGCGAAGTACAAGATGTTGAAACCATGGTTTTATCAGAAAAAATTTTGCCTTCTCCACAACAAATCGAGAAAAACCAATATGAGGTTTCTACTGAACCAGTAATGGATGCAGGAATTTATAATTCTGATGAAATATTCCCAGATAATTGGTTTAGCTATGAAATAGGTTCTGGACTTGACAAAAACATGGAACATAAAACAATTCTGACAATAAATACATATCCTGTAAGATACAGTCCCACAACAGATACCATTAATTATGCTAAAAATATTGATTTAACAATAACATATGATGAACCTACAGCAAATCCTCTACCAGTTTCAGAGGAATTTGACTTAGTAATTATTGCACCTTCAAAGTTTTCCACTGACCTACAAAAACTAGTTGATTTTAAAAACAGCTTGAATCCTCCAGTAAGGACGATGCTAAAGACAACGGAAAGTATCTATAGTTCATATAATTATTATGATAAACCAGAGGAAATAAAGTACTTCATTAAAGATGCAATAGAAACAAACAATGTTAAATATGTTCTACTTGTAGGTGGTTTGAAATCTTATATTTATGGTAATCCAAAAGAAAATGTAAATGAAGGAACAAAAGATTGGTACGTTCCAGTAAGATATTCAAATCTTAGGACAAATGAACCAGGATACACATGCGACCTTTATTATGCAGATATATACAAAGTAGGTGCCGTCTTTGATACCTGGGATTCAAATACAAATCACATTTATGCAGAATTTCCAAAAGACAAATTAGATTTATATCCTGATGTCAGTCTAGGAAGATTACCATGCAGAAATACAAGAGAAGTAAAAGCAGTTGTTGATAAAATAATTAATTATGAAGATGGACCTGCTGATACATCCTGGTTTAATGATATGTTTTTAGTATCTGGTGATGGATTTTTAGATCAAGATGATATAAATATAAAGTGGGATACAAATGGCCTTCCAAATGGACAGTATACAATATATGCTCAGAGTACAAATCCAGATAATGATCCTGGACTCGTTGAAGAAATACATGTGACATTAGATAGTACAAAAGGAACAGTATTAACCTTTAATCATGATGATTATCTTAGAATCCCTGGTTTTCCAAGTTACCCAACAAACCCTGTAGCTGAAATAGTATCAGTTTCAGAAGGAAATATTCTAGGTTATAATGATTCTACCTATTCACCAACTGAAGGTCAAGCTTACTGTAATGATTTTTCAGGCTGGGCAAACCTTAGATATGTAAATGGAATTTTATACATAAGAGGAAAAACCTATGATCCAAAGCCTTATGGAAATGTTTCTACCATAACTGTTACGGTTAAAAACAGTGGTGGTACTACAGTATTTACTGATAGCAAAACAACAGAGATGTATTGGGAAGGTGAATGGTGCACAGGAGATGTATTATTACATGACAGAGCTGGAGCAGAATACTATATGCCTGATGAAATTAATGTAGAAGAACTATGGACTTCAAATGGTAAATTTACAAGCCAAGAAAGTGTATTTGATGCATTTGACCAAGGAAGCGGTTTTATGTTTTTCTCAGGTCATGGAAATCCAATGGTTTGGGCAGATCATTATCCAGGTATACCAGGTAACAGACAGCATGGTTCTGTTTGGGGTCTGATAACAGTTAGTCAAAAGCCACCGTTCTTCCCAGTTAATACTTTTGAAAACGTTTACAAAAATCCAGTTGTTGTAGTCGGTGGATGTCATAACAATATGTTTAATGTAACAATGATTCCAACATATCTTGATAAATATAATCTACATAATATGCACTGCTATGGTTATCCAGTCCACAAATGCTGGAGCGAATGTTTAGTAAGTGTCTCTAAAAGAGGGGCAATTGCTGCTATGGGTAACACAGGTTATGGTTTTGGTATTCTAGGTGAATGGTGTACAGTTGGTGGAATGGATGGTTGGATAACCACAGAGTTCTTCAAACAATATGGTACAGAAGGTCATGATATACTTGGAGAGGCTTACAGCCAAGCTATTACTAGCTATATTAATGAATATGGAAAAACAGATGATGGACATGTCCAGTCAATACAGCAATGGGTTCTTTTTGGAGATCCAAGCTTAAAGCTTGGTGGATACCCTGGCTCTCAAAAACAAGCCTCAATACAAATGGAGCGAGCAAAAGGTATTAGTTTTGACGGAATCCCAGATAGCCCAGTAGAATTCCAAGCAATCACTAATGGTGAACAAACACCTCTCAGCTATGAATGGAGCTTTGACACAAACGGCGATAGCGAGTATGAAGTATTTGCAACTGGACAAAACGTGGAACAAACATGGCAAGAATCTGGAACATATTGGGTACAACTTAAAACAATATACAGCGACCACGAGGAAATATCCTATACAGTTGCTGATATTGAAATTGAGGAAATACCAGATCAACCAGCGACCCCAGCAGGTGCAACAAGCACAAGGGCAGGAATACCATACACTTATACAACAACCACAACTGATCCAAACAATTACGATCTGACCTACCTATTTGAATGGGGCGATGGAGAATACAGTGTTGTTGGACCAGCAGGTTCAGGTAAAACAGTGAGTGCAACACATATCTGGTCAGAAAAGGGCAGTTTCGAAGTCAAAGTAGTAGCATTTGATGATATGGCATACATGAGTGAATGGTCAGAACCATTAACAGTAAGTGTCACAAAGGCAAAATCTCAACAGATTTTGAACCAACCAATCCTTCAGATTTTACAGAAATTCTTTGAAAGCCATCCGAATCTAGTACCTCTATTAAGTGAACTATTAGGACTATAGATTAGATAATCTAATCTATCCTCTTTTTTTCTTTTTTTTAATATTTTTCATCAATAGATTTAAACATTGTATTTACATTTGCTAAAAAGGATGCATAAAAGTATTGACCAGCTTTATCAACAAATCAAAGACATAAAATCAAAAGAAGAATTCAAAAAAGAAATAAAACAATTGCAAAAAGAATACGATCAACTCCTAGATGATAATACAGTAGCATTGTTAATAGTTGATGAACTGGGTAGAAACAATCAAAGCATATCTAAAATAAATAAGCTAGAACCAGGATTGGAATGTACTGTTTTTGGAAGGATAACAAATATAAATCAATCAAGAAACTTCAACCGTAAAAATGGATCAACAGGACAGGTAATAAATCTGGAGCTAACAGATGATACAGAAACATGCAGGTTAGCACTTTGGAATAGAGATGTTGATCTTGTAAAAAACAAAACAATACAAATCGGAACAAATGTAAAAATTATTAATGGTTACATTAAAAATGGTTTTAATGGTCTAGAAATAAACGTTGGACGATGGGGACTACTAGAAATAGAACCAGATGATAAGATAGATCTAAAAAAAGAAAAATCATTAAAAAACAATTTAATTAGAGGAAAAATAATCGAAATACAACCTACACGTGCATTTTTCAAGGACAACGGAGAATTTGGATTTGTTACAGATATCAGGCTAGAAACAAAAGAAGGTATAAAACAGATTACTGTTTGGGATGAAAAAGTAAAAGACATTCAAAAGCTAAAACAAGGAAACTCTGTGGAAATAGAAGACATTGACATTAGACAAAAAAATGGTAAAGAAGAGTTTCATATAAACAGCAAGGGAGTAATCAAAAAACTTTAGCATCCTCCTTGGACATATTTTTTATTTTTTTCAAGGGCACATTGTGCTCGTTGAAGTTCTCTACCTAGATACATATAATGCTCAGGTAACAGGCTAGGAGCATTTTTCAAGATTGTGTCACTAAGAGCATCAGCTTTATTTCCAGTAAAAACCTTTTTAAGAACACCTGAAACTATTCTTTTATTTTTATAAACATTTGAATAATATTCAACTCTAATCTCATCTTGTTTTTTATCAACTTCTATAACAAAAAAACCATTAGGATCTAAAATCACATCTTTTTGCGGATTTTTTTTAGCCTTAATCAACGGAATTTCTTTAACTGCCATATACATTTTCACCTGCTTTTACAAGATTTTTTAATTTTTGTAAGGCAACATCTCTTGGAAGCATTCTCTGTCCACAATCCGGTGCCAATTGACTAATTTTATCATCAAATACATCTATTCCTTTTTTTATATGTTCAATTATTTCATTTACAGGTTCAACCCTTTGGTTATCTGATCGGACAGATCCTAAACAAATTTTTTTAGAAATTTTATATTGTTTAAATGCATCAAACAACTTTGGTGAAGCTTTGAATTCATGAGAAAGAACTTCTACAGGCATCTCTAAAAGCTCTGATACAACTTTTGATACGTCACCACATACATGAAGTCGTGTGGGAATTTTTACACCCTTTGTGATGATTTTGATTAGTTCTTTTCCATATTCAGGTACCCCCATAGAAAAAAAAGGCTCATCGATACTGATCATATCCACATATTTTTGCAATTCTATAGCCTCTTGCTTAAGTGCATAGGAAAAATCAAAAGCAAGTTCTTTTTCATCTTTATAAAAAAGATCAACACATGATTTTGTAAGGGTGTATGGTCCTGTTATGAGTCCTATTAATTGTCTATTTTTTGGAATAAAACTTCTCACATATCTTTGATCTTGAATTGTTATAGGACCATTATATTCTACTTTATCTATTATTTCTGGTCTGTCCCTGATTCTACAACCTTTAAGTTTTCTTATAAAAATATTTACAAAAGGATCTCGTGTTTGTCCATCGGATATCATTTCAATACCCGAATCAATCATATCATTAACTGCAGATTTGATGTATTTATCCCATGAAACCTCTATTTGATCGAAATATCCGCTCATTAGTTCCATATTTTCTACATTTACAGGGTATGATCCAATAACTGTAGTTTTAACCTTCGTCATTAGAAAAGTTTCCTCCTAGGATGAGAATCATCTGGAATTACTCCAAAATAGTTTTCAGTGTATTCAGATATAAGTATGTCCTGCCATGCAATAATTGGGAAAACTAAATCAGCATTCTCAATAGGTCCAAAAATCGCAAAATCTCCACCAAATAAGGGTATATTAATATTAGAAGAAGCATCAACTGATTTTTTTGCTGATTCAAAACCATTCAACCATTTTGATTTTTCAACAACGTTATGAATCGCACAACCGGTTGGAAGACCGTATTCCTCTTTTATCACTGGAATTGCAGCTATTGAAGCACCACTATTGTCACCAGGTGCCATTGCGGCAGTATCAATAAGGATTTTCTTAATTCCTATTTTTTTAGCAATCTCAAGTAATCCTGCATCAATTAAATTTGCACCGTTTTGTAAAACCTCTATTTTACCATCTGGGGATTTATCTTTTGGGTTAAATGCAACTATTATTGCCATAGCCGGGGTATGTTTTTTTAATGCTTCACGTTCTTCATCTCTTATTCCTATATGAATTGAGTTATAAATCGTCCTTGAAAGTAAATCTTTCTCATCAAGATATTCTAAAGCTTTTACTTTTAAAGATGGTTCAATTATATCTAATGAAAATGGATGATTTTTTGGAACTGTTTTTTCAATAAATTCAGTTATATCTTCTAGATTTTCTTCTTTTCGAATAAAGAAATCAGGTATTGCTGGATTACCAGTTTTTTTACTTAAATTCAGCATATTTTGAAGATGTTTTTTAGCACTATTAACATCTGGTTCTCCTTTAAAAAATAGTCCACCAAACAAAACCGTGGGATACGCTCCTGGTTGTCCACCAATCTTGATTCCTGAAATATCAAATATTTCTTGCTCTTTTGTAAAAGAAAACATCTATTCGCCTCTCTTTTTTATTTTACCCATATAATTAATTACAATTTTTGAATGTAATGCCCTTTTATCATCAAGTAAAGTAACCGCCTTTGGTGTAATTCGTAATGCTATATATGGTTCTCCAAATGGTGGAGGTGATTTTGTAATACAGCTATTTATAGCATTGTCAATATCTTTTTTATTATTAACTCCTATCAAGTTAATAATTTCTATTTGTTTTTGAAATCTTTCTATTGCTTCATTGTTTAGATTTTCAATGTAGGGTATAGCTCCTGGAGCATCAATAATTCTATGTTGCTTGTCAATTCCATTTTTATTTAAAGCTATAAGTGATGAGCCCGAGCGATGACCTTTTATTTCATCACCACAAATAATTAAGTATCGAATATTGGGATTTGATATAATATTTGCAACAATTTTTTCTATACCAATATTTTCAGTTTTAAGTGGACCATAAATAGCTACTTTATCAGAAGGATAATATTCAAAATTAAGAATAACTACTGCTACACATCCTTTTGGCGAGCGGGCAGTAAATTCACCACCCCATGGGTAATATTTGTCTTCCATTTTTAATACTCCTCAACTCTTGTGTAATCTGCAGCTTAATATTTCTATGACAAAGAGTAAGAATATTAAGTTATTAAAATTTTAGAATTTAACAAATAGTAATTTAATCTATTAGTATACTCCTGTTTTAAAATTTAATGACTGAATATTTTATCACACATTTTTTATATTACTCAACAGGAGAAAAATAAACAGTTTTTAGATAAAACTATCAATAGTTTTAATGTACCCTACCACACTTTTATAAATACATACTAATTACCTTATTTTAGGGGTTTTACATGGAGAAAGACAATAATGTTGATGAAATTGCTAAATTACCTGGTGTTGGACCTGCCACTGCTGAAAAACTTAGAGAAGCAGGGTATTTAGATCTTATGGATCTAGCTGTTGAATCCCCTCAAGAATTAGTAAGTGTAGCAGAACTAGGTTTAACAACAGCTAATAAAATAATTCAAGAAGCGCGAAAGATAGCAAATAGGGATAATTTCAAAACTGGTAAAGAACTCATTGAAAAACGTTTAGAAGTAGGTCGTCTTACATCTGGTTCTAAAACCCTTGATGAATTATTAGGTGGAGGTTTTGAAACTCAGGCAATAATTGAACTTTTTGGAGAGTTTGGCTCAGCGAAAACTCAGATAGCTCATCAATTATGTGTAACAGTTCAATTACCCAAGGACCAAGGTGGATTAGATGGTCATGCATTTTTTATAGATACAGAAAATACCTTTAGACCAGAGCGTATTGTTCAAATGGCTGAAGCCTGTGATCTTGATTCTGAAAAAGTTCTTGAAAAAATTCATGTTGCACGTGCATATAATTCGAGTCATCAGATGCTTCTTGTTGATAAGGTTAAGGAGCTTTCGAGAGATAATCCTTCTCGTCTACTTGTTGTTGATTCACTTACTGCACATTTCCGTGCCGAGTATATTGGAAGAGGGGCATTAGCAGATAGACAACAGAAATTAAACAGACATATGCACGATCTTTTAAAATGGAGCGATATTTACAATGGTGTTGTGTGCGTAACTAATCAAGTAGCTGCTAAACCAGATGCATTTTTTGGGGATCCAACAAGACCAATTGGGGGTCATATCGTTGGCCATACCGCAACATTTAGGGTATATTTACGTAAAAGCAAGGGTCCAAAACGAATTGCTAGACTAATTGACTCACCTCATCTCCCAGAGGGTGAAGCTGTTTTTTCCGTATCTGAAAAGGGAATTAGGGATTAAACGGGAGAAAAATAAGGAAAAACTTAAATGTGGGATTAAATATTTCTTCTTTGAGGTGAATTTTTATGGCGTACACACATGAAGGATGGACGTTATATACAAGAGATGTTAAACTTAAGGGTGGAAGAATACAGACGATTTATTTCTTTAGTAAGCGTACACCTAAGAGTGGAAAACCATGTGAGATGCCCAACGGTTACATCGTTGGTGTTAACAAGAGAACAGGTTTACCATATCTTAAAAAGAAATAGATAATCTGTTGAGCTGACGTATTTGGTCAGCTCCACCTCTTTCTTTTTAAATTTTTAAGTGTATATTGTTAAATATATAGTTTTCTTTTAGGTTACAAGAATTAAATGGTATCAAAAATTGGTTTTGTAGTTAATCCTGTTGCAGGTATGGGTGGAAAGGTAGGGCTTAAGGGCACAGACGGTGTTTTAAAACAAGCAATAAAACTTGGAGCAAAGCCTGTTGCACCTAGTAAAGCAGAGGAAACAATCAAAGAGTTCATTTCAAAGTATTCAATAAAAGATAAAATACAATGGTTCACGTGTTCAGGGATAATGGGGGCTAACGAATTAGAAAAAGCAGGGATAACTGAAATAGAAATTGTCTATACTTCAATCGGAAAGGATACATTTTCTATCGATACAAAAAACGCCTGTAAAAAATTTCTAGAAAAACAAGTCGATTTGATATTTTTTTGTGGTGGAGATGGAACAGCTCGAGATATTTTTGAGATTGTTTCAAATAAATTACCTATTCTTGGAATACCATCTGGAGTAAAGATGCACTCAGGAGTATTTGGGATAAATACTAGTGCATCAGCCAGGATGCTCCATGAATTTGTAAATAAAAATCTATCTGTTGGTGATGCTGAAATAGTGGATCTTGACGAGGATAGATACCGGAAGGGTGAATGGAACATCCGATTGTTTGGTATAGCAAAAGGTATAGTAGAGCCGACATATGTACAGGTTGGTAAAACAATTTTCGAATCTGTTTCCGATGATGAAATCAAGGATGAACTTGCTGAGCATATTTTAGATGAAATAGAGCAAAATAATAATTTTTTGTTTCTATTTGGCTCTGGTGGGACTATAGATTATGTTGCTAGAAAATTGGGTATTAAAAATACTTTATTAGGAATCGATGCTGTTTATAATAAAAAATTAGTTGGAATTGATCTGAATGAAGAGGGGATTTTAAAGCTATTAGAAAAATATCCAAAAGCAAAGGTTATCCTAAGCCCTATTGGGGCACAGGGTTTTATTTTAGGTAGAGGAAACCTTCAACTTAGCCCCAAGGTTATTAAAAAGATAGGGATAGATAATATCATTGTTATATCGACCCCTTATAAACTTGCATCTACACCTGTAATAAGAGTCGATACTGGTGATAAAAAGCTTGATAAAAAATTTGCTGAAAAAGAGTTTATGATGATTGTCATCGGATATCGACTAAGTAGGGTTGTTAAAATTAAAATTTGAATATGTAATTATATTTTTATTATCAATTCAGATTGAAGAATTAAAAAAGATGAAATTTTAGACAATTGCCGTATTTAATTTTATTGATTTTCACGAAAAATATATTAACAAACTATTTTATTCTAACCTAAAAGGAGAGAAAAAAATGGTAGTAATGAAAGAGGTGAAATTTGCTATAGCTGGAGCAATAGCCGCTGCATTTGGTTTTATTATTGCTCTGATCTGGAAAGATATAATAGTAGGTATAATGAAACTTGCTGGTTTATGGCAAGATGGCGGTCCAACAGATTGGGGTGCCGCAGGTATAGCAATAGTTGTTGGTATTTTTATAACATTAGTAAGTGTTATTGCTATACTATTTATATCAAAATGGGGCGGAATTCAGAAATAATAATTCTTCACCTCATTTCTTTTTATTTTTTAAGTTAGAATTTACAATAATTTATTTGGTAAAACGATAAACTTTAATATGTTCATCTGTTTCTCTGAAAGCTGTTTAAAATTAGATGATAATATGGGGGGAAAATTAATTATGAGACGAAATCCAAATGCATTTTTAAAAGAGGAATACAATAATCTTGTTAAAAATAACTTAGACTGGAAACTTCACATCTTGGAAACAGGATCAACCCCACATTCAATTGTTGATGGTAAAAAAATAATTATGCTTTGTTCTAATAATTATTTAAATCTAAGTAATCATCCTCGTCTTATAAAAGGTGCAATTGATGCAGCAAAAAAATTTGGTGCAGGATCTGGTTCTGTTCGTGCTATTGCAGGAACTATGAAAATTCATATGGAAGTTGAAAAACGACTAGCGAAATTCAAAGGAACTGAATCCTCTCTTATTTATCAAACTGGTTTTGCTGCAAACGCTGGTCTTATCCCTCAACTAGTTGACAAAGGAGATGTAGTAATATCTGATGAGCTTAACCACGGTAGTATTATAGATGGTGTTAGACTTTCAAAAGCAGATCGCGCCGTATATAAACATCGTGATATGGGCGAGTTAGAGAAAGTTTTAAAAGATGCTGATAAGAAATACAATAGAATCCTAGTTATTACTGATGGTGTCTTTAGTATGGATGGAGACATCGCACCAATGGATAGAATTGTGGAAATCGCAGGAGAATATGGTGCAATGACATATGTAGATGATGCCCATGGGGAAGGTGTTATAGGCCCTGACGGCCGAGGCATTGGAGCTCATTTTGGAATAGAAGGAAAAATAGATGTTGAAATGGGTACATTTAGTAAGGCATACGGTGTAGTTGGAGGTTTAATTGCAGGCAGTCAAGACCTTGTGAACTTTGCATATAATAAATCACGTACATGGCTTCTATCAGGTTCACATCCACCAGCTGTTGCAGGAGCACAGCTTGCAGCAATTGATGTACTTGAAACAGAACCGGAACATGTAAAAAAACTATGGGATAATACAAAATATTTCAAAAAAGAGCTTGTTTCTATGGGGTTTGATACTGGCAATAGTGAAACACCAATAACACCAGTAATTGTTGGAGAATCAAGTAAAGCAAAGGAACTTAGTGACAGTTTATTTGATGAAGGAGTTTTTGCACTCCCAATAGTTTTCCCAATGGTTGCAAGGGATAAAGCACGTATTAGAACTATGATGAACGCAGGATTAACAAAAAAAGATATTGACTTAACTCTTGAAAAATTCGAAAGACTTGGAAAGAAACTGGATATAATCTAGGTTTCTTTTTTAATTGGATCCTATAAGAATATGGATGAAAAAACCATCGTTCAACATGTTGCACTTCAATATAAAAATAGAAAACAAGCAGAAACATTTTTCACAAAAATACTTGGACTTCCACTTACAAAAACATTTACTGTATCTAAAGAGCTATCAGATTCAATCTTTAAAATAAAAGAAGAAACAATAGTGGATGTATACAGTAATGAAAAGGCATATTTTGAAATATTTATTACAAAAATACAAACAAACCATGGTTATGAACACATTGGTATAGAAATCAATGATAAAGAGGAATTCATAAAACTATGTAAAAATTATGATATAGAACCAATATTTGTAGAAAAAGGTGAAAAAACACTACTTTTTGTAAAAGACTATGCAGGTAACCTATTTGAAATTAAATAAAACGTGTTTATAGATTATGGATTTAATGTCTGCTCCATTTACCTTTCTTTTTTTGGCTCAAAACCTTATCTATAATGGTTTGTTCATCTGCTTCAACTATGGTTTCGTCTTTCTCTGTATGCCTTTTTAATGCTGCTTCAATTGACCTTGAGTCAGCTTCAACAATAAGTCCGTCATCTTCTTTTTTTTTCTCAGGTTCATATTCATAAGGTTTGTTTTCATAATGTTTATTCTCATAAGGTTTATTAGAGGGACGCTCGAATTTTTTATCAATAGTTTTTTCTAAATGATCGGTTTTAATATCATCATCTGTTACTTCAAAGACTGCAGGTTCATCTTTTTTTTCCATTGGTGAATAACCTGCAGGTTTTTTCCAATCTTCCATAGGTTGAGTCTTGATTCTAGGTTTTAGTTCTTCTTCAATAACTGGTTTTGACATAAATTTTGGTTCCTTTGTTTCTTTTAATTTCTGAGCAGTTTTTTCAGGTGAAACATAGCTTTCATCAGTTGGCATAAGTTCAAATGCTTCATATAAAAAATCATATTCATCTTCTGTAGGCATCCAGAAATATTCATCTTTATCTATAAAAACATTAGATGCATCTGAATTAAAATGGGCCATTATCGATAATTTTCCGGTATTATTCTTACAAACCTCAAGTTTTATGTTAATCTTATTATCTTTAGTCATATTATTCCATCTCTCCTAATCTAAAAAATGAATACATTATTAGAACTTATAC
>Ga0315285_10002149_pt1 | contig 20602 bp, 30 predicted proteins | sample YL17G09_36_MG_FD_203698 | JGI IMG/M metagenome (GOLD analysis project Ga0315285, IMG submission 203698) | Sediment microbial communities from Yellowstone Lake, YNP, Wyoming, USA - YL17G09_36 | ecosystem: Environmental > Aquatic > Freshwater > Lake > Sediment | place: USA: Wyoming | collected...
TACAGCGCAAAGATGATTAATTCCAAATAAAAGATCAAATGTTCCATCATGATCTCGTTTGCTATTAGGGATCGTTTTGATCTCGGCTTGTGGTATTGCTGCCTTGATGATGGTTGGATATGTTGTATGTGCATCGCAAGCCACAGTGATCCTATCTTTAGCGCATTTGGCTACCGTAGCCATAACTTGTTCCCTAGCTTCATTTCGAGTATCCTCACGCACAATGCCCTTAAGAAAAGCCAGATCAGCTAGTAAGCCCTTGGATTTCATGCTGGCGACCGCTACGTCTATTATTTCCCCTGTCTTTGGTCTTACCGCCATCGAGATAGATAAAGGTTGAAGTTTACTAACTTCATAGGTTTCCATCTCATCGAACTGTACATAGGATGTTTTTAATTCGCCTTTGGCGATCCGATCCTCATGGATTCGCTTGGCTTTAGCTCCGAGAAACAAGAATTTCCTAACCACTGTTTTTCGATCACAGCGTAATACTTTAGCCAGCCTATTTAGCGTAGTACAAGATGCGTATAGCTCAAATACTTGTTGATTGAGATAAGGCTTTTTCTGAAGAAATGTGTCTCGAAACGTATGGGAGCTAAACTTGGTGCCGCAGGTTTTACATTGGTATCTCGGTACTGGCTGATGATTGTACTTGGTAGTGAAGCTACCCTTTTTGATGTAGAAATTCTCATCGGGATTTGTATGCTGTTTACATTCTTCGTTTGGGCAGTAATAATGCTTCATACCTAGTCTCCTTTTACTTACAAGAGACTATTCGGTATGCCCTGCGACATTTAAGGTCACAGCTATCGGAAATTTGCCGAAACATTTACAAATCTTTGGCAGCTTTTGGTAGATTTGTTTTTGATATTAAGTAGTTAAGTTAGAGGCAAGACCAGCTAAAGGGATCGGGTATTACTGATTACCTAGATGGGATGTCTTTAGAAGCGTTATAATGACATTAATGTCACTATAACGCCTTAGCTTATTGTTTCTCTTTTGATGGGTTCAGATTGATAAAAGGTACTGCCCCGCCCGTATAAGTTGGCAAAACGCCATTCCACTTCTGAACAGCTTCGTATTCAATCAACTCTCTAGATAGTTGTGCTTTCTTCAGCGCAATAGCCCTAGCATCCGCTTCAGCAGCCACTATTGTTTTTTCGGCTTGTGCCCTAGCAGTTGCTACCTCGTTCTGCATACGCTGTGCGTCTTGAGTAGCTTTTATTTTAGAGTTAAGTGCATCAGTAACTTCTTTGGGGATTCTCATCTCACCGATCAGATAAATCTTATCAATTTTGATCCCAATAGGTTCAAATTCCGTTTTTACAGCCAAGGTAACTTTTTCAAGGAATTCTCTCTTTTTGGTGGCGTATGCTTCTTCCACAGAAAGATCAGATCCCAATTTGTTGACATTATCCCTAACGGAGTTTCTTAATACGATGTGTGTGATCTCATCCACACCCTTACGGTACTTTTGGAAAATATCGGCTACTTTGTTTGGGTCTAAAGAATAAGAGATACCAACATCAGTATTGATGGTCATACCTTCTCTAGTTTGGAAAGTAATTGACTCGTCTTTTGCATTTCCTTCTTCTTGGCTTTTAGTGAACGGGTAGTTCTGTTGAAACACTGGAAACAGATAAAGTTCTTCATTAAACCCTATCCAGTACCTACCGGTACCTAAAACTTCGTGATCGACCCCCTTGTTACCCCCATAGAGGTAAACCTTAATACCGACATTACCTGCTGGTACCACGCTGCAACCAGATAATGCGCCAATAGACAGTAGTGAGAACAATGAAATGGAAATCAATTTCTTTAACATTACTTAGTATCCTTCCTATTTAAAAAATACTTAACCCCGTAAACAAGACCACCGCCCAAGATTATCCACAGTAAGGACAACCCCAAGGCGAATTCGAACCAATCAGACGAGCTAATCAAAGACGGTAACAGCATACCAAATGTGAAAATCATTGCTGTGAGTAAAAAATACAGATAGATGAATTTTTTAAGTTTTTTGTTAGTCATACTAAACCTTTCTTAATCATTTAATAGATACTTATGCTTTGCTAAAAACAGATCGACATCGGAATTTGTTGTGTTGGGGGTGAATTGTGCTTTCCCTATTTTTAAGTACTTAAGTGCTGTTACTAATTCTTCTTCCCAGTATGAGGGCGATTCGTGGTAGGGGGTTTCTACCCACAGGGATTGGGTTTCATCAGCATCAGCACATGTTTCAACCTTATCCTTTTTAAAGATTTTGTCATAGTTTTTGAAATAACTACTAGCTTTCGGAACAACACGTATCATTATAAAATCCCCATGTTTACGTTGTAGTTTGATTTGCTTTTTGTGTTATAATACACTTGATAGGCATTTTGAACTTTATTTATTTTGAATAGGGCTGCAAATGATTAACTACGACACTTCAGGCATAGCGTTAACACACCCAGCTTTCATAGACGTTTATTTTATTTTAAAGAAAAAATACTATGTGAAAGAGAAAAATATTTGGAAGCTAAATGTTTTGTGGATGCATAAACGTGGTGAACCTCTTGCTAAGGATAAGTTGGAAGTTACCCCCGAAAAAATGAGTGAGTTTAAAGTGTATCGAAAAGCATAGATTTGTTTATGTTTTTGACAAATATGGTTTATTATAGTAATATAATTAATGCCTTAATTTGGCATACTTCTTTCTTATATGTTATTGGGTTGATTATTTACTCTTACAGTGAAACCTTCACGTTTTGAACCCGGATCTATGCCTACGGCAATGTCCTGAGTTTTACGATCTGATGGTTCAACATTCAGTCTCACACAGTAAACACATTTCTTCCAGAAGTACGTTGCTTTCTTCTCTCTAATCCATCTCCTTGCTCTACTGGGTGTCGTAGGCATCAGTGGGTTGTTGTTACTGTCAACTACCGGAACGAACACTATAAATCTCCTTTCGAAGTTAATACATCCCTTCGCCACTGGAACACAGAGAGGTAGGAAACTAGGGAAGCATTCTCTACATCTTTTAACCTGCCACGGTTAGTGAACTCAGTTTGTGGTCGAACCACATCGGCTAGTCAATCTCTTACGTTGTAGTTAGTAAGTTGGCTTCTCCTTTGACTACAATCCCCCTTTTTTACGAGGGGGGTAATTAACTACACCAATACCCATTTGAATAGAAAAAACATAACACAAAAATGATAATTGTCAATCAATAGCTCAACAGATCAACAGATCAACAGATCAGCATATTCATCAGATTTTCATTCTTCAATTTTACTAAATTCAGAAAGGAAACAATACTCCGGTTGTATTGTTCAAACATCTTTAACGGTTTAAAATCGGTTCGATGGTACAGAAATAGCTCACGCCTAAGTTTGTTTAGTTCATTTAAAGCAGCGGCATCCCAGAAAGGGTTTTCAATATTCTTAAATCTTTTTTCAATTTCAATGTTCAGATCGATTATGTCGTAGACCTCAATCAGTTTTTTAATGGCATCAACTATAATAGTAGAGTGTATGAGACTAACAGTTTCGAACTTCAAAGTACCTAGTAACGCTGCTTCATCGTGCAGTTTTATAACTTGCATAATGGGCCTCTATTAATTTGGTTTTTGCTAGTTTTGTTTGTCCTATTATCAAATTAACCATTATATTAATAATGGACTAACTTAGGGGAACATGATGAATATAGTAGAAGCATGGCGTTCGGGAATATCTAGTATTTTTAAGAAAAATAATGGGTATGCCAATTTTGAAGAAGCCAAAGAGCTATTTGAAACAGCATATGAAAAAAACAAACTCGTCGAATTAAAAAGGGGGTTTGGTAAGAAAATTGGTAACAATACTTGGATTGTTAAACACAACAACGACAAATACTGTATCCAGTTACACAACACTCAAATCATAACTTTATTATCCACTGGCGATGTTATTCTGGATACCTCTGGGTGGAAGACCCCCCTTACCAAAGGTAGGTTAGAAACGTATGTATCTATTTCGATTTGGTCGCATAAGGGCAAGTGGTATTTTAGACCTACTTACAACTATAAAGCGGGTGATGGTGCGACCTTATTTTCTGATGGCATGGTTTTAGATAAAAAAGGTTATCCCGTAAAGTATAAAAAACTTATAGAGTACGTTGAAAAAGGTGACGCATCCCTTTCAAACAATATCCAATTTATTGAGGATCAAAAAATACTTATTAAGATAGCCCTAACTAGTAGACGGGCTGTGCTTGTTGAAGAAGCGGTTAAGAAGATAACAGATGAAAAAAGTTTGAAAAAAATATTAGTGCATGAGTTTGCTACTGATAATACTACAGATGCAACAGTAAAGGAGTGCTTAAGTAAGATTACAGATGTCGAGGAACTTTGTAAATCGATAGTAGACAAACTTGAGCAGTGGCCACATCAAACAGGTATATTGGTTAAGAAGATAAAAGATCAGAAATGGTTACAGAATTTTGTTACTAAATTAGTTGATCCTAATCCCAGTATGTCAGCGTTTTCGGCTGGTGGCAGAGAAGGATTGAAAGCAGCTTTCTCAAATATAAAGAGTCAGAAATTTTTAATAGGTGTTGCAGAAAGTATTCCTGATATAAGTGAGTTGAATGAAACGAGTACACATTTGTTGAACAGTATAAAAGATACTGGATTCGCCAAGAAATTTTTAGATACTAATATCGCAAATATACTTTTGTCTTCAGATGTAGCAATAGAGCAGATTAATAAAGTTCAAGACGATAAAGAATTTTTGATTTCTCTTTTAGATACATCAGCTAGAAATGGTACAACTAACTATATCCTTGGATGCCTTGTTAATGTACATAAGATTGGCGAGGATTTTCTTAAAAACATTTGGACAGACAAATCAAAACCGAAAGAACTTAGAAAACTAGCAGAAGATTGGTTTTTAACAATAACTGAAGACATTCCTTTTTTAAGAAAATTGGTGCTAAAAGATCCCCACCATAGAGGAGAAGCACTAGATAGGCTATATAAATTAGACCCAGAGTTCTATGAGAAAATGAAAAAGAGAGAATGGGGTGGTGAGGAGTTTAAAGAGGATCTTAAAGTGAAAGAAGAAAAGGCTGCGGATGAGCCAAAAGTTGTGCATTATAAAAAACAACTTTTAAGATTATTGTTACCGTTGGCTGTGTAGTTATTACATGGGTGGATTTGGAAGTGGCATCCAGTGGGTCGGATCAATACTTAACCCATCTCGATCAAATGTAAACGAGTATTCATTCTCATCACTATCTGTAAGCATACATTGCCCAATAACAATCCCTTGTTTTTTACTATAGAATAAAACTTGTGGCTGATCGAAATCCCATTCTTTTGTTGGTTTCTCATACGTATCTATTGGTTGCCATTTCATATCGGTGGCTATTACTTTTTTTAAGGCTTTAATTAGTTTAGGTTGCATGATTAGTTATTCCTTTATTCGATGCCACGGCTCTTTTCCAAGCTGGTATTTCTCTATTACCTATCTTGAAATATATTACACCCAAAATCTGGGGATACTCTTAATCGTACATCCAACCCAGAATCATCTAGAACAGTAACATAGATACCAGCTTTAGGATGATTATTGTGAGTATATTCATCATCGTCAATCTCTATTATACTACAATACCTATTATCATAATATCTACAATTTTTACAATGGCTATATTCCCCAATAACAGTAATATCAGTTGAATTGGTAGCAATTACTTTTTTTAATGCTTTAAGTAGTTTATTTCGCATGGTTAGTTGTTCCTTTATTTATCCAGTTTGAGTATAATAACTCGCCCCTCATCATACATAATAAGATCTGTGTACTTATTTCCGTACTTGTCTTTTAGAGCAATATCGAAGCCGTTCAATAGCTCAATATATTTATCATCAAAATTACGTAAACCATCTTGTATATCTAATTCAATTTTCATTTCAGCATACTTCCAGAATTCTTTTCCCGCTTCATATTCTTCATCTAGTCCTTCATCTTGAATTGTTTCCCATATCTCAGGGGTTATTTTTTGGTAATTCAGTTGCTCAATACTTTTAATATTGTTGACTACCCAATTAGTAATATCAGTTGAATTGGTAGCAATTACTTTTTTTAATGCTTTAAGTAGTTTATTTCGCATGGTTAGTTGTTCCTTTATTCGTTGCCACGGCTCTTTTCCAAGCTGGTATTTCTCTGTTGCCAACCAACAACGTATCTCTTTTAAACCCCAAATCTCTAGGAACTTCCCTATAAAATCTTTTCAGTTTTGATTTAGATTTAGAGTATTTCTTCTTAAAATCCTCATCGAAGATGTATATTGAGGTAACGTCTTCATTTCTAGCCATATCTATGATAGCGGACACCAACTTCTTATCCCAGTCTACGAAATGCTTTTTAAGGAATGCGCCAATGGTTTCAATTTGCTCTGGGGTAAATTCTTTCAGAACATCTTCTAGCTGGTTGCTTATTTTAATGTCGGCACTTAAAAGGTCGGTTTGAATTTCTTCAATAATCCATTTGTCGGGGAATTTATAAACTCTAGCCCATCCCAATGTTTGGCTGTGTGCTGGATGTTGTTCGGTTGTGTCTTTGTAGTATGTGGTAAAAAATGCATCTATTGTTTCGTCTGATTCAATTTCTTTTCTTAAGTTATCATCCATATTGAGTTGGACTACTATTTGCTGCTGTGATAAATCTTTTTGGGCACCTTCCCATTTGTCAAAAGATATCCAGAATTTCTCATCTGGTTCTAGTTCGTTTATCATCTCAATGATTTCATCTACACTTACTTTGTCTCTGTTTTTAAATACCTCTTTTTTTAACATCTCAGCAATTTCGGGGTAGGCTTCTTTTACGGTTTTGAAAAACACAAACCCATTTTTAGGTATCTTAGTATACTGGTCTGCTAGTTTTTTAACTGTTTCCGTTGGTGTTTCTGTGGTCTTGTCTACAGTTATCTTCCCCTCACATATGGCAGAAAAAATACTGCGATTAGCACGTAATTTATTTCTATTTATCTTTTTGTTATTATTAACAAAACAAGCATTTATTAGTGAAGTTTTAACTTTACTCAAAAGCATACCAAATCCCTATTAAGTTGACACACTTAACAAATTAATACTGTTTGCCCTATCTTTCCGTGTTAGTTTTGTACTGTATTGTTAACAGGAGAGTACTATGCATCGACTAATAGCGGCACTCAAAAAGGCTATTGTTATTTCTGATTTCAGATCAGTAAGTAGAAAATTCGCAGGACAAGGGATTGACCCCACTAGAGTCGAAACCTACTTAAAATTGTTTAGAAAACTTAAAGACCGAAACCGGATAGTTAATGAACAGCAAAGGGATGTAAATTTTTGGGGCAAGGGCAAGTTTGAAGATTTCGTAACATTCTTAAACAATCTTAGTTCACAAAAATCGAAGACAGAAGAAAAGAAATTAGTTAAAACAGGTGGAGCTACATTGGTAACTGAGAACGATGGGTGGTATGTTTACCGTATCACAACCCATGAAGCTGCGATGAAATACGGTGCTGGTACAAAGTGGTGTATTACAGAAAAAGATCCAACTAATTGGAATGACTATATTAAATACAATAACTTTTATTTCTTTATTGCGAAAGATATTATAGATGAGGAATACTATAAAATAGCATTGCAAGTGGAAGCCGGTAGTAGTTATTTTATTTATTGGGATGCTAAAGATAAGAAGATAGATCCCGATGATGTTGAGGGGTTTCATTTCCCTAGTTTTGATATCGAAGTACCGGAAACAGAAGCAACTAAAATTGTAAACAGTCTTAAAGAACATGGCATAACTAAAGAAATATCTCAATCGATAGAAAATATTTTTGGTACTTGGCCAAAACAATACATAGATTCCGAGAAATTTCTAGTGCTTGGTAAATACCCAAATTTGGGAAGCTTCGCTAAAGAAATGGGCATGAGCAGCTTACAATTCTTGCTGTTTAATTTTAAGGATGAAATGGGGAATTTACCCTTTATTATGAATAATAGAGGTACAACCTCTATTAAGGATTTCCTAGATACTAAGTTCTATAAATATTTTGGAAGCGTATTTGGGATGTTTGAAAAAGAAGACGCACAAAAATGTAGTAAGTTTTTATCCGATGTCATATCCAAAGGATTAAAAAACGGCTCGTTGATCACATACATAAGTGAGGAAAAACCAGCGGCAGGGATTGATATAAAAGATTGGTCAACTTTTAAACAAGCTTTCCCCGAATCTTTTTATATTTTAGCTGATTATGTATATGAAAATGATGCAGACACAAAAGAAATATTTCAAAATGCCATCAAAGAAGCGACCGAAATAACAACAAGAGAAGAAAGAGAAGATTTTCTACAGAACGAATTCACGGGATCTGGATCTATTCCGAGATTTTTAATCTTTTCTAAGCCAGCTAAAGTATATGATAGTGAAGTTTTTGTTGGTGTGCATGTAGAAGACCTATATGAACTAATCGGAGAAGATATGCATTTTTTTGATCACTTATACAACCGTTGCCATGAACTCGCCAGTTTTGATTATGCTATTTCAGCCCCATCACCCCGTATGGTTTTGAAGCAATTGAAGGAGAAAATTAAGTAAATTTTTTCAGTAGTCTGGTTAAAAATCCGTTGCTACTTTTATTCTCTTGTTGATTGCTTTCGAGTGCCACATCAAAATGATTAGCCATCTTGTCAACAAATATTTCTTGCAGTTCGTTCTCTATTTCTGGGTGAAGCTTTATTAAGACATCTTGAAGCGCATCAACTTTCGAATGGGTAATAAGCAGAACTATTTCTTCTTCACTTAGTTTTGTTCCCCTCATACATACCCCCCAGTAAAAAAGATTTAATTTTACCTTTTATACTATCAAAGTAAGTATGGTTATTGTTTGAGAGGGCTTTTATATTGGGGGCTTTTTCAGGGTAGACTGTAATAGCTATGGAATCGATATTGTTAGGTTTTTTGGTAACAATAACACTAGTACCTTTTTCGGTAGGCTTCACTATAACAATTTTATCCGCACATTGAATGGTTAGCGTTGAAGATATACCTATGAAATATTCTCTATTCATTTTTGACCCACGTTGTTACCTCTTTATACCCACGCAACACTAGCAGGGCTTTAACTAAAGATAAGCAAGTTGGCATGGTTTCGTATCGTTCAACCCTAGTAATAAGTTCGATATCGTCCAATGATTCTAAATCACTAGAAACTTTTTTGATTGCTTCAGCATCCAATAGCTTAATACCTTCAGACATATTTTGACCACCTTTCGGGTTAATTCATGGGATCTATTTTCAGCACAACTACCTACTTGTGATATGGTTTTTGAGAGGTATCTTAGCTAGTGTTGGGAGTATTTCTCTGTTTTTAGCTATGACTATACTTGGCAGGTATAATGATTTCGCATGGTATGTTGGCGAGTTTAGCCATTCTTCATATGGCATGTTACCTCTTAGCTTGTTGCACTTGCGGCAAGCTGTCAATAGGTTCTGCTCGGTTGATGGCCCACCCACTTCCCAGCATATGATATGATCGACTGTCATAGGTACAGCAGTAATCCCGCAGTACCGGCATGTGTAGTTATCCCTAGCATAAACTTTCCAGCTTATTCCTTGTTCAATTTGTCTGTTGCTTTTTCTAATAATAATTTTTGCAAACTTACCAGTTCGATCTTTAGCTAATATCTCGGTTTCCAGTGTGTCAGTTTGCTGTACTAATTTTTCCCATTCTTCTAATGATAGCTCCACAACAACTGGGTCTGTTTTCTTTTGGTCGGGTAGGTACATCAAATAGTCGGTAGTCTCATCTGACATAATGATACCCGCAATTTGTATCTTATGACCAATGTTTAAAATATCTAAACCTGTAAAATTGATCTGCTTCATGAGTACCCCATAGATTTGAAAAATATTTTGTATATATGTGATGGCTTAAAGACCAGAAAGATGCCCAGTTTCAAGAATTTTTAACAGTGCTTGAATATCGAGTGTTTTTAAAAACTCTATACTTTTTTGGTTATTCGGTGTGATATACTCATCGATGGTGGCCTTTTGTTGTAGGCTTCTTTCTACAAATGAGTCATATTTATTCGCAACTTTTTTAATATCCCCTATCACAGAATCTGCTTCTTTTAAAATGTCACTAAACTCCGACATGAACTGAACAGAAAGCGGTTTTAATTCATACTCTTTTTCAATATCTTTATAGGCAAGGAAAAGCACATTTAACATTCCCTTTAAATGGGATATAGAGTTATTAATTTTCCTTAGCTGGTTTGCGGTTATGTGGGTTACATTGGCAACTGTTTTAAATTTGGTGGTGATAGATTGGGCTTCGTTGACCCATTCACGCAAATCTTCAAGCACTATGTCGAAGTAAGATGTTAAAATTTCTTTTTTGGTTGACATATCAACTCCTATCTAACTAGGTATTAAGCAAATTCAATACCAAGTATATTCAATTATTTCTAATATGTTATACCTATTCGGATGTCAACATATTTTACAGTGTATAGAATATGAACAATCTAGGAAGGGAAAATATTAGGTAATGGGTACAATTTTTCTATGCTGATATTGTAGCAATCAGCTTTAAAAACAAAGTTGTTCGCAAGGTCGATATCACCCTTGCGACAGAATCTTGAATGGGTATAGAAATCTTTCTTGGGCATAAAACCAAGTATCCAGCCTTTTGACAATGTATTGGTGACTCTTGTAAACACATACCAGTCACAATTTTGCTTGGTATTGAAATCCGCAACGGAGCATTCATAAAATGGTTTAGGAACCACATCTGTTCTTTTAGTTTTTACATCTATACGTATGTAATCTAAATGGAGAAGATCGTAATCGTAAGTATTTGCCATTACAGCACCGGTATACTTAGCTACCATAGCTTCACCCAAAAACCCAGCTACGTTGCCATCGCCACGGGTTATGCTATTATAAAGCTTTCCCATTTCTTCAGCTTTTACTCTGGCAATCTCTTTCATTTGTTCCGTAATTGCCATTTCAATCATTTTCTCGCCTTTAGCGTTATTTTATATAAGTAACTACAGGAGTTAAAAATGCGCCCAAACAAACGAACTATTAAGATTTTAGCTGCTCTGAAGAAGATAATAATCCAAGCTGACTACAAAACGGTATTCAAAAAATTTGTAGATCAAGGGAATGATGAAGAAACTGTTAAGCAATACTTAACTGAGTTTAAGGAACTGAGAGATACAAAAGATTTGGGCGAGTTCAAGGATATAGATCTATGGGGTAAGAAATCGTTTGAAGAATTTAAAGAGTTTGTTAAAAAATCTAAATTAGAAAAATCTAAAACAGAAGAAAAGAGAATAGAAAAAACTGAGGGTGCTGAGTTAGTCCATCAAAACAACGACTGGTCAGTATATAAAATATTTACCCATAAAGCTGCTAGACGATATGGTGCGGGAACTAGATGGTGTATCACGGAAGAAGACGGAACAAGATGGCGTGAGTATACAAAAGACAATGTGTTTTATTTTTTAATATCTAAGAACAGAGATCAAGAAAACCCATTCTACAAAATTGCTGTTCAAGTGAATAAGCATAATGCCCTTAAGAAAACATTTTGGGATGCTAATGATGATGCGTGGAATGCTTCCCAAGTAAATGAAATTTTGCTCAAGGTGTTTAAAGACAATGAAGAAATAGATAAAGTACTAGTTCCCTTTGAAATGCCTAAACCAGACTGGTTGAAGGAATTAAAAGAAAACGGAATGACGAATTCCGTAATAGATGAAATCGAAGAAACTTATGGGATGACACCATTAAAGTACATACCAGAACACCAGTTTTTAGCTTTTGAAGATTATAAGAATGTCGGTGAATATGTAAAATATTCGGACATTCATGATTTACAATGGGCTTATAAATATATGGACGGCACTGAGTATATTGATCCAGATATTGGCGGGATAAGTACGAATGAAATTGGTGATGTCCTTGAAAAGTTGAAAAGTAAGTACCCTAAAGAGTATGAAGATTTCATCAGTAAACTATTAAAAGACAGTACTCTTTCGGAATATCTCGAAGACAATGAAGAACTAAAAATAAAGACCATTGAAGAATTTAATGCTGCTAACTTAAGAACCTCTGTTGTGGCTCATTTTATTTCTTCAGAGGATGATATGGATGTTTGGAATATATTCGCATTTTCACTTAATGATGCATCTAGAAGTGCTACAGAGTCACAGTTATATAAAAGAATAGAAAAGAATTTACTGGAGTGTTCTGCTCTTTTAGTCTCAACGGGGAAATCCACTGATGGTAGTAAAGAATATATTATGTTGGATGAACCTGTGTATGTTGGATTTTATTTAGCCGATGCGGGTTTTGTTGAAAATTACGAAGAATATAGAGATGAAGAAACTAAAAACCTTGGTATTGATAAATTTGACTATGAGTACCCCGATACAGATGAAATACTCACACAGTTAATAGAATATCACTTACCAGAATATGTTGGGAGTTAAAATGGACATAGATTCCTTTTTAGATAAATTAAAAAACGAGACAACAAAAAAAGGTTTTACTAATTCTGTTGTGACGGATATGAGTAGTGAGGGCGAAGTTGCATCGATATGGTATTATGCTGGTTATACTGAAGATGATGACTACTTTGAAGGGGAAGAATTCGAAAATTTCGATAAGACGGGTTGTTTCCCTGTTGAGGGGCCACAATGGGAAGATGCGTTACAAGCCTACGTTGATGAATATTGGGATGAGTTTGCATCTGATTTTTCACAACATGCTGAAACTGAAAACGGTAAGCTACTTATTTACAGGGAAATAACAGTACCAAATGTTAATAAATTTTTAACGCTTTTAAAAAAGGGCGAAGTGGTTGAGGGGTACAAAGGTATCGGTATTTGTTGGTCATGGGATAAATATAGGGCCGAGGCTCATCATGGTTATGACCATAAATTTTCGGTTGTATTAACTGCTCTAGTTGATTTTAAAGACATCAATTTAAATGCAACAGCACGTAAAAATTTGCACCCAGCTTTGGGTAGCGAAGAAGCTGAGATCGAAGTAAAGAAAAATGCTAAACTGGCTATTATCAAAGTAGAAGATCACGATAATAAAGTGGTATGGGAAAAAGGTAAAAGCAAACTACAAGAAATAAAGATCGGAGCATCTAAAAATAAATTATTAAATGCACTAAGGAGAGTATTATGAGCAACAAAAAGGAATCCCTTGACCTACTCGATAAAGAGTTGAATCGTATTTCATACCGGATTGATAAGTTGGTACAACAATCACATCAAGTTCAAAACGAAACCAAAGAAATATTGTTGAGAAGTTTGAATGACTATGTACATGCATCTCGTAAGCTGTTACATTATAAAGACTGTATTTTGATGAAGTTGGCAAACCATGAACAACATCAGCAACACCATCACCATCAAAAAACAGAACCGGTGTTTATCGATGAAACACAGGGAATAGAAGATAAATAGTAATAAACTGCGGGTGAAGTGGGGGAGTTCCCCATACTTGGCTCATAACCAAGCAAAAAAGGGGTGCGACTCCCCCGCCCGCATCCAATCCCTAACATCTGTCTAGTTCTTAAACACACAAATCTAAACAATATTAATAACATATATTTGGCATGTGTCGTGCATAAGGTGTTTCGGATTCCTATTGTGAATGGCTCCTTTCAACGGATTAGCCGGTACTTGATACCGGCTAATTTTCTTTAATAACAAATTGTTACATGAAATGTTTATGTTTTGTTAAAAACAGCTAAAGTTTCTAATACCAAAATCCGATAACGCTATTAAGAGCCAAGGAGAATGAGAACATTTAAAGCAAGGGGGCAGAAATGAAAAAGGCAGCAGAAAAAAATAAAGCAAAGCGTTTGAAAATAGATTTGAAAGCACTCAAGATTGCTAAAAATGAGGGTAGGTTGTATCTGGGGCGACATGGGACAGATGGTGATTATAAGTGTGATTTCTGCGGCAAGGTTAACCCTACCCACGTTCTATCTGTACTTGAGACAGCGGAAGAAGCGAATTCCGATATGAGATTAGACCCTATTTATCTTGAAGGTGAACCTTGCTATTTAGTCGGTGCCGGTTGCCTGAAAGAGATATTGGTTTTGCTTGCAGACACATCCGGTAGCATTGTGAAAGATCGTGTGAAGTAAATCATTGTATCTAACACCTGCAAAAAAAGGGGATAAACCAAATGAAAAAAGTAAAAAAATTGCAAGGGAAGATATACAGGGTTATGAATGAAGCCCAGTTTAACGCACAACACAACAAGGTTTCAAGAATCCATCAACTTACTTTTGAGGTCAAGGGAGAAGAAGATGCATATTTTGCTAGGTTATACCACACAGAGTGTTTGATCGGGTCTTTTGATGAAGAAAACCTTGGCAAGCCGGTTGAATTCACACTTACTGATTATGAGACTGTGGCCCAGTTTAAAATCAAACAAGAAAAAACTAAAAAATAGAAATTAAAAAAGGAGTGAAAAACATGAAAGTTAACACAGTAAAAGTTAATAAAAGAGGGAAGCATAGATTTAGTGTTGTTGTTTGTATTGGCGGTAATCTCATTGACTCTAAAGAGTGGTCGCTTACTGTTGAACCACAAGTATGTTCTTGGTCTAATGCAGAGCAATCATATATCTCTTGTTCAGAGCATTTTGAATTGCGGTTATCTCAGTACACTGTCCCGAAGTTTGATTCTGCTTCATTTAGACAACATGCAAAGCAGGTACAAGCTTTTTACATTTGGTTTAATCGGTTTGAACGAATAATGGAAAGAGAGCAGATAAAAGGTATGACCTTAAAAAGAATGAAAGAATTGGCACAAGAGGTTCTATAACCACCCACCCACTAAAACCACCCACCTCTAATAATAATTCAGTAATTACAGATAATTATAATTTTATTAGCATATTTGTTAAAATTTCCTAAAGTTTATTGTGTTAAAATCCGATAGGTATGTATCAACAAGGGGGTGATCATGAGTAACAGCAACAACAGTAATAACGTAAAAGTACCTTACTCGTATTTTGTTAAATCCGCACAGCGTGATTACAACAACCCAAAAAACGCTTTCTGGCGTGAATTTCTCCAGAACTCTGTAGACGCAAAATCTAAAAACATCGAGTTCAAGCTTTACAGAAACGAACAGAACAAATTGATTTTTGAGTGCAATGATGATGGTTGCGGGATGACTGAAGACATCATCCGAAACAAGCTGCTTACGCTCGGTGAGACTAGCAAAGATTCTAGTGGATCTTCTACAGGCGGTTTTGGTGTTGCTAAGATTCTGATCTATTTTTCACACCCAGCATACCAGATTCGTACACAAGACAATGTTGTTGTTGGATCAGGTGGAAGCTACGAGATCACCAAAGGTGAATATGTTAGAGGAACAAAAGCCTTAGTTGAGATCAACCACGATGTTATTGATACGGGCTACCTTGAGTCAGTAACTGATTCATTATTTAATGAAATCTCGTTAAGCTACTTACCGAACGTTAACATCACAGTGAACGGGCGTACTATTAACGCTGAACTTAAAAGAGGTCGTGAGGTTGTAGATCTTGGGGATATCGTAATCTACAAAAGATTGCTCCATGAAACAACTTCTGATTATGCGTTAATACGGGTCAATGGCTTGCATATGTTTTCAAAGTATATCGACACTCAGAAATTTCAACTTGTTGTCGAACTTAAAACATACTCAGTAAACGTTCTTACGACTAATCGTGATGGGTTTAAGTGGGATTGGCAAGACAAAGTATCTCAGGCACTGAATGAGATTTGCCAAGACCCGTCCAAAACCAAAAAAGGTTCTAATGTAAATCTTTTCATAGGTAAGAGTGGGCGCTACTCCCCCGTATCTGAAGAATTGCTTAAAGCCATTTCGGAAAACGTATCGGAAAAAATAGCACAGGTTACCAGTGAAGAAGTTGCAATTCAAATTGCAACGGAAGAAATTGCTCAAGCTGGTCTTAGCGTGGAACATACCAATACGCTTCAATCTGCTGTAACCGCAAAAATACAAAAATCGTTTAGGGAATTTATTAACAACGGTACTAGTTTTGAACTTTCTGTTTTTGATCTTAAAACTATTTTAGATCACAACGTGTATATCCAAACAATCGGTAATTACCGGAAAGTACCAACTCTTTGGCGACCAGAAAATTTTAGTGACAAACAAAAAAACTTGCTGGATCTGTGGGGTAAAATTGTAGGTTTGGTACTTCGAGATACTGGTTATGCGAATGTGCAATATGACGTTGGTTACATTTTTGATGACGGTTCGCAAGGCGGTAAAACGTTAGCACGTTATACAAAAACAACAAGTGCGCTGCATATTTTCTTTCTTAACCCAACTGAATACGGGGAACAAAAATTCTTCCCAGCAGCAGCTAACAAACGTGTTGAAGTTATTCTTTGGCTGTTAAATTTGGCTGTACACGAAGTTACCCATTATGCAGGATGCGGTGGGCACAACCATGAATTCGTGTCAACTGAAGCAACATTGAAGCTTAAAGTTTTGCAAAACATTCAAGAGTATCTGAAACTTTAGCGGGAGAAAGGGGATCTCTATGGGGTGGCGTAGTTGTTCACAACCTAAAAAAGCGAGATTGGGTTTGAATGAAAAATTGGCAAAAATTGCAATGGATAATCGGTGCCCGTTGTGTCAAAGAAAAGCAGCTTTGAAGTACCATGTAGATTTTTCGGATGGTCTTAAAACGTGGCGTGAATGTCGCTGGTGTGGGTATATTGAAAAAAGAATAGGGGATTAGGGTTTCTTGTTTGTGGGTTATTCTTCGTAGATATGCGTTATAAGATTCATGGCTTCTTCGATTGTCTTGAACGATTCATAATTTTTATTAGTACCAAGGCAGGAAGAAAATTTATAACCCCACCCCTCTTTTATCAGTTTTTTACCGCTTCTGACAATTGTATATTCATCTGCTTTCGGATCGTAAGTGATTCTAATATCGGGTAATTTAAGATATATTGTCTCTACTATTTTGAATTTGTTATGCATTTTTTTCCTTTCTTTTACACGGCATAAATCCCCGTAATCTACCTGTAACGGCAAATGCAAAAAGTAGGCCAAAAAGTTCAAAAACACTATCTAACAAAACACCCAAAAAAGTTAAAAACTACTAAAGTTTGTTATATCAAATTCCGATAAGTTCCTTAGATAAAGGAGATGATATGACAGTATATTTAATCCCCCAAGTAAACATTGAAAAACTGGCTAACAAGCTTGAAATTCTCAACCGTAAGGCTGTGAAAACGCAATCTCCGTTAGTCACATATACTGTTGGCGAAAAGGTGGTTAAATATTACAACAAAGATGGTGATCAACTTCCCGAAGATCGGAAGGAAAATGCGTTCAGAACTAAGACAATTTTTAATGTAGACGTTATCGGTGTGTCTCCCAAATTTGAAGGATGGTCTTTTGTTGGTACTTTAGACTATACGGAAAACGGAAACGTCTTTCGTTGTATGCCCGGAAAAGAAATCCCTGAAAAATTTCGCAACGTGAAACCGGTTTGTGATCATTGCAAAACCAAACGCTCACGCAAAGACACATTCATTCTTGCTCATGATGATGGTCGCCATATTCAAGTTGGTCGTCAATGTTTGCGTGATTTTTTAGGCCATACTTCACCAGAACGAATTGCTTTTTTGTGCCAGTTTTTGCTTGAACTTCGAAGCATGGAAGAAGAATCTCTAGGTCGTGGTGATTCGTGGTCATACCCATCTATTGAGTATGTGGTTTCTCAGACAGTGGCTATAGTGAAAAGATACGGCTGGGTAAGCCGCCACCACGATGAAGTAGAGCAGCATTCTACCCCCACTACAAGCAGGGTATGGCAACATCTAATATTTTCCCGCAAAGACTGGGAAAAGGCTGAAGAAACCCCTGTAGCAATTAGCGAACAAGACATCATTGATGCTCAGATAATATGTGATTGGATTAAGGCTCAGAATAATACGGATAACCAATTCATACGAAATTTGTGGATTGTTTTTCAGGAAGAAACAGTTTCTCGCAAGAACGTAGGTCTTGTAGCGGCTGCTTTTAAAGCCCATGAAAAAGCCACTACTGCCCCGAAAAAATATGAAACAGAACAAAAGTACGAATCTGTTTACGTTGGTGAAATCGGGAAGCGTGAGATTTTTAAACTAACTGTTCTTGGTTCATCTGTGATCGAAAAAGATTATGGTTTTCGTGGTATAGGTTTCACTACCGTAATCCGTTTTAAGGACGAAGCTGGTAATCGGCTTGTATGGTTTGCATCTGGTGATCACACTGAGTTTGAAAAATATAAAACCTATACGGTCAAAGCTACCGTCAAAAAACATGATGAGTATAAAGACAAAAAACAGACCATAGTAAATCGTGTAGCTATTGTTGAAGTATAGGTGGTTTAATGCCTTGGGAAATCAGCCCATTCAACCGATTCTTCACCCTCTTTTTCAGCTAATTCCTTAATAGCCTTTTCGTCTTTTTCATCTAAGTTCTCACCATTCAATATATCAGTAGCTATGATTTCTTCTACCCATGTCATCGGCACACCACGCCTGTTGTCGGCATCTGCACCGTAGTTAGATTCATATGACAAGGTAGCTTCGATTTCAACTTCGTAGTCAACGTTCTTATATGTTACTGTTATGGTGAGGTTAAACGCAGCAGTGTGACTTCGTATGCCAGTTGTGACATTCGTTAACATTGACCACAGTTTACTGCCTACTCATTGTGACATACTTGACATCCATAAACATACAGTCTCACGGCACCATCACGGCAAAAAAACTGGCGGTGAGGCTATTTCTCACCGCCTTTTTCTATGCCAAATAAGCATGTTTTTACGGCGAGTTGAATCTAATTTTCAAGTGGAGATCCTATCTTATCTAATCCAATTCTTTTTTGTTTATATGCTCCTTTAATATTTCTACAACTTCGTTCCCTAATTTTTTTAACGTTTTTAGGTCATCAGAATGGATGGACATTTGATCTTCTGCACAAACACCATATTCCCAACTTTCGTTAGGATATTTACCCTGCCATACTCCTTCCCAATGTTCGTAAAGAAAATCGATTGCTTTTTCGCTTGTCATAGGCTTTTTAAGAGGCACAAAAATAGTGTATTCCCCATCGTCTTTCATAAGTGTAAAATTTAGACCTTTTATTGGAAAAGCAACACTACCTGTAATATTTTTTCTATCGATTGCTTTTTCAATATCACTTTTCCGCACATAATTGCCTTCAACCTTAACGCCCATCGAAAGTAATTGCCTTTTTAGTTCAACCTTGCTCAAGAAACCCATATTTATCTCCCTTACATATCTGAGGGTTATTAATCTTCGTATTGGCTTTATACGTACTAGCTACAACTTTTTTTAATGCGGCTATTAGCTTATTTTTGTTCATTATTTTTTCCTTCTTATTATTTTTACGGGTTCACCTTATTACCAAATGTTTAAATATTTCAGTTAAAATAAATACCCACAAAAGAACGGTACTCGCAGCAAATACTGTAAGGGTTAACTCACCCGCATCTTCTGCCAATCTATCTTTAAATGCTTTCCAGAAAACTTTGTTCATTTCTTTGTTCATTTTATCGCCCTTTTTTAATGTAACAACGATCTGGGTTTTCATATCTTTGAATGTAAGAACGCCTTTCAATTTCCTCATAGATCGCTTTTTCAAGATCAAAAAGCTGTTCTTTGTTTAGTTTTTTTAAACCTTCGATCAGGTCGCTTAATTGCTTTTTCATGTACCTACCCTAACAAATTTGTTATGTTTGTAAGGTAACTTACTTACAGGGAAAATTAAATGAAAAAGACAGCCCTACTATGCGATTTAGACGGTACTCTATGTGATACTTCACATCGGTTACATTTCATAACCGATCCCAAAAAGAAAAAAAATTGGGATGCTTTTTATGCTGGTATGGTGGACGATCCCATTAACATGTGGTGTGAAACAATAGTCCATTTAGCATCTCAAAACGGGATACATATCTTATATGTAACAGGCCGACCGGATACTTATTGTGGTGTGACTCTTAACTGGCTTCGGCAGCATGATTGTCCGATTAATGGGCTATACATGCGTAAAGAAAAAGACAACAGGGAAGACAGTGTTGTAAAAAAAGAAATCTATGAAACCCAGCTAAAGCCAAATTATGATGTGTTGTTTTGTCTTGAGGACAGATCACAAGTAGTTAAAATGTGGCGGTCTTTGGGACTGGTTTGCCTACAATGCCAAGATGGTAACTTTTAAACCCGTCAAAACCCTTGCTTTCCGTTTTCGACTATGCTAAACCCTGAACAACTTTACCGCATGTCTATATGACATACGGGTATTAATTACGCCTATATGGCAGTTATAAAGGGTTCAAAAATGAAGATTTCTTTTGTACGCTCCAATTCATTGGGGTTTGCTGGTACTTACCGCAATGCACTTCACCACGCCAAATCATTACTACCTATCATTGATCGTATGGTTCAAGATGTCCAGAACTGGGGTTTTGTTGAATGGGTTCAGGGTCACAACACCCACATATTCATA
>Ga0315285_10002152_pt1 | contig 20588 bp, 15 predicted proteins | sample YL17G09_36_MG_FD_203698 | JGI IMG/M metagenome (GOLD analysis project Ga0315285, IMG submission 203698) | Sediment microbial communities from Yellowstone Lake, YNP, Wyoming, USA - YL17G09_36 | ecosystem: Environmental > Aquatic > Freshwater > Lake > Sediment | place: USA: Wyoming | collected...
ACCTGGAGAAATAACAATACCTCCCTGGCTGGCTGCAGCACCTTAGCAACCCCATCTCGCGTGCGCGGCAATCCGATTGGCTAATTTCCAAACGCTGAATTCTGACTCCTGACTGCTGTCACCTGAACCCTGACCAGTGACTAGTGGCGACTCACTACTGACTAGTGGGGCTGGAGATTGGAGATTGGAGGCTGCCAGCTGGCTGCCGTCGGTTGGCGGGTAGCGACGGACTAGGGGCTGGGGATAGAGTTCGTTGAGTTTATGGAGTTCGTAGAGTTCATAGAGACTGGAGACAGTTAGAGATACGATAGAGATTGGGAGACTCGTAGAGACAAGGGGAGTTCATTGAGTTCATAGAGTTTATAGAGTTGGTAGAGTTTATAGAGACTAGAGACAGTTAGAGACACGATAGAGATTGGGAGAGACACAGTAGAGATACATTGGGGAGATTGGGAGACTCGTAGAGATTCATAGAGATACGGGGGGGACACTGGTGACTAGTAACTGGAGACTAGAGACTAGAGATTAGAGATTAGTGACTGGTGAACGGCGGCTATGGTCTACTGACTGGCTAGTGACTGGTGACCAGCGGCTACGGCCTCCTGACTGGCTAGTGACTAGCGACTAGTGACTGGTGATCAGCGACTACTGACTCCTGCCCCCCAGTCCTGAGAGTTACTATCGAGCCGCAGAGGTAGATAGCAGCTGCTTTCTAAGCAGGGCAGGGTATTAGGTAACAACCTAGCTACTCGTTCAAGGTCCCAACGGAGTATAATAGGGATGTTCTGTATGATGCAGCGTATGAGTAAGAAACTTGCCCGCAGGATAATACTACTGTTTCTGTCAGTAGTGGTGTCCGTGTTTCGGGTGCATTCAAGGATGAAAGAAAGAGCAATAGTAGAGGTTCTTTGCGTGCTACAAGATGCGAACACATGGAGTTGCTAGAGATGACTGATAAGGATATTCGCACAGCGCTAAAAGCAGAACTCATGCGAAGGTATGCAAAGGATAACAACACATTGGTGTTAGATGAGGTGGGAATTAGACATGGTGCGGCACGAATAGACCTAGTTGTCGTCAACCACCGGCTACATGGCTACGAGATTAAGAGTGACCGTGATAGTCTAAGACGACTACCAGACCAGATCCGAGCATATGGCAGCCTTATGGATCGTCTAACACTAGTTGTGGGCTATAGACATGCCTATGAAGCGCTCAAAATGGTCCCGGAGTGGTGGGGCGTGAGGCTAGCGGAAACGAAGAACCAAAGTGGCGTTGTGGTATTGTCGGGTGCAAGGTCGGCCCGCAATAACCCCGAGGTCGATCTGGCTGCGGTTGCGGCCTTATTGTGGCGTGGCGAAGCGTTGGCCATTCTGGAGGAGATGGGGGCAGCGGTTGGCGTGCGTTCTAAGCGCCGAAGCGAGATCTATAAGCGTCTTGTGCAGTTGAGTGACCCAGACCTTCTTCGTTCTAGGATAAGGCAGCAGTTGAAGCAGCGAAGATGCTGGCGAGTTGGTGCACAACGAAGGTCATGTGGTGATTGAGTCCGGCTCCTAGCCAAGTAACTATGTTCCCAGTTCGTTCATGTTGCAGGCTCATCTGTTTAATGTATTTGTCGCCCTCACTGAATGCTTCTGTAGCGTATTCAGGCAAGCCACATAATAAGATCGCCTGCGCTGGCCATTGATCGAAACCCGTGCCGTCTTCTCTGAAAGCATCCTCCCCTCGCATGATCAACCAATAATCCTCTGCAGTATACCGAATGCTTGCACTATAATGTGCTGAGCCTTGGCGTCTCACGTATAAGGCGTGCTGAATGGTATAGTCGCTATAGATGGGTACGCGAGGGGTGGGCGGGGTGGCCGTAGCCTGATCTCTCCATGTTACCCAATCGGTACGCTCAATTCTATATATATCGTTCTTTCGTAGTCCACTTAGATCTTTCGGAAATGCGCCACTTGCCACTATAAAATTCCGCCATCCGTTTACACTCGGGATTAGTTTGCATAGAGTGTCGAATGTAGGAACACTCTGGTCGATGATTTTGAAATCAACAATCAGATCTACCAATTCAGGAGGGATTTGCAGATGTGACAGTAGGGTGTTGATATCCTTGGCTAACGTTGAGCGCTTGATATCCTCCGAGGAGAGGCGAAGGGAAGCACCTTGGCTATGTGTCCCAAGTACTTCGCGCACCGCTAATTGATAGGCAGCATCCCTAGTGATCCCAGTCACCGGAATTAACGACAATTTCAAAATACAGGCGTATTGGCCCAGCATAGCAAGAAAATGGTTTGACCCTTGATTGAGGATATCTGGAGATAGGAGCCCGAGATCAATGAAAACTGGGCGTTCGCCCCAACATCGGTACAGTTGCCCTCCGACCCTGCTAATCACCTCATCGATACTGAACTCGATAGTATGCCCAACCGAGTCTTTATGTATGAAGTTTTCAGGCACCATTTCGATGAGCGGAGTGAGGCGCATCGAGTCATGTTTATATAGTTTGGCTAAAGCAGTCCGCTCAGCCTTTTTCCAACGTAGGATCGGCACATAGTGCTTCGAATCGAATCGGTTCATGGTTGGCCTCACTTCCAATTAACCTCAGGAAAGAGCCTCCTGACTTGACGATTACCGACAAGATTTCTTAGAAGTTGATATGCTTTGAATTCGTGCTGCATACGCCCAGCCACTATTGCCGGGTGAATGTTAAGCTGTTTTGCAAGATGTTCTGCAGCCTGGGGGGAGCGCAAGCGACTTGCGGGGCTGCTCTCCCATGCATCGTAGGGGATAAGCACTTCCCCTGCCAATTGATTTGCTTCTCGCTCACGAGAATCGTCTTCGGCTTCTATGTCGAGGTCATCATAGAAGATATCACTTTCACTGTTTAAGTGTAGGGCCAAATGGGCCAGTTCATGCATTAAAGTGAACCAAAAGTTGTCAACACGATCATACCTGAGTGTAAGGCCAACTACAGGGCGAAGCCTGTTGGTCATTATGGCTGCACCGTCAAGATACGTACGTGGTAGCCAGCGCTCTACTGCAAACCGGATGCCATGGTTCCTAAGGAAATCTCTGGCCAGTAGCGGACCTTCATCAGATACGCTTAACCGCACTACTCTACGGAGGAATTCATCATTCAGAATTCCAGGCTTGTACTGAACCATGGAGCGACCTGCTTCTGCTTTTGCCAATACTCGCGCTGACCACGCCGCAAGTGCGTAGTCGTCCATTGAGCGTGCAGTCCGTATGTGGGTTGACGAACGACAGAGAATAGCCTGAGGCTTTGCATCGCCTGCTGCAGCAAAGAAGGGACGAAGAATGTCCTCTGAGCTTGCCCGGCTTTTCGGAGGAGCTATCCAGCCCCACTCAATCATTTGCTTTATTGGGAATCGATCCCAATCTATGTCCACGTCGCCATCCTCATCCTCTTCTTGAATTAGAACTTTGGCTGGGATGCCTAGCCCGGAATGGAGGGCACGTATCATTGATAATGTAAGAGGCCTCTTTTTAGAAAGAACTTCAGAAACCTTACTGCGGCTTCCGATATATGGGATTAGGTCACGAGAGCTGAGATTCTGCTGCTCCATCCGGAATTTGATAGCCTCGATTGGATCTGGTGGAACGAATCGATACTCTCTGGATTCGTAGTCCTGGACAAGCAAAATGAGAAGTTCCACCTCCTCGTTTTCAGGTGTTCCAGGAGCTGGACTATGATCTAATAGATTTTCGAGTGTACTAAGGGTTTCCTCGTACTCAGTCCTGCTCTTAATGACTCTGTTCACGATCTGTTTCCTCCTTAGAACTTCCATTTGTCATACTCAGCGTGTGTTCCTATCCTCTTCACCATAACGGCCTGACGTTCATAGTAGACCCTAGCGTCCAATCTATAGCTATTGCCTTTGATATTGAAAATGACTCTGTTATTTTGCAGGAAACTTGCATTCGCATACCGCGCTCTAATGTCGGCCGGCGTGGTCCATTCTGCCTCCTCAGCTTCCGCGATCCACGTGAGAACTTGCCCAACACAGTCAGCGTGGCTTTTACAGAAGTCGTCTAATATCATTAGCCCTAACACCTTCATTACGTGCTCCAGGAAGCGTTAAGTTAGACATTGGACCAAGTCAATGTTCCCTGTTTGGGAACATTATATACCCAGGAAATTAATAATGCAAGTCCTTTGGCACTTGATTTCTGCAGGCCCCCCGCCCGAGCGCGCTTATCGAGCCGCAGAGGCAGGTACCGGCTGCCTTCTAAGCAGCAGGTCGTAGGTTCTAGTACTTCAGGGGACGCCACAGAGCCGAAAGCTCTGATTCTCCAAGTCATCCCTGTTCCAGGGATTGGGAGATGGTGGTGAATTGGTCGAGGGCAGATTCGAGGTTTTCGGTGATGTCGCGGGCTAGGACGTCTGGGTCTGGAAGATTGGCTGAATCCTCAAGGCTTTCATCTTTGAGCCAGAATATGTCGAGGTTCACTTTGTCTCTTTGTACCAGTCCCTCGTAGGTGAAGACGTGGAAGCGCTCGGTTTCTTTGCGGTCGTGGCGGTTCTGGAGGTTGTAGCATTTCACAAAGTCTAAAAGGTCCTCGTATTTTAAGGTATTGGTTTTGAGGGTGAAATGCACGTTGGTGCGGAAGTCGTATATCCAGAGTTTGTCTGTCCAGGGGTTTTCGCTGGCAGGTCTGCGGTCGAAGAAGATAATATTTGCCTTGACGCCCTGGGCATAGAACACACCAGTGGGAAATCTCAGAAGTGTGTGCACATCACACTCGTCGAGCAGCTTCCTTCTTACTGTCTCGCCGGCACCACCTTCAAATAGAACATTGTCAGGCACAACAATGGCAGCTCTGCCGTTGATTTTTAGAAGTGTCTTCACGTGTTGAAGGAAGTTCAATTGTTTGTTTGAGGTAGTAGCCCAGAAGTCTGGGCGTTCATAAATCTGTGTTTCCCTGTCAGCTTTACCTTCGCCATTGAATATAGTGTAGCTGCTTTTTTTACCGAACGGGGGATTGGTGAGCACCATGTCATAGCGTTCACCGGGGTCGGCTATAAGGCTGTCTCCGGACTCAACCGGGGTTTCGATGCCATGGAGATAGAGGTTCATAACACACAGGCGAACGACACCATCAACTATGTCCTTACCCTTGAAAGCGCCTGACTTAAGGAATCTCTTTTGTTCTACATCTAGCTTGTAATGCTTGGAAATGAAATCGTAGGCGGCAAGCAAAAAGCCACCAGTGCCGCAAGCAGGGTCGCAGATGGTCATGTCAGGCCGGGGACGCATTACTTCGACGATGGCTTTGATAAGCGGGCGAGGAGTGAAGTACTGGCCGGCGCCGCTTTTGATGTCCTCGGCGTTCTTCTCGAGGAGACCTTCGTAGATATCGCCCTTAACGTCTATGTCCAAGCCAACCCAGGTTTCAGTATTGATAAGTTCGATGAGGCGTTCGAGCTTGGCGGGGTCTTGGATTCTGCTTTGGGATTTGCGGAAGATGATGCCCAGCATGCCTGGCTCTTTGCCTAAAGTCTCGAGGATAAGGCGGTAGTGGACCTCGAGTTCAGCGCCATCTTTATTCAAGAGGCTAGGCCAGTCATAGCCTTTGGGTATGGTTGAGGGCTTGTTGAAAGGCGGCTTTGTCTGCTCATCGGCCATTTTTAGAAAGAGGAGGTAAGTTAACTGCTCGACGTAGTCGCCGTAGCTCACGCCGTCATCGCGGAGGACGTTGCAGTAGTTCCAAACCTTCTGGACGATTGCGGTTGATTGATTAGCCATTTTACACCAACCTCATTTGTTTTGTGTTCGACTTACTTCTGCTGCTCTTTGCGGGCTTGCGCTCAGCCTGTTGCCTTGCTCTCCCCTGTCTAATTCTCTCCAGCAATTTTTCGGCGGGCTCGTCGTTGGGGTCCTGGGGAACGAGCTTGCCCTCGAAGGCTCTTTTCAGGATGCTGTGGCGTAACCTTTCGGCCTGTTTGAGGCTATGGTCAACGGTTCTTTCGATTTGGTCAGCTACTGAGAAGCGGCGCTCAATTTCTTCAACGGCCTGATGCTGCTCAAGGATGGGACAGAGAGGTAATTCCAATACCTCGAACTTCCTTTTACTCAGAATCGGCAGGGTTGTTGCTGACGCATTTGAAAGGATTCCATTTTGGAACTGGGGCGAAATGCAGATGAAGTAGAGAAACTCTGGCAACATATTCCTATCAGGGATGATTGCGTTTATCTGTTGATTAGAAGCACCGCGTTGTCTAATGAATCCTGTCTTACCGATGGTGGCACCAATACAGGTTATCAAAATACTCCTTTCCGGCAGCAGTCTCGCTTTCTTTATCCCTTCTGAGCTTAGTCCATCCTCTGACTCTCTCGTATAATATCCAGCATTGAGGTCGGTTGGCTTGTAGAAGTTGTAATCCCTGCCATAATACGCCGCCTGCGACTTTGAAGGTGTGTTCCCTGTTTCCACAAGCCCAATCTCTCCTACCCTTGCCCACACCCAGCCCTCTGGCAGATCAGACAAGTCGGCGGTATCTAGCGGTGACAACTCTTTGTATTTGCCTTTGGCGCGTTTTAGGCGTTCTTGTTTGATGCGCTCTAAGAGAACGGAGGCGGGTTTGAGTTCGTTATTGTGGGCTTGGCGCCACACGGCTGTGAGCTTGCCTTCGAAGGCGTGCTTGAGGACAGCTTGGCGATAGCGTCTTAACTGGGATTTTATTTTCTTGAGAGCTTCGACGCCGGCATCTAGCCTGGTGAAAAGCTCCTCGATTTTGGCGACGATGCGGTGCTGCTCGGGGAGTGGGGGAAATAGAATGGACATCCTGTAAACATCATCCCTATTAAGCCCTGGAATCGCGGTTGATTTATCCAAAGAACCTAGGTTGCAATTTCCCAACAAATAGTACAGGAAACTGATGTCGATGCCGTTAGGCGAGAAAACATAATAGGTAGTATCAATCGGCCAACAGGGTACGGTTGCTAAATGCACAGCGCCTATGGCCCCTTTCCGTCCAACAATGATACTTGACGCGGTCGTTAAGGGAACGGAGTGATAGCCCACAATTCCGTTTGAACCGTATACCGGTACCGAGCCAGTCACATCACGGGCGTCTCTCCTAAGTCCCTTTCCATATTCGAGTTCCACTACCGCCCCGAAACTAGTCCGTACCCACCCTGTGGGCACATTGGTTAACTCGCTGTTCACGCCACCAGCTCCTTGTTCAGCTCTTGTAAAATCTTATCGAGCTGTTGTTGGAAGACAGCATTTGCTCTGACGGCGCCGCCTTTTTGAGCGAAGGGCGGTAGCTCGAAGTCGTCGACTCCAATAATCAGAGAGGTAGCGATGTGCTCTTTTATCATGTTAAGCCATAGCATCTGCTCTGGGGTGAATTCCCTGCCGAGTTTCTGTTGGACAGAAAGCCAGTAGTCGAAGCGGCGGTTGACTGTCTCAAAGAAGGGTTCGAGGACATCGCTCCGCCCGACGGCGAAGCGGATAAGGGAGACGATGTTGGTGAGGAGCTTTTGAGGGCCGGCACCTCTGACTTTGGAGCTCTCGAGCTGCTCATAGGCATGCCAGAGGAGCTCGGGGGTGAGTTTGTAGGGTGGTTTCTTGATGGCATCGGCGAGCTGTTTTATAGCATAGTAGGTAAGATGGCGCTTAACATAGGGCTGGCTGTAGAGTATCTGGAGGGCAGTAAGCTCGTTTTTGTTCTCCTCGATGAACTGTCTGAAGGTGTCAACGATGGCCTGAGCCTTTTGTTTTGCCTGGGGGTCAAAGCCGACGAAGATGAGCTTGTCCTGGCTGACGGTATCAATAATCTGCTCGCTTTTTATCTTGAGGTCAATAAGGAGGTCGCGCAGTTTGGGGTTATCGAAAGGAGTACAAACAGTTTTGGCTAGCTCGTGGTAAGCCTGCTTCATATGTCCATCAGTCGGTTCTGCTGTGTTAAAAAGCTCCTTTGCCTTGTCTATTTGCTTGTCAGGGTCCAGCGCGTCCAGCAGGCGATTGACCATATCTTTCAGTGACGTGCCCTGGGCGGTGGTTTGGATTTGCTGCTTGTCCGGGTCTTCGAGTTGTCTGTCGAGTCGGGCAAGCCTGCTTGTCAGAGAAGATAGCGTGTCTTCATCTCTATTTCCCAAGGCGATAGACATAAGCAGCTTATCGAAGGGGACACTCTTTTTTCTGTCGAGGGGGCGCGAGTCCGTCTTATCATTTTCGCAGACGCCGACGGCATCGACTATGACACAGTGGGTTTTATGGGTGGCATCGGGGTTGACACTGTGGAATTCGGTAGGCAAGATGGTGCGGGTACCACGGCCTTTCATCTGCTCGAAGAGGATTCGTGACTTAACATCTCTCATGAATATGACGCACTCAAGAGGTCTAATATCGGTGCCGGTGGCAATCATATCAACGGTTACGGCGATTCTGGGATTGTATGAATTCCGGAAGCTGGCGATGAGGTCTTCAGTTTTCTCGCCGGTGGTTTTATAGGTGATCTTTTTGCAGAACTCGTTTCCCTTGCCGAACTCTTCTCTGGCGATGTGTACGATATCCTCAGCGTGAGAATCATCCTTGGCAAAGATGAGCGTTTTAGGGACCTCGGCTCTGCCGGGGAATATTTCGGTGAATAGCTTGTCCCTGAAGGTCTGGATTACCGTTCTTATCTGGTCTGGGGATACTACTGAGCGGTCAAGCTGCTCCGGGGGATAATCGAGGTCTTCATCCAGTTGCTCCCAGCGGACCTTACGGGTGAGCTTATGCCGCTTGTCTACCCAAAAACCGGCTTTCACCAGGCTGCCATGCTTGGTGATGTCAGTTATGATGCGGTAGACATCATAACCGACGCCGACGCCGTCGGCCACAGCGCGCTCGTGGCTGTATTCCATGACAAGGTTCTGGTTGAAGAAGCCCAGGGTTTGCTTGGATGGAGTTGCGGTTAGGCCGATGATGAAGGCATCGAAATACTCAAATACCTGGCGCCAAAGATGGTAGATGGAACGATGACACTCGTCGGTTATGATGAAGTCGAAGGTCTCGATGGGAATGGTGGGATTGTAGGAGATTTCTGCGGGAGCAAGCGCTCCCCTCGGCATATCGAACATTGATTGTTCTTCAAGCGATGGGTCTAAATCCGGCTCTCCTTTAAGCATAGAGTAAAGCCGCTGTATGGTGGTGATGCAGACGCGGCTCACGGGATCTAGCGTGTTGGAAGTCAGGTGCTGGATATTATAGAGCTCGGTGAATTTTCTCCCGTCGTCAGGGGTGGTGTAGTTCTGGAACTCGCTTCTGGCCTGGCGGCCGAGATTGCTTCTATCTACGAGGAAAAGGACTCTTCTGGCATTGGCGAATTTAATAAGTCGATAGACGAAACTTACGGCGGTGTAAGTCTTGCCGCTGCCAGAAGCCATCTGGATAAGGGCGCGTGGTCTGGCCTCGACGAAGGATTTTTCCAGGTTGGTGATGGCTTCAATCTGGCAATCTCTGAGTCCATCGGTTATCAGAGAAGGGGGATTTTTAAGTCTGGCTCTGAGCGTGTCCTTTTGGGAGAGCCGCTCCTTGAGTGTTTCAGGTTTGTGGAAGCTGAAGATGCGACGGGAGCGTGGGTCAGGGTCTCTCAAGTCTCTGAAATATGTCTCAACGCCGGTGCTCTCATAGCCAAAAGGTGGAGCTTCCTCTACATGTGGCAGGCTTTCGGGGATGCTGGCAAGATAGCCACCAGACTGTTCGGCTACACCACTTAAAGTGGTGCCAAAGGGCTTGGCCTCGATGACGCCGACAGGCTTCCCATCAATGAAAAGCACATAGTCGGCTGGGCCAGTTTTCAGTGAAAGGTCGCGCACAGCCACCCCCAACGAGGCACTTAGATTCAGTTGCTCTCGTTCCTGAACAGCCCAGCCGGCAGCTTTCAGTAGCTGGTCAATTTTCTGCCTTGCCTTTTCCTCAGGTTTCATAGGCACTACCCTAAGGCACCCGCCTTCGAGGTTTAGATAATATCTATTTTAGTATAACGAGAGATAAGTTGGAAGTATCCTTCCAGTGGGGCCTGCTACAAATCAGGTACTGTAGGCCAAGAATGCCGCCACGCAGAGCTATCCTGCGGACTGGCAAGATCGGCTAGGATTATTCATCTCTCGTGTCATAAGAAAATGCTAACCTCAGATGTATCGTCGGTTTAAGGCGATTTAGGGTATAATGTCGTTAAGGAGGACGGGTGCTGACCATCAGGAGAATTATCGCGAGGGGCTATTTCCCCAAGGAATTGCCTCCAGCGTTTACGTCCGAAATCTGCAGCAGTGCATTATCCGATAAGCCACGCACACTACCCACCGAATTTGCAGGTGGTGGTCAGCCAACCAAAAACACAGAACACAATCTGTTACACCGAGGTAGTCTTCGAAGGCGACTGGGAATACCAAATCCTATCCACTTCTTTAGACTGGCCAGTTTTGTTGTGGATAACTGGACACTGCTAGCCAGCATTACTGCCCAGTCACACATATCACTGAGTACTCCGATTTGGCAAGAGACTGGTAGGGCTATGGACAGTGCGCCGGATGTTTTTGAGGAGCGTAACAAACGAAGGGCATATGTCCGAAGCAAATCTCGTTATGTACTTAAAGCAGACATAAACCAGTTTTACCACTCTATATACACTCATTCCATACCGTGGGCTATGCACGGCAAACGTGCTGCGAAGGCAGACAGGAGCCCAGACTCACTGGCGGGGAATGCCTTGGATAAACTCGTGCGGGATTCTCAAGATGGACAAACCACGGGTATACCAATAGGGCCCGACACATCTCTGGTAATTGCCGAGATGATATTGAGCGCAAATGATGTTGAATTACGCAAGCAAAATATCCGAAATGCATTTCGACTGATAGACGACTACGAATTCGGGTGTGAGTCGTTAAGCGAGGCAGAACGTGTTAGAGAGGCCCTGCAGGAGGTACTATACGGCTATCAGCTCATCCTCAACTCGGAAAAGACGTACATTATTGAACTACCAGCGGCAATCGAGTCGTTGCCGATATCGCAGCTACGAGGATACCCATTCAGCGTTACAAGTCCTGTTAACGAACTGAGGCAACGTAATGAAATCATTAGCTATTTTGACCAAGCTTTTGCCTTTTCTCGCCAGTATCCAGATGAGGCAATACTGAAATACGCGATTTCTAGGTTGTGCGGGATATCCGTAGTTGAGGCGAATTTGCCACTCTATCAAAACCTACTACTACAGTGTGCAATTGTTGAGCCTAATACGTTGGAGGTCGTTTTGAATCAACTAGTCCGGTACAGAGATGGTGACTACTCCCTTGATTTGGACCATATTGCCGAAGTACTTAACATGGTAATGGGTAGGCATGCTCCCTTAGGGCACGGCAGCGAAGTAGCCTGGGCATTATGGACATCAATAGTCCTAGGTGCTTCAGTACATGATGATACTGCGAAAAAGGTGGCTGGTATGAATGATTCAATTGTAGCTGTATTAATGCTTGATGCTAGAGCTAAAGGGCTTGTCTCTCCAAGCGTTGATTTCGCACACTTCCAATCATATATGACTACCGACGAGATGCATGGAGACCAATGGCTACTAGCGTACGAAGCAAATGTGAAGGGTTGGCTACCATCGCCGGATAGCAAGGATCACGTGAGCCAAGATAAATGCTTCGCGTTCCTCAAAAAGAAAGGCGTGTATTTCTACGATAGTAGTGCCAGCGGCCGTACAGAATATAGACGACCGGAAGCGCCGACCGCAGGCGAAGGATATTGAGCCGTGACCAAGGGCTTATGGGGCCGTTGTTCAGTGGTTGATTAAGTAGGGGGGGGTAAGCCCTATCATCATTTAACAGATTCGTAGTTTGTAACCTCCCTTGTACGGAATAGCGCACCATTCAGCGGCAGAGAGGGAGGGCCTTAGTTTACACCTTCCGCTAACCGGTTCAAGACCTTCGGCATTACCTCGGCGGGGTTATCTCCGGTCACCAGGAGCGCTTCGACTTCAGGATGGCGTTTGTTTTCGCCGGCACAAGGATGGGGGCTAGGGATAGAGTTCATTGAGTTCGTAGAGTTGGTTGAGTTTATAGAGTCTATGACGAGATGCTAGTTGAGGAGTGGACTAGAGATTGGAGATGCAATAGAGACAATTGGAGATTCATGGAGATTGTTAGAGATAGAGTAGAGATACGGTAGAGATACAGTGGAGATACATTCGAAGTCCAAATGACAAAAGCGGCAGCAGATAGCAGTCGGTGGTCAGAATTCATAACTCCCCTAGCCCCTCTGATCCTTCGACTTCGCTCAGGACATGCCTTAGGAGGGGGAAAAGCTGAGAGATTGCCGCGTCCTTCTACTGAAGGACTCGCAATGACGATGGGGATCATAAGAGGGGGACTTCGGACGGCGAGGGGTGGTCGCACCATTCCCGGGCATTCTGAAAGAGTCGCAGCCATGGAGAAGCCCACAGGTGATGATCTCCGACATCGGACTGCCATTTTCTGGTTTTCCATTCTTCGGGTACCCACGGCCATTGCCAGAGCAAAAACGACCTTTCCGGATGCGGCATCATAGCCAAATGCCGGCCATCCGGTGAACAAAAAGCCATTATGCCAAGAGGTGAACCGTTGGGATTGAAACGGTATTTTTCGGTCGGTGTCCATTCGTCATCAACGTAAGCCATGGGTGTTAGCCCCTGCTGCTGCGCATTAACCAGAATCTCCGGGTTCGGACAGTGAAGGCGCCCCTCGCCATGGTCTGTCCATATGCCGAGAACCGATCCTTCCATGCCTTTCAGCATTATCGAAGGGCTTTCGGAGATTCTTACCATTCCCCAATGGGACTCAAACCTCCCCGAAGTATTCCGGATGAATCTGGGCTGCTCTTTTTCGGGAATCCCCTGCCAGGGCAGGATGCCGAGGAGCGCCATGAGCTGACAACCATTGCAGATAGCCAGCGAGAAGGTGTCTTTCCGATTGAAGAAGTGATGAAACATTTCATGGAGCTTCGGGTTGAATCTAATGATACCCGCCCAACCTTTAGCGGAATCCAGAACATCTGCATAGGCGAACCCGCCGACAAAAGCAACTCCCCGAAATCTGTCGAGAGTAATTCTCTCTTCCGCTAAGTCGGTCATGGCAATATCCCAGGGTTCGAACCCAGCCCAAAAAAATGCCGAGGCCATTTCCCGGTCGGCATTACTGCCTTCTTCACGGATAATAGCCACTTTGGGCCTATCCGTCCGGCGAAGTATTTCGGGGGGCGTGGCTCCAAGTTCAAAAGCCAGCCGATATCTGAGACCGGAACGGTTGTGATACTGTACCTGCTCTCTGGCAACTACAGGATTCATCTGCTCTTCTTCCAGACGGTCACTGGTCGCTTCCCACCACGAAAGGAGTTCCGCGGTACCAATATCTAACGCGATGCTGCTGCCATGGCGGATAATTACCTGTTTTTCTCTTTCAGTATTTCCCAGTATAAGGAAAGGAACACCGGATTCGCCGAGAATGCTCTGGACCAGTTTCTCATCGGCGGCAAGGCATTCTATGACCAGTCCCAGCTCTTCGCAGAAAAGCTGCGGTATGACTGCTTGTTTATCGGTCAATTGAATCGAGATTCCGCAATTGCCGGCCATGGCCATCTCTGCCAGGGTGGTAATCAGACCGCCATCGCTTCTATCATGACAGGTAAGAATTAGATTATCGTCCACCATTCGCTGGACGGCGTTGAACGCACTTATCAGAAGCGAGGGATTGTCTACATCCGGCGAATCATCGCCAATCTGGCCGAAAGCCTGAGCCAAAGCTGAGCCGCCAAGACGATTTCTACCTTCAGCCAGATCAATAAAGACCAATTTGCTTTCCCCGGGCCTTTTGATATCCGGAGTTGCCTTCTTAGAAATGTCCGGCATGGTGGCATAGCCGGAGATTACCACTTCTCCCGGCGATTTCACGTTTTCGCTGCCGACTTTGGCGGCCATCGAGATACTATCTTTGCCGCCATCAGCCGCAATCCCGAGTCTGACCATCAGTTCCGCCATGGCTGTTGCGGCGTCGTAAATCCTGGCCCCTTCACCCGGCAGTTTAGCTGCCCACATCCAGTTTACCGAGCATTTGATGTGGCTAAGAGAGCTGATCCGGGCTGAAACCATGTTAGTTATCATTTCCCCGACCGCCATTCGTGCACCGGCTTTTTCATCAATGAGCATCTTTATGGGCTGTTCGCCGATGGCAATCGCTCCACCAGTCAGTCCGAAATGGCTTTGAGCAACTACTGCCACATCAGAGACCGGGAGCTGGAGAGGCCCGCAGCACTGTTGCTGAGCGATCAACCCGGTCACGGCCCTATCCACTTTGCGTACCAGGAACCCCTTCGAGCCTACGGAGGGCAAGCGTAGAACAAGTCTGGTTGCTTCTGCGATGGACAATTCCGGAGGCAACCGCAGAGGCTTCAGTTTCCTGGGAACCCTCTCGATAATATACGATTTCTGGGGCAGCTCACCCAGGACCCTGTCAAGAGGAAGGTCGACCGGCGTAGAGTTATCCTGTTCATCGGAGACTACGATGCGTCCGTCTTCCGTGATTTCCCCCAGCACTTCGCAGTTGACCTTCTCCCTACGGCAGATTGCCGAGAACTCATCAATTCTCTCCGGGTGAATCAAGAAGGCACAGCGCTCCTGATATTCGGCGCACCAGATTTCAGCAACAGACAGCGATGGGTCGCCAAGTCTGATGCGTCGAATCCCGATGTTGCCGCCGGCAGGGTCTGTGATTTCGGTGAGAACATTGGCGGGTCCCCCGGCACCCTGGTCGTGAACAACCGAAATCGGGTTTTCGTCGCCCATTTCCACGCAGGCCCTGATTACCCGGTTAAGCTTGTTTTCCATTTCGGCGTCTCCACGCTGGACCGCATTGAAGTCAAGCTCGGCAATATTTTCTCCCTGCAACATGCTGGAAGCGGAACCACCACCCATGCCAATTCGATAAGCAGGCCCCCCAACCTGGACAACAAGCATTCCCCTCCCGGGTCGTTCCTTTTTTGTGTGTCGAGCATCGATTTGACCGATGCCGCCGGTAAACATAATCGGTTTGACCCAGCCCCTGCGCTCGTTATCCGGCAATATCTGCTCGAAGGTCCTGACAAAACCTTGAATTATCGGTTCCCCGAACTTATTACCATAATCCGAAGCCCCGTTGCTGGCTTCAATGAGGATTGCCAGCGGCGAAGCCAGCTCGAAGGGATAGGCAAGTCCGACCGGTTCACCGGGGATGGAGTGGCCAGGAATGTTTAATGCCGCCGTACAGTAACCGGCAGTACCCGCAATTACCAGGGAACCTCTTCCGGTAGCATGGCCGTCACGAATCCTGCCACCGGTGCCGGTCGTGGCTCCCTGGAACGGTTGGACACCGCTGGGATAGTTATGGGTCTCAGCAGTAAAGAGCAGGTGATAGTCGAATTGCCCTGGAACGAATGGCGAGCACGCGGCGGGCTGCTGAGGTGTTATCGTCTGAATCCTGTAACCCCGGATGGCGCTCGAGTTATCACTGAAAGCAATGACACTATTGGCCGGGTTTCTCAACAGAGTCGATTTGACAACCTGGAGTAGACTATCAGGGACCTGCCGGCCGTCAATCACCAGTTTGCCTTTGAAGAACCAGTGACGCGAATGCTCGCTGTTATTGTTGCCGAGCATGAATAGTTCCACATTGGTAGGATTGCGGCGCAGGACTCGTGTAAACAAATTCAGGTAGAATTCAATGTCCCATTCATCCATGCCAAGTCCGTTCTGCCGGTTGAACTTTGCCAACTCGCCAATGCCCCCGGCCATTAACGGAACATCGTAGACCCTCTCCGGCACAGCTTTTGTGGCGAACGATTCTAGAGGCTCGCGATAAGGGCATTCGGTCATCCGGTCATGGCTCCTGGCGGTGAAATCATCCCTATCAATCTCCGACGACAATAGATACCGTCTTGACCGTTCTACCCGGGTAACCTTTTCGACTCCGCACGCGTGGCAAATGGCTACGGCATTAGTAGAATATGCTGTCTCAAAATCCAGACGAGGGCCGACCTCGATTACCTTCCTAACCGGTTTTAGAAAAGACTTCTCCCCAAAATGCTCAAGCTCAAATGTCTCCGCGAGCAACCATCGCAATATTCTCAAATCCCCGGTGGTGAGCGGAGCCGAGGTTTCAATATTGAAACAGTACTCAAAACCCGGCTTTACCGATCGGTAGAAATGTCTCACCTGCTGCATTACGCTATCTCCTGTACAGCTATGGTACTAGGTCGAATGCGTCATAATGTCTTCCAGTTCTTTACTGCTGTAGCCATTTATTATAGATTGCGGTCTCAATTCTTCAAGGTTCTTCTTGGCCTCTGTTAGATGAGCACAAAGACCTCTTTCAATGACAATTTGGTCTGCTTCTCTGCAAGAAATAAGAGGGTGTCCCGGTCCCTCCCATCCTACTCGATGAGCTATTTCATGGGCAATCGCTCCAGTTATTGCCTTCAAGCCTGACCTTCTCATCGAATCATCTATGCTTAACAGAATTTCGCCCTTATATTGATTATCTTTGAACGGATAAGTATGATGAACCTCTGCAATAGATCCTTCCACATGTCTAAACTCCGATGTCAGGTAACAAGAAGAAAACTCAGGGAAATATCGACTGACTACACATCTAGCTATTTCTTGCAGGTCAACGATTTCCTGTGGCTGCATGTCTTGTCTCAGCTACTCGTATTCGTCTATCCTGTATCCGTATTCCGGCATTTCCCTATCGTCTACATATACTGTGTTGCCATCTATTTTTACACGTCCCTGTGCTATCAGATGGTGCACAGCAAACGGATAGATCTTCCAGTCGCCTGCTACCTTGAGCGCCTCTTGCAGGTTTCTACATATAAGCTCCATCATGTCACGCAATTCTTGCCCCGCTTTCTGCTGAAAGTCTTCATAATTTCCTATGCCACGAATTGTTACGTAACTAGCTATTTTATGTAAGCCCTCTAATAACTCCTCCCTGTCTGTCGATCTTAATTTGCCTATTGTTTGTACGATATTAATGGGCTTCGATTGCACTAACACAGGTCCCGTGTCCTCGCCTTTGTCAACAAAGAATAGGCTTGACCTTACCACCTCATCTCCAGCTATTATAGCTTTGGCTGATGGCACCCAGTGCAGGCCGTTGTAGCCTTTTGTGGTATCTCCGGGATGAATATTGAGAATTCTTGGATAATATCTGCCTACAATGAAGTCGCTAAGCCATTGGTCATAACCGGCGAGACATATCAGATCAGGTTCTCCGCCAATTCTGTTTTCTATCAATGCACACAGTGCCTGTTCGTATTCTACCCTCTCCGGACAGTTTCTAGGAGTATTTCCCGAACCATATCTTTTTCCGGCATCCTTGAGATAAGGTATGTGACTGAGCTCGATCACCTCATGTTTGTTTGATCTGGCTATGGCGACTCCGCCACAGCCAGGTCTGTTCGTGAACACAATGTAGTCATGATTGGCGTTCTTTGCGACTATCTCTCTATAGTTAGTACCGGAACCGGAAACGAAACACACAATTGTCATTCTGACCCCGCATTTGACTGGGTCGTAGACTAATTGCTTCACAAATCTATTATACCCTTATCAAGAGACTTTGGGACGGCGTTTGATTTCGCCGGCAAAGGGTGGGGGCTGAGCATAATAGCGCCCGGAGCTTTCTAGGGGAGAATTCCAGGGACGCCATACCAATCGGGCCTGCTACAAATCAGGTATTACGTCTCCAGAATACTTGATTCAATGTCACATTAACTCAGTTTGAGACACCCCCAGACCTTGCCAGGACTGGTAAAACAAATTCGCTTTCCCATTTAGGATGTCTCTCTGCAGCAAGCAAAACCAAACGCCTCACAAAATCATTATATGTATAACCCGCGAATTCAGCTGCTGATATAGTACTAGTGTCCGGACAGATGTCAGCATTGGGATTGATGTCTAGAATGTAGAATAATCCGTCTTTCATTCGCATATCGATACGAGCATAATCACGACATCCCATCAATACGTATGCTGCCCTGCAGACTTGCTCAACTTCACGGAGTTCACATTCACTAAGAGGTGCCGGTAGAAGCGTATTAATATTCTTATATTGTTCCGACTCCGACACAAACTTAGATTCATAAGTGCAGAGCCGGTAATGCACATCTTTGAACGAGGGAAATTCCATCTCGGCCGGCGGCAACACGTCAATATCCCTATTGCCCCAGACTGATACATGTAGTTCGCGCCCGTCAATAAAATCCTCAACGAGTGCAGGATGTTGAAATCTTCTAATTATGTAGCGGATTCTATTCTTCAGGCTTGTTTCCGTCATTACCACAGAGTCACGGTGAATCCCTTCGCTGCAGTGCTCTCTTGATGGTTTGATGATGGCTGGAAAACGTCTCCAGTTAATGGAGCAACCCTTATCGTATAATTCCCACACGGGGGTCAGGATTCCAGCTTCATCAAGGAGTCGTTTTACGTGGCATTTATCATAAGCTGACGCTAATGTAGCCGAACCTGCACCTGTGAATGTGAAGCCATGTTGTTCTAAATACTCGGCCACGAGCCATTCGCTGTGGTGCACACCAGGAAGACTTTCACACCAATTGAAGACTATGTATTCGAGAGGATTGTAGCCAGATAAAACGCCGGTCAGGTCACTATTCGTTACTTGAACCAGAGTGGTTGGAAATCCTGCAATACAGAGTGCCTTCGCTACCTGCGAGGTTACATCAAGAGCCTCTGCCTGTTCCCGTGTGGACCACTTCGGGTCTAGATTATACAGCAGCAACACAGGTATTTCTGACGGGCAAATCTCTATTTCCATTTCGGATTTCCCAATTCCATCACTCTCCTTCTTGAAGTCCGACGCGGTGTAACAACACCACGGACAGACCGATTATTCGGCTATACTCGCAACTAATAGTAATGGCACCCTGGCTTTGAAACACGTTCTCCAATAATCGCATTGATTTAATACTCAACCGCAGTATAACCTCTGTGCTTCCGATTAATCAACACTTTGTAGAAATGTTCAGAAACATCAACGCCCCGCGCTTGGTGAAATATGGAGTACTAATCTGAGGTCCTGGCAATAACGCACGATATATTTGCTCCGACAATTGACGTATGTTCTAATCATAGGCCTGCAGGGTGTGGTATAATTACCCACAATACGCGCTATTATGCGCTGTATAATTTGAGACATCTACTGAGGAGTTGAACAGCCTTGCCCCGGGGCTAGGCTTTATATGTTTCATCACTATTTGTGTCTGCCGCCGGCCGGCGCACGGACGTTTTAATAGAATCGGGACCGGCAAAACTGTTGACCAGTTAAACCACACAGTGAATGTCGCATATCGTTTTGCACAATTTGCCCCGGCGCAAGACAAGCTCCGATGAGATGACAGATAAGGAGTGAAAAGGGATTTTATGCAGTCAGTCGAAACATTAACAGATGTAAAGCAGCAAGGGTTATTATCACGGAAGATCAGCGAGCTACCTCTTAGAATGGAAGGCACGCATCTGGAAGAGCTGATTATGCGGCTCTATAAGGAACTGGAGGCAGCCGGTATTGCTTTCAAGCCAAACATCTATCTATCCGACAGCTGGGGTTGTCCCAACGAAGTCCCTGTGATTGGTGTCCCGTTCCATCTGGCAGACCCGGCACTCTGTAGCCTTCTTGGGCAAATGAGTGGTATTGAAGTTGAAAACGATATGACCATGATGAGGATCCTTCGACACGAAGCGGGGCATGCATTCAATTATGCATACCGGCTGTATGACAAGCCAGAGTGGAAGACTCTATTCGGGCCCTTTTCGCAGCCGTATCAAGATGAGTACCAGGTAGAGCCGTCTAGCACCCGGTTTGTTGATCATCTGGCAGGATGCTACGCTCAGAAGCATCCTGACGATGATTTTGCTGAAACCTTCGCTGTATGGCTCACGCCTTATTCGCATTGGCAGACGGCCTATGCAGGCACACCGGCTTTAGAGAAATTACAGTATGTCGAAAGCGTAACGACTGAGTATGGTGAGAAGCCGCCGATAGTAACCGGTGGAAGGGTCGACACGCCCGTTGAAGAGATAAGAATGACCATCAGTGAATGGTATGAGACTGTTTACGAAAACCGCATTAGTCAGGATCAACTAACCCAGATTATGCGCCCGGGAATATCAGAGTGCCCCCAGGTGATAACACGAGAAGCGGTAGTCACAAGTTGCCCTAACTATTCACTGGCGTAACAATTCGGCGCAGTGTAGGGCGGCAACGAGCTGGTGCAGATCGCCGTACTCGCAGGCCTGGAATTTCCCGTCACAGGCGACTGAGCGCCTGCTCCAGGTCCTCAATCAAATCGTCAATATTCTCCAGGCCGACCGATAACCTGATAAGTTCATCGGTGAGCCCCACCCTCCGTCTATAGTCGGGGGACATCGAGTCGTGACTCATGGTAGCCGGATGCTCGGCCAGAGAAGCGACGTCACCCAGCGACCCCGCCAGAGAGAAGACCTTGAGCTTTCTTAGAAAGGTATTAGCAGCCTCAAGACCACCTTC
>Ga0315285_10002154_pt1 | contig 20583 bp, 14 predicted proteins | sample YL17G09_36_MG_FD_203698 | JGI IMG/M metagenome (GOLD analysis project Ga0315285, IMG submission 203698) | Sediment microbial communities from Yellowstone Lake, YNP, Wyoming, USA - YL17G09_36 | ecosystem: Environmental > Aquatic > Freshwater > Lake > Sediment | place: USA: Wyoming | collected...
GTTTTTGTTTCCTCTCACCCCCCTCACGCCCCTCCCCGCCGCCCCGCCAGGTCGTCATCAAGTACGTGCCCGCCGTCGGCGACTCCAAGCGCGCCCTGGACGAGTACACGTCCGAGATCTTCATGGGCGGCGCGTCGACGATCGTCATGCACAACACGTGCGAAGACTCTCTCCTCGCCGCGCCGATCATCCTCGACCTCGTCATCCTCGCCGAGCTGTTCACCCGCATCTCGTTGAAAAAGGAGGGCGAGGACGCCGACTTCCGCGCGCTCCACCCGGTCGCCGCCCTGCTCTCGTACTTGACCAAGGCGCCGCTCGTTCGCGCGGGCGCGCCCGTCGTCAACGCGCTCGCCGCCCAGCGCGCCGCCCTGGAGAACGTGCTGCGCGCGGCGGCGGGGCTGCCGGCCGACTCGCACACGATGATGGAGTTCAAGTGACGGGGGGAGGGGGGAAGGGGCGGGGCGAGGGGGCGGGTGGCGGTGTGGGGCGCTCGTGTCACCCACGCGCCGTTGCAGTCGCCGCCCTCTCCCCCCGCCCCCCCTCCTTCACCGCCCGCGCGCAGCCAGGAACTCGTCCACCGCCTTCCACAGGGCGGCGGCCACCGACCGGTCGCGGTGGCGCTCGCCGCGGTGGAGTGCAAACCGCGCGACGTTCCACGCTTTGACCGCCGCGGGCGGGGCGTCGTCCCCGTAGTGCAGGTAGAGCCCGCGCGCCGCCGAGAACAGGGACACCGTGTCGCCGTCGGGCGCGCCCTTGAAGGGCCACCCTTTGAACTGCCACGCCGCGCCGCCGACGACGACCGCCGCGACGCGGCGCCACTCGTCCTTGCCGAACTTGGACGCGTCGTCCGTCACCAGGTAGCGCTTTGGGGGTGCCCCGTCGGGCAGGGCCAGGGTGCGGGAGATGAGGGCGGTGGGCGGCTTGGGCGCGGCCGCTGCCATGCACGCGTCCGGCGGCGTGAACACGCCGCGCTCCAAAAAAGCCGCCGCGTTGTACATGTTGAGCCGCGCGGTCGCCGCCGACGGCACGATGATGATGGGCGGGCCGGAGGAGGGCGGCTTGGGCTTGGGCGCGGGCTTGGCGGCGCGGCGCGGCGCGGGCGCCGCGCGCGGCGGCGCCGCGCGCGGCGCGGGGGTCGCCGCCGCGGCCGCGGGCGCCGGCACCGAGATGCCCAGCCCCCCATACTCGGCCAGCCCCATGTCCTCCAGCACGGCGCCGCCCTTGCCGCGGTCGGTGCGGCGCGACGGGACGGCCGCGATCGGCGCGGCGACGGCGGCCCGCGGCCGCGCGCCCGCCCGCCCGCCGCCCGCGCGCGCGGCCACCGCTTTGGCGGCGGATGCGGCCGCGACGGCGGCGGCGAGGGCGGGGGTGAAGTCGCGGCCGGGGGCGCGCGTGGCGTCGTTGCGCGTGCGCGGGGGGGCCTCGAGCGCGCGCGTCGCCGCGAGGGCGCCGGGGGCGGTGTCGTCCGCGGCGGCGGCGCCCCGGGTGGACGGTTGGGTTGCCGTGTCGGCGTCGAGCTCCAGAGGCTGCACGGGGAGGAGAAGCGGGGCGGCGGTCGGCGGTCGGCGCGCGGCCTCCCTCCCCTCCTTCCCTCCTCCCCCCTCCCCCCTCTCCTCCTCACCCGCTTGAGGCTTAAATCCGCGTCCGCGTCCGCGCCGGCGGCGACGAGGTGGTCGGCGCCGTCGTAGGCGCCAGACAGATAGGCAGCGAGGTCCTATCGAGGGGGGCGGAAAAAAGGTGGGTCGCCATCGGGGACGCCGCGCCCCGCACCGGCGTCGCAGACGCATTGTGGTGCGTCGTGCTTGCCTCACGCCCGGAATCGGGGCCTCCAGCCGCCCCCGCACGCGCCCGCGCCGCGCCGCCGCCGCCAATCCCCCTCTTCTCTCTCACCTTGCGGTCGACGATGGCCACCGTGGGCACCCCCACCTCGCGCGCCGCCCGCACATAGTCCCGGAAGGCGCCCGCCGGCGCGGCCGCCGCGCCGCACGCGACGAAAAACGCGGCCGCGCCCGCGGTCAGCCGCGCGCCCGTGCCCTTGGCGGCCGCCCACCGGGTGGGGGCGGCCGCGTCGAACCGAAAGTCGGCGCCGACGCGCACGACGTCGGCGGAGACGGAGACGGCGTCCGAGCGGCCTGTCGAGGCGTACTCCCGGAGCACGGCCAGGGCGTCCATGGTGGTGAAAGGGAGGTGTGGGGCGCGCGGACGGGCGCGGTTGGGCGCGCGCCGCGCCGCGCGGTGAGTGGCGCCGGTGCATCTGCGTCGACGCACTCACCCCTCCTCCCCCCCTTTCCACCACCATGGCCTACGCGCACAAGGACGCGGCGTCCCTGAACACGCACCTGGCGACGCGGAGCTATGTGACCGGGTGCGCGAGAGGAGGGGGCGCGCGCGGCGGGCGGTGCCCGCCGCGCGAGAGCCGCCGTCGCCATCCGCGGCCGCGGGCGCGGGCGGGAGGGCTGGGCGGCCCTCCTGGGGGCCAGATCGCAATGCGCGCCACCCGCGCCGGGGGCGCGCCACCGCCCCCGGGGGCGGCAGGAGGGCGCGCCGCGGCGGCTCCCCCCGTCGACCACCCTCCCCCGTCCGCTCCCCCGCCCCCCAGCTACCAAGCCTCGCGTGACGACCTCGCCGTCTACGCCGCCCTGCCGGCCGCGCCCGACGCCAAGGCGGCGCCCCACGCGGCGCGCTGGTACTCGCACATCACCGCGCTGCTCGGCGCCGCGTTCCCCGGCAAGCCCGCCGGCGTGGCCGTCTCGGGCGCGCCCGCCGCCGCCGCCGCGCCCGCGGCCAAGGCCGCGGCGGCCGGCTCCGACTCGGACAGCGACGACGAGGAGCTCGACCTCTTCGGGGACATGACGCCCGAGGAGCAGGCGGCCGCCGACGCGAAGAAGAAGGTCATCGAGGAGGCCAAGGCGCGCGGCGCGGCCAAGGCCAAGCTGACCAAGTCCATGATCGTGCTCGACGTCAAACCGTGGGACGACGAGACCGACCTGGCCGCGATGGAGGCCGAGGTGCGCGCGATCGTCAAGGACGGCCTGCTCTGGGGGGCGTCCAAGCTGGTGCCGATCGGGTACGGCATCAAGAAGATGCAGATCACGGCGATCATTGAAGGTCGGGGAGATGAGGGGGGGGGGGGGGGGAAAGGGCGTTTGTTCCCCTCTTTTTTGTTTTTTTTCGCGCGCCGACCCCGACCCTCCCTCTTTCTCTCCTCCCCTTCAGACGCCAAGGTCGAGTCCATGGACGCCATCATCGAGGAGGAGCTGGTGCGCGACGGCGAGTCGGACAACATCCAGGTGCGGGCGAGGAGGAGAGGGTCTGCCCGCGCGCGCGGCACACGCGCCTCGCCTCGCAGCCGCCCACCCCGCCCCACCACCCCCACAGTCGATCGACATCTGCTCGTTCAACAAGCTCTGACCCCCTCCGCGCGCGGCGTGTGGGTGCGGGGCGTGTGCGGGGGTGGCGGGAGGTGGCCGCGCAGCCGCGCGTGCAACCGGCGCCCTGCGCGCGTGCGGTAACGGATGTCGCGGCGCCGTTGGAGGGGCGGGCGGTGGCGGGAGGGCGGCCGGGCGAGGGGTTCGAGCGCGCGGCCGGCGCGCGGACCGCGTCGCTCGTCCCTCACTCCCCGCCCCCCCGGACCCCGGCTCCCCCCCAACCCCGCCCGAGGCACCGCGGCGTCTCCACCCCCCTCTACCATGTCGTCCGCTGGCGACGTGGCCGCGCTCAAAGCGGTCGGCCGCGCGGGCCGCGCGCGCGCGGGCGGCAAGGCGGGCACCAAGGCGCCCGCGCCCGTTGGTGGGTGCACGGCGGAGGTGGCGCGGCATCGGCTGTGGGGCCGGCGGCGGCGCTGCGCCCTCCCCGGCGCGCCGGCGCAGCGGCGGCGATTCAAGCGAAATCGGCGCGCGCCGCGCACACCCCCCCCGCCCCCTCTGCCCCGGCACAACCATGGGCCGCGGCGGCGACTCGGCGCTTTCGCCCCCCGCGGGCCGCGCGGGTGCGGACCGCGGCGCGGGCGGTGCCGGCGCGCGGCGTCGGCCGGCCGCGTCAGCGCGGGCGCGCGCGGGCGCCCGCTCGCCCGGTCGTGCCCGCGATGGGCGCAGTTGGCCGGCGCGGCCGCATCGGGAGGGCGGGCAGGCCCGCGGATGCGCCCCGCGCGCTGCGCCGGCATCGCGCCGTTTTTTCAATCCGCCCACCCGTCCACCCCCCTCCTCCGCCTGTCTCTCCCTCAGCCGATGACGCCGTCGTCGACACCAAGCAAAAGGCGGCCCCCAAGCCGCGCGCCAAGCGCGCGGCGCCCAAGGCGGCGCCCGCGCCCAAAAAGGCCAAAGCGGCCGCGGGCTCCGACTCGGATGCCACGATGGACGAGGCAGACACTGTCGCCCCCACTCGCCGCGGCGCGGTCGGCTCGGGGCGCGCGGCGGCGCAGGGCGCGGTGTACGAAGACGCGCCCGCGCTCGGCGCGGCGGGCGACGAAACCGTGGCGCTCAAGGACGTCGCCCACGCCGAGTCCGAGGCCGCGGCGCTCACCCTGCTTGGCGCGGGCGGCGAGCCCGGCGGCGCGTACGCCGCGTTCGATGTCGTCGCGTTCACCGCGGGGTCGAACGAAAAAGCGCACCTCCACACCGCCCCATTTGCCGACCCCCCCATCTTCGTCTCCGCCGTCGTCGCCCGGTCGGCCACTGAACGCGCCGGCGGGTACGCGGTCGCGTCCATCGGGCCGGTGACCGCCTTCGCCGCGCTGCTCGGCGGCGGCGCGCCGACGCTCACCTTTTCCACCGCCGCTGCCACCTTCGTCCTCCGCAAGCCGGCCGCGTCCTACAAGAAAGCTCACACCCACCTGGCGGAGCAGGCCGAGCTCGCGCACGAGGCGCGCGCGGCGCTGACTGACCTCGGCGCCGACGCGGATTTCGCGGCGGTCTGCGCGCGGCTCACCCGCAAGCGCCCCGCCGCCGTCGCGGCCTACGGGTCGGCGTCCCGCGCGCTGGGCGCGTGCGGCCACTTTGTGCGGGACGCGCTCGCGGCGGCAGATGCCGCGGCGGGCACGTCGCTCGCGACCGGCGCGTTTGGCGCGGCGCTCGTTGACGCGGTGGCGCGCGCCCGCGCCGAGCTCGCCGGCGGCGCGGCCGGCATCGTCATCAAGGACGACCCCGTGGCCGCGACCGGCAAGGGCAAGGCGGCCGCGGCGGCGGCCAAGGGCAAAGGGAAGGCGGCGGCCGGCATCGTCGTCGCCCCGCTCCCCACCCTCACCCCCGCCGCCCTGCGCGAGCGCGCCGACGCCGACCTCTCGGTCCAGCTCGAGCTCAAGCAGCGGGTCAAGGAGGTGGAAAAAGCGGCGGGCGGCGGGTCTGCGCCGCGCGCGCCGAAGTCTGGCGCCTATTATCAAATCTCGGAAACCGAGATCGCGGACGACTACCCCCCCCCCACCGTGTTTGACGCGCCGGCCGCCGACCAGATGGACGAGCTGCTGCTCGCGGATGAAGGCGTCGTGGCGGCGGGCCCCGACGCGCTGCCGACGTGCCTGCTCACAGACTTTGCCGTGTACGACGCCGAAGGCTTCCTGAAATCCCTCGAACTCCTCCCCCTGTGGTCGGGCGTGCAGCCCGACGTGGAGCTGTTTGCGACGGGCGCGGTGACGCAGCTGGAGGGTGGCGACGGTTACGACGAGGCCGCCGCGCTCGCCGCGTCGGCCGCCGCGGGCGCCGGCGGCTCCGGCTCCGGCTCGTCCGCCGCCCAGTCCGGCCCCTATCTCGCGCTCTCGGCCATCCAGGAGTGGGTCCTGGAGGCTGGCGGTGACCGCGTCGATGTCCTCATCCGCACCGACGTGTCGTGGTACCGCCTCGTCACCCCCTCCAAAGCCTACGCCCCCTACATGGCCGTCGTCGCCAAGGCGGGCGCGGTCGCCCTGGCGCTGTGGCGCGCGATCGAGGGCGGCGGCGGGGAGCGCGCGCGCGCGGCGCGGCTGTCCCTGGACGACGCGGCCAAAGCGCTGGCCGCGCTGCCGGCCGGTGACGCGGCCTTTGTCTCGGCCAAACCGGCCGAGGTCGCCCGCTTCCTGGCGGTGCACGGCCAACTGCTGCTCACCCAGCTCCAAGCGATCGAGACCGCGGCGCGCGTGGCGGGCCTCACGAAGACGCCCGTCGCCACCGCCCTCCTCGCCCGCCTCGCCGAGCGCCGCCACACCGTCCTCTACCGGTCGGCCAAGCCCACGAAGAAGGGGGCGGCGGCTAAGCGGCTGCGGGCCAACCCGCTGAAAGACCGCGCGGGGCGCAAGGCCGCGCCGATGACGGCGACCGCGACCGCCATGGTGCGCTTCGTGTGGCAGTCCTACTTCAAGGGCGCGGGCGCGCCCGGGCCAGAGGACGAAGCGGACGCAGCGGCGGTGGAGGACGACGTGAATGCGGACGACGGCGACGACGACGCGGCGGAGGACGCGCTCGCTTCGCCCGCGCCCGCCAAGAAGCGCGGGGTCGCGCCCAAGAAGGCCAAGGGCAAGGTCGCGCTCGTCGGCGCCGGCTCCAAGGGCATCAACGGGGCGACTGTGTACGGCGGCGCGACGGTGGGCGCGATCACTCTCTCCCCCGGCGACGTCGTCGAACTGGCCCCCGCCGCCGACGCCGCCGCCGACTCCGGCGACGACGAGTCCCCCCCCGAGCCCGTCCTGGCCGTCGTCCAAGCGCTCTACACAGCCGTCGGCGAGTCCACGCCGCGGGTGCAGGCGCGCGTCGCGGCGCGCGGCGCCGACACGGTCCTCGGCGACGCCGCGTCGGACGCCGAACTCTTTGTCACGGCCTCCCTGGTCACCCGCCCCCTAGCCGACGTCTCGGACAAGCTCGTCGCGTCCCGTCGGGTGCGCGCGTGGCGCGCGGCCGACCGGCGCGCGCACCTGGCGGAAGACACGGCGCTCGCGGCGGCCAACGCGGCCGCCGCCGCCGGCGGCACCCCCCTCACCCACTTCTACCGCTCTTTCTACGAGCCCGAACGCGGCATGTTCCGCGTCATCGAGACGGGCGAGCTGCGCGCGGGCGAGCTGCTGCCCGAGGTCGAGCCCGCGCCCGCCGGCGTGCGCGCGGGGCCGGCCGCCAACACGTTCTCCAAGGACGGCGTCGTCATCGCCGTCGGCGACGCCGTCTTCCTGCCGCCCGACTCGTTCGACGGCGCCGCGCCCGCGGGCGCGGGGAAGAAGGGCGGCGCGAAAAAGCGCGGCAAGCGCGCGGCGTCCGACTCGGACCTTTCCGAGGAAGACGAGCCCGCCGCCCCCATCGCCCCCATCGCCCCCAAGGCCAAGGCCAAGCCCGGCTCCCGCTCCAAATTCCACAAGGGCGGCGCCAACGTGGGCCTGCGCGCGTACGCGATCGGCCTCGTGACGGCGATCCCTTCGTCCGGCGGCCGGTCCGGCCCCGCTACCATCACGGTCACCCGCTACGCCCGCCCCGAGGACGTGTCGGACGATGTCGGGTACGCGGCCGACTGGTGGGACGTGTACGCCACGGCGGAGAGCGTGACGGTTGCGACGGGGGCCGTCGTCGGCCGCGCGTCGATTGTGGCCCCCGACGGCGCCGTGCCCGGCGACAACGTGTTTGCGTGCCGGGGCACGGTCGATCTCGCCACCAAGGCCATCACCGCGCCCCCCGCCGGCCTGGCGCGCGAGCCGGTCGGCGGCGACGCGCGCCGCGCGCCCCCCCCCGCGCGCCCCGCGTCCAAATCCACCGGCGACGGCGTCTCCCTCGCCACCATGGACATCTTCGCCGGGTGCGGTGGCCTCTCCGAGGGCATGCACCTCGCGGGCGCGGCGCACCCCAAGTGGGCGATCGAGTACGAGGCGCCTGCGGCGGAAGCCTACAAACTGAACAACCCCGACGCGACCACCTTTGTCGACAACTGCAACGTCATCCTGGCCGCCGCCATGCGCAAGGCGGGCTGCGGGGACGACTGCGAAGCCTCCGACTCGTGCATGGAGGCGGTCGACGCGATGGAGAAATCCACTTTTGCCTCGCTCCCCGCGCCCGGCGACGTCGAGTTCCTCTGCGGCGGCCCCCCCTGCCAGGGCTACTCCGGCATGAACCGGTTCAACAAGGGCAACTGGTCGATGGTGCAAAACTCGATGGTCATGTCGTACCTCTCGTTTTGCGACTTCTACCGGCCGCGCTATTTCCTTTTGGAAAATGTGCGCAACTTCGTGTCGCACAACAAATCCTTCACCTTCCGCCTGACGCTCCGGTCGTTGCTCGAGATGGGGTACAGCGTCCGGTTTGGCGTCCTCAACGCGGGCAACTTTGGTGTGTCCCAGTCGCGCAAGCGCACGTTCATCTGGGCCGCCGCGCCGGGCGACGCGCTGCCGGACTGGCCGGCGCCGCGCCACGTGTTCAAATCGCCGCAGCTGACCATCAACCTACCCGGCGGGGTGGCCTACACCGCGGTGCGGCAGACGGTGGGCGCGCCGGTGCGGTCGGTCACGGTGCGCGACGCGATCGGCGACCTCCCCCCTGTCTCCAACGGCGAGGACGCCGCGGAGCGCCCGTACGCGGGGCCGGCGCAGTCGGCGTTCCAGCGGGCCATTCGGGGGGCCAACGGCGTGCTGTACGACCACGTGTGCAAGGTGGGAGAGGAGGGGAGAGGGGGAGGAGGGAGGGGAGGGGTTGCGCGCGCGCGCGGCGCGAAAGGACCGCCACCCACACACCCGCACACACTCCTCCCCTCCGCTTTAGACCATGAACGACCTCAACATGGCGCGCTGCCGCTGCATCCCCAAGGGCGTGCCCGGCGCCGACTGGCGCGTGCTCAAGCAGGTCATCGCCGACGACGAGGCGGCGGCCGCCGCCGGCAAGTCCCGGACCTACCCCGGCGGCCACGTCGTCGCGGGCGGCAAAGATCACGGCGCCCTGATCCCGTGGTGCCTGCCCAACACCGAGGACCGCCACAACGGGTGGCGCGGCCTCTTTGGCCGGCTCGACCCCGGCGGCCACTTCCCCACCTCGACCACCGACCCCCAGCCCATGGGCAAGGTGGGCCAAGTCTTCCACCCGGCCCAGGACCGCATTGTGTCGGTGCGCGAGTGCGCGCGCGCGCAGGGGTTTCCCGACACGTTTCGGCTGTGGGGCAACGTGCACCAAAAGCACCGCCAAGTCGGCAACGCGGTGCCGGTGCCGCTGGCGGCCGCGCTGGGCAAGCAGCTGCGGGCCAAGCTGGAGGGGACGGCGGCGGCGCGGGCGGCGGGGCGGGCGTGAGGAGGGGTGAGGGGGGGGAGGTGCGATGGGGGGTCGGTGGGGGTCGATTCGATCTGGGGGAGCGCTCACGGCGCGGTCGCGCCCCGGTGCGGCCGCCCGGGTGCGCGGGCGGGGGGGAGGGAGGGGAAGACGGCAAGAGAGGGGGCGGCGCCGGCCGCGCGCGCGTGTGCGACGCCACCGCCCCCCACAAAACGCCGGCTCGCAGTCTCTCTCTTGCCTGATCGCGCGCTCCATGCCTGGCGGCCGAGGGCGCGGTTGGAGGGCGGGCAGCGGTCGGCACGCCCTTCAACCACCGCTCGCGCGGGTCGGCGCAGGCCGCAGCCACGGCGCCCACTCCCCATCCGCCGCCCAGGCGGCCGCGCCCCCCTCCAACATGCTCCCACGGGCGCGCCGCCCCCCTACCGCCCCTCGCGCCGGGGATGCGCCCGACCTGGCGCCCCGGCCGGCGGGCCGCATTGCGCGCCTGCTCCGCACGCGCGCCGACGCGCCCGTGCCCCGGCCGCCGCCCCGCCTGACGGACGAGGGTGGCGCGATGGAGGCGGCATCGCGGCCGCCGCCGCCCCCCCCCCCCTCCGCGGCAGACGCGCGCAACGAGGTGCTCGCCCTCGTCGCGCTCCTCCCCCCCGCCGTCGCGTCCACCCTCGCCGCCCGCCCCGACCTGGACACCGTGCTGGAGGTCATCATGGACGTGGGACGGCCGCCGCTGGCGCGGCTGCCGTCGGGGGACGTCGAGTTGTCGGCCGCGCGCGTGACGCCGTCCGACCTCGCCGCCGCGGTCGCCCGCCTCGGCGACTTTGGCGAGGACAACCGGGCCGGCGTCGACCGCACCCTGCACCGCGTGTCCGCCCTGCGCAACCGGGCGGGCGGGGTCGTGGGCCTGACCGCGCGCGTCGGCCGCGCGGTGCGCGGCTCGGCCGCGCCCGTCGCCGACGCCGCGCTCGCCGGCGCGTCGGTGCTCTTGCTCGGCCGGCCCGGCGTCGGGAAGACGACCGCGATCAGGGAGCTGGCCCGGCTGCTGGCGGATGAAGCGGGGCGACGCGTCGTCGTTGTCGACACGTCGAACGAAATCGGGGGCGACGGCGACGTCCCGCACCCCGCCCTCGGCGGCGCGCGCCGCATGATGGTCGCCGGGTACGAGACGCAGCACCGGGTGATGATTGAAGCGGTGGAAAACCACATGCCGCAGACGGTGGTGGTGGACGAAATCGGGACCGACGCCGACGCGGCGGCCGCGCGGACGATCGCGCAGCGCGGCGTCCAGCTCATTGCCACCGCGCACGGCGGCTGTCTGGACAACCTGGTGGCCAATCCGGCGCTGTCGGACCTGGTCGGGGGCGTCGCAACCGTCACGCTTGGCGACGATGAAGCGCGCCGCCGCGGCGGCCGCAAATCCGTGCGCGAGCGCGCGTCGCCGCCCACATTCGACGTCGCCGTGGAGATGGTCGACACCGCGGTGTGGCGGGTGCACATGGACCTGGCGGCGGCCGCGGACGCGGTGCTCCGGGGGGAGGACCCTCGCGGCGAGCTGCGCGTGCGCGCGCCGGGCGGGCGCGTGGTCGCCCTGCCGCCGCACGCCACGCTGGCCGACGCGGCCGCGGTCGCGGCGGGCGGGCCGGCGCCGGGCGAGGCGGGCGGGCTGGACGACCCCGGCGCGCAGCCCGGGGCGGCCGTGGGCGCGGCGGCCGCGGCCGCGTTCCCGGCCGCCCTCCCGCCCGCACTCCCCGACACCGCCCCCGGCCCCGGCCTGCAAGCCCGCGGCGGCGCCGACGGAGGAGGCGGCGGCGCGCTGCGGGTGTACGCGTACGGCTTGCCCGACGCCGACGTTGCGTCGGCCGCCGCCGCCGCCGGCCTGGCCTCGGACATCAGCATCGCCCCCCGCCTGGACGCGGCCGACGTCGTGCTCGCGCTGCGCGCTCGCGCGCGGGCGTCGCCGCGGCTGCGGGAGGACGCCGCGGCGGCCGCGCTGCCCGTGTACGCGGTCAAGGCCGCGTCCCCCGACGCCCTCGCCCGCGCCCTGCGCGCGCTGCTGGGCATCGACTCGACCGCGGGCGGCCTGTTTGGTGGGGACGAAGAGGGGGGAGAGGCGCGGGCGGGTGGGGCAGGCGGTCCGCGCGCGCACACTCCGCTCGCGCGGCCGCCGCCCGACGCCCCACCCCCCCCGTGCGACGGCGCGGTCGCCGAGGCCCTCGCCGCCTTGCGCGCCGTCGTGCTGCCGTGCCGCCAACCGTGCGAGCTGGCGCCGGCGGGCGGCGCGGCGCGCGCGGCGCAGGCGGCGGCGGCGGCGGCGGAAGGGTGCGCGGTGGAAGAGGTGGGGGCGGGCGCGTCGACGCGGCTCCGCATCCTGCCGCCGCCGCTGGCCGCGTGAAAGAGAGAGAAATGGAGCATTGTTTGGGGGCCCTGTTGTTGCACTGTGGCGCCGTGTCTCTCACCCGAGCGCTGCCTCGACGAGCGCGCGCGCGCGCGCCGCGGCGGCGGCCGCCGCGCCAGCGCGCTCGCGCGCCTCCGCGCGCTCAGCGGCGGCCTGGCCCAGCGCGGCGCGCGCGGGGGGGAGGGCGGCCTCGGAGGCGGCAGCCTGGGCGGCGGCGGCGGCGAGCGTCACCGCGGCCGCGGCCGCGGCTGCGGCCGCTTTCTCAGCGGCCTCCACCTGGCGGTGCAGGTCGTCCAGTTGATTTTTGTCAGCTTTTGCCTGCGCTTGGGCCGCCGCCAGCGCGGCCGCGGCGACGTCGCGCGCGGCGACCGCCGGTGCAAGCGCGGCAGCCGCGTCAGCCCGCAGCTGCGCCAAGCGCGCCTCGGACGCCATCTCCGTGGCTTCCATGCGCGCCTGAAGCTTGGCCGCGGCGGCGAGGTCGGACGCGGGGCTGAGAGGGAGGAAGAGTGGTCGGCTGCTTGCTCGCTTTTCCCCGCCTCCTGTCGCCCGCCCTCACCCCTCGTTCACCCTTCCATGCCGCGCGCCGCCTCCTTCTCCTCTTCCATCGCCTCCCGACACTCGCGCTCGGCGTCGGCGGCGTCCGCCTCGGCGGCCGCCGCGCGTGCCACGGCGGCGAGCGCGGTGCGGCGCGCCGAGGCCGCCCGAGAACGTGACGCCGCCTCGGATTCAGCGGCAACCGCGGCATCCGCGAGAACGGCCTCTTTGTCGGCGAGGGACGCGTTGAGCCGGGCCTGCAGAGGAGGGAAGGGGCGCTCGGAGGGCGCGCCTGCAGCCCGCGCCGCCCGCCCCTCCCCTTCTCACCTCCAGGTCGGACACGTGGGCGACCCAGGTGGCGGCGGTGGCGGCGTCCATGGCGGCGGGAGAGAGGGGGAGAGAGAGTGAGAGCATCGCCGGCCGTCTGCCCGGCGAGACAGCACCAGGCTCACAGGCCCCCCACAGACGCCCCATACACACCATCCTCTCTCACGCGGTCAACGCGTTGCTGTACAGGGATGCCCCCCCCGGCGACGGCCCACCGTCGGCCGCGGTCGCCACGGGCGACAGCAGGCCGCCGAGCGACGCGGGCGAGTCCAGGCCGCCGTCGGACAGGACGCGGCCACGACCGGGGTACGGGTCATCGCTGTCACTGGTGCCCGCGGCCGTGGACGCGGGCGCGGCGCCGTCGGCCGACTCCGGCGCGCGCGCCGCCGCCGCAGCTTCAGCCATCCGCCGCTCCTGGGCGGCGGCCAACATCTCAAACGCGTCCTCGGCCGCGCGCTGGCGGGCGGTCGAGGCGGCGGATCCGGGCGGGGGCGGGCCGGCCGCCGCCGCGCGAGCGGCCTCCGCCGCCGCGGCGACCGCGTCGCGCCGCGCGCGGTCGGGCGACGCCGCGCGCGCGGTGGCGTCGGCCAGGCAGCGGCCGCGAATGCCGGCGTAGGCGGCGACGGTGGCCACGGGGCGGCGGGGGAGGTCGGGCGAGCCGGCCGCGGCTTTGAAGGAGGGAGGGGGGCGGGACCGCGGCAGGGCGCCAGTCGGCAGCGGCGCGCGCGCCGCGCGCCGGGGAGGGCCGGAAGCGCGCACGGGGGCGGGCACGAGGTCGGCGGTCGGGGCGGCAGCGGTCCGCAGCGCGGCCGCGTCGCGCGCGGGGGCGCCGCCGACCCCCTGCCCAAAGTGTTCCCTCAACACGCCGGCCAGCCGGCTGCCGCGCACGTCATTCAACGCACGCGCGGCTTCAGCGCGGCGCCCGCCCGACAGCAGCGCCGCGAGCGCGCCGCCGCCCCCGGCGGGGTGCGCCTCGCGCAGCAGGGCGGCCATCAGAGCCCCCACCGCGTCCGCGTCCGCGCAGTCGCGTTCCGCAGCCGCGACGGCGGCCGCCTCGGACGCGCGCGCGGCGGCGGCGTCGGCGGTGGCGGCGGCCGCGTCGGCAGCGGCCGCGGACGCGCGGCGGTCGGCCGCGGCGCGCACGGCGGCCGACCGCCACGCGCCCAGAATGGAACGAGAGCGCGCGCGTTCAGACGTGCGCCTCAGTGCCGCCGCCGCGCGGTCGGGCAGCGTGAGCGCGGCGGCCGCAGCCGCGCGCGAGCGGCGCGGCGCCGGCGGCGCGACCGCCGCCGTCGGCACCCGCGGCGCCCCGGACAGCCGCCCCAGCAGGCGGCCGTCGGCCGTGACGCACGCGACGTCCAGGGACGCGACGCCGGCGGCGTCGGTGCGGACGAGGACCTGGGAACGGGGGAGGGTCGGATGCCCCGCGAGGCCAAGCGCGCGCGGCGGCATGCGGCGGGGTGCACGGTGGCCCGGCCGCTCCGCGTCCCCCGTTGAAAACACGGTCACGGCATCCGGTCCGCCAAGCGGCGGTCGGGGCGACGCGGAAGGCGGGAGGTGGGCGGGCGGGTGCGCGCGGCATGCGCGCGGGCGCGCGCCCGCGCCCTCTCCCTCCCCGCTCCCCACACCTGCACGCTGTGCGGTTCACCCCCGCCCGCGCCGCACTTGCACGCGCCCGACGCGGACAGGGTGAAGGCCGCCACCGCACGCCCGGCGAGCGACACCTCTGCCAGGCCTTCCACGTGCGCCGCGTGCCGGGCGGGGCGGGACCGGGGAGGGGTGGGCGCGTCGGCCATGGTGGGGGAATGGAGCCGGGGAGTGGGGGCGTCGCCACAACCCCGCGCCGCCCCCCCCCCCCAAAAAGCAGCCGCCCTCCCTCACTGGCAAAAGTAGCGGTCCCCGAATTCCCCCACCCCCGGCGTCACCCGCCCCGTCGCGGGATCCAGCCCTTCATCGATCTCGGACGTGACCAGCCGCAACCGCGGAAACGCGCCGCACACGCGCCGCACGCCTTCCGGCGCGGCGACGAGCGTCAGAAACAGGATGCGCCCCTCGCACACCCCCTTGTCGAGCAGGACTTGGACGGCGGTGGCGGCCGAATTGCCGGTGGCGAGGATGGGGTCCATCAGCAGGACGTGCCTGTCGGCGATGTCGGCGGGCAGTTTCTCATAGATCAAGGTGCCGCCTTCGCCAGAGGAGGGGGGGCGGCCGTCGCCGCCGGCGGTCGGGCGCGGGGACCGGGCGTGGGTGCTGCAAGAATGGTGGGGCGGGCAGGTTGGCGCGCGCACGGCGACCCGCCCACAACCCCGCCACCACCCCCTCTCCCCCTCTCTCCTCCTCACCGGTGCACCAGAATCTTGCCAATTTTGATGCCCTTGCAGCACGCGCGCAGCGCGTTCTCCATCGACTCCCCGGACCGAATGATGGAGACGCCGCAGAGCTTCTTGGCGAAATCGACGCCCACGTACGTGGCCCCCGTCGGCGTCGTCACGCACTTTTCCGCAAACGGCAGAAACCCCAGCCCGGCTTCCACGACGAGGCGGAGGAGGCGGTCGGCGTAGAAGACAAAGTCGGGCGTCGTCGTGCGCGCGTCGCGGATGAGCGTGTGCATGCCGCGCACCTGGAAGTTGCTCGGAATCACCTCCAGATTGTGGTAGATGCGGCGGAGGTCGGGTTGTTGGAGTTTGCCGCGGATGTGCTGGGTGATGAGGTCGATCGCGACGACGTTGGACTCGTCGCGGCCCCACGGAATGATGACGTCGGCGTGCTTGCGCGAGGGGGCGACAAAGGCGTCAAAGGCGGGCTTGACGAATTTGGTGTACTGAGGGGGGGGGGGCGGGAGGGAGGGGTGGTGCGCGCGAGCGCGCGCGAAGCAGCCCGTCCCACGCCGTCCCCACCCCCACCCCCTCCACCCCCCACCCGCTCTCACTTGCGCAATGACGCCCGCCACGTCCCGCCCGCGCACCGCCACATCGCGCTGGATGCGGCGGGCGAGCCTCACGTCGTCGTCGGTGTCAACGTAGACCTGAAGGAGAGGAGGCCATGGGGTTTTGTTGTTTAGGGTTGGAGATGAAAATTAGGGTTGTCAAAATTCGGGTCTATTGTCTCGGCCTTCCGCCCTTTCTCGTGCCTTCATGTTCAGCAGGGCCCGAACCTCGGGGATGTGCAGCACGAGTATCCCCTCCACCACGACGACGTCCGCGGGTTCGACGCGGCGCGTGACGGCCGACCGCGAGTGCCGCGCGAAATCGTACGTCGGCACCTCCACCGCCTTCATCGCCCGCAGGTCCCGCATGCAGCGCACCATGGCGTCCGTGTCGAACGCGTCGGGGGCATCGAAATTGTACTCGTGCACGTTGGCGGCTTCGACGGGGGTCAGACCCCGGTAAAACGAGTCTTGGGCCAGCATCACGACACACTGGTCGTGCAGCCGCTGGCAAATGTCTTCCACCACGGTCGTCTTACCGGACGCGGTGCCGCCTGGGGAGGGGAGGGGGAGGTGGGCGCGGAATGGGGACGCCGGCGGCAGCGCGCGGGGGACCGTGGCGTGCGCGCCACGCCCCTCCCTCAATCCTCTCTCACCTGCCACGCCAATGAAAAACGGCTGCGACCGGCCGCGCGTGGAGCGCAGGCGGGACGAGCGCGGGCAGTCGTCGTCCGAAGCGCCCAGAACGGCCGAGGAGGAGCCGCCGGACGGCAGGTTGAGGGGCGGGGGGAGCGCGGCGCCGCTCGCCGTGCGGCGGGGGGGTGGGGGGTCCATCGCGCCGCGCGGGGGCGGGCCGCGGTTGTGACCCGGGCGCGGCGCGCGCGGCGAAAGAGGCACGGGCGCTGCGGGCGACGCCACGCCGCGTGCCAATCTCGAGAAATCAAGCGCCAATCCTGACACGCGGGCCGCGAAACGGGAGAAGAACGAAACCAGGAAAAAAAAACAAAAAACTAGCCGGCGCCGCGCATCGGCGACCCGGCCAGCAGCCCGCCCACCCGCTCGAGCGCGGCGGGCAGATCCGTGCGCCCCAGGCCGACGCGCACGGTGTCGGCCAGGGAGGAGGGGAGGCCGGGGTAGGCAGAGGCGGGCAAGAGCAGCACGCCCGCCTCGCGAACCGCGCGCGCGCAAAAGGCGGCGGGCGCCTCCCCGGTGACCAACCGCAGCAGGCGCGTCGACCCGGCATCTCCCGGCACGGCCTGGACGTAGGAGGCGTGCGCGGCGGCAAAGGCGGCGACCGACTCGGCGCCGGCGGCGACGAGCGACCGCCCGCGCGCGGCGAGCAGGGGCGCCGCGCGCACGGCGGCCAGCGCCAGCGCGTCAGACACGGCGGGCGGGCACACGGTCGTGTAATCGCGCAGCTCCTTGACGCGCGCGGCGAGGGCGGCCCCACCCGCCCCCCCTCTCCCAAACACCAGCCACCCGATCCTCAGCCCCGGGCACCCCGCCCACTTGGACAGGCCGCCCAGGGAGACGACAGGGGTGGTGACGCCGAGGAGCGCCGCGGCGGCGACGGCGGTGGGGAGGGGCGCGCGCGCGAGCGGTCCATACATCTCATCAGACAGAACGACCGCCCCGGCCCTTTCCCCCGCCCGCAGCGCGGCGTCCAGGCCGTCCCGGGTCAGGGTGGCGCCCGTGGGGGCGTGCGGAAAGTTGAGGATGAGGAGGCGGGCGGACGGGCCGAGGAGGGAGGGGAGGTCGGCGGGGTCGTACGTGGGCCGCCCTCCCTCCCCGCCCCGCGGCTCCCACCGCACCAGGTCGCATCCGGCCGCGGCGGCGACCGCGGTGAGGCCTTCATACACTGGCGCGGGGGCGACGACGCGGTCTCCCGGGGTCAGCGAAAGCGCGCGGGTGAGAAGGTACGCCAGTTCTTGGGGCGCCCCGATGCACACGTCGCCCGCCGTGGCGTGAGGACCGTGCCCCAGGGATGTGGCGACCGCGTGGCGGAGGGCGGGGGAGCCGGCGGGGTCGACGTACGCGAGACTGAGGTTTTCATACCGCGCCCTCGAGTCCGGGTCTGACAGCGCTAGCAGCTCTGCCAAGGCTAATGGTTGGACGTCGGACGCGGCGGCGACGTGCCTGCAGTTGAATTCGTGTGCCGCGAAAAAGCGCTCGAGCTGCGACGGCGCTATCTCCCCGGGAGGGGATGCGGCGGCCGCGGCTGCGGCGCGGCGGTGCCCTGGCGTGTGGCGGGCGCCGCGCGGGCGCGGCCGGGCGCGCATCGAGAGTGCGCGAGCGCAGTTGACGCCACTCGTCTCACACGCCCTTCGCCTCACCGCCCGCCCGCCATGTCATCCGGCACGTCGCTGTCGCCGGAGATGGCGCTGGTGAGGGAGAGGAAGCCGTGGGGTCGGCACGCGGGGGCATCGGCGCGCGGGGGCATCGGCGCGCGCGCAGAGGGTGGCGACGCTCGGCGGCGCATGCCGCCTGTCGCGGCCAATCGTGACTCGGCCGCGGCTGTGCACGCGCGGCGCGGAGGCGGGCGCGCAACCGACGCAGCGACCCAACGCGCGCACCGCTGTCCCTCCCTCCTCCCTCTTCAGCACTTCACCGCGCCCGAGGCCGTCCTGTGGACCGCGCTCGCGCTGGGAGTCGGCATCGCGGTGGCCAGACAGTGGCATGTGAGTCAAGGGAGGGCGGGGGGAGGAGAAAGAACAAAAAAGAAGAAGGAAAAAACACTCACCTCGACCCTCCTCTTCAGGTGACCGGCCGCGGGCGCGCCCTGCAGCGCTGGACCGCGGTCGTCGCCGCCGCGTACGCGCTCGAGTCGATTCTCCTCGTCGCGCTTTCTTTGTCGCCAGACGCCAACGGCGTCGACCTCGCTTCCGTCGTCGTCGAGGACGCCGCCGAGGCGGCCTTCATCGGCCTCCTCCTCGCCATCGCGGGCGGTTTCTCCATCTCCCGGCCCGACCTGGGGCCGCACCGGGCCAAGGTGTGAGGAGTGGGATGGAGGAAAGGGGAGGGAGGAAAGGCGAGGCCCGCGCGCGCGCGCGCGCCGCCTCGCCTTCCAACCCTTTCAACCCCCGTCCCCGTGCACAGGTCGTCGCCGTCCCCCTCGTCTACTTTTGCACCGCCCTCGTCGTCGACCTGACGGAGGAGGTGGCGGCGATCAAAGGGCAGGACGTCGACGCGGGTGGGATGACTGCGACGGCGGCCGCCATTTTCAACGGGTGCCAAATCGCGGCCCTCGTCGCCCTCCTCCTCGCCTGGGTCTTCATCTTTGACGTGTCGGCCCGGGAGCGGGACGCGCTGCTGCGGTCGGGGGAGGGGATTGTGGGGGCGCGGAGCGGGGGGGGCGGCGACGCGGGCGCGCGTGGCGGCCACCGCGTCCCGCTCCCGCCGGACGTGGAAGCCGCCGCCGCCGAGCGCGGGTCCGATTTGACCGACGTGTACGCTCCCATGGCGACGGACGCGAGCGCGGACGAAGGAAAATCCGCGGCCGACGTCGTCGAGCGCGCCGCCAAACTGGCCATGCTGCGCGCGTTCATCGCCGGCGTCACCCTGTACGTCGCCATGCGGGCGGCAGCCATCCTAGTGCCGCTGTTGGTGCTGTCCAATCCGGGGGACGCGGACGCGGGGGTGACCGGCGTCCTCCTGGCTGAAGACGCCGCGCGCTGGCTCTTCCTCGCCTCTCTCGCCTGGATCTTCCGCCCCCGCCCCGACTCGCCGTACCTGATGGTGGGAGAGGCGGGGGGCGGGGAGGTGACGACGGAGCTCGGGGTGGTGGCCGCGCGCGCGCCGCTCTTTGCCGGCGCCGCGCGCTCCGACGCGCCCCGCGCCCCGGCCGGCGCCCCGGTCGACGCCAGATTCGGCCTCGGCGACTCGGACTCGGACTACGGCGGCAGCGGCAAGGGACATGGCGGGGGCGGGGGTGGTGGGAGCGGGGGCAACCCGCGCGCGCGCGCCACGTCGGCGACGCACGAGATCCCTCTGTAATGCCCCGCCCTGATTTGTGACACGTGCGCTGCCCCCCCTGGTGGGGGAGGGAGCGCGGGCGGGGGCGGCGGCGCGCCCCTCGGCGCCCCCCACGTCACGCGCCGTCCGCCACCCGGTCCCACCGCCAGAGCGTGCCGCCGTCGCAGCCGGCCAGCAGGATGGAGCCGTCCGCCGAGAGCGCGGTCTGGCGCACGGTCCCGGGCCCCGTCCCGCCCGGCTCCGGCGCGCCGTCGGGCGGCGCGCACGTGAGCGCCGCGCGCGGCGCGCCGTCGGTCGACCGCGGGTCGAACAGGAGGACGCCGCCCTCGGTCGAGCCGGCGGCGAGCACGGTGGCGGCGGCGTCGAGGGCGAAGCGCACAAACCAGACGGCCGCCGCGCCCGTCGTCTCCAGGCGCGCCAGCACGCGCGCGTCCGCGTCGGCGCCGCCCGGCGCGCCCGCGGTCGAGGCGGCGGCGCCGTGGTCGGGGCGGGCGGCGGCCGCGGCGGCCGAGGCGGCGGCCGCCGCGGCGGGCAACCGCGCGCCGGCGCGCGCCGCGAGGCCCGGCGCCGACCACAGCACGACCCGGTCGTCCGTCCCCTTGCTCGCCAGCGCGGCCGGCCCCACCCAGCGCACGCAGTCGATGACGCACCCGGCGTGCAGGGCGCGGGCGGTGAGCTCGGGGACGGGGAGGACCGCGCAGAGCGGCGAGACGGGGCCGGCGCCGCCGCTGCCGCCGCCTGCGCCCAGCCGCCACACGTTGACGACCGAGTCCATGCCGGCGGACGCGAAGAGGGACGGGTCCGTGGGGTGCCAGTCGACGGAGAGGACTTCCGACCGGTGCGACCCGTCGCCGACCGCGACGCCCGCGCACAGTTGAGCGTCCAGCCGCCACACGCGCACGGCGTGATCCTTGGACGCGGTCAGGGCGAGGGCCGGGCGGGCCGGGTGGACGGCGACGTCGTTGACCGCGTCGCCGTGGCCGACGCCCGACCACACCAGGGTCCCCGTCGACGCGTCCAGCACGCGCAGGACGCCGCATTTGCCGGCGACGAGGAGGAGGGGGTGGTTGGTCTGCGGGGGGGGGGGGGTCGGTGGGTGGGGCCGAGGCGTCGCGCCGCGCGCCGCGGGGGGGGCGGCGCCCCCCCCCCCCCCCAGAAACCCGCACCCGCACCCCCCCCCGACAACGCCCACCCCCCCCCCCCCCCCGCCGCCCCCCCCCCCCACAACCCCCCGCCCC